>Ga0194132_10000842_pt1 | contig 62508 bp, 62 predicted proteins | sample TA2KigOf80mmetaG_FD_148612 | JGI IMG/M metagenome (GOLD analysis project Ga0194132, IMG submission 148612) | Freshwater microbial communities from Lake Tanganyika, Tanzania - TA2015054 Kigoma Offshore 80m | ecosystem: Environmental > Aquatic > Freshwater > Lake | place: Tanzania: Lake...
TTTCCTGAAAATCTTCTCTTCCAGCGTAATGTAACTTGATCAAAGATTGGTTTTTTTTGCTTGACATCATATGATAGCACGTCGTTTTGATAATTAGACTCAACATAATCTCTTATTGTAATCGGCCTCATTCCATTTTGAGTTTTGATGTAGATTATTTCATTTCCATCAAGACAATGTCCACCTATGAATCCTGGAAACATTTTTGGCCTATTGCCAAGGAATTTGTGGATTTCGTCGGAGAACGACCACATTTCATCATAGTTCACCTGGTGCTGAATGGCAATCATGTTGCTTAGTTGTGCATAATTTATCAACCAGCCATAGTATGATGTATCAACAACTATTTTTGCCAGCTCTAACGTTAGAGGATTTGACATTTGTTTGGTTTTCACACAGCATTTCTTGAGTAATTTTGAATATTTTGAAGCGGCAAATTTTGCTTTTGGGGCATCTGGATGTACAGCAAAAAATTTTGTATATCTCTTAAGATCATACAACATCCGTTTATGAACACCTCTTGTAGCACTGTAAATTATTGGTATGGGAAGTGATTGTTGGATTTTTTGTGTAGTGTATGGACTCACAGTACTGTGAATTACAATGATTTCCGGCTTGAATTTGTCATATAATGTTTTGACGTTTCTAATAAAATCAGATGTGAATGGGATACATATATGCAAGAATAAGGTTGGTAGATTTTCATATTGCAGTAATTTTTTTGTCTCTGTAATTCTGGGATTGATATCGTAGCCTATAGTAAGACTATCTTTTGATATTAGTTGAAGCATCGGACTACCAATTTCTCCCAAGCCTACGACAATGTTTTTCTTCAATTCAATTGTTTTGTTGTATCCACCTAAATTAAGTAATATGAAAGTGAGGCATCACAATCTTGAGAAAAACATGCTAAATGGAAACTAACATGGAAATTATTATCAATAAATTAGTTATTTCTCTACGCGATCAATAAGATATCTGTTTTTTTATTAAGTCTTTGTTTAGATTAAGTTTTTCAAGAACTTTGACTATTTTTTTAGAGGAATTTCCGTCTCCATAAAGATTTGAAATAAGAATATTGTTGGTTTTTTTCATTTGCAATGCTTTTACTATACTGAAACGAACTGAGTTTAAAGTAACTTTAGGAACATTTAGAACGTTTTTCCCATGCTCTCTATCCTGTTGACGAAGACCAATATTTACAACTGGAATACTAAAGTAGCTTGCTTCTATCATGCCACTGCTGGAATTACCAACTAATGTACCACCATAGAGTAAAAAACCAAGAAAATCTTGTCGCGGGACATTTTTAAATAATTTTATAAAATTATGTTTTTTAACATAACTTTGCATTTTCTGTATTACAAAAATACTTCCTGCATCAGAATTTGGAGCAATCATTATTGTTTGTTTTTTTAGCTTTACAATCACGTCTAGAAGAATACTGATTTCTTTTTTAGTTAATGAAATATCATTAGTTATTGGGTGATACAACAAAATTATTTCATCTCCAGTGAATGTAATGTCATAAGTTTTTTCTAAGATTGCTTTTTTTGTGATTTGACTCTGAACTATCTCATCAATACCTGGTGAACCAGTAAAATATACCAAATGTGGATTTTCTCCCATTCTTATGATTCTTTCTTTACTTTTTTTTGTAGCAGCAAAATGAATGTTTGAAACTTTTGTAATTGCGTGACGATTGTACTCGTCTATCCCCGCACGCGATCTATCTCCACCATGTATATGCGCAATTGGTATGTTCATATGTGATGCAGTCAAAGACGAGGCTAATGCTTCATCCCTATCTCCAAGAACTAAATTGATATCTGGTTTGATTTTACGAAATATTTTTGAAAATTTTTGTATGCCGACTCCAAGAGAATATGCCATGTCGTATGGTGAGCTACCCTTTGGAACCATATCTACAGTATAAGATATTTTGAAACCATCATTTTTGATCTCATTTATTGTTAAACCATGTTTTTTTGAGAGGTGCATCCCACTGACAATTAAATAGAGTTCAAGATTCTTGTTATTCGTAATTTCAAATAATACAGATCTTAAGATACCATATTCTGAACGTGAGCCTGTAGTAACAGCTATTTTTCTTTTCATTTATCTAAAAATTCCCCTAAATCATTTTTATTGAATATTGTAGATGAATTTTCAGTACTTACACCGTTTAGACTAATTTGTTTTAACAGAATACACCCATTACCCGTACTGACTTTTAATCCAGCAACTCCAACATCTAATATCTTTCCAGGAGATTCATTTATGTCATATTGTATGTGTTCCGCTTTCCATATTATTAGTTTAGATTTTTTATAAAATGTATATGCTCCTGGATATGGACGCGTAGTAGCTTTAATCAATGTGAGAATTTCCTTATTAGAATTGGTCCAGTTTATTTTTCCGTCTTCAGGGTTCCTTTTGTTCCAATATTCTACAAACTGTGAATGATCTTGTGGGATTCGATTGATTTTATTTTGCTGTATTTGTTGAAGTGTTTTCATTATCATTTCTTTACCTAAAATTGTAATTTTTTCATAAATTGATGATGCGTCATCATCATCATCAATTAGAAAATGATGCTGATTTGTTATATCCCCATCATCGGTTCCTTCAGTTATGAAGAAAAATGTGAGAGCACTTTTTTTTAATCCTTTAATAATTGTCCATGGTATTGGAGCTCTTCCCCTATACTTTGGTAACTCAGTGGGGTGAGAACCAATAGCGCCAAATTTTGGTATTGATAGAATTTCTTTTTTTAATAATTGCGACCAACCCATAACCAATATTATGTCAGGTTTAATTTCCTTTAGAATTGATATGTTTTCTGAATCATTTATGTTTTCTACTTTTACATGTCTTATTCCAAACTTTTTTGTTATATCATCAAAAGACGCATAATCACTATAGATTGTTTTTTTAGTATCATCATAACTGAATACGATTGAAATATCTACCTTATTTTGTAACATGTGTAATAACAACTCATGCCCAAATTTCACACCACTAACAAAACAGATTTTCATGATCTACAAGCACACCACACGTATTATTTATATTTAAAAAAAAAAATTGAACAGTAATGGTTTTTGTTGTAGCCGAAATTGGAGTCAACTGGAATGGTGATATCGACATAGCCAGAGATATGATAACAAATGCTAAAAAATCAGGATGCGACGCAGTAAAATTTCAGTCATTTAAAGAAGAATTAGTAGCAGACCATCCTGCTAAAGAGTTGCTATCAAAGTGCTCCATATCAAAGCATAATGTAGAAGAGATTAATCAGGTTTCTAAAGAGATTGGAATAGAATGGTTTTGTACTCCCATGTACGAAGAAGCCGTAGACATTCTAGAATCATTTGTTAATAGATATAAGATCAGAGTAGCCGACGGAAAACCAATTTTGAGAGATGAGCGAACGACACTTTTGAACAAAATATTGAAAACGGGGAAAGAGATCATCATAAGTTGTGAGACATCTCCAAAACAATGCACATTTTATAGAAATGATAAGATAAAATGGCTATATTGTGTGCCAAAATATCCATGTGATTTATCAGATTTAGATTTTAGTAGATTACAAGAATTTGATGGGTATTCAAATCACTGTCCAAGAATCATCGCACCCATAACAGCAGCTATACTAGGAGCCAAGATCATTGAGATCCATATTACGGCGGATAAAAATAAGAATTTTATCGATAATAATGTGAGTTTTGGTTATAACGAATTGAATGATATTGTAAAACTAATTCGTTCTTCTGAAAAGATAAAGCGATAATTCAAAGCTAATATAGGTATTTTAGAATTAGAGAATATTGGACATTCTTGTGATAGCAGCTCATCCAGATGATGAGGTGTTAGGTATGGGTGGAACAATCAGAAAAATTTCTCATGGAAATCGAATTCACCTTTGTGTCATATCAGAGGGAGCCTCTGCTCAGTACAATGATGAGAACATGATAAGAATTAGAAGAGAGTCGTGTGTCAGAGCTGGTAAAATTCTTGGCATATCTACATTTGATTTTTTAGATTTTCCAGACATGAGATTGGATACTGTAGCTCATCTTGAAATAAATATTGCCATTGAACAGATTATCAAAAAATATAATCCAAGAACTGTCTTTACCACACCAGGCAATGATGTAAACATGGATCATCGTCAAGTATTTGAGTCAACATTGGTAGCAACACGTCCTTTCACTAGTTCAGTAAAACAAATTCTTTGTTATGAAGTTCCAAATTCGGTAGTGACACAATTTGATCCTAATGTGTATTATGATATATCCAAAGAGTTTGATATTAAAATTAAAGCACTAAGATCTTACAAAACGGAAATTAGAAAATTTCCACACCCGAGATCCATAAAATCACTTGAAAGTTTAGCCACATTTAGAGGTATTCAATCAGGACTGAAGAAAGCAGAAGCATTCAAAACGATTCGAAATATAATTGATTGATTTAATTTCTAGCAACACATAAATGAAAAAAACGGTTTACATATCAATTATTTGTTTTTTTCCCAATTTGTTGCTTGTTTCTATTGATTCAAGTATCTTGAGAATCATCAGATCTTCTTCAAAAGTATACGACTGAGGTTTTTCTTTTTTTATTGTTTTAATGAAATTAGCCATTTCTTCCACATAAGGTCCATCTCCATGAATGTAGTTTTTTTCAATTTTTCCATCGTCGATTTGAGTAGTATTCCAACCAGTTTCTTTTGTAAAATATTTTACAGTTCTATCTGACCAATCTGCAAGAATGACGCCGTTTTCGCCAAGAATTTTTAGCTGTCTGAATGCGTAACGAGCAATAACATCCACTGTGATATTTCCTTTCACACCATTCTTAAATTCCAAGAGAACATTGTAAACATCATCTATATCAGCATCCAGATTTGAGATTTTAGAATTTGTTCCAATTAAACTGGATATTTTACCAAATGTTGAGACAATCCATATTAGCTCAAATGGTACAATCTCCCTACAGGCACCAGTCTTTCTTTTGGAAACATAAAAAGTTCGATAATCTTCCCACGGATGCCAATCAGGAAGATATTGACCAGAGTGATATAGAAATGCTAATGGTTTTCCAACTACATTTGAGTGTAGTAATTCGTTAACTTTAAGAATTAATGGATGGTATCTCATCGTACATGATGGACTACCTATAACATCAGAATTTTTGAGTTTTTGAATTACCTCACTCATTTCTTCTTGAACAACACTTGCTTCTGTAAAAAAATGAATTTTATTATTAATTGCAATTTTCGCGTAATACATATGCAAGTCTGGTGGAGTCGATATGATCATAGCATCAGGTTTTTCTTTTAATGCAATTGAGATATCGGTAAAAGTCTGTATGCCATATTTCTCATGAGATTCTTTACATCGGTCAGATCTTGGATCAAATCCTGCAATGTCATTTTGTGCCAGTTGTTTTAGATTTCTAATTCTTCTTTTACCCATAGATCCGAGTCCAACAACTAGAAATCTCATGCATCCCCACTCAGCTGTTCATTTATCATCTTTTTCTTGAAATTTTCTATATAATGTTCTTTAACATGTTCATTTATTTTTTTTAGATCTGGATTTTTATCAATTATATGAATAACATCATTTAATGAGAAATTCTCAGGCAGTTTATAATATAATTTTGTAGCAAGATCATAATCTTCTTTGTAATCAACGGTTAATCTTATATCTGTTCTATGTAATTCAGTATCTGGATGTCGTAGTATTTGATTTTTGAATAATCCGCTATCTAAAATAAATTTAATCCATCCAGTTTCAGTATTACGTGATTTCTTTTTTTCAATTAAAATTCTTAGTCTGTTAGATTTTATTCCTGTTGGTGAAGATCCTATAGGAATGTTTTCCCAAAATACAAATTCGGTGTCACTTTCAGAAAGTGTTTTCCACGTATCTTCAACAAGTTTGGAATCACAGAAAAGATCATCACCTTCCACAACAACAAACTTGTCAACATTAAATTGTATTGATGCATCGTATAGTCTTTTTAGAATGTCTTCATTGTCACCTCTGAACACAGTAACATTATTTGTTTGTAATAATTTGACGAGGTCGTCATCTGATTCTTTAGTTGTTGTACAAACAACAACTTTTGAGTTTTTAATCTTCGATATTCTTTGAACAAGTAAAATTATCATGTGTGTGTTATTGATTTTTAACAGTGCTTTGTTTGGAAGCCTGGTAGAAGAAGTTCTGACTGTAATAAAAACTGGAATGATATTATTCACATTTTTTGTTTATGATAATATCTAATTATTCTTTCTACCTGATTCAATTTGTGATTAATTTAATCAATTTTTTATCCAAGTAATGAATGGTTTATCTAGTCAAAAATTTGAGTAATTATTAATGAAAAAAATAGAAAAAGAACTCGCAAGAGAATTTAGAAATAAGAAGATTTTGATAACTGGTGGAACTGGCTCAATTGGTTTAGGAATAATAAAGCAATTAATAAAATTCAAACCTAGTGCAATAAGAATATTCAGCAATGACGAAAATTCAATTTTTGAAGTGAGAAGGATTGTTGGAGATAATCCAATCTTTACATATATGGTCGGAGATGTCAGAGACAGAGAAAGACTAAACCTTGCAATACGAGGTGTAGATATTGTTTTTCATGCGGCAGCTATGAAGCATGTAGATGTTTGTGAACAGAATCCATTTGATGCGGTAAAAACAAACGTTGTTGGAACTAGTAATGTCCTAGAGGCATCACTAATTGAAAATGTATCAAAGTTTGTTCTTATTAGTACGGACAAAGCAACTCATCCAACCACGACTTTAGGTGCAAGTAAATTGCTGGCAGAGAGATTGACATTAAATGCTGGTTCATACAAGGGAACTGGAAAGACAATATTTTCAATAGTACGTTTTGGTAATGTTATAGGTTCAAGAGGTTCAGTCTTTCAGATCTTCTTACAACAGTTAAAGAATAGAACACCGTTAACCGTGACTGATTCTAGAATGACGCGTTTTATAATGTCCATTTCTGAAGCTGCTTACATGATTTTAAAAGTGACCAATATTACGAAAAATGGCGAAATTTTTATTTTAAAAATGCCCTCGGTCAGAATTGAAGATTTGGCACGAGGAATGGTTAATGTGTATAACTCACGATTTCCAAATCAAGGTATTCCAGAAATTAAAATATCCAAATCACGAGAACGTGAGAGATTTCATGAATTACTGATCACCCAAGATGAAATTCCATATTGTCATCACGTAGGAGACATGTATAAGATATCGCGAGAAAAAAGTAATAAAAAAATTCCTGTTACGCAATTTAATTCTGAGACTGCGCCCAGAATACCTAAAGAGCATTTACACAAAACCATTAACGAATTACTAGATGAATATCTTTCATATTAATGAGTTAAGATTTACATTGATTTTTCAGATTGTTTGATTACTGAATAGACAGGTTTTATTGGGTTTCCTTCTAAGTATGATTCAAATTTATTCTCTGTCGTTGCTTTTTTGATTATTAGTGCGGCATCGGTAAAAGCATCAATTGTTTGTTTGATATCCTCATGCTCATGAGAAAATGAGATGTATTCTACTCCAGGATGCATAAATATTCCTCGTTTTACCATTTCTTGTACTAATAGACTTTTTAATAAAACAGATTCATTACCTTGCTGATCTTTACAATTTAATTTAATCCTGATTGGATATCCAGTAAGTCTAATTCCCAATGAGTTTTCTTCCGATATTTTATTAATTTGTTCCATCAGCATAGAGCCATTATCCCACATCTTTTTAATTACTGGTTTTTCTATAAATTCTGAAATAGTTGCTTCAGCAGCTGCTAATGATAGTGTTTCACTAGCATAAGTTGTAGAAAAGAACACATCGTCGAATACCTTCATGTACTCTTTTTGGCCTACAACTGCAGATAACGGCATTCCATTTGCAATACCTTTACCAAGAACGGTGATATCAGGTTCGACACCGAAATACTGTTGGGCGCCACCATTAGAGAATCTGAAACCGGTCACTATTTCATCAAATATTAAAATTGAGTTGTTCTCATGAGTTAATTTTTTAACATTTTGAAGAAATGAGTTATTGGGTGTTTCAAAAATTGTTGGCTCCATGAATACACATGCTATTTCATCAGGATTTTTTTGAAAAATTGTTTCTAGGCCAGATATGTCATTATAGTCAAATATCGATATCAGATCATTATTGAAATGTGGAACGCCTTGATTTCTGCTGATAATCCCTGCATACCAATCATGCCACACGCCACCAGAACCACAGTATGCAATTTTGTCACGTTTTGTTATTGCTCTTGCACCGCGAACAGCCCCAGTAGCAGCACCAGAACCAGTTTTGCTAAACTTAACCATCTCAGCACTAGGGATTATATCACACAATAATTCTGACACATCTAGTTCTAATTTATGCGGTAGTGAGAAGAGTATTCCATTTTTTAATTGTTCTTTGATCGCATCATCCACTTTTGGGTATGCATGACCTAGTATTATCGGACCTAGCCCGCACAGATAATCAATATATTCATTATCATCAACATCAATAAAGTGAGATCCTTTTGCACTTTTAGCATAGACTGGAAAAGCACCTTCTACGAAAGTATAAGCTGCTCTACTGAATGTTTGTGTTAACGACGGAATTAGATTTCGTGATTTTTCAAGATATTCAAATGATTTTGTAAGATTTTTTTTCACATAAATACTTGAAATTCGTTATAAATAAAGTATATTTCTACATTTGAGTAAATCGAACAGATATCCAGGTTCATCAATTTATTGTATTTTTTTCAGGAATTCGTTTGCAATCGGTTCGATCATATTGTGATATTCATCTAAAAACGATTTTACATCGAGTTCATCAATAGACACATCAACAAGAAAAGATTTGTGATAAAATCGAGTAGCAAATAGATTTCTGAATGAAAGTAGATCAGTTTCTGCGGAATTGGCCGATACAATTTCTATGTATTCTCCTATTTCAATTGGATTCACATTTTTTGTTAAGGAATTTCTAATAACGAATGGAAGATTCTCCAATGAATTTACCCTAGTAACACATGACAACATTGAGTAATCAGTATCGCCAAATACGATTGATGGTTTGTTCTGACATGCAGCTTCAAATCCTAAAGTTCCTGTAATCACTATTACGAGAGAACTGTTTTTTATCAGATCTATTGATTTAGTATTAGGATGTACAAGTTTGACATTTGGTAGTTTCATCAGTTTTTTATAAAATGAGATTTTTCTCCAGCCTCTAGAATTCATGGCTGGATGTTCTTTTACATACAATTTGTAACCAATAGGTAAAGATTTTACTATTGATTCGATTATTTCGAGATGATTTGTATAAAACGGTGCTGCCAGAAGAATGGTTCTTTCAGGACTTGCAGGCAACCCGAAGAGTATCGTTTTTTCATCTTGAATTTTATCCAGAAAATTTTTTTTGATGAAATTGAGTCTTATTGGTTCTATTATGACATATTTTAGATGAGTTAAGAGCACCTTAAGTTTAGTTCTGCCAAAATAAGTATAGTGTGATTTTGTATTCGTATTATTTTGCAAGAATAGAAATTTTATTGCTGCAACAATCATTTTCGTTTTTGATTTTAAAAAATTGCTTTCGTAATTTAGGATTGTTTTAAAAACGTCATATTGTTCTCTAATTTTATTTATTTGTTCAAAATTTGAAATGTTAGTTTTGCCTGTGAAATTTACCGGAATGAAATCAACGTTATTAGGAATGCTTGTAACACACCATCTTCGTCCTAATCTGGTATCATTCAATATCAGTGGTGTAATTGATCGTTGTTTACATAATTCATAAAAGAGATGATCATGATGTGACATAGTCATAAACATGATCAAGAAATTGGGTTTGATTTCATCAATTATATTTTCAAATAATCTACACTCTTGTTCTATTATCGATAATACTTCTTGATCAGAAAAGTTGTAAAATTCATTATAATTATAGAAAAACCTGTCATTGTAGGCAAGTTGCCATAAGTTAATTTTGTATTTTTGTTCAAATGAACTTAAAAATTCCAGATCTGGATTCTTACTTGGTTTGATATGATCGTGATAAAACCAAATTTTTTTAAATTCAATCAGTTTTTGATTAATGAAAAAGTCTTTTGGTTTGTCAGTGATATCAATTATTGCATAAAGATCTGCATCGTATTTTTTTTGAATTTCTCTGGCCACAGCAAATATTGTAAAATCAGCATTAAGCCAAAAGACGACCTTGTTTTTCAATGATACTTGCGAATACTTTAGTTATTCTTAATTTAAGTTTGATTGTTCACTCTAGAGAGTAGTTTTAAAATAATTTGAGGGTAGAGACCTTCTTGTCAATTACCAGTTATTTATCTTAAATAGAAGAGCGAAATCCATATCATAAATGAATAAGACGCCAGATGTCAAATTGAAAAGCGTTACAAAAAATGATCTAAAGTTTCTTTATGATTTATTATTGGAAAGGAATCCCATTGCAAACATATCACACAAAAAAATGCCTACGTACGATGAACATGTTAAATTTGTAATGTCAAAACCTTATGCCAAATGGTATGTTATTCAACATAAAAAAAACAGAATTGGTTCTGCATATCTAACCAAACAAAATGAGATAGGTATTTTTTTGAAAAGAGAAGAACACAATAAAGGAGTTGGAGATATAGTGTTGGAATCAATTATAGAAAAAAATGGTTCAGGGAGATATTTGGCCAATATTAGTCCAAGAAACAAAAAATCCATCAAGTTTTTTAAAAAACATGGATTTAATTTGATTCAACACACATATGAGTTCATTAAATCATGAGAAATTATGAAAAAAACAATCAAACTTTTTGATCCTTTTATTGGAAATGAAGAAGAAGAGACACTCAATCAAACGTTAAAGAGTCATTTTTGGGCACACGGTAGCGGCATTGGAAAAGTTTCCGAATTCGAGTCTAAATTTAACAAATACATAGGATCTGACGAATGTATTGCAGTTAGTAATGGAACTGCTGCTCTACACTTAGCATTATCACTCATAGACATTAGAGGAAAGGAGGTAATACTTCCTTCCATGTCATTTGTTTCTACTGCTCACTCAGTTTTATACAATGGTGGTGTTCCCGTCTTTGTCGATATTCATCCAGATACATTATGTTTAGATTACAATAAGATAGAGAGATCAATTACAAAAAAAACCAAAGTGATTTTGCCGGTACATTTTGCTGGGATGCCTTCGAATTTAAAAAAGATAACTGAGATCTGTAAAAAATACAATGTTACTTTGATTGAAGATGCTGCACATGCAACTGGAGCAACTTTGGGAAAAAAGAGAATTGGATCTCACGGCACGGCTGTTTGTTTTAGTTTCCATCCAGTAAAGAATCTGGCCATGCCGACAGGAGGAGTGGTGACATTAAATGGACCAAACAGTAAGAAATTCAAAAATATATTAAATTCAAGAAGATGGTGCGGAATCACAGATAGAAAAGGACCTAAATACAACGTTAAAGATCTGGGTTGGAATTATTATATGAATGAGTTTTCCGCAGCTATTGGTGTTGTCCAGTTAAAGAAAATTGATGCAATGAATAACACTAGGAAAAAAATTGCCAAGAGATATGTAAATGAAATTAAATTAGAAGAAAAAATGAAGTTTAGTAAAGATTGTGCATATCACATTTACTGGATTTTAGTGGACAGTAGAGAACGCTTTATGAGAAATATGTCAGACATCGGAATTGAAACTGGTATACATTACAATCCAATACACCAAATGCAAATGTATAGGGGGAAACATGATTTGCCAATCACTGAGAAGGTTGGAAAAAGTATTGTTTCAATTCCAATTCATCCAAATTTGAGTGACGCTGACATAGACAAGATTGTGACATCGGTTAACAAGTTTTCAAGATAGTATTACTCAAAATCTGTGATGCCATCCCCAAGGGCAATATCTTTTTTTGCCCTCTTGCCCTCAACAGAATCCAAGAACCTAGCTTCAATCCCTCTTAATCTATTGCCAGGCCTTAGGATTTCAAAGTTTTCTCCCTCGTGCAATATTTCACCCATGGAAATATCTTTGATCGCCTGAATAGACCGTGTGGCAAATTTTCGTAATTCTTGCTCTTCATCAAGAACAACCTTATTTCCAGTTCCCAAGGTTAGTTCCGCTTTTCTTATAGAACTTATCATAATTTCAAGCTCATCTGGAGTCAATGCAAAAGCATGATCTGGGCCCGGTAATGTTCTATCCAATGTGAAATGTTTTTCAATAATCGTAGCCCCTAACCCCACTGCCATTATTGGTCCTATGATGGGATCCATGCTATGATCTGAGAATCCTACTGATAAACCATATCTTGTTTGCATTTTTGGTATTACGGACAAATTAAGAGATTGTAAAGGACTTGGGTATTTGGACGTACATTGTAAAAGAGAAATATTGTTATGAAATTTCTTTATGTGATTTACTGCAAAATCAATTTCTTCATATGTACTTGCACCTGTTGAGATTATGATTGGTTTTTTTGTTTGTGCAATAAATTCTAGTAATCTGACATGATTAATTTCATATGAGGCAATTTTATGTATTCTAACAAATGGATCAATATGTTTTGCGTCATCAATTGAGAATGATGTAGACATAAACGCAATGTTTTGTTGATTTGCATACTTTGCAAGTTCTGGAATCATTTCATATGGCATTGCCAAATCATCAAAAATTTTGTTAATGTTTTCATTTATTCCAGATTGTGAAAGATAATTGCTTTGTCCTGCTTGTGGGACATAGGTGGTTTCAGATCTGTATGTTTGAAACTTTACAGCATCAGCACCACATTTTGATGCAATTCTAATTAGTTCTTTAGCTTGTTGAAGATCCTCATCATAATTTCCACATTTCCAGTTGGAACCTGCTTCAGCAATTACAAAAACGTGCTTATTGTTATTTAGGTTAACCATAATTTATGTTTGGTTTGCTGATGCGATAATAAAATATCTTTGGTTAAATTTTACCTGATTTTTTATAATATTGTTTTCAGACTTGTGGAGCATTGACATTATGATATCCTACATACTTGGAATTAATTGTGGACAATTCCGGCTTTTTTTTTAACAAATTCAGCACATCATCAATTCCAAAAATATAATTTTCATCATATAGATCATCATAGACTTGCTTAACAAATTCTAGATCCTCAGGATAATCTATTGTCCAACGTAACTGAGAATTGTTATTTGTGTCAGATATGTTCAGAATTCTAAATTTTGATGGATTTTTTTCAATATAGAATGGGAACCATTCGCGTAGCCGTACATCATCAATTTCTTGCCACATTTTTTTTAGTATATCTGTAGAATACACTTCAGCATCTAGTCCATGTGGAAATGTTCGAGTTTGACAGTTCGTGACTATATCATAACTTTCATGTTTAGTAATGAATTCAGAAACTAGCTTATCAACAATTTTCGGATCTACTAACGGACAATCAGCTGTGATTCTGACTATAGCAGCAGCATCAAATTTTATTGCAGTTTTATAGAGTCTATCTATCAAATCCACTTCATTTCCAGAAAAATATTCGATATTGTTATTTTTTGCAAAATTACAGATGCCAGCATTATTTTCATACTCACCTGTAGATATGACTACATCAGAAAGCAATTTTGCATTTTTTAGTCTGTTGTAAATATGCCAAAGAATTGGTTTTCCTAGTATTTCCAATAACACTTTACCAGGTAATCTCTGCGAACTCATTCTAGCTTGTATAACGCCAATTACTCTCAAGTTACAAATTCAGATCAGTATTGATTTTATTAAATGTAAGAGTGATTGAAAACGAGATTTGAATTAAAATTAATCTATCAATATATACTGTAATTGAAAATATGAAATTCATGGTGCTAAGATGTGGAATAGTTGGATTAGGTAGAATCGGTTGTGGTTTTGACGATGCTCCAAATAAAAAATCAATCAATACACATGCCGGCGCATATAGTGTTCACAAAAATACTAAATTAGTATCATTATGCGACATAGACCAAACCAAGCTATCAAAATACGGAAACAAATACAATGTATCAGAATTATTTTCAGACTACAAGGAGATGTTTCAAAGATCAAGGCTAGACTGTGTTTCTATTTGTACTTTGGCCGATTCACATTTTGAAATCGTAAAAGAAGCCGCAAAACATGGCATTAGGGGGATTTTTTTGGAAAAACCAATCAGCGACTCATTAAAAAGTGCAACAGAAATTGTAAAGATCTGTAAAAATAATGATATCAAATTACAAATTGATTTTCAACGTAGATTCAATCCATTTTATCATGCCGTAAGAGAGATTCTAAAGAATAAACAATTTGGCAAAGTCCAACATTGCTCAATATACTATGGTGCAGGAATTGCAAATACAGGCTCACACTTGTTTGATTTGATTAGATTTTTGTTTGGTGACATTTCTTCGATCAAAGGGATTCATAGTCACAACACTTCTAGTAAGTTATCAGATCCAAACATAGATGTCGAAATATCCCTAAAAAACGGAATACATTGTTTGATGTATGGTATAGACGTAAGTAATTATGGAATTTTAGAGATGAATATACTTGGTTCTAAAGAACGTCTGAGATTAGACTTGGCAAAATCAGCTGGTGAATATTTTCAAGTTTCTAATAATAGCGGTCTTGTGTACAAAGAGTTAGAATCAAAGCCAATCAAGGTACAAAACAAGCAAGATGCAATAGTGCTTGGATTAGATAACTTGGTTAGAGCAATTAGTTCAGGCGTTAATTTGATATGCACTGGCAATGATGGATATTTTTCTTTGGAGGGAGTAATTGCAAGTATGAGATCAGCAAAAAAAAATCAGAGAATACATCTACCTTTAAAAGCAAACGCGTCCAAAATTTCTTCAAAGTGATATATTGAAAAAATTAGCGCTTTTCGGGGGACAAAAAGTAAGGGCGGAATCATTCCCAAAATACCCTACAATAACAGCAGATGAGAAAAATGCAGTGTTAGAAGTTCTGGAAAGCGGAAACTTGTCTACGTTTGTGGCATCGCCAGGAGAAAATTTTCTTGGCGGTAAAAAAATTCGTGAATTTGAATCTAAATTTGCGGATTACATAGGGACAAAATTTGCTATTGCGTTTAATTCGGCAACATCAGCATTACATGCTGCCGTAGCTGCAGTTGGGGTAAGTCCAGGCGAGGAAGTGATTGTCCCGCCATACACATTTACATCGACAGCAACATGTACTCTAATGCATAATGCTGTCCCAGTTTTTTCAGATGTTAAATCAGATACATATTGTCTTGATCCTTCAAGATTACCAAATGCCATTACACCGCTCACTAGAGCAATCATACCGGTTCATCTGTTTGGTCATCCATGTGATATGGATGAGATAATTGAAATTGCAACCAAAAACAAATTGAGAATAATAGAAGATTGTGCACAAGCTCCTGGTGCGATGTACAAAGGAAGGAAGGTTGGTACAATTGGCGATTGTGGTGTTTTTTCTTTCCAAGAGACAAAGAATATGATGACAGGTGAAGGTGGAATGCTGGTCACTAATAACGAAGAAATTGCCAAGATTGCACAGATGGTCAGAAATCACGGGGAGATGATCTTACCTACTCTAAAATCACGTACTTACAAGTCCGAAATATTAGGATGGGGGTATAGAATGACGGAATTGGAAGCGGCCATAGGAATTGTCCAGCTTGAAAAGCTTGAGAAAATGAATGAAGAGAGAATAAAATTAGCTGAATATTTGACCAATAAATTACATACAATTGATGGTTTGAAACACACGAGATACAATCATGTTAAGCATGTTTACTATGTCTATTCTTTTTCCTATGACGAGCAAAAGATCGGTATACCAAGAGAAAAATTTTGCGAGGCTATGAGAGCTGAAGGAATTCCTTGTTATGGAGGATATGTAAAACCTCTTTATTTGAATCCATTATACATTGAAAAAAGAGCATTCGCTTTCAGACATTATACTGGTAATGTGAAATATGAAAAGGGGATATGTCCAGTAACTGAATCATTAAATGAGCAAACACTTGTAATGATCCCGATATGTCGTCCACCTGCTAAATTTAGTGATATGGATGACATTTATACAGCAATTAAGAAAATTGTCGAGAATAAAGACGAATTAAAATAGAATTCTCATATTATGCGCGAACATAACTAAATTCAATTTTTCATGGGAATAGATTCAGATATTATTCGTTTTAGATCTTGTGATGGAATTTTTTCTGCAAGATCCGAAGAATACGACTTATCTGACTCGGTCTTTGTTATGTTTTGATAAGATGAAGATTCTTTCCCCATCACTCTTTTTGAACTTAGAATGACAAATTTGTTTCCGATGTCCCAAACATGACGCATTTCATCAAGGCTAATCAGAGTTTCATGTAGTTTTTCTCCGGGTCTAATTCCAGTAATTTCTGATTCTGTTTTTCCTAGCAATTCCACAAGTGCATTTTTTAAATCAACTATATTGTATGCTCTCAATTTTGGTACAAAGATATCTGAACCTTTACCTACCACAGTAGATTCAAGAATGAAATCTAATGCTTCATCCATAGTGATGCTAAATCTGGTCATGCTAGGATCTGTAATAGTGATTTTCTCATGATTCTTAATTTGTTTAATGAATTTTTGAACTACAGAGCCGCTACTACCCAAAACATTTCCATATCTAACTGAGATGAATTTTGTTCTGTGCTTGTCTTTATTGATATAATTTTCAGCAGTTACGAATAATTTCTCCATTAAGAGCTTAGTTGCCCCATAAGTGTTAAAGGGCGAAACCGCTTTGTCAGTACCGATGCATACAGCCCGCTCAACATTTTCGTGTAGACAAGCATCAATGATATTTTGTGAGCCAATAACATTGGTTTTGATTGCCTCAAAAGGATTGTATTCAATAACTGGAACATGTTTTAGAGCAGCAGCATGAAACACGATGTCAACATCTTCCATGGCTCGGGTCAGACGCGGCAGATCTCTTACATCACCAATAAAATAACGTATTCTGCTATCATCAAATTCTGACTCCATTTCAATTTGCTTACTTTCATTCCTACTGTAAATTCTGATTTTACCTACACCTAGTTGCAATAGACGTTTTGTTAATGCATATCCAAGTGAGCCAGTTCCTCCAGTAATGAGCACCGTTTTATCTTTAAACATGTCTTAGGCGATTTTAATCAGATACAATAATCTTCCGTTTAGTATTAATCATTAATCACAAGTTTGAGAGAAAATTTAGAATTTTTTCTGATGAGTTTCCAGGGTTTACTAATGAGTATTTGACGTAATCATTTCCATTCTTTATCAATTCTCTTTTGTAGTCTTTGTCTTCCAAGATTTTTTTCAGATTTTGTTCAAAGTTAGATATGTTAGTAGAAATGCAAGAATTTGATTTTATTACAGAAGGAACACCAAGATGCCAATTTTTTTGAGAAACAGATATTATCGGTTTTTCAAGAATTTGTGCTTCCAATATAGTAGAAGAAATATCAATTGCGATCAAAACTTCACAGTTTTGAATATAAGTGAAAATATCACCTTGCTTAACAATTAATGCATCTGGAATTATTTCTTTTACAACATTTGTTATGTCAATTTCTTCTTGCCATGGCTTTAATTTTACAACCAATTTTTTATTGAATTTCAGTATTATTTTACAGATTTCCTTTATTATCAATTCATACTTTTGTTTAGTTTCAACAGTAATATCATAAGCAAAAGTTTGTGCTGGAGAGGTAGGAGTCAACAATATAAAATCATCATCAAGGGTCATGGTCGATTTCCTTACGAATATTTCATCATATAGCGGACTACCTAAGATATTGATTGAAGAAGATATACCTCGATTTTTGACATGTTCAGCAAAGGGATTTCCCCAAACAACAAAGTGGTTTGATTTCATTGGGATAATACCTGCAAAGATATTGTATTCATACGCCTCATCCGAGTCAAACCCTACACCGCCGTGTTGAATCAATACTGTTGGAATTTTCATATGATTAGCTAGATTCAAAACAATTTGTTCAGTAAGACCATTTTCAGACCATAAAAGTACAGATTTAATTTTATATGTTTGTAATAGTTTTTTTGTGATTAATATTTCATCTATTGCCTCAGATATTCTTTTTTCACAAAGATTTGTAAAGAATTGTTTCATACAATCCCAAAATGAGACTCCAAATATTTGAAAAAAAGATTCAAAAAAACTTTGATTTTGTAATAGAGTATCTATTTTTAATTTAATTTCATATTTTGTTTGTTCAATGGATGCAAGTTTTTTATCAATAGTTATTTTCGGTATGATACAATTTGATTTTCTAATGATTGAAAGAGATTGGAGATTCCATATTGCAGGCCTGCGTCTACAAAACGAGATAATAGATTCTGCACTACTTTGAAAGAGTTTTTTGTATTTTATGGTATCAAATTCAACCAATAATATTGATTTATCACTGTTAATTTGTTTTCTGATAAATAGATTCCTAATGATTCCATCGATTACATTTTTGATGTCTTGATATGTTTTTTTTTGAATTTTCAGAGAAAAGGAATACTTTCCTATCTGAAAGTTATATTTTATTGAATCATAAAGAGATTTTGAATTTCTTTTATCAGCTACAGCAAGTCTTGTAATTTTATTAGTTAATGTCTTTACCATATCAGATAGTTGTGGAGAAGCAGTGAATATTGATTCAGGATACATTCTTACAATCTTGGTTATTTCTGCAAACTTTTTTAGAAATGGAACCAATTCGTAGTGGAATTCTACATAATACAGTTTACCCAAATTAATTCCCTCGTATTGTAATAAATCGGACACCATAGGCTCATCATACCATCGAGAAAAACGATAAGATTGTCTCTGAATTTCTTCTAGTTCAGCAGATGTAAGAAAATTATCCGAGATTTGATGTAGTATGCCATTCTTTTCTAATAGTTTATGTGATTCATAATCAAATGTGATTATTAATGCGGATGATTTGAATTGATCAATAGACGATAAATCAAAATGAGAGTCAAGTAAAACAATATTTGCAGAATTAATGTTTTCCATGAGAGACTTGTTTCCATTTTTTCCAATCATAATCATCAAAAGAAACATTAATCATCTCATTATCATTTGGTCTCCAGGCGATATTTGCTAAAGTGAGTACTGTTGAAACACCATCAATGAGGTTGATATGTGCTGATGGATAGTTTTTTGGTATTTGGATAAGGGTTGGATTCTCTTCGCTTGATTCGATTTCGTGGTATTTTCCTTGGTGATCCTTTGCAACAAATACAACTTTCCCACGAATACAAACGAAATAGCTATCCCTTTTTTTGTGTAGATGTGGGCCTTTCCTCTCCCCAGGGTTTATTGATGTGACATAGATCATTTTCGGTTCTGTGGGCAAAATTTTGTCCCAGTCCCTCCAGATCACGGTTAATGAGCCATTAACATGACCATCCACAATATCTTTTGTATTGTGTTTTTCTAGTTTTATGGTTGTTATGATATCTTTGTTCATTTAATTTATCAGAAAATGAATATTATTTAACTGATTTCAGATATTTTTCAAGCTTAATTTTAGAACCCATGATCACCAGAACAATACATAGTATTTTTGTTAAAGCTTACTGAAAAGAAATTAATTCCATGATTTTCACTTTCTGCGGTTAACCAAACATATTTGTGTTCTTTTAGATTTTTTGTATAATTTTTTAACACTTCACTGAGTTGTAATTGTATTCCACTCCCATTAGCAATTTGAAAAATTTTTTCTAGTATTTTACCTGATTCGTCAAAAAAAGCTACTTTAGTTTCGTGATTCTGTATGGAGGGGTTTTCGCATCTGTCTGCAACAATTCCAACAAGAGAATCATCAGTAGGTCCAATTATCGTCTGTCCCCATTTGAAGCTCTTTTTTCCTTGCGGTACGAAAACATTGGGATTGTGCAACGATATGTTAATTGAAGTATTTAATGATCCTGCGCCATATACAAGCTGATGAGAGACACGAGTCGGTATTTTTTGATCTGACCTTACGGTTACCGCAAAAGTAGAGATATCATCAAGTTTGATTTTTTCATTAGAGGCAATTGAGTTAATGTTAACACTTAGGAATCTATTATCTGGGCTAGTTAAATCACCAATCTTCTTTTCGAGTAATTCTTTACCATCAGCTGCAAAAAGACTTATTGATAAAAACAATTGACTAGGAGACATGATTGGATACATACGGATAATGTTATCCAAATTGGAGAAAAACGGATAGAACCTCTGAGATGGTCTAGTATCATCCCAGTATTCAGATGCAGTAGATGAGTCATAATAGCTATGATTTGCACTAAATGCACCATCAATAGAAATTTGGCCGGTAAGCATTCTTCCATAGAACAATAGCTGTCTGGGCTGTTTAACTCTCAGGACACCTTTGATTCCATTTGGAATATCACCGAATGCGTTTTTGATACTTATGATTTTTGTTCCAAATCTAGGTATGTCCACATTAATGGTTTTGAGATAGGTTTTCTCTTTTGTCAGAATCTCAATTTCTAGAACATCATTACATTTCAGAGGTCCAGATGTAAACAAAAGAAAGGTATCTGTTTTATCATCTAAAATAACATCTACGGAAGCTTCTTTGACCTGAGTTTTATTAATTGCATCATCTTCGAATATGTCGTTTAGTACCCTGTTAAAGGCATGAACTTGGTTGATGAAGTTTTTACCTTTATGATTTATCATCACTGCCGGAAATGGAATGAATAGATTTTCCGCAGTAAAGAATTCCACCACATAGTTAGATACGGGTTTTTCTGCCATTCCAGATAACTGGAATGTATACACAATAGGTTTGTTGATATCATAGAGTACGGATTGCATTTTGTCTCCATTCATATCAACTGGAGTAATCTTGCATGCAACATGTGGATAATTTCGTTTAAGCATAAAATGATTCAAAAAGCTGATGCTCACAGTGGTGCATGGGATTTCAGGAACCATAAGCGATGCTCTATGTACAGAGTTAATTGTGGGATTTTTGTGATATTGAATTCTTGTCGCTTCTACTTCTTTGTATTGCTTCAATGATGAACTTTTCATAAATTATCATTTAACTTTTGTGTAAAAATCAATTGTGTGATATTATGTAAAACATCTTAATGTTTTAATTGCGATGAATTATATCGATTTTATGATAGAACTGCCAGACTTTAACAAAGTTTGGGATTATGAAAATAATTTCTATTTATCATGTGATTCTTCAAGAGTTGCCAAGATAATGGCACATTATGAACTGTATAAAATTACAGAAGATATTCCAGGAGATATTGTGGAATGTGGTGTTTTCAAGGGTGTTTCATTGTGCAGATTTGCAATGTTTCGTGATGTATTAAAAAATCACTCAAAGAAAATAATTGGTTTTGATACATTTGGAAAATTTCCAGAAACAAAATTTAATCTAGAATTTAATGAAAAGCGAGATACGAATTCATCATACTGGAATACTGATGGTGAGGGAAGGAAGAGACACATTGAAATTTCTCAGGAAAGCATATCAAAAGATCAACTATACAGGATTTTAGAAAATAAGAGGATAAACAATTCGGTTGAATTGATAGAAGGGGACATCACGCAAACAGTACCAAAATATGTAAAAGAGCATGAGGATCAGAGAATTTCTCTCCTGAATTTGGACGTAGACATCTTTGAGCCCACTGTAACAATATTGGAATATCTGTACCCCAAAATCTCAAAGGGGGGAGTGTTGATTCTGGATGATTACGGTAAATTTCCAGGTGAAACGAAGGCGGTTGACGATTATTTCAAAGACAAAAATGTAGAGATTAGAAAATTTGCTTTTTCGGAATATCCAAAATTTGTAATAAAATAATTCATTAGAATTTCTATATTTTTCAATCATATTTTTTGCTTTACCACCATCCATGAATTTCTAATATTAGGCTCAGAACCAGATTAATTTCTAAGAAAACTAGATAAAATAACGAAATTAAGCCGTATTGATCAATTTTGAAAGGGATAATTTTACATGGTGGACATGGCACAAGATTGAGGCCGCTAACACATACAGGGCCAAAGCAGTTACTCCCGATTGCAAACAAACCAATGTCACAATATTGTTTGGAGTCACTAAAAGATGCTGGGATCACAGATATTGCAATAATAATCGGAGGAATTGGATCAAACAAAGTACAGGAATATTATGGTAATGGGGAAAAGTTTGGTGTAAAATTAACGTATATACCACAAGATGTACCTCGCGGAATTGCACATGCAATAAGATTATGCAAGGAATTTGTTAATGATGAAAAATTTGTTGTATTTTTAGGTGATAATATCCTTAAGAAAAGTATCTCAGAATATGTTCAGAGATTCAAAAACTCTGATGCTAGTGCATCTATTTTATTGTGTGAGGTGAGTAATCCAACCCAATTTGGCATAGCAGACATCAAAGAGGGCGTTTTAAAGAAGATCATGGAAAAGCCAAAGGAGCCACCAACTAATCTTGCAGTAACTGGCATCTATCTGTTAACTCCAACAATATTTGAGATAATTGACAGACTAAAACCATCATGGAGAAACGAATATGAAATAACAGATGCGTTACAGATGCTCCTACAAGAACAATACAAGATCACCTATGATATGGTAACTGATTACTGGAAAGACACTGGTACCCCACATGACATCATTCACGCAAATCAGGTAATTCTAAGTGTAACGAAACCATACTTTGAGGGTAAAAAGGAAAATATTGTCTCCATAGCGGGGAATGTTATGGTTGGCCATGGGACCATAATCAAAGATGGTTCAAAGATAACAGGCCCGGTAATCATCGGCAAAGACTGTCAAATTGGTCCTAATGCACACATTGGATCAAATACAAGCATAGGAGATAATTCTAAAATTTCTGATTGCCATATTGAAAATTCCATTATAATGTCAGGTTGCAATATTGGCGGCGATTTTAGCATCAAGGATAGTATAATAGCATTTAATTCTGAAATTACAAAATCAAATACTTCTAACAAGGTATTCCTGTTAGGAGAAGGAACAAAAATCTCCCTCTAGTTCAAATTGGTTAACGACTCAAATAATACAAAAGTAAGTATTATAATTCTTAATTTTAATGCAGGGCAACTTTTACTTAATTGTGTAGAATCAGTCTTTAATTCATCATACAGCAACATCGAAGTAATTGTTGTTGACAATGCTTCAGTGGACAATAGTCATCATAAATGTAAAGAACAATTTGACAAAATTAGATTAATTGAAAATAAACAAAACTTGGGTTATTGTGAAGGTAATAATGTTGGCATTAGAGAAGCAATAGGCGAATTCATCGTAATTCTCAATCCAGATACAATAGTTGAACAAAATTTTATAATGGAATTAATTTCAGCATTCAAAAAGCATGGAGAAGGCCTCTATCAGCCAAAGATAATTTCACTGTATGAAAAAAATATTATACAAAGCACAGGTAATATGCTACATCTTTTTGGGTTTGGTTTTGCTAGGGATAAGGGAGTCTTGGACTCGTTGCAACGACAAGAAATAGAACAAATCGGATATGCATCTGGAACGTGTCTTTTTACATCACAAAAAACTCTAAAAAAAATTGGTATGCTTGATTCATTCCTATTTTTGTATCACGATGATCTTGATTTGGGGTGGAGAGCCGCACATTTAGGAATAAAATCATATTATGCGCCAACGGCAGTCATATACCACGCAGAGAGTTATAGTCTGAAATGGAGCTCAAAGAAGTTTTTCTGGTTGGAGAGGAACAGGAAATATTGTTTACTGACACATTATTCCAATGACACCTACAAAAAAATGCGTCCATATTTGCTGCTAGTAGAAATGATGGTTTGGATATTTTACATATCAAAAGGATTCATCACTGCGAAGATCAAAGCAGAGCTTGACATTATCAAAAATAAAGACCATATTTTGAAAAAATATCAAGAGCTAGAAGCAAAAAAAATAGTTCCAGATTCTAAATTAATTGAATCATTTCCAGACGAAATATTCGTTCCAAAGAACGTCAGTGGTGGTATTGGGAGTCACATCTTTAACTCATTATTAAGATCAACTAGTCAGAAGGCAAGAAGCAGAATATTACGCCAATAATCCTATTTTCTAACCTCAGACAACACAATAGCTATTGCGATATTGTTTTCATGGCTCACAGACACACGAAAAGAATACTTTTTGTTTGACTTGAGTCGCACATGCGGTTTTGATTTTATATGATAAGTTTCAATATCAAGCATCGAAACTCTGTCAGGTATGGATTTTTTTACAGCTTCTTTGATTGCAAACTTTACTGCAAAATGCTCGTAATAGCTTTTGAATTTTAGACAATATTTTATCTCAGATTTGTTAAACAGTTTTTTATAGAAACCAGGTTTTGAGTTGAAGGAAATTTGCCGAAATTTTTCCACATCAGAGATGTCTATTCCTATCCCAATGTTTTCAAGCATGTCAATCTTGGAGCATCATCACTTTGGCTATTCCATCCACTAGGCATGTGCCGTTTTGATTATGGATTGATGTTTTTAATGTAATTATTTTTGTAGACTCACTTTTGTCGATTACTTGGCCTTGGACTGTTACGGTATCATCTATGAAACAAGGGTTTTGAAAATCCAGGGTTTGGGAAAAGTATAATGCGTTTTTTCCAGGAATGTGCATCCCCACTAGCTTTGAAAAAAATGTTGCCAAAAGCATACCATGACACACACGTTTGTTGAATTTGGTAGTTCTTGCATAGTTTTCATCCATATGGAGAGGATTATAGTCGCCAGAGATATTTGCAAAATTATCAAGGCTAGATTTCGTGATTTTTTCAGTGAATTTGTATTCTAGACCAATTTTTATCTCTTCGAATTTGTATTGGTGTGGCTGCTCAATCATTTAATACAATTCCATGATTTGTAAGATGACGTTTGATATCAGAGACCTTTTTGACATCCATGGCTTCATCAATTGTAAACTTGACTTTGAATTCACTTTCAAGCTCATAAAGAAGGACATAACCCTTAAACGAAGTCCAACTTTCAATTGATTCCGGTCCTGAATTATCATTAATTGATGTAGTAGGTACATTCATCACTTTTGCAATTAATTCGAATAACTTTTTTGACATTATTCAGTACTGACCGTAAGACAGTTCGGTATTTCAAATGGCACATTAACAGAATAGACCCAAGAGTCTAATTCTTTTTTAAATCCACAGTTAGGAAGAAAATCCTCTACTGGTTTATTTTTTTGAGTTGGGATAAACTGTGCTCTTAGATACTGAACGCCTGATTCCTTTGCCTTTTTTATGACATAGCCTATAATTCCTTTTTCCACTTCTCTCCCCATGACTCGGCAGCTAAGCAGGAATGTATCCAAGTACCATTCTTTTGGATTATTTTTGTTTACTATGAAAACCCCAGTTATTCCATTATCACCAAACTTGTCTTCAACTTGGGCACATCCAACAAGATAGCTTTTGTCCTGAGCGAATTTTTTGATGTCATTTTCTTGATATCTTTTTGTGGTTAGATTGAATTGGTTTGTCTTTAGAGTGAGTTGAGATATTCTTGGAATTGTGAAATCATTGGCCGTTTTAATTGAAACACGAAGATCCAATTGTTTTAAAAATCCCTCTAAATTCGGCGAAGATTTTTCCAAATCATTTCTTTTTCTTTGCTCTACATACATCTTGCCTCTTTGTTGATCTTCTTGTGTAATTTTTAAAACACTAAATTCATTTAGGCGTTTTAGAATATTTACAAACTCGGATGGATCACGAGGCAAATCTATTATTTCTACCTGTGGAAGATTGATTTTGACAAATTCTCTGTTAACCGGATCGTCATCAAAGAAAATAATGCTATCAAGTCCGATATTGATTTCTTCCGCAATTTCTTTCATATTTGATACTTTATCATTCCAGTTAATCTTTAATGAGGCAAAATTATCCTCTCTTAGCTGCATGTAAGGATGCTCCTGGATTACTTTGATTGCATCATCATAGTTGTTTTTACTGTTTATTGCCAGGATTATTCCTCGTTGATGAAAAGAAAGTAGTGTTTTTTGAAATTCCATAAATGCGTTACCTGGTGGATCTGGTCCTAGCTTTATTCCATTAAAGCCATCTTCGCCAATTATCCCACCCCACAGAGTATTATCAAGATCAAGCACAATACATTTTTTGGATATTCCGAGATATCCTATGACGTATGACATTATTTCTGATGCCAAATATGGGATGTGATCTAGTGAGATCTTCATGTCTCCAAAGAAAAATTGTTTGTAATCAAAGACATTTTTTTCCCCAAACTTTGTCACAAACTTGTCAAAATCGTAGACATAGACAGAATCCGATTTTGATAGTTCATCAGCTATCTTGTTATTAATCTCATTGAGCATTCGATGAAAACCAAAATCAGTTTTATTTTCGAATATTCCATATGATGAAAATGTCGGTATTGCAAAGTTTGACAAGACCAGTTTTGATGAAGTAATCTCAGAGAATTTTGCGGTTAGGCCCAAGATCTCGTTTGTTTTTTCATTGACCAGTGATTTTCGCTCATCTGCAGATATTGTATGCGGATGATGAAACAGATCTTGTAGTAGTGCTCTAGTATCTATGAAAAGAAATGTTAGATCTGGTTTAAACTTGTAGAGCGCACTCTGTGAATTTAGTATTTCTTGATTGTACTGATTATAGCCTCCAACATAAGTAAGACATTGAATCTTTTTTTCTGCACATTTTACTTGTATCGTTTCAGCGAATCCATTTAACGTAAAACTGCTTAAAATAGCAATACGGATTTTTTTGTCAAATGAATGATTGTTCAGCTCCGCTGCCTTGTTTACATAATATGATAATTTTTCTTCTTTCATGATTTGTTCAGTAAATACCAGTTTCAATAAGCTTTGTAATAATTATTTATTACTACCAAACGAGCAAGTATTTTTTCTCAGAAAGGTTTTAGACAACGTGAACAATTTGAGGCTATAATCATGAAATATGCTGAAGATGATATTTTTCATATTAATGAGCAGGAAATCATGCAGTATTATGGATATAGTGGAAGCTATGGTAGGCTGCAACTGAGATGGCGATTTTTTAAAACGTGGATTCTGCATAACCTGGCATATTCTACTCCGTTCTCAAATTTCGCCATCAGGATGCAAAAATCAAGAGGTGTAAAGATAGGAGTAAACTGCCACGTTTCTCCCTATGTTTTGATTGATCTACTATATCCACAACTCGTAACAGTAGAAGATAATGTCACAATAGGCAGTAACACACTGATTTTTGCTCACTCAAATCCGACTACTAATTTGTTTCTGAAAAAAAATGGATATCCACGTAAAGTTGAACCAGTTCATATCAAATCTGGTGCAGTATTGTTTCCAGGATGCATAATAACTGCCGGTGTAACAGTTGGAGAAAATTCCCTAGTAAGCGCAGGTAGTGTTGTATTTGAGGATGTACCAGATTTTTGTGTAGTTGTTGGAAACCCAGCAAGAATAGTAAAAAAAATTGACCGGTGATCTATTCTGAATCTACTAGGCATAGATTTTGAAGAGTGGTATCATCCAGAGCTTATACAGCCGCATGTCAAAGAAGACAAAAAAAAGCCGCAGATATTCAATGGAATTGACAAAATTCTAGATTGGCTACACATAAATGAAACTTTTGCAACATTTTTCATTGTTGGTGAAATTTTAGATTCTAGGCCGGAAATACTTGATAAAATCATAGAGAATGGGCATGAGATTGCATTTCACACAATGCATCATAAAAAACTTGACACTAGTACAAGAGAAGAATTTAATGAAGAGGTAAAGGGTTTTGCCAAAATTACAAATAAGAGATCAAGAGGATTCAGAGCACCTACTTTTTCATTAAACCAAAATACAAGGTGGGCACTTGATGTGTTAGCTGAAAATAATTATTTGTATGATAGCAGTGTTGTTCCTGCAAAGACAAGGTTATATGGTATTCCAGAAGCAGATACAAAGCCATACAATATCTCTGCAAAAAATTTAACTCAGAATAGTCATGATTCAAATCTTTTGGAGTTTCCCTTGATGGTAGGCAGATTTTTTGGTAAAAAAATTCCTGTTGGCGGCGGATTTTACCTTAGGTTATTGCCTCTTGGAACTATAGAAAACACGATAAAAAAATACGAAAGAGAAGGTAAACCGGCAACGTTTTACATTCACTCATGGGAATTAACACCAGAATATATGCCAAAAATCACTTTGCCATTCAACGACAGATTCATCACATATCATAATCTGCACAAAGCCATGCCAAAGATGGATAGTCTCTTAAAAAAATTCAAGTTCACGTCATTTGCGAGATATCTCAACAGAATGGATTAGATTTAGTTCAGTGTTGCAAAGTATTCCAAAGTTTTTTTGATCCCCTCTTTTACTGGGACACGAATATTCCAACCAAGAGATCTTAGCTTTGAATTATCAACTACAAAATTTCCCACATCTGTTTTTTTAGTATATTGTGGAGATTCAACATATTGCACTTTGGTACAGGTTAGCTCTTCAAGCCACGTTCCAAGATCATAAAACCAAGTCTTGTTTCCAGAGGATATCCAATACAACTCTCCAGATTTTCCCTTTTCCATTATGTTCTTGATTGCAGAGATCACATCTGAAACATATACCAGATCTTTGAAAAAATTACCTTTGTCAAAAATCGGTATTGGTTCTTTTTTGAATGCCTTGTGAATGAGAAAGTTTACTGCATTTTTGCTTGGGATGATCTGTTCTCTTGGGCCAAAAGAGTTTGTAATTCTAAAGATGACAGTGTCAATTCCATATACATTATGGTATATTTTACAATAGACTTCACTTGCGAGTCTGTTTGCTCCATAGATTGTAGTTGGATTGCATACACTTTGTTCAGTGACGGGCAATTCTTGTGGTTTTCCTATAACAATGAAGGTACTACCAAGAATGAATCTACATTTCAGGTTTAGTTGTTTTATTTTTTCTAGTATGAATAAGGTGGATTTTGTGTTGACATCAAGGTCATAGAGTGGATTTTCAAATGATTTTGAATGAGATGTTTCACCTGCCAAATGTATTATAACTTCTGGTCTGTGTGTTTCGATTATTTTTCCAAGATCATCATAGTTAGTGACATCGGCTTTTTCTAAAATGATCTTATCTAATAAATGTGAAATACGATCAAGCGATGTATTGTTTCTTGTCAGCACTATAACCTGATTATTTTTTCCAATAAACTCATCACATAAATGACTACCAATGAAGCCTGCCCCGCCAGTGATCATAATTTTCATTACGTTAATGCAGTTTAACGGTTAGTTAAAAATTCATACTGCTTGGCGTTATCTATTTAATCAAACAATGTTAGATGTGTTTAGTTGAGCGCAGGATTATCAGAAAAAATCATCATATTATTCAAGGCAATCATGATCATAAAAAACTGGAATGATTATGTTTCATTGTATTTTAATAAAATAAAATCAGAGTATGTAATTTTAGAGATGCGAAACGGAATCAAGATTAGATTACGAGTGAACTCAACTGACTTGATGGCATTCACTCATGTTTGGTTACTAAAAGAATATGAGAGACTAGGATTTGAGATAGAAAATAGCGATACCATAATCGATATTGGTGGTCATATTGGATTGTTTGCACTTTTTTCTTCACAGTTTTGCAAATCTGGCAAGATCTATTGCTTTGAACCAATCAAAGAAAACTTTGAAATGCTAAAGTCAAACGTCGAGTTAAACCACATTACAAACATCATACCCACAAACGCAGCAGTATCAAAAGATAACAGCAGCGTCACAATTTATCTAAATGAAGATGAAGCTGGCCACAGTATGCATGTAGTGGGTACAAAATCAGTACAAGTTGAATCTATTTCACTTCAAGCAATTTTTGATTCTTATAATATAGATTCTTGTGATTTTTTGAAAGTAGACTGTGAGGGAGAAGAATATTCTATAATGGATTCGTTACCATCAGAATATTATGATAAAATTAGAAAAATGTGCATTGAATACCATTTTGTCGACACTAAACCTCACTTGTTGGAGGGTTTAATGAGAAAATTGGAATCTCATTCCTTTGATGTAAAAACAAGAAAAATATTGCCGGATATCGGATTTTTGTATGCAAAAAAATAGTTAAGATTTTTTTGCAATTCCTAGATAAGAGTCTGTTTTTTGTTTTAATACCATAAAATCAAGATGCGTTTTTGTGCAAAAATCATAATATGCGTTGTTATCTCCAATATCATCAGAAATTAGAAATCCTCCTTTAGAAATGTACGGCCATGCCGTTTCAAACTCAAACATCATGTTTTTGTATGTATGTAGACTATCATGTAGAAAAATATCCACAGAGCCAAGTGAGGATAAAATATTGCTTAGATTTTCTGCAGACGAACCAAAATTGAAATTCCATCTGTTTTTTAGATTTGACGGAATTGCTGCACCAATCATTTCTCTAGTTTGCCAAGGGCTGAAAACACCATCTATTGAATACAACAAGCCTTTCTTGTTTTCTTCTAGGGCTTGCAAAACATACATACTGCTCAAACCATATGCAACACCCGTTTCAACTACCAGTTCCGGTTTGGTTATTTTGCACAATAGATAAAGAAACAGGCCACTGTTGTTATCAATTGAATACTCTGTAGGATAAGGTTTTTTCTTGGATGGGTATTTTTCTGGTGCAATATCATTAAAAAAATCAGTTATATGATCTTGTAATTTTTTTGTGTTTGAAATTGTGTTTTGAGTTACTATTGTAGAATTAGGAAATAGTGTACCAACTGTGTGATCAAGATCTTGCTGTTTTGACCCGTAATCATAGAGGTTTAATGCAGAATCCTGTATGCTTTGATATTTTGTTTTGAATGCCTCCTTGCCCTTTTTTGGATCAGATATTGCATAAATTAGGAATTTGGCTAGATAAGCTAATTTATTCATCTTACGAATCATTCTTTCGAACTGAATTTTAGATAAATTTGTTGGTATAAATTAACAATACATGTTTGCTAAAAAGCAGCTAAAACATACTATAATGGAGATACGATTATGAGAATTGCGTTAGTCTGCCCTGCATCGTTGCCAGCAACTCAATTTGGCGGCATATTGTTTCTTTGCGTAGATATTGCAAGAGAGTCAGTAAAAATTGGACATGATGTCACAATATACACGACTGATTTGGATTTTGCAAATAATGCAAAAACGTTTAACAAGAATTTACCACGTCTTGAACTACATGACGGATTTAAGATAAATCGTAGTCACATCTGGTTTTCTTTCAAGTTATTTTTTGTAAATCCAGGTATGTATTTTCAACTAAAAAAAGATAAGCCCGATATAATTCACAGTGTAGGAGTAAGAAGTTTTCAATCATTAATAGCTGCAATCATTTCAAAAAAATATAAGATTCCTTTAGTTATTTCAGATCAGGGTGGACTTACAACACATCCTGATCTACATAGATCGGGGATCCTAGGCAAGATCGTTTACAGATTGCAAATACCATTTCTAAAATTTATTATTAACCAATCAATGAAAATCAGTACTCCTAATGATTACGAAAAAAAGATATTTGCAGAATTTAATGTATCATCAAAAGTTAGGATTATACAAAATGGAATTAATCTTGATCAGTTTTCAATAAAGTTAATCGATTTTAAAGCTAAATACAAAATTAATGAAGATTTTGTATTGTTTGTGGGCAGATTTGCTAAGGTCAAAGGAGTGGATATATTGTTAAAATCTTGGGATGATTTCAAAACTAAAAACTCTAATGACAATACCAAACTTGTCATTATGGGTGTTGATTTCGGATTTGAATCAGAAATGTTCAAGATGATTCAAGATTTGAGTTTGGGAAATAGTGTGATTGTTATTAAAAAACCTCCACGTGAAGATATTTTGGCAGCATATTCTTCTTGTCTATTTCTTGCACTCCCATCTAGGTGGGAATTATCTCCATTAACGCCGCTAGAAGGATTCGCATTTAGGAAAACAACGATAAGCACTACAGCTCACGGTATACCATACACAATCACAGATGGTGAAAATGCAGTTCTTGTTGAGCCTGAAGATTATGAAAAACTTTCACTAGCTATAATTGATTTGATACGGGATAAAGAAAAACGAGACAGACTTGGCAATGCTGGTTATAAATTAGTTCATGAAATATGTAATGCCAAAGTCATGACAAAAAATACATTAGCACTATATGCAGAAATCCTTGGAGATGGTTAATAAGCAATACAAAATAATGCAGAACAGATTTGGGAAAAATAAAAGATTCATTTAGTTCAAAGATAAAAGTTCCATTTTTTTCCCCATGGATTACAAAAAGTGACGTGCATGCAGTAATCGAATCGCTCCATTCAACGCAGTTGACGGATGGTCCAAAATTACGTCAGTTTGAAGATTCTTTTGCAAAATTTACAGGCGCGAAATTTGCTATTGGGGTTTCAAATGCTACTACTGCATTACATTTATCATTAAAAGCTGCAGAGATTGGTATTGGGGACGAGGTCATACTACCAGATATGACCTTCGTAGCTACTGCAAATGCTGTAATTCAAAGTGGTGCCATTCCTGTTTTTGTTGATGTGGATAAAGCAACAATGAATATTTCCGTAGAATCGGCAAAACGTAATATCGGCCCAAAAACCCGCGCCATACTACCCGTCCATTTTGCTGGCAAAGCATGCGAAATGGACGATATTTGCAACTTGGCAAGAAAAAATAAACTTTTGATAATAGAAGATTGTGCTCATGCGATAGGAACAAGATATAAAAAAAAACACGTAGGTAATTTTGGAATTGCAGGATGTTTTAGCTTCTATCCTACAAAAAATATCACTACAATCGAAGGTGGGATGATTATCACAAATTCAAAAGCCGTTGCAAATTATGTCAGCATGGCACGAAATCATGGAATTACAAAATCACTCTCACAGAGATACTCCCATGGAAAACCGTGGGATTATGAAATGAGTGAGCCAGGATACAATTACAGACTAGATGAAGTTAGAGCATCTCTTGGTATTAATCAGTTAAAAAGAATTTTAAGACTAAATTTGTTAAGGAAAAAAGCATTTGAATATTATAATAAAGGCCTCCAAAACATCGATGGAGTAATTACTCCATCAACATCAAGACAGAATATTGATGCATATCACCTGTACATAATTCGTATAGAAAAGAGATCAGGTATTACAAGAGATGAATTATTCAAAAAATTATTACATTATGGTATAAGAACCACAGTTCATTACAAACCATTACACAAATTTTTGGCCTACAAAAATTTTGCAAATCACATGGAGTTAAGAAATTCAGATGAATTATATGATGAAATTATTTCGTTACCATTTTATCCTAACATAAGTAGAGTGCAACAAGATTATGTTATCAAATGTATAGCAGACATTATAGAACATTAATTGTTGTTTTAGGCATTAACAATGAGTCGGAATTAATCTATAACTTTAATACGAATTATTTTTGAATGACATTACTGAATTGAAAGTAGTTATTGGTTTACCAGCATATAATGAAGAGAAGAATATAGCAAAGGTCATCTCCAATCTAAAAAACATAACAGACCACATTCTTGTATGCAATGACGGTTCAACTGATCAGACAGAAATTATTGCTAAAAATATGGGCGCCATTGTTGTAAGTCATGCAAAAAATACTGGATATGGATCTGCAATAGCTAGCCTCTTTACAAAATTTATCGATCTTGATGCAGACATACTTGTTACTTTTGATGCAGATGGTCAGCACAGAGTTGAAGATGTTCAGAAGGTCATAGAACCTATCCAAAAAAATGAAGCAGATGTAGTAATTGGTTCTAGATTTTTAGATATTACAGATCAAGAGGTTCCCTCATATCGTAAATTCGGTATAAAAACGATCACAAATCTTGCTAACACTACTATTAACGCGAAATTAACAGATTCGCAAAGTGGATTTAGAGCTTATAGTAAACGAGTTTTTCCGCACATCATTCCTTCAGAGCGAGGAATGGGAGTTTCAACTGAAATTTTAATCAAGGCTGATAAAAGCGGATTTAGAATAAAAGAAGTACCAATCAAGATTTTGTATTCTGGAGATACATCTACACACAATCCTGTTTCCCACGGCGCGTCAGTCATTTTAAGCACGATGAAATTCATTTCCATAGAACACCCACTCAAATTTTATGGAATTCCAGGAATTATTTTTCTTGCAATTGGTTTGTTTTTTGTAGGTTGGACGATTCAATATTTTTCAGAATTTCGTGTTTTTCCTCCAATTTTAGCATTAATCTCCGTAGGATCCACATTATTTGGATTGATGTTTCTAATGACAGCTATAATGCTTTATTCGTTAGTTAATGTGGTAAGAGAAAAACACGGTGCTTAAAATAATACAAAATCATCATGATAAAGGTATTAAATAAAATCAAAAGTTTACTTACAGGTCAGAGAGATCTAACTTCCGTTGGACTAGTTGATATAGCAAGCAGTGGCATAGGAGCGATTTTTTGGTTTTATATTGCACTTATTCTTGGAGCAGAACAGTATGGACAAGTAAGTTATTTTCTTGCTATTGCCGGAATTGCATCAAATATTTCTCTGTTAGGCTCGCAAAATACTTTGACAGTATATGGTGCTAAGGAAGTAAAGATTCAGGCAACAATTTACTTTTTAACACTTTTAGCTGGATCTGTTGGTGCCATAATTGTTTTTTTCATATTACAGAGAATGGAAGTAAGTTTACTTGTGATAGGCTATGTGATTTTTAATTTATCTATTTCTGAGATACTTGGTAGAAAATTATTTGTTACATATGCAAAATATGTACTAGTAAATAAAATTCTGACAGTCATACTAAGTGTTGGGTTTTACTATATCATAGGGATTCATGGAGTCGTTTTAGGTATTGCATTAGCATCATTTCCATATTTTATTAGAGCTTACCGAGGTTTTAAAGAATCAAAAATTGATTTCAGATTATTAAAACCTCGTTTTAATTTTATGTTCACAAGTTATCTGACATATCTTGCCGACGCATTTAGCGGAACACTTGACAAGATAATAATAGCTCCAATGCTTGGTTTTGTCTTATTAGGAAATTATCAGTTAGGCCTTCAGTTTTTGGCGATTTTGCACATATTGCCGGCTATAGTTTACAAATATACATTACCGCACGACGCAACCGGGAATCAGAATATAAAACTAAAAAAAATAGCAATCTTAAGCTCAGTTGTTATTGCCATTTTGGGTGTGATGGTGGCTCCCATCTTAATTCCAGTAATTTTCCCAAAATATAATGATGTAACATCTGTGATCCAGATTATCAGTCCATCTATTGTCCCTAGCACCATAACTCTAATGTATATGTCAAAATTTTTAGGAAATGAGAAAAATAGAGTGATTCTGTTAGGCTCGATTCTTTATCTTGTATGTCAAATTAGTTCGGTCATAATCTTGGGCAGGGCATTTGGGTTGAATGGTGCAGCCATTGCTTTAGACATATCAATTACTGTACACATGATCTTTTTCATCATCGCTAACAAATTTGTACACATGCCTCAAAAATCATAGAGCGTACATGTATAATGCAATTTGTTTTAAAAAATAATGATTCAATTGAAAGACATTTTAAATGAAAATAGTATGAAATTGCAAAAAACTATGCGATCCTATCTCTCCAACAAAGCATTTGCAGTAGGATGTATAGTTATGGTTTCATCGTTGTTAATCAGACTATATTATTTTCCCTATGGAGTTCCTTTAACACTTGATGCATTGATGTACTTTTTTTATGCTACAGATATTACCATTTTGAAAAATTTTCCAACAGGATATCATTTTCCAAATAATGGATGGCCAACATTACTTTCTGTTTTCTTTTCCATAATGCCATCACACGGATTTTTAGATCATATGATGTTACAACGTTTGATTAGTGTAATAATTTCTGTTTTGACAGTAATTCCATTGTATTTTTTATGTAGAAAATTTTTTGACAGAACATATTCAATAATAGGAATCACATTATTTGCATTTGAACCACACATAATACAAAACTCTTTGTTAGGTATTACAGAGCCTTTGTATATTTTTTTAGTTACAGCATCCCTCTGCACATTTGTTAGTAAAAGACCATTTGCCACATATGCTTCATTTGCTTTTGCAGCATTTTGTTCAATAGTTAGATACGAAGGCCTAGTTTTATTTGCAGTACTTACCATGTTATTTTTTATCAAATATAGGCATGAGAGAAAAGCAATAATCAGATATGCAATTGCAGTAGGGATTTTTTCCATGATCATATTACCTATGATGTATGTGAGAACGCAGACTATCGGTAGTGAGGGTCTGGTAAATCACGTGGTAGCTGGAGGAAATGTTGCAGTTGATCTTTCAACAAAAGAATCTAGTGGGCCGATTATGTTTTTTGGAAATGGGCTTTTTAATTTTTTCAAGTATTTAGGTTGGATCATGTTACCATTTCTTGTTTTTCTTGCTCCAATAGGATTAATTCTGATCATTAAAAAAAGACAGAGTGCCAGTGCGACAATATTAATTTCATTGGTGATTCTATCAATACCTGCATTCTATGCATATAGTAGATATCTACAAGAAACGAGATATCTTCTTGTCCTTATTCCACTGTTAAGCATACTGTCTTTGTATCCAATAAAAAAGCTAGAAAACAAAACTGAAAGGAAAAAACTGGTTTTAATCATAATTCTCGTCTTGGTTTTAACATCAACAGTGGTTTTTCTTCAAGTCAAAAAATACGATTATGACCGTCAGAGAGAATCATTTATGCTTGGAATGGAGATCAGTCATATTGCTAAAGGCGTTAATGACTTCTATCCAGAAGATGTTTATCTTGTTCCTGCTCAACTGCCAGATCACTGGCCTATCTTAAGATCTTCGATTCAAAATCACATCCTAATAGTTCCTACAGACGGTTTTAATTCACTTGAAAAATATATTGAGTTTGGCAAGAACAACGGGTTAACGCATCTAGTCGTGGACGATTCACCCACAAGACCAAGTTTTCTAAGAGATGTTTTGTATAATTCTCATAGTTATCCTTACTTAAAACAGGTTTTTGATTCGAGCGATGCAGGCTTCAAATATCATGCAAAAATATATGAAATTGATTACAACAAGTTCAATTTGGAATAAACTATGAAATTATTAGTAACAGGAGGGCTTGGATTCATTGGAAGCAACTTCATAATTAATTTACTAAAAAAAAATAACCATTATGAAATTGTCAATGTGGATGCAGAACATATTGGTTCTAATCATAAAAATTTACTTGGCGTAGAAAATTCTGGCAGATACAAATTTGTCAAAGGCAATATAACAGACAAAAAATTAATGAGTGTTCTTTTATCAGAATGTGATGCGGTAATTAATTTTGCTGCAGAATCTCATGTAGATAGAAGTATTTCTGACGCAGAACCATTTATTGATTCTAATGTTTATGGCATCTTTGTAATTTTAGAGATTTTAAGAAATCAGAAAAAACGATTAGTACACATTTCTACGGACGAAGTATTTGGCAGTTTAGAAAAAAACAGTGCTACTGAGGAATATAGATTGAATCCATCTAGTCCATATTCTGCTTCAAAGGCATCTGCTGAGCTTTTAATTAATTCCTATGTCACCACATACAATATTGATGCAGTGATTACAAGATGTACAAATAATTACGGTCCAATGCAATTTCCAGAAAAATTAATTCCCAAGGCAATTTTACTTGCAAAAGAAAATAAAAAGATCCCAATTATGAATAAAGGTGTAGGAATCAGAGATTGGATATATGTTGATGATCATTGTGAAGCCATTGAAAAAGCGTTAAAGGAAGGAAATAATGGAGAATCATACAACATATCAGCAGGAAACGAAATTGATGTACTTACTCTTGTAAAGAAGATTCTTCATTTAATGGGTGTCAAGTCAGAATTATACGAATTTGTCCAAGACAGACCAGGTCATGATTTCAGATATAGTCTAGATTCTACAAAAATTAGAACAGAATTAGGATGGCGGCCGAGAATTAGTTTTGATGCGGGTATCAAAAAAACAGTTGAGTGGTATTTGGCAAATTTAGATCACTGGAAGTGATTCTTTAGAGTAGTCAAATCTTCAGTGTTTCTTCCATCAAATCAACTAATGTGTTTACTGCAACATCATTATTTAAATGGGTTAACGTGTATTCTTTTCCCGCGTTCGCAATAGATTTCCATTTTGGATTATCAATGTCGCTCATATACTCTTCAAATTTTTTCACATAGTTTTTTTCATCAATGAATATAGCTGTTTTATTATCAATGAATCCAAGAGAATCACCATTATTTTGTTCTGTGACCTCCATGAATGTTAGACAACCTGCTGCCGGAATCTCCCAATACTTGGTTGTATATGTTGTAGTAGTAGCAGCAATTGCGGCAGCATATTTTTGAAGTAACAATGGATACTTGTCACCTACAAATCCATGTTGAAGTGTTGGCGTATGTTCAATGTATGGTAGTTTGTTACATTTTGTTCGTAGCTTATAATGCAACAACGGACTGGCTGAACCTTTAGTAAGTCTGTAGATAATTCTAGAAGAAAGTTTTGTACTACCAATTGCTCCAGAATTTAGAATCCTATTTTTTATCCTATTGTCGTATGGTGTCAGGCTTTCATACAATGAAGACTCTACTCCAAAAAGAATTGTTTTGTATTTGTAATTCTTTGGATATTGTTGATAGAAAGATTTTTCGTGCTGATATCCGAAATATGCACTTATTTTATACTGTTCGTGGATTTTCTGGATCTTTTCTTTTTCTAATGCATGTATGTCACCTACCTTAACAATAACTGGAATGCCAAGTTCCTCTAATCCTTCCACGCGCTCCGGAACACAATAATCTCCAGTATTACCATTTTCAAAGAATAGAAGAATGTCAAATTTGTTTTTTAATTTTGTGGCATCAAAGCTCTTACCAGTATTAATGTATGTTACATTTATTCTGGGATTTCTTGGTAATGCCTTCATGAAAAAATTATAGGTTACTGTAAAGAAATGATTCTGACTCAATACAGAACACGGTGTATAAACAAATGCAACTCTGATTTTTTCCAATTCTTTCCCTTCTAAGATAAATATTCAGGTCTAATTGACTATTAATAGTATGAAATGGAAAATTCCATTATACAAAGTTCATGCAGATGAAGAAGACATCAGAGCTGTAACACGTGTGATTAGACGTGGAATGGATTGGGCGATTGGCCCAGAAATTGAACAGTTTGAAAAGATGTTGGCGGATTATGTTGGTGTAGATTATTGTTTGGCATTTAATTCTGGTACTTCTGCAGGACATGCTGCACTTCTTGCACTTGGGATACAATCAGGTGACGAGATTATTGTTCCTTCGTTTACTTTTATTGCAACTGTAAATTGGGTTTTGATGGTAAATGCAAAGCCAAAATTTGCAGACATTGAAGAAATAACTTTAGGGTTAGATCCGAGTAAAATTGGAAGGCAGATTTCTCGACGAACAAAAGCAATCATACCAGTCCATTATGCAGGATCACCTTGTCTCATCAATGAGATAAGCACTGTTTCAAAAGATCACAAAATTGCATTAATTGAAGATGCTGCCGAGTCCTTAGGTTCTAAAATGGGAAAAAAGAATATCGGCACATTTGGAGACATCTCAGTCTTCAGTTTTGCTGGAAATAAGGTCTTGACCACTGGAGAGGGTGGCGCCATTACAACAAACTCTAGGAAATTATTTGAAAAGATGAAGCTGATAAGATCCCACGGGCGTTTAATTAATCAAAATTATTTTTCAACAAATGAAATACCACGATATGTGGAATTGGGATATAATTGGAGAATGTCAAGTATTACTGCTGCGTTAGGAATATCTCAACTTAACAGATTCGAAAAGTTGGTGAATTTACGACGCAAACATGCAAGATATATTTCAGCAAGACTATCAAAATTCAAGGAGATTACAGTACCAAACGAACCAAACGGTTTTAGACATACATATCAGCTTTATACTATCAGACTAGAAAATTCTAAAATGAGAAACGAATTACAAAAATTTTTGACAAAGAGAGGAATCATGTCAAAGATATTTTTTGAACCAGTGCACCTCACAGAATTTTATAAAAATACAAAATTCAGCGAGTCAGCTGATTTATCAGTAACCGAAAATACTTACGAACGAATACTAACCTTGCCTATGTATCCAGGATTGACACGAGAGAATTTAGACTTCATATGTAATGCTGTAGAAGAGTTCATAGAGTCCACCAAATAGAGAAAATATTAATTTTAAACGGCTTACAATGATGAATTATAGTGTTATTTATCAATTAGGTATTTTATTAAAATTTAGAAATGAAAAAAAGTAAAACTAATCTAATAATATTTGGGGCGGGAGGATTTGGAAAAGAAGTCCTATGGGCAGCATTAGAAGCTAATAAGATCACAAAGAATTACAACATACTTGGATTTCTAGATGATAACAGTACTAAACATGGTACTATAATTTTAGGTAAAAGGGTGCTGGGTGGAATGGATTGGATTCTGAAAAATAAAATGAAAAATACGAAATATGTCATTGCTATCGGGAACGGAAAGACTCGGAGAGAAATTGTGGAAAGGCTAGGAAAAAATGACAATGAATTCGTAACAATAATTCATCCTTCCACAATAATATCAGATTCTGTAAAGATTGGGAACGGTACTGTAATCCAAGCTGGAACTATAATAACAGTAAATGTAAACATAGGAAATCATTGTAGGATAGATACTAATTGTACCATCGCCCATGATTCTAAAATAGAAGATTTTGTTGATCTAAGTCCAGGTGCACATATCAATGGTACAAATAAAATTCAGACGGGAGCATTTGTTGGATCCGCTACAACAACTAGAGAGAATATTTCGATTGGGAAATGGAGCGTCATAGGTGCGGGGGCTGTATTAGTTACTGATGTTCCGTCTGCGTCACTCTACGTGGGAGTTCCTGGAAAACTGAAGAAGAAATTATCAATACCGAAATAGTGATTTAAGACATTTTTCTACTTAGATAAGACAAAGTTTAATCAACATTGACAATTTCTTCTTTATTGTTTGAAAGCAGTAATTTTAGCAGGAGGTCTAGGAACACGAATTAGTGAAGAGACACGTACTAAACCAAAACCCATGGTAAAGATAGGCACCAAACCAATTCTTTGGCACATAATGAAGATTTATTCTACCTATGGTGTTGACGAATTCGTCGTATGCTGTGGCTACAAGGCCAATGTGATCAAGGATTATTTTAAAGATAATCCAGAAGAATGGGACTTGAAGCTTGTCGATACTGGCCTCAAAACAATGACTGGAGGACGTTTGAAGAGAGTGAAGAAATATGTTGACGACGATACGTTTTGTTTTACTTATGGAGACACGCTAAATAATTTGAATATCAAAAAACTAGTAACATTCCACGAATCCAAAAAGAAATTAGCTACAGTTACAGCATGTCGACCTTCTGAGAAATACGGAGTATTAAAAATACGTGGGACTAAAGTTTCTTCTTTTGAAGAAAAACCAGAAAGGGAGGGAGATTGGGTTAACGGGGGATTCTTTGTGCTAGAACCTAAGATTTTTGATTACATAGAAAACTATTCAACGATTTGGGAGAAAGAGCCCATGCAGAGATTGGTCAAAGAGAATCAGATTAATGCATATAAACACACTGGATTCTATCAACCAATGGACACGTTAAGTGATAAGCTACTGTTAGAAAAGATTTGGAAAACCCGCAAAGCACCTTGGAAGGTATGGAAATGAATTGTAGGTTTTGCAATTCTCGCTTAGAATCACTTCTAGTTAACTTGGGAAAATCTCCCATGGCAAACTCGTATCCAAAACCCGAAGATCTGAACAAAATGGAGCCATTTTATCCATTGAGAGCATATGTTTGCTCTAGCTGTTTTCTAGTTCAGTTAGATGAGTATGAGAGTCCAAAGAACATATTTACAGAATATGCGTACATGTCGTCATATTCACAATCTATGCTTGATCATGCAAAAGCATTTGTGGAAAATACCGTGAAGAGATTCCACATAGACAAAAATCAGCATGTAATAGAGATTGCAAGCAATGATGGATATTTACTCCAATTTTTTAACAAAAAAGGCATCAATTGTCTAGGAATAGAACCTGCGCTGAATGTTGCAAAATTAGCCGAAGAAAAAGGAATCAAAACAATAAAGAAGTTTTTTTCATCTCAGACTGCTGAAGAATTAGTTAAAGAGAACAAAAGAGCTGACATAGTAATTGCATTTAATGTTCTACCACATACGCCAAATCCTAATGATTTCATCAAGGGCCTAAGATTATTGGTAAAAGATAATGGAGTTATAGTAGTACAATTTTCAGCTTATTTGCTCACATTTCTACAGAATGTGGAATTTGATACTGTATATCATGAACACTTTTCATTTTTTTCAGCATATACTCTTGAAAAGATCTTTGCAAAGCATGGGCTTGAAATTTTCGACATTGAAGAACAAACAATACATGGTGGTTCTATGAGGATTTATTTGAAGCGGACTGAGAACACAACAATACAAATTTCTCCCATGGTAAATGCGCAGATAAAAAAAGAAATCGATTATGGGATAAACAAGCTGGAAACTTATTTGGAATTCCAAAGTAAAGTTGAAGTATTAAAATCTAGAATATGGAAGTTTTTCCTAGATGTTAAAAATGAGAACAAGGTTGTAGTAGGATACGGAGCACCTGCAAAGGGAAATACTTTGTTAAATTATTGCGGCATAAACAAGAATCTATTACAATACACAGTAGATGTAAATCCATACAAACAGAACAGATTCTTGCCAGGAACAGAGATTCCTATCTATTCGCCTCAAAAAATTTTTGATACAAAACCAGATTATGTTGTTATTTTGGCATGGAATTTGTCTGAGGAGATTATGAAACAAATGAAAGAGATTTCCAAGTGGGGCGGAAAATTTGTAACCTTCATACCAGATGTGAAAATACATTGATTTTTACTCAAACCAAACTAAAGGGAGCATATATCATAGATATTGAAAAAATAACCGACAGTAGAGGTTTTTTTGCAAGATCTTGGGACAAGAACATTTTTGAAGATAATGGCTTGAATGCAAATCTTGCACAATGCAATATATCATTTAATAGAAAAAAAGGCACTTTGCGAGGAATGCATTATCAAGAAGATCCGTATCAAGAAGCAAAACTGATTCGATGTACCAAGGGTAGCGTTTATGAGGTCATGATAGATTTGAGGGAAGTCTCCAAAACATACATGCAATGGGAATCTGTAGAACTTGATTCAGAAAAACACAAAATGCTCTATGTGCCTGAAGGATTTGCTTTGGGCTTTCAAACTCTAGAAGACAATACGGAATTGTTTTATCAAATGTCACAGTTCTACATGCCAGAGTTTTCTCGTGGAATAAGATGGGATGATAAATCTTTTAAAATTACTTGGCCCCTCAAGATTTCTGTAATTTCAGAAAAAGACAAGTCATACGATTCATTCATTCCGAAAACTAGATAGAAATTTGATTGCTTTTAATAGCTAGATATGGAATGAAAATTGATGAATGAAAAAGAATTCCAAAGTAGAAATCAAAAATTCATAAAAAAAATTAATTCTGATAAGAAATTCGCGAAATTATCAAGATCATGGTTTGTTAGAAGTATTAGACACGAGTATTCTTATCACTTTAGATGGCTGGGAATTCCCATCATACAATATCCTCAAGACATCATAGCCTATCAGGAGATAATATGGCAAGTTAAACCAGAGCTAATTATAGAGACGGGGATCGCCAGGGGAGGCTCGTTAATTTTCTCTGCTTCTCTTTTAGAGATCATAGGAAAAGGCCAAGTGCTTGGAATAGACATAGACATACACAAAGAAAACAGAAGAACTGTAGAAAGACATCCATTAAGCAAAAGAATTCGTATGCTAGAAGGATCCTCCATAAGCGACGAGATTCTAGATAGCGTAAGAAAAATAGCAAATAAGAAAAAAAGAATACTAGTTATGTTAGACTCGAATCATACGCATGAACATGTTTTAGACGAATTAAGACTTTATTCTCCACTTGTTTCAAAGGGGAGCTATATTGTGGTGTTTGACTCTATTATTGGAGATCTTCCAGATCATCTTCATAAAAACAGACCTTGGAATAAAAAGAATAATCCAAAAACTGCAATTTCACAATTTCTCAAAGAGAATAATCGATTTATTATTGATTACGAGATAGTCAACAAGTTGGCAATAACGGTTTCACCATATGGATATCTTAAGTGTATAAGATAGATTGGATTTACAAAATTACAATAATTGACTTACAATTTGATCATAATTAATTTCAATAATATCTGAAATTGGATTTAGCCACCCCTCCTCAATTTTTCTCTTGATAATAATTTTTTTCTCAAGTTGGCATGATGAAAGTGCATCATTGAGCAGAGATGTCATATTGGTGTTGATACTTTTACTATCTTCAAAGATTACAAGCTTTTTTGTTCTTTTGATATCAGATATTATTTGTGACCATTCACCTTCAATTGGCGAATTTACAGTAAAAAGAGACGAAGAGATATTATTTGTTTTCAGTCTTTTTGAAAGTTCTACCCCATATGGAAATGACAAATTAAAACAAACAATTGTCACATTCTTTCCAGTGTCATATTGGAAGATAGTATTTGTTTCGTTGACATAGTCTAATTTTTCTGGAGTAACTAGTTCTTCATTGAATAGTCTTTGACTCACACATATTATGCGAAATCCTGGTTTTACCAGCTCTGATGGAATGATTCTTTCAATATCAAGTTTGTTAGTTATTGTATATCCCGGTATTCTTGCTATAGAGCAGAAATCATAAAAGTTATTCAGGCTCGATTGTGGTCCCTGATATCCATTATCAACAATGATTGGCATAATTGTAAAGGATGCCTTGGTTTTGAAATCATCAAGATTTCGTATTATGTTAAAGGTATTTACCAAATGATCTATTCCCAATAAAAGAAAATCCAATTGTTTCATAAAAAAAACAGAGTTGATCCCACCCATCATCAGGCCAAATCCAAAGCCACAAAGAGAATTCTCTGAATTAGTCGAATTAATTATCTTTGAACTCTCCTTTACCTTGAGGCCTCGCGTTAATCCACCAAGACACGACCCTGCGCTAATATTTTGACCAAACAGAACTAGTTTACTGTGTTTGATTACTTCTTGTTTCAGTGTTGAATTTACAAATTCTATATACTTCATAAGAAATCATTGCACTCCATACGGACTTCATTTTTGAGCTGAGTTAGGTTTGTATCGTCAATTAGTTGGCCAAGAACATAAACTGGATCCTCATTGGTTTTTCTTAGCGGCTCTAATCCATGCGTAACATCAACACTAGGTGTTGGACCCGCATGATAATTGATGAATTTTCCTTTTGGAAATTCAGGGGTTTCCATGGTCCAGTCACCAAGTGTGGTGACCATTACTTCTATACATATTGGTGACTTTGTATCTAGGGAGGATTTTTTGCAAAATTCTAGTGTTTCAATATATGAAAATGGGTTGTTTCCTTCTAGTTTAGCATATTCAATCTCATATGCAGAACAAAACTTTTGTAAATTTATTGTATGACGTCTTTCATTGATTTTTGTTGACATGGACCACTCGTTATTTTCAATTATTACTAGTGCTGGTAGTTTCAAACTTTTTAGCATCAACAGGCTCTCATGAAAACTTCCTTCTTCTATAGAACCATCACCGCCGAGCACAATTGTAATTCCACCCGTTCTATGTAGGTCATGAGCCATTGCAATTCCGATTGCCACTGCAAAGTTGTTTCCTAGTATGCTAGACGAATACACTATTCCACGGTCCGGATTGGCCAGATTCATGGATCCGAGTTTTCCGTCCATCAAACCACCTTTTTCCAAAAAATATTCAGCAAGAATAGGTTTGATTGATCCTAACCTAGCTAGATTGTACGCAATATTTCTGTGGGTAAGAATAAGATTGTCATTTTGACTCATTATTTCACTTACAGCAGTTGCAATTGTTTCATGTCCCAAGGCCAGGTGAATTGGGATTTTGAATTTTTTTTCTTTATATTTTTGATTTACAATTATTTGACATAATCTGTTTTTAAGAATATTTTTTGTGATTGAAGTATGTGATCGCGACAATTTATCTCAGAGAAATTTGTCTAGTGTTCTGATGCCGTCTCCAATAGATATTTTTGGTTCCCAGTTTATTAGCTGCTTTGCTCTTTGATTTGACGGGTTTCTAATGCTTATTGTTGAATGATCTTTTTCCATGATTGTAGTTTTTTTACCATAAATTTTTTCACATTCGTCTATCAAGTTTCTCATAGTTATCAAGTTATTCCCAGTAAGATTTAGGATGTTAAATCCACGTAATCCTATTGATTTGATTATTCCGGTAGTAATATCTGAAACATGAATAAATCGTCTTGCATTTTCTAAAGAGCCTACAGTGATTTCATTTTTATTTTTGATTGTGCTGGCAATAGATTCTACTGCAGACCAGTTATTTTTCCTAGGACCATATATTATTCCAAATCGAAGGATTGTTACAGAACAAAATCCTAATTCGTATTGTTGACGAAGATTGATTTCGGTCACTAGTTTTGAAAAAGCATATTCCGACGTATGATTATAAGCATCTATTAGAGAGTCTTCATTTTTTTCCTGGCCATTCTCAAATTTGTCATAAACCCATTCACTTGATGCAAATATCAATTGGCCAACATTTTTTGCCTTACATACATTAATCAGGTTCAAAGTTCCCATCACGTTGGTTTCAAAGCATTCATACGCTTTACCTTTACAATCAGCATCTCTAGATAATGCTGCCAGATGTATTACCGCGTCAACATTTTCTGGGATATAATCAGCAATTTTTGAAGATTTGATATCGACTTTGTGAAATTCATAGTCAGGATTTTCTTTGTCTAACATGTCAAGACCAATGAATTTGATTCCATTTTTTTTGCATTGAGATATCAGTTCTTTACCAACAAAACTTTCAGAACCAGTAATCACTATCATTGATGAAATTTTTACAAATTCTAATTTAAATTAATTCCAAATACCTTACACTGGGATCATAAAAGATGTAAAGGTTAAATCAATCCAAACTTGAGTAAACTCGATTATGTTCGTCGGAATGGCCCCGGTCAGAATAAGTTTCGCGGGAGGAGGCACTGACATGCCAGAATATTATGACAGATTTGGTGGGGCAGTAATCAGTACAAACATAAATTTATTCACATATCTAGTGATAAATCCTCGAAAAGATAATTCCTTTCAAGCATTTTCTTCAGATTTTGAATCTCACCATAAAAAGAGCAGTTACAACAAGCTAGAGATGAAGCTAGGAACTGAATTAACAGTATCTGCAGTTAAATTTCTCAAATACAAAATGGGAGGAGATTTTTTAATTTGTAGTGATGTTCCTCCCGGATCAGGGCTTGGAGCATCAAGTACTTTGGCAGTAAATTCAATCAAGACTATTTCAACATTAAAAGGTAAAAAATTGAGTAATGAAAAGATTGCAGAGACTGCATTTCATATTGAACGTCATATTCTAAAACATCCTATAGGCAAGCAAGATGATTACATTTCCGCATTTGGAGGATTTAATTACATTACATTTGATGAAGACCAGATAAGAGTAAATCCAGTAAATCTGAAGAAATCATCTTTACATGAGCTAGAAGAAAATTTATTGTTATTCTTTATGGGCGTAACACGAAATAGTGGTACCGTATTATCAAAACAGTTAGAAAGAATCAAGGATAATAATGTCGAGACATTAAACTCACTGCATTATGTAAAGCGGTTAGTAGAAGAGCTGCACGACTCCATTGATAATTCAGATATTAGAAAGATTGGAGAGTTGTTACATAAAGGATGGATAGCAAAGAAGAAGTTTGCGGCTGGAGTGAGTAATGAACATATTGATAATATCTATAATGCTGCATTAAAAGCAGGTGCGATAGGTGGAAAATTAACAGGGGCTGGTGGAGGAGGCCACATGCTCTTATATTGCGAATCAACCAAAAAACAAAATGTCATTAGAAAAATGCAAAAACTCGGACTAAAACACATTCCATTTAGGTTTCATACAGGAGGAATTAAAATTCTAAACTTATATGACTACAATAAGTAAATTGATTTAATTGGAAAAACAAAAAATCAGATCAATTTTGGATAAGCAAGTTGAATGTATTAATGGGATCATTACAGATGCTGCAACGATTGAGAATATTATTGATGCATTAGTTAGGTCACGTAATAGTGGAAAGAAGATTTTCACTATGGGAAATGGCGGTTCTGCGTCCACTGCATCACATTTTGTGTCGGATTTGTTAAAGACAGCAATTACAAGAAATGATAAGAGATTCCAGGCAATTTCTCTCGCAGATAACATTCCCGTCATGCTTGCATGGTCAAATGATACATCTTATGATGATGTTTTTGTTGAACAGCTCAAAAATTTCTTATCGGATGGAGACATTGTCATTGGTTTTAGTGGTAGCGGTAAATCAAAAAATGTCGTAAACGCACTAAAATATGCTAGAAAAAATGGCGCACTGTGTATTGGAATCACTGGTATGTCAGGAGGCCTATTTCCAAAGTACTGTCAGATCTGTCTCATAATTCCAAGCAACAATATGCTTACGATCGAATCAATGCATCTAATGGTATGCCACTGTATTATAGAAACAATCAGAAATGGCGGCAGACCTATGTTCACATATGAATGACCTAAGAAAAGCGGTATTTTTGGACAGAGATGGAGTCATCAATAAAGAAAGAAAGGATTATGTGAAATCAGTTTCTGAATTAGAGATATTTTCTGGCATAGTAGAGCCAATAAAACATCTCAAAAATAACGGTTTTTTGATTATAGTAATAACAAACCAATCTGCAATTAACCGCAATCTTACTACACATGAAAAGATCTTTGAGGTTCATAATGAAATCCAGTCTTTTTTTATGAAAAATGCAATCTCAATAGACGACTTTTACTACTGTCCGCATAGACCTGATGAAAATTGCGATTGTCGTAAACCAAAGCCAGGGCTATTGTTGGAGGCTGCCAAGAAGTGGAAAATCGATTTAAAATCAAGTTGGATGATAGGTGACTCAGACACTGATATGGAAGCGGCCAGCGCTGCAGGATGCAAGTCACTGACAATAAGATCAAGTATAGAATTAGGAAGTGTAGTTACAAGAATTTTAAATTCGTTAGATTAAGGGTTTGTAGATGAGATTACTAATCATAGGTGGAAGTGGATTACTCGGAAGTGTTCTAATTGATTATGCATTACCCAAACATGAGATATTTTCAACATATAACAAGAATAGTATTTTAAAAGATGATGTCAATTGGACTCAGATTGAGCTTTTAGATGACAGAAATAAAATCACTGATCTGATCGATACAATTCGGCCGCAATGTGTAATCCACACAGCTGCGCATCCAAGTGTAGATCTGTGTGAAAAGGATCCAGAAGTTGCAAACAGATTACACGTAGATATAACAAAGGACATATCAATTAGTTGCAAGAAAAATAATTCAAAGTTGATCTATCTTTCAACTGATGCAGTATTTGGAGGGCAACTAGATAAAAGATACATTGAGACAGATCGGTCCAATCCAATAAATCATTATGGAAAAACAAAATTGGCAGCAGAAAAGATCATTTTAGATGCAAATTCAGATAATGTAGTATTAAGAACTGCAGTAATTTATGGATGGCATAAAAAATCCAGATTTACTAACTGGATACTAGAATATTTAAAGGATGGAAAAACAGTAGATCCATACATAGATCAGTTTAACACACCTACACTCGTAGATGATCTTGCCAAAGCAATATTACGCATTATTGATCTTGGTGTTTCTGGTTTGTATCATGCAGCAGGAAAAACTTGTCTGAATAGATACGAATTTGCCAGATCACTTGCAGACGCGTTTGGTTATGATAAAGATTTGATCAAGCCAGCAACAGCACAAATCAAGAGACAAGATGCACCACGCCCAATGAGTACATGTTTAGACTCGAGCAATCTAGAAGGCAAAATAAAGTATCAATTTTGTGACATTAAAACCGGCATCTCATATATTTTAAAAAAATCTAAAGAATAGACTCATTATTTACAATGCTACAGATCTGTCGTCAACCATTGATTTAAAAGCCGTAAATCGTTGAATTGTTCTGAATGAATAAGAAAAAAATACTTGTTACTGGAGGTGCAGGATACGTTGGTTCTGTGCTAATACCTGCTCTGATTAAGGATGGACATTATGTGAAATGCCTTGATAGATTCTTTTTTGGTGATGAATATCTATCGTCAAAGGAATTTGAGAACAACATAGAATTAGTAAAAGACGATATACGTTGGTTTGATCCGAAAATTCTCAAAGATGTAGACATTGTGATGGATCTAGCTGCTTTATCAAATGATCCTGTAGGAGAGATTAATCCTGAAAAAACTTTTGAAATCAATCACAAAGGTAGAGCTAGAGTGGCTAAACTATGTAAAGAATGCGAAGTTCCACAATACATTCTTGCATCAAGTGCTAGTATATACGGACAACAAAAAGATATTGTAAATGAGGATTCTCAGGTAAATCCCCTTACTGCCTATTCAAAAGCAAATAGAATGGCTGAAATTGATGTTTTACCCTTAAATGATGATAAATTTACAGTGTCGGTTTTGAGGTTTTCAAGCATCTATGGATTATCTCCCAGGATGCGATTTGATTTGGCAGTAAACAGTTTGGTTCTTGATTTGTACAATACAGGAAAAATCATAGTATATGGCAAAAATAATCGCAGACCATTTTTACACATAAAAGATGCTGTTAGAGCTTATCAAATGATTATTGCCGCAAAAAAGAAAACATTATCAGGGCAAATATTCAATATTGGTTCCGATGATCAAAACTATTCAATATACGATTTGGCTAAAGAAACTGGGGATGCGATCAGTAATGATTACGTATTAGATGCGCAAGATACTCCAGATAATAGATCATATGTAGCATCTTTTGCTAAAATACGAAATTCAATAGGTTTTGAGCCAAAATATAGTGTCGAAGATGGCTCAAAAGAAATCCATAATGCGCTAAAAAGCGGTGAGTTAGAATACTCTATAAAACACATCACATTAAAATGGTACAAACATATTGAAGATAATCCAGAATTAGCAAAAAGATTATCAATGAACGGAATATTACTATAGAAACTAATTTTAATAGATTGTAACTTGTGTTTATAATGAGTTTTTACACATTACAAAAAATATTGCAATGCAAGCTATGAATAGACTCAATTGTTAACGATACCAAAACTAACAATCGGCATGCCAGTATATAACGGAGAGAGATTTATTCGGACAGCCCTAGATTCATTAATATCACAATCATTTAGAGATTTTGAATTAATTATATCAGATAATGCATCAGACGATAAAACACATGATATTTGTCAAGAATATGTTATGAAAGATTCAAGAATCAAATATACACGTCAATCCAAAAATTTTGGAGGATATTGGAATTTTAATTACGTATTAAAACATGCTAGAGGTCAATATTTCATGTGGGCATCAGTAGATGATTTTTGGTTGCCCAGATTCATCGAAAAAAATATTGAAGCGCTTGATTCAAACCAAGAAACAATTGGAAGTATCAGTGACATCAAGTTATATGATTCATTCAGTAAAGAAAGTAAACCGAGTATTAATGATTTATTGAATAGAAATTCAAGAAGATTTCAATATGTCATTTCGACATCAGGGACTATAGAAGAAAGAGTTAGAACATACCTTAAATTTTTTCAGGCAAGTATAATATATTCTATTTTTAGGACTGAAGTGATCAAAAAGTCTTTCATATCAGAGTTATTTTGGGCTAATGATTTGGCAATTGTACTAAACACTTTGAAATATGGAAATCTGAATGTCGTTGATGAAATTTTAATGTACAGATACGTTCCGCAGAAATCCATATCGCTAATTCAATATCAGTTAAGGGCTAAAATACCAATAATTAAAATTATTTTTCTAGAATTACCCTTTACTATTTGGTTTTTGAAAAATTTTGGTGTGAGATTTTTTATTGAAAACCTCGATATTTTTATTAAATTAAACTTAAGAGGTGGTTATGTAATCTCAGCTGAATTGTTAAGAATGTGTAAAAGGATAACATATGGACAAAAAAAATTTTGGTAGCTAATAAGATAAAAAATTATGAACAAATGGAAACTACAAAATCATCAAGAATCATCATGCTCTCCAAAATCAGATAAAATAATTTAAATTTCCTCTATCAATTCTAAATAATTACCCTCTGGATCTTGGCAGAATACCACTTTTAGTTTACCATTTGGCGAAATTTGTGGGGGGCAATTAAAGTAGATATTCATCTTCATTAACTGTTGATAAATTTTTTCTAGATCATCCACAGTTAAAGCTAAATGTGTTAGGCCTAGATTATGTAATCCATTTCTTTTTGTTTCAATATGTTCAGGTTTTGAAAATTTTATTAGTTCAATTCTTGTAGCATCATCATCGGCAGAAAGTTTGATAGTTTTTAAGCTGATATTACGTCCAGATAGCAACTTCTCAATAAAATCACCATCTTCATCAGTAGTACCCTGAATTTTTAATCCTAATAAATCCCGATAGAAGTAAAGTGATTGCTCCATATTTGAAACTACTAAACCAACATGACGGATATTTTTCAAATGGATTCACTCACAAAGGACATCGTTTGTGTTGTAGTGTGAGAAAAGAATGCGATTTTAGAAGTCAATTTTTTCTAAGACTAAATTCGGTTGTCTTGTATTTCTTACATGATGCATTTTATATTTATCACCATATTCCTTTAAAAATTCGGTAACTGCCAATCCTTCTCCCTGATAATGTTCATGATTCCATTCATCTAAAACAAATAGTCCTCCTTTTGAGAGTCGATCGTGTAAGCTTCCTAGTATAAGCTTGGTTGAACTATACAGATCAGTATCACAGTAAACAAAGGAAAATGAAAGTGATTTATTTTCTTCTAGGAGTTTTGGAAGAGTATCTTCGATAAGACCTTTGTGGATTCGTATTTCATCATTCATTTTATACAACGAAATAAAATCCAGTAATTCTTTGTATGAACCCTTGTAATATCCACCTACAGTAGAAGAAGATATTCGATCCTCTGATGAAAATTTTGTCAAACCTTCAAAACTATCAAAACAATGAGTTATTTTACTTCCATATGGATCAAAGATTCTTAAAATCTTGGTCATAAACAAAAGATTATCACCACGCCAAGTACCAAACTCAGCTATATGTCCTGGAACATCAAGAGTAGAACGCAAAAGATCCGAAATCGCTAATTTTGTAGCAAGATTAGATATTCCTACATATAGACCCCAAGGATCAATAACAGTCCATAATTCACGTCTTCCATACTTTTCTGAAAGTTTTTTACGTTCTTTAAGATAAGTGGTATCCACTCCAGCAAACTTGCTATTTCTATCATTAAACTTACGCATTATTATTACCTTAATTATTTTCAATTAAAATTTGTTTCAATATAATATTTACCCATGTTGATTTAATGGTAGAACATAATTTGGAAATTTAATATCAATCTTTTTCACTTCATACTTAAAATTTAGCATGATTTACTCATCAGGTATATGAGTAAATCAACAAAAAACGCAACTGATGATTTGATAAAAAAGATTAACATACTTGGTCCTTGGGTACATGGATATTTTGATTTAGGAAATGGTTTGATTATTGAAGATCAGGATAAACTACATAAAAAGAGAATTACAAAGAACAAGGAATATTTTGTGGACATTATTTCTAAGTTTTATAGAAAAAACACATTAGAATCAAAAACGTTTTGTGATGTTGGATGTAATGCTGGGTTTTTTTTGTATGAGCTTTATAGAAGTTTCAAATTCAAATTGGCTATTGGTCTAGAGCCGAGGAAAACCAATCTAGCGAAAGCCAGATTTATTGCTAATTATTTCGGATTACCAAGGAGTAAATATTTTTTAAAACAATTTGATATTTTGACAATCAGTAAGAGATTACCAATTGCAGATATAGTCATCATGCCGGGTGTTCTACATCATGTAAGTAATCACTTACAGGCACTAAGTAATTTGTATAAGATGACTAGAGAGTTATGTATTGTAGAAACGTATGTTTTACCAGACTGGGTTAATTCAAACAGTATTGCTCAACACATGTCATTAGGAGAAACACTATATGGAAGCGGACAGAACAAAGACAAGTTTGGCATAGTTGGCTATAAACTTGAAACGGATAGGTTGGACGGTGCAACATATCAAAGCGGCATAGTAGGAATAACAACACAGAGAGTACTCGTAATGATGATGGAACATGTTGGATTCAAAAATGTTCAAGTTTATCACAATGAGAAACAAATGAGGACAGAAGTATACAATGAGAAATCATATAGACAATACAATTCAGTCATTATTACAGGAATTAAAGAAAATCTAAAACAACAAACAGCACATTTTGATGAAATAGAAGATTCATTAGAAGAGCAAAAATTTGTTAGTTATATTCCAGTTGAGTATATTGAACCACTTTATCAAGTGGTATCAAATCAATTACCAATTGCAAAATTAGATAGTATACCACATCTGATATATGATAGCGAGTTCCACCACACGAAAAAATATGGAGTCATAGCGAGAAAGAAGTTAGAACGAAAAATTGGGAATGAAAAGTATTATAGAATAATTCAGACTTTTAAACACTCTCCAATACAGAAAATTTCCTTTGAATATGCAAAGACTTGTTATCACATTGGTAAAAGAACAGAAGCACGAGAGATCTTAAAAAAATTAGTTAAATTGGTGAATTTGGATTGGAGGACAGTCTTTATGTCATATTATTTATTAGCAAGGATTAATTTTGACGAGGGTAAAAAAAAGGATGCAAGATTTTTCTGCAATTTATCCCTCAGGGCACATCCGGGTTATTCACTTTCATTAAAACTAAAAAAAATACTAAACTCATAAAATATCATATAATTTCAATGTGTTAAATTAGCAAATACTCAAAATTGGAAAATTATGATCATCAGAGTTATTTTCTTCCGAGGTAAGTTGGTTTATCAATATATCCACCATCAATAAGCAATTTGAGGTTTTTTTGAATTTCTGTTAAGCTAACCAAGTCATCATCAGATAATTTTTCATTTTTTGATAGTTTTAGAAGCATACTTGTCATCAATAGATACATAGGAAATACAACTATTTTTGTAAAACCAGGTGGTAACTTGTATGCATATGGATTCGCCTCAACACCCACATCTGCTTCAGCCGCATAAGCAGCACTTCTCTTAAAATGAATATATCCAATAACAACAAGTAATGGGACTCCAACTCCGATCCATACTCCTAGGTAGACACCGAATGTAGGAAACATACTTTTTAGAAATAGAGCTTTCTCAATTGCAAGATAATATGTTGTTACCATTGTGTTTACTGCAGCTAAAATAAATGCAAAGTAAGTAGACCAACCCTGTCTAAAATAATACCATGCTCGAAATCCAAGATTTTTCCTCATATTATATTAATTTTTATACTGATATATCAAGATAATACAAACTACAAGCAGATACAGAAGGCAGGATTGGCATAATTAATCTTCAGTATCTCATTTTATTTAAAATAAAACTGTTTCAGGTTTGAAAATATTTTTGATAAAAAGTCGCCAGTACAAGTTAAATTATAATATTTTATTTTTTAGTAAAAGTACCACTAACACTGATACCACTTTGAATTTCTTTAAAGTGAATAATTTTGAGTTGTGTATCATTGAACCACTTTTTGACTTCATCTTTTGTATGTCTGTACGCATATTTTGGAAAATACCAATCAAAATTCACACCGACACTTCTCTCAAAGTTTCCATCTTCTGCCCAGAAACATTTTAGAAAATTCCAATAGATTAATCGTTGAACATCGTGGGTTCTTGCCTTAATTCCCAATATTGGGATATCATGTTTGATGTAAATTTTCTTTTTTAGTTGTGATAAACTTTTTCCCAAATTTGTCATATCTTTAGAAAATTCAACACATTCTTGGGGTGACATTTTGGTCGTATATTTTCTAATATAGTCATCAGCAAACTCTCGCATTGGAGACTTTTTGTTATATACATAAATTGATATTACAGAATCATCCTTCTTTAGAAACTTTGTAAGATACTTGAAGGAGGTTTCCGTGTTCTTTGTATGATGTAATACTTGATCTGAACAAATAAAGTCAAAAAAATGATTCTTGAACGGTAATCTTCTCAAATCAGTTTGTATGAAATGAATGTTTTTTGTATTGCCATATTTTTTGAAAGCAAATTCTATACTATCACTCGCATCAATGGCAAAAACATCACATTTTGGATTTGCCGAGAATAACTTAGCACTATTTCCTAGTCCAGTACCGGCATCAAGAATTCTTGTTCTTGTTTTTAGGAATCTTTTAAAGTTATCAAGATTCTTCCATCCGAATCTATCTAAAAACCAATTTTGTTGAAAAAAATACCATTTTTTTTTGGTGATAGTATTTGTTGTATTTTCTCCATTTTTCGGAGAACGCATCTTCGGTTTTTACAAATCCTTTTGTTTTGTCAACTATAAGTCTTGGAATTCCCTTTGTAATGTTAAATTTATGATTATTAGAACAGCGAAGTATCCCACTCTCAATTTCAGATTTGTTATGTTTTATAATTTTGAGTGTAAAATTTTTCTTGCAGATTGGACAGACTAGAAACTCAACTAGGCTTTCTTTCACAGTCTGGCTTTTTTAGGCATGAATAAAAATCAAATGGAGTCAAAGAGAGGATTAATATGATTTCTAGGAGTAGTTACAAGCGCGCCATTGAAACTGCTTATTGCCGTAGACAAATCGCGATTCTCATACCTGAAGCCTTTCGCTAATGAACTTTCAAAGCTTGGAATTGATTGTCTGATTGTAGATGATCTAGCAATTTATGATAATTCCATATTTGATAAGAAATATTTGCGTTGGTTAAAAACTCCTAATAAATTTAAACAGATTATTGTAGACTTTAAGCCAGATCTAGTATTTACTGAAAGAACTAGTCATTTCGGATTACTAGTTCTAAAAGCAAAGATTCCATTATGTATTTTCTTAAGAGGAGATCCGTGGGCAGAATCAGAACTAGCAAAAAAAACAATTCACACTTCAAAAATAAACAGATTAGAGTTATGGATAAAGGAGAGAATTGCGCAAAAATGCTTTAGAGATTCCACTCTCATTCTTCCGATTTGTAAATATTTAGAGAACATAACAAGACAACATTATCCTGAAAAAAACATAGCTACATTCTATCAGGGAATTGATTTGTTAGAATGGTATCAAACAGATCAGATGGACATCAAACATCCATGTGTCGGATTACTACAGGGTGCTTGGATTTGGGGTAAGACAAAGGAGATGCTGACTTTAACAAAGGTTATGGAGGCAATGCCACATGTGACATTTTATTGGGCTGGGGATGGTCCTTATCGAGAAAAGATTTTCACATCATTATCAAGACATAAGAATTTCAAGTGGTTAGGTCCACTATCTTACCCAGACAAAGTAAGAGAATACCTCTCCTCAATAGACATTTACGCATTAGTGAGCGGCATGGATATGGCACCACATACAATTTTAGAAGCATCTGCAATGAGAAAGCCGATAATTGCAACAAATGTTGGCGGAATTCCTGAGCTCGTAAATAGCAATACTGTCGATCTAATTAAAGTTGGGGATTATCAAGAATGGATAAACAAAATAACACTATTGCTCAGAGATACTAAAAAACAAAAACAGATGGGTGACGTCGCATATGGCTTTGTAAAAGATGAATTTTGCTGGGAAGGTATAGCTAAAAGGTTTGTAAAAATCATAGATTCTTTCGGAATAAGAAGTAATAGATAATTTGAAAGAATATTAACATTAAAAAAGTTCAAAATTAGTATTGAGATTATTAGTTGGCGGGGCAAAGTCAAAATTTTTTCATCTAAGAGAATTTTGTGATGCTCTGGCAAGATTAGGTGTTGAGTGCAAGCTCATACATGATGTAGAGATTTATGATGGGTTTCCAAGTAAAAATATCAAGAATTGGTTTCAGGGAAAACAAAAATTTGAACAGCTAGTCAATGATTTTAAGCCAGATGCGATCTTTGTTGATAGACAACGTCACTTCACATTGGCGGCCGCACAAAGCGATATTCCATGTTTTATGTTGCTACGTGGGGATTATTGGAAAGAAATGGAATGGGCAAAAGAGACAATATACAAAACACCTCATAGAAGATATGCACTCAGAAAATGGAATGAGATTGGGACAAAATGTTTTATAAATGCAACTATGGTCTTACCTATCTGCAAATATTTAGAGAGAGTTGTAAAAGATCAATTACCAGATAAGAAAACAAGTGTCCTGTATGGTGGGATAGATTCAACACGTTGGTTTGATGTTGAACCAATTAACCTCAAACATCCATGTGTCGGATTACTACAGGGTGCTTGGATTTGGGGTAAGACAAAGGAGATGCTGACTTTAACAAAGGTTATGGAGGCAATGCCACATGTGACATTTTATTGGGCTGGGGATGGCCCCTATAGAAATAAGATCATTAAAGAATTTAAGAACTACAGTAACTTTCAATGGCTCGGACCTTTACAATATCCAAACAAGGTACGAGAATACTTGGCTTCAATAGATATTTACGCTCTTGCAAGCGGCATTGATATGTCACCTTTAACATTACAAGAAGCTCAACTTATGAGAAGGCCTGTTATTGCAACAAATTCTGGTGGAATACCAGAGTTAATGATAGACGGTAAAACTGGGTTTTTAGTTGATAGTGGCGATTATGAATCATGGATAAAAAAAATAGATCTTTTGTTAAATAATAAAGAAATTTCAGAAGAGATGGGTTGTAATGGACGAGAGTTCATTCAAGGAAATTTTGATTGGAAAAAAATAGCGCAACATTTTGTCACCATAATGCAAGATTGTTTACAAAAAAAATAAGTATGCAATCACAGTGTAGAATTGGGTTTCATTTCTTTTGTGATGAAAAGCCTATACCATATTTCTAATGCCAATAATCCTAGAAATTTATTGACATATCTTGCATCTAGATTCTTTTGAAGATATTTTTGAACCCACGAGTTGTTAATCCATTTTTTTTCTATTATCCTAGCATTAGAAAGATAATACTCGCAAAGATCATACCCATGAGATCTCCACAGGTTTATTGTATTAACTGAAAATCCCTGTTTTTTCTTTATTAGTAACTTTTCAAGCGAATATTTGCGAAGAATTTCTCTTAGAATCAGCTTACCCACATTAGATCTCGGATCATATTTTAGATTCATTGGCAGATGTGTAGCATAGTCAATTGTTTCTTTTGAGAGGATCGGCGTTATTGATTTGACTCCAAAATGTTGATGGATCCCTGTATTAAGTGGAATCCAATTGTAGAGCAGTTTGCCGTTAAAATCTGCCAAAAAAACTTGTGATAGAGAATCTAGCGGATTGTCAAAATAAGGCAAAATTCTAGAATAGATTTCATTCCAAGAAAAACGTAGTTTTGTTCCAAAGATCTTTTCTTGATCTGGAACCCAATCTCGTTCATGGCATTGTAGGTATGCCTTTGTTTTTTGGAGCGGTGAGGAGTTTTTTCCGGTCAACGATAGAAATTTTGCATATCTGAACGTATAGCCACCAAATAGTTCATCCCCTCCATCTCCGGAGACAAGCAATTTACTCAAAGTCTTTGCTTTTTTTACTACATGATACCAATGTAGATCCCAAAATGGCTGACCAATTATTCCAATTGCCGCAGGAAGCTCTCTAAGATAGTTTTCTACATACACAATATGGTGTTCTGCGTCAAAAGTTTTTGAGATTTTGGCTGCATGTTTCGATTCATCTGTACTATCAGAAAATTTAATTGAAATTGCATTTATTTTTACATCAGGACATGTTTTTCTTAGCAAAGACAAGACTAGTGTAGAATCGACTCCACTGCTTAGTGCAATTGCAGTGTTTGTTTTTTTGGAATTTCTGATTGTTTTCTTTATGTTCACGGTTATGAGCGATTCTACATATTCAGATACATTCACTGCTGGTTTTTCTATAAAGTTTTTCCAGGTTTTTTTTGGTATTTGTGATTTTTTTGTCGGATTATATCTAAGTGTGAGAATATTTTTTATTGAATTTGGTTTAATTGTGATTTTAGATCTTACCACGCCCTAGTCCTCTAAATATCAGATTGGCTTTTTTGGCTGCATGTTGATCTATCACGCCTCTTGAATCAACAAGTATTGGAGTTCTCATCTTTGTGCTTAGAAATGTTGGTTCTAGATCATGGAATTCCTTGTGGGCAGTCACAATGATGACAGCGTCGGTGTTTGCCAATGCATCAACTAGGTTATTTTCAGTTCTTACCCCAAACACATCAGTTGATTTGAAGTATGGATCATAAATTTTGACTTTGGCACCTTTGGTCTTTAATTTTTCTACAATATGTTCTGCAGGGGTCAGCTGAATGTCTTTGACGTCCGGTTTGTAGGATATTCCAAGAATGAGCACTGCTGAATTTTCCACGCTTTTTTTTGCTTCCAAAAAACCATCGCTTAGCAATGCAATTACGTGTTCTGGCATTGATTCGTTAACAGTGCGGCCAGCCCTTACAATATTCAGAGTACCATCAACTCTTTTTGCAAGATTAAGCATTTGGTAAGAGTTAACCGGCAGACAAGGCCCGCCAACACCAGCACCAGGATAATGAACTTGGAAGTTGTATTTTGTTTTTGCCGCCTCCAAAACCTTCATGATATCAATTCCTATTTTTTCAAATAGTATAGCAAGCTCGTTTACAAAGGCAATATTGATATCACGAAATACATTTGTCGTAAGCTTTACAGCATTTGCCGTCTTGCAATCAGGCATTGGAATCAAATCTACCGTAAAGACGTGTCGGTAGATTTTTGTTATGATATTAGCTGTCTTGTCATCAATTGCGCCAACTAGTCTAGGCAATCTTTCAAAATCGTTGAGTATTTGGCCTGGATTTGCAGTTTCTGGACAGACGCCAATTCCAAAATTCTTTCCTGCCTGTAGCCTGCCATCATTTCCTTCAATTACTGAGATCAGCTCATTTTCTACAAAGCCGGGCTCTATTGTACTTTCTACTATGACTAGGGAGCCCGGAGTCAGAAGGTCATGTAGTTGTTTTCCTACTGATTTTAATGCAGAATAACTTGGAATGTTATTTTCATCCATTGGTGTTGGCAACGATAGTAGTATAACATCAGATACTGGGACGACTTCCTCAATTTTTGTTGTTGCTGTAAATTTTTTCTCCCTCACTACATTTTCAAATATTGAATCATATCCTGGCTCGTCTTTGAGTGGAAAAACACCAGAATTTATCATAGAGACAAGCCCAGAGTTAATATCAACACCTATTGTTGGCAGGCCAGAACTTGCAAATGACAGAGCAGTTGGCAGGCCAATTCTTCCAATTCCTATTACACATATTTTGAGCTTGCCTGATTGAATTGATTGTACTATTTCTGATGAGCTCATTTCCATAATTTTAACCATAAATGTCTCAGCTAATTGTTTGACTTTTCTGATTCCTTATTTAGTTTTAGATTCTCTCAAGACTTAAAGACGTGAAAAATTTACAGTGATCATGAAATTAGCTGTAACTGGTGGCGCGGGATTTATTGGTAGTTATTTGGTAAAGGAAATCATTAGACAAGATCATACTCCAATCATAATTGATAATTTGTTCAGAGGTAATCTAGAGAATCTTAAACCAATTAGAGATTACGAGTTTCATAAAGTCGACATTAGAGATTTTCAGAAACTAAGAGACGTACTAAAAAATGTTGACGGGATTTTCCACGAAGCTGCACTTACCGATGTCCAAGAATCATTTACAAAACAGCAGGAATATGTAGATGTAAACGTCAAAGGTACGGAGAATATTTTCAGAATAGCAAAAGAATTTGGGATAAAGGTTGTTTATGCAAGCAGCTCAAGTGTTTATGGAAATCCAAAAAGAACTCCAATTTCAGAAAGTAGTATACGAGTGCCAATTAATCCTTATGGAAATACAAAACTAGAGGATGAGTTTTTAGCTGAAAGGTATTCAAAAAACG
>Ga0194132_10000845_pt1 | contig 62454 bp, 57 predicted proteins | sample TA2KigOf80mmetaG_FD_148612 | JGI IMG/M metagenome (GOLD analysis project Ga0194132, IMG submission 148612) | Freshwater microbial communities from Lake Tanganyika, Tanzania - TA2015054 Kigoma Offshore 80m | ecosystem: Environmental > Aquatic > Freshwater > Lake | place: Tanzania: Lake...
GAAATCGACGTCCAGAGTCGCCCTCAGAGCCCTGATCTCGGGTCGGCCCATACCTCGGGTACCCCCGAAACGGGAGTGAGGGTTCCACTCACGTAACGAGCTCTCCGGAGAACCCGGGGCGGTTCAGGGGAAGGGGACCGCTGCCTTGTGCTAGTACGGCGGTTTCCAGTAGGTACCGAGCGTGGGGGATCCGGTTGTAACGGGTATGGGCTGTGTCACTCCGATCGGAGTGGGACGTGCCGAGTTCTCTGCGGCGCTTCGGGCTGGTCGGTCCGGCACGCGTGCGGCTGCATCGCTCGATGCGGCGAGGTACGCTTGTCAGGTAGCGGCGGAGGTCGGCGATTTCTCGGCGAGTGATTTCATGCGCGCCCGCGAGGCGCGGACGTCGCCGCGGGTCGTGCAGCTTGCTGTAGCTGCCGCTCGCTTGGCACTGGCCGACGCGGGCTTGGCGAATTGGCGCGACGCCGCGCGTGTGGGCGTCTTCTTGGGGTCGTCGGTCGGTCCGAGTGCGTATAACTTCGACCAGTTTGGGACGTTCTTGGAGCGAGGCGTTCGACGAATCCCGCCTGATTTTCCCGCGCAGGCACATTACGGCGTGATTCCCTCAGAGTGTGCGATCCAGCTCGGTGTGCACGGGCCTGTCATGGCGATCTCCAGCGCCTGTACCTCCAGTGCGGATGCCATCGGCTTGGGTGGTGCGATGATTCGCTCCGGAGTGGTCGACGTGATGATTGTTGGGGGCGCTGAGGCTCCGATATGTCCGATGTTGTTCGCGGCGTTCGATCGGCTTCGGCTGATGCCGAGCGGCTTCAATGCCGTGCCTCATCTTGCGAGTCGTCCGTTTGCTGCGGACAGGGGGGGATTCGTGCTCGGTGAAGGGGCTGGTGTTCTGATTCTGGAAGACGCCCATCACGCGATCTCGCGAGGGGGGCGTCCGATAGCTCACTTGGCTGGCTACGGAGCTACATGCGACGCGGAGTCGCACTTCAGTCATGCCGCGGACGGACGTGATGCGGCAGCGGCTATTCGCGCGGCTTTAGGAATGGCGGGGCGCCGGGCGGAGGAGATCGACTACGTAAATGCGCACGGATCCGCGACCAGGCAGAACGATTCCTTCGAGACGCGCGTGTTTCATGAAGTGCTGGGATCTCGGGCGAAGACTGTGCCTGTCAGTTCCTCAAAGTCGATGCACGGCCATTTGCTGGGAGCATCGGCAGCCGTGGAACTCGTCGCCACGATCATCGGTATGGACGAAGGCTTCGTACCTCCGACGATAAATTTGTACGCTTCGGACCCGGAATGCGATCTGGACTACGTCCCAAATCAGTCGCGGGCGTTAAAGGTGTCTGTAGCGCTTTCGACGAGTTTCGGTTTCGGTGCGCGGAATGCGGCTTTGGTTGTGACGAGGGTCGGCGATGACGGATAGGGCCGGGGTGCGAGAGTCGGTCGTAACGCAGATCGCGCTCGAGTTGGGTATTGAGCTGGAGGTCGTGCGAGGCGCTGGATCGCTCAGGAAAGAGATTGGCATGGACTCAGTCGCGGCGGCCAACATTCTGTTTGCGCTGGAGGCGCGCTACGGAGTCGAGGTCGATCTCGACGGAGCGCTCTCGGTGGATTCGGTGGAGGACGTAGTCGAGCTGTTGCTGGCTGCTATGTCCTGCACTAGGTGAGTAATGTCGCTCCGTGTGCAGGTGGTGAATGGGTTGGCGGCTCCTCTCACGCGATACATCGGTCGGCTCAAAGGGTGGGCTAGTGTCGAAGACGTTCGTAAAGTTAATGACCAGCTCTGCTCGCTGGTGCGTACCGCAGGAAGCCGTCCGGTCGTGCTTTGCTACCTCATCAAAGATGTCCTCCCGATGATGGTGGTCGCGGCGATCAATCCGAGCGGGGCGTTCGCTCGGCTTCGTTGGGTATGTGACGATACAATCGGCGGCTTGGTCAGCGCTCGGGTGATTGCGTCGCTCGGTGGCGGGGTGTTCATTCTTCCCTGGGGGAGCGCCGGTCGCCGCATTCGAGCGATAGGCGCCCTGCGCCAACTAGAAACGCCCTGGGGGATTACTGTGGACGGGCATGGGCCCTATGGGGAGGTAAACCCCGCGCTGGTCAGGCTCCTTTCTACGTTGGACGCGTTGGTGCTGCCCGTTGCCGCTACTGCGCACCCCGAAACTTATGTCCTGCTTCGGGCCAAGCTGGCGATTCCGTTGCCGTGGAGTGTCGTGAGGCTCCGTGTAGGTGCCATTGTGGATGTTCGCGAGCACGGTGTTGGCACGGGGCGCGTGTTGAGCGAACGACTGTCGAGCATTTCGCTGAGGGGGACGTGAGGATAGCGCGCAACAGCAGAACGATGCGGATCTTGGTCCCGGAGTGTCTGGGGTGGGCTTGGGCCAACTAGGTACGGAGATGTCTACGCCGACGGTGGAGGAGGACCGAGGGGTTCGTCGGAGGCTGTTTGTCGAAGGGTTGGCCGTTCGTGCCGCCCTCGGAGTTGTGTTCGCGATTTTGTTTGTGCTGCTTCTCTTGGTCACGGACATGGATCGGCGGAGTACTCTGGCGAGCGTCGCGATCTTGGCGGTGTTGGTGCTTGTGAATGTGCCCTACTGGTGGTTGGGGCGGCGCCGAGAGTTCCCAAGGGGCGACCTATTTCGCCATCAAGTAGTGGATGTCGTCCTATTGACTATATTGATCTATTATTTGGGCGGGATTCATGTTCCTTACGGTGGGCTGTCGTACGCTGTGTTGGTGTTGTTTGCGGCAGTTAGTGAATCGAAGCAGGCAGCGATGGTGTTGGCGGGATTCGCAAGTGTGTGCTTTACGATGCTGGTCTGTGCGGAGGCCTCGGGTGCGGTGCCGCCAGTGACGGGAATGTGGGAGCACCAGTTAACCGGAAGAGCGCAGATCGTCGCGTTTGCGACTCCGCTAACGTTCTTGTTCGCTCTAGCTTGGATCGGTGGGTCGCTAGCGGATCAGCTAAAGGCGGCGAATGCTAGCTTGTTGGAGTTTAGTGCGCGGATCGAAGAGCAGAACCGAACGCTCGAGCGCAAGGTCGCGGATCGGACTGCGGAGCTCGCCCGCGCCACGCAGGAGATCGAGGATCTTGTCCACATCGTCTCTCACGACCTCAAGAACGTCGCCGTCGCCGTCACCGAGACCGCCCGCAAGCTCGTGGCGCGCGAGGGCGGCAGTCTGTCGGAGCGCGGCAAGTCCTACGCAGCTAACGTTCTCGAGGACGGTCGTACGATGTCCCGGATGCTCGAGGACCTGCTCCTGCTCTTCCGGCACACCGATGGTGCCGGAACGCGTGCGGAGTGGGTGGACGTCGACGCCGTCGTCCGGCAGTCGCTGCGGCAGGTCCAGTACCAGGTCGAATCGAAGCGGATCGAGGTCTCGGTCGGGCCGCTGCCTTCCGTCTTTGCGGACACGCAAAAGATGCGGCATATCTTCGACAACCTGCTGAACAACGCTTGCAAGTACGTCGGCGACAAGAAGCCGGCGCGCATCGACGTAGGCGGGGATGTGAACGGAACGACGGTAAAGTTCTTCGTCCGCGACAACGGCGTCGGGATGGACGAACGGGAGCGAGCGAGGATCTTCCAGCTCTACCATCGTGGGCCTGTTCAGAAGGTGGAGGGGGCGGTGCAGGAGGGACACGGGGTAGGGCTGGCGATCGTCAAGCGGATCGTCGAGCGCTACGGCGGAGCGATCGCCGTGACGAGCGCGGCGCGCGAGGGCACCACCTTCGAGGTGACCCTGCCGCGTGGCGACGGGGCCGTGGCGTGAGCGCCGGCGCGACCGAGGCGATCGAGATCCTCGTCGTTGAGGACAACGAGCGCCATTCGGCACTGATCAAGGACGAGCTAGAGATCGAAGTGCCGACCTCCTCCGTAACGGTCGCGGCCAGCGTGGGCGCCGCCTTCGAGGCGCTGGCGGCTCGAAGCTACGACCTGGTCCTCCTGGACTTCAGGCTGCCCGACGGCGACGGCCTCGAGATCCTCACCCAGATGAAGGCCGACGGACGCCGAGAGCCGGTCGTGTTCGTGACGACCAGCTCCTCTACGACGACGGCCGTGGCGGCGATGAAGATCGGCGCGGAGGACTACATCGTCAAGGAGGAAGGGTATCTCGAGGTCCTCCCGTTCGTTGTGAACGAGGTGCTCGAGCGCGCGCGCCTCAAAGCGGAGCGCGCGGAGATTACCAAGAAGGCCGCCCAGGCGGACAGGCTATCCTCGCTCAACAACCTGATGGCGAGCATCGCGCACAACCTCAACAATCCGCTGACGACCGTGCGGACCTTCCTGGAGCTGCTGCCCGCGCGCTACGAGTCCGACCTGGAGTTCCGGACCGACTACTACAAGCTGGTGCTCGAGGCGGCGGAGAGAATCGGGCTTCTCATCTCGAACATGATGAAGGCGGTGACGGTTCCATCCGAGGGTGTGGATCCGCCGTGGGCCATCCGCGACCTGATGACGGAGCTCCAGATGTATGCCGCCCCGTCACTGCGTGACCGGCAGCTGCACCTCGAGATCGACTGCCCGGCGGAGACGCCGGAGCTCACCGCGCCGCGTGAGTCGCTCAAGCAGGCGCTGATCGTGCTCATCGACAACGCTGTCGCGTTCTCGCCGACTGGCGGGACGGTGCGGCTCGCATGCCGGACGAGTGTCGGCGAGGAGCCGTCCATCCTTCTCGAGGTGGCCGACGAGGGGCCTGGTGTTCCGCACGCTGATCGAAAGAAGATCTTCGACGCCTTCTACACGACGCGAACGGGCGGCAACGGGATCGGGCTCTTCGTCGCGCAGAACGTTGCCCGCGCGCAGGGCGGTGCGCTCGAAGTTGGCGACAACGCGCCGCGCGGAGCGCGCTTCTCGATCTCGCTACCCATCTCCTGACCCCGTGTACTGGCAGGTGACGACGGGCTGATCCTGTTCGATGGACGTACCAGGCGCGGCGTGGACTGCGGCGACGATCCCGTCCGCGGGTGCGATGATCGGGGTCTCCATCTTCATCGCTTCGATCACCGCGAGCACGTCCCCGGCACGAATCTCACCGCCTGGCTCGACGTTGACCTTGAGGACCCGGCCGGGAACGGGTGCTCGCAGCACAGGCTCGTGAGCCTCGCGTGCCTGCGCCCCGGCGCTCGCGGCACCCGGCGCGACGCGCTGGAACACGGACTCTCGTCCCTCGAGGACGACACGAACGTCGCGCTCGCCGATCCGGGTCCAGGCGCGATGGACACGTCCGTCGAGCGTGAAGACGATCCGCGGTCCTTTCTGATCGAGAAGCCGGACCTCGCGGCGCACGCCGTTGACCTCGACCCAGCACGCTGACCGGTCGCCGTGCACCTCGAGCGTCGCTGTCGCGCCGTCGCGCCCGCGCAGGTGGAGGCTCACGACGCACCTCGGCCGGTGCGCCAGCCCGCCAGCTGCTGCCACGGTGATGCGACGCCGGGAGCCGCGGCCGCCCCCGCGCGACCGCCGCCCGCAGTCGGTGTCCGGAAGTGAAGCGCGAGCGCGGCCGCGACGAGCTCGGGAGAATCGGCATCCGTTGCGACCGGCGCCGGGAGCCAGTCCGAGTAGCGACGCGTCACCAGCTGCGTGTCCGCGCTGCCCGCGAGCACGTCGGGATCGGCGAGCAGCGTCGAGAGGAACTCGGCGTTCGTCGTCACGCCGAGCACGACCAGCTCGCGAAGCGCGGCGGCGATGACGTCGAGCGCCGCGTGCCGGTCGGCGCCGTAGCCGATCACCTTCGCGATCAAGGCATCGTACTCTGCGGGGACGACGCCGCCCGACAGCACGCCCGAATCGCAGCGCACCCCCGCACCGCCGGGCTCGACGAAGCACGCGATGCGACCCGGCGACGGCGCGAAGCCGCGCGCGGGGTCCTCGGCGCAGATGCGCGCCTCGATCGCGTGGCCACGCACGCGGATGTCTTCCTGGCGAAACGGCAGCGCCTGGCCGGCCGCGATGCGGATCTGCTGCTCGACCAGGTCGATCCCGCACACGATCTCGCTCACCGGATGCTCGACCTGGAGACGCGTGTTCATCTCCAGGAAGTAGAAGCGGTCGCCCTCGACGAGGAACTCGACGCTGCCCGCGCCCTCGTATCTCACGGATTGCGCGGCGCGCACGGCCGAATCGAGGAGCCCCTGCCGGACGGCCGCGGCGAGGTTCGGCGCGGGGGCCTCCTCGATCACCTTCTGGAAACGGCGCTGCAGGGAGCACTCGCGCTCGTACACGTGCACGACGTTGCCGTGACGATCGCCGAGCACCTGCACCTCGACGTGCCGCGCGCGCTCGACCACGCGCTCCAGATAGACTCTCGGGTCGCCGAACGCCGCCTGCGCCTCGCGCGAGGCTGCGGTCAGCGCGTCCTGCAACTGGTCTGGCGTGTCGACGCGCCGCATGCCGCGGCCGCCACCGCCGCCGGCGGCCTTCACGAGAAGGGGAAAGCCGATCCCGGCTGCCAGCGCGGGAAGGGAAGGCGGGTCCGCGTCCGGGTCGCTGCCCGGAACGATGGGAATGCCGAGGCGCGACATCGTGCGGCGCGCTCCCAGCTTGTCGCCCATCGCCTCCATCGCTTCGGGCGATGGGCCGACGAACGTGATGCCGGCGGCTGCGACGGCGCGCGCGAACGCTGCGTTCTCCGCGAGGAAGCCGTAGCCTGGATGGATCGCCTGCGCGCCGGTGGCGCGTGCGGCGTCGAGGATACGCTCGACGTTCAGGTAGCTCTCGAGCGGGGCCGCGGGGCCGATCGCGACCGCCGCATCCGCGAGCGCCACGTGCGGCGAAGTGCGGTCGACATCGGAGTAGACGGCAACGCTGCGGATCCCGAGCGCGCGACAGGCCCTGATCACCCGAACGGCGATCTCGCCTCGGTTCGCGATGAGAAGCGTCTCGAACGGTATCGCCGTCACATGCGGTAGACGCCGGTCGGCGTCGCGGCAATCGGTGCGTTCGCGGTGGCCGCCAATGCGAGCGCCAGCGCTGCGCGCGAGTCGACGGGATCGAGAATTCCGTCGTCCCACAGCCGTGCGCTCGAGAAGTAGGGGCTGCCTTCGCGCTCGAACTGCTCGCGGATCGGCGCCTTGAACTGCGCCGCCGCGGGCGTTTCGGCTTCGGAATCCTCGCCGCGCGCCTGCTGCCGAACCGTCCAGAGTGTGCTCGCCGCCTGCTCGCCGCCCATGACGGAAATGCGCGAGTTCGGCCACATGAAGAGGAACCTCGGCTGGTACGCGCGACCGCACATCGCGTAGTTGCCCGCGCCGTGCGAGGCCCCGATCACCAGTGTGATCTTCGGTACCGCAGCGTTGGCGACGGCGTGTACCATCTTCGCGCCGTCCTTCGCGATCCCGCCGTGTTCGTACTGGCGACCCACCATGAAGCCCGTGATGTTCTGCAGGAAGATCAGCGGCACGCGGCGGGTGGTGCAGAGCTCGATGAAGTGCGTGGCCTTCAGGGCGGACTCGGAGAACAGCACCCCGTTGTTGGCGATGACGCCCACCGTGTAGCCGAACAGGCGAGCGAAGCCGGTCACCAGCGTCGGTCCGAAGCGGGGCTTGAACTCGGCGAACAGCGAGCCGTCGAACAGACGCGCGATCACCTCGTGCACGTCGCAGGGCTGCCGTGTGTCGCGCGGCAGGATGCCGTACAGTTCCGCGGGGTCGTAGGCCGGATCCTCGGGCGACGCCGACGGCGCGATCGACGACTCCGGGCGGCCCCCGAGGTTCTCGAAGATCGTGCGCGTGATGGCGAGCGCGTGCGCGTCGCTCGATGCGAGGTGGTCCGCCACACCGGAAATGCGCGTGTGGACGTCGCCGCCGCCGAGATCCTCGGCCGAGACGACCTCGCCGGTCGCGGCCTTCACCAGCGGCGGTCCACCGAGAAAGATCGTGCCCTGCTTCGCGACGATGACCGCCTCGTCGGACATCGCCGGCACGTAGGCCCCGCCGGCGGTGCACGAGCCCATCACGACCGCGACCTGGGCGATCCCGGCCGCGGACATGCGGGCCTGGTTGTAGAAGATCCGCCCGAAGTGGTCCCGGTCCGGGAAGACGTCCGCCTGCAGGGGCAGGAAGGCGCCACCCGAGTCGACCAGGTAGACACAGGGCAGCCGGTTCTCCAGCGCGATCTCCTGCGCCCGCAGGTGTTTCTTGACGGTGGTCGGGAAGTAGGTGCCGCCCTTCACCGTGGCGTCGTTGGCCACGAGCATCGCCTCGCGGCCCTGGATCCGTCCGATCCCGGTGACGATCCCGGCCGCGGGCGCGTCGCCGTCGTGCATGCCGTGTGCGGCGAGCGCACCAAGCTCGAGGAACGGGCTGTCGGGATCGAGCAGGGCGTCGATGCGGTCGCGGACGAGCAGCTTGCCGCGCGACGTATGCCGCTCCCGCGCCTCCGGCGAGCCACCCAGCCGGACCTTCTCCAGGGTCTCGCGCAGCTCGCGTGCGAGCGCTCGATGGTGTGCCGCGTTGTCGCGGAACTCGTCGCTCGACGTGCGGATTCGGGACGTCAGGCGTTCCACGTCAGAAGAACACGCTGCGACGGGTGCGAAGCCCGCGCTCGATCATGCCGCGCATCTCGTCGCGGACCTCTTGGACCTTGGCCTCCATCACGGAATCCTCGTCGCGGGGGTTGCCGCCGAAGTGCATCGGGGAGCCGACCAGAATCCGGTACTTGACCGGCAGCGGCAGGACGCCGAGCGGACCGAGCAGCGGAAAGGTCAGGGTGATGGGAAACGCCGGCGCGCCCATGATGCGGGCGAGCGGACGCAGGTTGGCGATGGCCGGTGCCTGGTCTTCCGAGCCGATGACGACCGCCGGCACGATCGGCGCCCGGGTTTCGAGCGCGAGCCGCATGAAGCCCAGGCCGAAGCGCTGCAACCGGTAGCGTTGCGCGTAGAGCTTGTTCAGCCCGCGCACGCCCTCGGGAAACGCAATCACCGCCTCCTCGCGGTTCAGGAGGTCGATGCAGTTCTTCGGCGTCCCGACGACCGACCCGATGCGGAGCCCGATCGTGCCGATGAACGGCAGCGTCGGCATCCAGTACTCGGCCATGCCGCGCAGCACGCGGGGCGGATCTGCCTCGAGGATCGACGCGCACATCAGCATCGCGGCGTCGAAGGGCAGCTGGCCTGCGTGATTGGCGATGAGCAGCATCCTCCCCGAAGGGAAGTGCTCGATGCCCTCGACCTCCACGCGGAACCAGTAGCGGTAGAGCAGGGCGGTGAGCAGCGTCGAGCTGCGCAGCGTCTCCGGGCTCATCCCCCACGGGTCGAAGCCGTACTCGTTCAGCTCCGTCGGGATGCGGGCGAGCTTCGCGTCGACCTCGTCCGCGAGCTCGCCGACGACAGCGGGCAGGGTGAGCGACAGCGTGCGCACGACCGCGTCGAGCGACTCCTCGATCAGGCCCTGGTTGGGCTGCCGCGGCGTCACGGGACGAGCGGTCGGCGATCCGCCTACGCTGCCGCGCTTGCTCGCTGGTCCCGCAACTGCGCGAAGATGTCGTGCAGATTCCATTGTGGCTCGAATTCCGTCGCCGCACGGAAGCGGCGGTCGCTAACGGTGCATGGATACTTGATGAAATCAATCACACCCGGCGGGAAGCGGTACAGGCCGAGCCGAAACAGCTGTCCCACGACGGGACGCGCGAGCGACTCGGGGAGCGTGATCGCCTCGCCGCCGGTCTCGCGGATCGCGACGTGCAGCGGCACGGCGCCCGGCCCCGCGACGTTGAAGACGCCGCGGGTCTGTCGTTCGAGCGTGAGCACCAGCGCGCGCGCGAGGTCCTCTTCGTGGAGAAACTGCAGCATGGGGTCGAACCCCATGAGCATCGGCACGCGCCGCAGCTGCAGATAGCTGCCGATCGAGCTCCGCACCGAGGGGCCGACGGTGTTCACGGGTCGGACGATGGAGGTACGCACCTCGGGATGCTGCCAGAGAAACGCCGAGCACAGCGCGTCGACCTCGGCGAGGTCGCGGACCTCGGGGTAGTTGCGGCTGACGTTGAGCGGCGCGTCCTCGTCGACGTAGCTCGGGTTGTCGGCGAACGCGCCGTAGACGTACGAGCTCGAGAGCACGGTGAGCTGACGGACGCCGTACTCGGCGCAATAGTCGAGCAGGTGCTTCGTCCCGAGGACGTTGACCTCGTGGCGCTGCTCGAGGCTCGAGCGGAAGTGCCGCACGAACGCGAGGTGGATCACGGCCTTCGGCCGCTCGTGCCGGAAGACGTCCTCGAATTTTCGCTTGAGGAGGTCGACGGCGTACAGCCGCGCGCGTCCGGCGTCCTCGAGCGGCACCGTCACGTCGCGGTCGACGCCGCACACGTCCCAGCCGGATGCGGCGAGCCTCGCGACGAGGCGGCCCTGGCCACCCGCGATGCCGGTGATGAGAAGCTTGTCCATCCACGGCACCTATAGCGCGGCGGCCGACGCGACGCGCGTCCTCTCCGTCAGGCGACGGTGCGGACCCGGAGGAAGCTCGCGGCGGCCGGCGCCCGCTTGGTGGCGATGGCGCTCGTTTGCGGCGTCGGGACCGCGCGGAGGCCCGCGGCGCCGGGGTGGGCCTCCGGTGCCATCGGCAGGAACACGCGGACGCCCGGTGCCGAACGAGGCTGCTCGGCAGGGCTCGCGCCCTGGTGGGTTGCGCGGTGCGTTGCGAGCAGGTCCGCGGCGCGTCCGCGGGGATCGGGGGTCGCCTCCCACCGGATGCAGTGGGCGCGCAGCCGGAGCCGGGGCGACGCGAGCGCCCGTCGGACGGCGGTCCGCAGGCCCTCGTCCGGATCACCGCCGATGTAGAGGACGGTCCGGACGAGGCTGCCGATCTGGAAAGCCGCCATCGTCTCCGGCAGCGAGGCGATGCTGGCGGGAGTCAGCGGCTGCCACATCGCTTCCATCGTCGTACCCCACTCCCTCTGCGCCACGACGCCCCCGTCACGCCACTTCCGTGCCAGCGCGATTTCCGCGCGTGTGCGTGCAGCCGATGACTCCCACCGACACGATCGCGAACGACCGTCAGAATCTCGTCGGCGCGCCGCTCAGGCGCCCTGCTCGAGGGCCGGGTTCGGACGCGGCGGCTTCGCGCTGTAGTCGAAGAAGCCGAGGCCTGACTTGCGGCCCAGGCTACCCGACAGGAACAGGCGGCGCAGTACCGGCGGCGGCGCGAAGCGCGGCTCGCGATACTCGTCGTGCAGGTTCGACGCCATGTGGAACACGACGTCGAGACCGATGAAGTCCGCCAGTGCGAACGGACCCATCGGGTGGCCGGCGCCCTGGCACATCGCGGTGTCGATGTCCGCGATCGAGCCCGCGCCCGAGCGCCAGGCGTTGATCGCGTCGAGCAGGTACGGGACGAGCAGGCGGTTCACGATGAAGCCGGTCGAGTCCGGAACGAGAACGGGCGTCTTCCCGAGCTCCGTCACGAGCTTCTTCACCGAAGCCGTGACCTCCGGCTTGGTGCCGAGCGTGGTCGCGATCTCGACCAGCTTCATCGCCGTCGCCGGGTTGAAGAAGTGCAGACCGATGAAGCGGTCCGGACGCTTGGTCTTGACGGCCATCTCGGTGATGCCGAGCGTCGACGTGTTGCTCGCGAACACCGCTTCCGGGCTGCAGATGCCTTCGAGCTTGTCGAAGGCGGCGTGCTTGGTGGGCAGATCCTCGACGATCGACTCGATGACGATGTCGGCGTCCTTCAGCGCGCCGAGATCGCTGGTGGTGACGAGATTGCCGACCGCGGCCTGCTGCGCCTCGGCGGTCATGCGGCCCTTCTCGACCTCCTTCGCGAACCCGGTCTCGATCTTCTTGCGGACGGCGTCCACGTTGCCCGGGGTCATCTTGACGAGGATGGTCTTGAAGCCCGCGCGCGTCGCGACCTGCGCGATGCCGAGGCCCATCTGTCCGGCACCGAGGATGCCGACGGTACGAATGTCGCTCATGGTTACCTCCGAAGTCGAAGTCGTGTGAAAGGGTGGATGCCGGATCAGTCGATGCGGCGCATCTGTTCGAGCAGGTCGTGGCCGGTGACGGCCTTCGACCGTGCGACCTGCTCGGCGAGGTACGAGGCGGCGACGGTACCCGCCTGAACGGCCTTGGCGAGATCCATGAGCGCGATCTTGAGGGTTGCCTCGTCGATCATTTCGCCGGTCTCGGGGTCGGCCATCGAGCCGCCACCGCGCTGGTGGTACAGTTCGGTGACGCGCTTCGCGAACGCGATCTGCCGCTCGTTTGGGGTGTAGCACTCGTTGGCGATCCGGGCCTGCTGCGGGTGGATCATCCAGGTGCCGTCCATGCCGAGGTTCGCCGCACCGCGGTTCTTCTCGCGCAGCCCGTCCTCGATCTCCCGGACGCGGTCCGGGGCGTCGTCCTTGCGGTGCAGCTTCAGGTACACGCTGTCCAGTGCGTGCAGTCCGGCGGCCTTCGCGGCGATCACGATCGCCTGCTTCGCGTAAAGAAAGTTGAGATTCTGGCCTGCCACCGCCTCCCGGATGCCAAGCGTCGCCGCGAAGTCCGCAATGCCGAAGACCAGGCCGGCCATGCGCGGCGACGCGGTTGCGATCGCGGGCGCGTTCAGAACGCCGCGTGGCGTCTCGATGAGCGCCTCGATCTGCAGCGCGTAGTCCCAGCCGGCCTCGCGCTCGAGCGCGTCCAGCAGCCGTGCCGCGTACAGCACGTCCTCGGGGTCCGAGGTCTTCGGCAGGACGATGCCGTGAAAGCGGTTGGCCGCACCGCGGACGATCGCCTCGAGGTCACCGAGGAAGTAGGGCGAGCGGATCCCGTTCGGGCGCACGCTCACGACCTTGCTGCCGAAGTCGAGGGTGTTGAAGGCCTCGACCGCGATCGAACGGCTCTTCGGGCCCTTGAACTCGTACGGGCAGGCGTCCTCGAAATCGGCCACGATCGCGTCGACCGGCGACTTCCCGGGGTCGGCAGCGTTCTGGTGAAGCTTCAGGACGTGGCCCGGGTACGTCATCTCCGTCCGCGGGATGACGAACCGGCTTCCACCATCGAGTACGAACATGCATTCTCTGGGTTGCGGGAGCGACGTGGCAGGCGGCCATGTCGCGGCCGGAGACTATAGGAGTCGCTCGGTGCCCCGGTCAACCGCGCCGACGACGGCTGTCGTGCGCCCATGAGGGCTCGACCGGCCGGACTCCCGCAGCAGCGGTCCGCCTGCTAGGACGGGCCCCGTGAACCGCGAAAAGCCGTGGGTGATGCGCACGTACTCGGGCCACTCCAGCGCCCGGGCGAGCAACGAGCTGTACCGCCTCAACCTCTCGAAGGGCCAGACCGGCCTCTCGGTCGCCTTCGATCTGCCGACCCAGACCGGCTACGACGCAGACGACCCGCTCGCGGTCGGCGAGGTCGGCAAGGTCGGCGTGCCGATCGGCCACATCGGAGACATGGAGCTGCTCTTCGACGGCATCCCGCTTGCCGAGATGAACACGTCGATGACCATCAACGGCACGGCACCGTGGCTGCTGGCGCTCTATGTCGCCGTGGCGGAGCGGCAGGGGGTCGACCCGAAGGTCCTGCAGGGCACGACGCAGAACGACATCATCAAGGAGTACCTGTCGCGCGGGACCTACATCTTCCCGCCGGCGCCGAGCATGCGGCTCACCTCGGACGTGATCACGTACACCGTCAAGCATGTTCCGAAGTGGAATCCGACCAACGTCTGCAGCTACCACCTGCAGGAGGCAGGCGCGACGCCCGTCCAGGAGGTCGCCTACGCGCTCGCCGCGGCCGTGGCGATCCTCGACACCGTTCGCGAGACCGGGCGCGTCGACGAGCGGGAGCTCGCGCAGACCGTCGGCCGCATCAGCTTCTTCCTGAACGCGGGCATCCGCTTCATCGAGGAGATCTGCAAGATCCGTGCGTTCTCGAGGCTGTGGGACCGGATCACGCGCGAGCGCTACGGAGTCTCGGACGAGAAGCTGCGGCGCTTCCGCTACGGCGTGCAGGTGAACTCGCTCGGACTCACCGAGGCGCAGCCGGAGAACAACGTCCCGCGCATCGTGCTCGAGGCGCTCGGGGTCACGCTGTCGCGCGACGTCCGTTGTCGCGCGCTGCAGCTTCCGGCCTGGAACGAGGCGCTCGGCCTGCCGCGTCCGTGGGACCAGCAGTGGAGCCTGCGCATCCAGCAGATCCTCGCGTACGAGACCGACATGCTCGAGTACGGGGACATCTTCGAAGGCAGCCACGTCGTCGAGCGCCGGGTCGCGGAGATCGAGCGGGGAGCGCAGCAGGAACTCGACGAGGTCCTCGCACAGGGGGGGATCGTGCCGGCGATCGACTCGGGGTGGGTGAAGCAGCGGCTCGTGCGCTCGCAGTTCGACCGCTTGCGCCGTATCGAGACCGGCGATCAGACCGTCGTCGGCCTGAACCGCTTCACCGAGACCGCGCAGTCGCCGCTGGCGACCGAGGGCGCGTCGGCGATCCTCAAGGTGGATGCGGCCGCCGAGCGCGAGCAGATCGAGGCGCTGCGCGCCCACCTCGCTCGCCGCAACGAGGAGGACGCGTCCGCGGCGCTGGCGGCGCTGCGCGACGTCGCCAAGACCGGTGACAACGTCATGCCGGCGTCGATCCGCTGCGCGCACGCGGGCGTGACCACCGGCGAGTGGGCCGGCGCCCTGCGCGAGATCTTCGGCAGCTACCGCGCGCCGACCGGAATCGCGGCCTCGACCGTCGGCGGCGCGACCAGCGCCGCCGACCCGCGCCTCGCGAAGGTCCGCGAGAGCGTGAGGGCCGCGGCTGGCCGGATCGGCCACCCGCTCAAGGTGCTGATCGGCAAGCCCGGCCTCGACGGGCACTCGAACGGCGCTGAGCAGATCGCCGTCGCGTGCTGCGACGCCGGCATGGAGGTCATCTACGGCGGCATCCGGCTGACCCCGGCCGAGATCGTCGCCACGGCGCGCGACGAGGCGGTGGACCTGGTTGGCCTCAGCATCCTGTCGGGATCCCACCTGACGCTGGTGCCGCAGATCCTGGACGGTCTCCGCGACGAGGGCGCCGACGACATTCCGCTCGTGGTCGGCGGGATCGTGCCGGAGGAGGACGCGGAGGCCCTGCGCAAGCGCGGCGTCGCCCGTGTCTACACGCCCAAGGACTACGACGTTCTCGCGATCATCGAGGACATGGTGAAGGTCGTCGAGACACGCGCGGCTTGACGTCGCGTCGGTGAAGGTCCGTTCGGAGAAGGGCGAGCCGCGCGGCGGCCGGATGCAGTCCCGATCTGCCGCGAGGCAGGAGAATGCGGTTCCCGATCTGTCGCGAGGCAGGAGAATGCGGTTCCCGATCTGCCGCTAGGTGGTCGACGCGCTCGTGCTGCCGATCTTCGAGGTCGTCAAGCCGATGCTCGGGCTCGAGGTCATCGCCCGGTCGCTGGCGGGCCGATCCACCGGCGGAGGGGCGAGCACGTCAGCCGGACGCGCCCGCCTGCCGCCATTCCTCCGGCGTGAACGCCCGTACCTGGAGCGCGTGGACCTCGCCCGGGATCATGTCGCCGACGGCCTCGTAGACCGCACGGTGGCGGTCGACGCGTCCCATGCCGGTGAAGCGGGCGGCCACGACCACGACCGCGTAGTGGCCGGCGCCGCCGCGTGCGCCGGCATGTCCGCGGTGCTTCGCGCTGTCGTCCTCCACGTCGACGACGTCCGCGCCCAGCGCGGTGGTGATGCGGCGTCGCAGCTCGTCGATCCTGCTCATGACGCCACCCGCTAGCACACGCGTTCGGGCGCCCGCGACGCCGGAGCCAGCTTGCCAGCCCATGGGGCGGCACATATAAGCCACCGAGCATCTCGGCCGACTCAACTGGGAATTTCCGAATGGCACAACTTCACGGTGGACAGATCGTCGCCCGCGCCCTCGCCAAGGAGGGCGTGCAGTTCGTCTTCACGCTCTGCGGCGGTCACATCATGTCGATCTACGACGGGTGCATCGACGAGGGTATCCGCGTCATCGATGTGCGCCACGAGCAGACGGCGGCGCACGCCGCCGACGGATGGGGACGCATCACCGGACAGCCCGGAGTCGCGCTCGTCACGGCGGGGCCGGGCCTGACGGACGCGGTCACGGGTGTGGCGACGGCACACCGTGCGAAGGCCCCGATGGTCATCATCGGTGGTCAGGCGCCGCGCGCGTACCAGGACATGGGCGGCCTGCAGGACATGAACCACGTCGAGCTCATGCGACCGATCACCAAGTGGTCGGTCGCGGTGCCGGACTCGCGACGTCTCGGGGAGTACGTCTCGACCGCATTCCGGATCGCTACGACCAACGTACCGGGCCCGGTGTTCCTCGAGATGCCGCTGGATTTCCTGTTCGACAACGTCGACGAGGATCGCGTGATCTCGCCGACCAAGTATCGCACGGAAGCGGGTCTCGCGGGCGACCCGGCGTACATCGATCAGGCGTTCGAGGTGATCCGCAATGCCGAGCGTCCGGTCTGCCTCGTCGGCAGCCAGTACTGGTGGTCGCGCCGTCGCGCGGCGTACCTGCCGTTCCTCGAGACCTTCGGCATGCCGACCTTCGTCAACGGCATGGCGCGCGGCTCGATCCCACCCGGACATCCCTACGGCATGTCGATGGCTCGCAAGGACGCGCTGCGGAAGGCCGACTGCGTCTTGATCTTCGGCACGCCGCTCGATTTCCGCATCGGCTACGGCCGATCGACGCACATCGCCGAGGACGCAAAGATCATTCAGGTCGACCTCGAAGGCGGCGAGATCGGGCGCAATCGCGCGATCGAGGTGGGCATCATCGGCGACACCGGCCTCGTGATGGAGCAGCTCACGCAGGCGGCGAAGACGAGCGGCTACCAGAAGAACCTGCACAAGGCCTGGACGGACGACATCCGGCGGATCGACGTCGAGAAGCGCGCCGCTCACGATCCGGAGATGACGTCCAATGCGTCGCCGGTGAACCCGGTGCGCGCGTGTGCCGAGATCGACGCCGTGCTGAACGAGGACTCGATCGTCATCGGCGACGGTGGCGACTTCGTCGGCACGGCCGCCAACGTCCTGCGCATCCACAAGCCGGGCCACTGGCTCGATGCCGGCCCGCTCGGCACCCTCGGCGCGGGTCCCGGCTTCGCGATGGCGGCGAAGCTCGCGAAGCCGAAGAGCGACGTCATCATCGTCTACGGAGACGGCTCGTTCGGGCTCAACGGCTTCGAGTTCGAAGCGATGGCGCGCCAGAAGATCAACGTCGTCGGCGTGATCGGAAACGACGCCGCGTGGCAGCAGATCAAGCGCGGACAGGTGCAGCTGTACGGGGCCGACCGCGCCATCGCATGCTCGCTCGACTTCACGCGCTACGACCAGGTCGGCGAGGCGCTCGGCTGCCACGGCGAGTACGTCGAGAAGCCCGAGGAAGTGAGGCCTGCCCTGCAGCGGGCGTTGAAGGCGAACAAGCCCGCCATCGTGAACATCAAGATCGGGGCCAGCGAGTTCCGCAAGGACGCGATCTCGGTGTGAGCGCTCGCGAGCGAACCGCTGGCGTGGTCGTGATCGGCAACGAGATCCTCTCCGGGAAAGTTGCCGATACGAACTCGCCGTTCCTCGCGACAGAGCTGCGCAAGCTCGGCGTCGCGCTGCGGCGGGTCGAGACGATCCCGGACGAGCTCGACGACATCGGGCGCACCGTGCGCCGATTCCACGAGCGCTTCGACCACGTGTTTACCTCGGGCGGGGTTGGGCCCACCCACGACGACGTGACGATCGAGGGCATCGCGCTGGGCATGGGGCGCAAGGTCATTCGCCATCCGGAGCTCGAAGCCGGCCTCCGCGCCTTCGTGCAGGGCGAGCTCAACGCGGCACACCTCAAGATGGCCGAGGTTCCCGAGGGGGCGGAGCTGCTGCCGGACGAGAGTCTCCGCTTCCCGACCATCCGCGTGGAGAACATCTACATCCTGCCCGGGATTCCGGAGATCCTGCGCAGGAAGTTCGCCGCGATGCGCTCGCTGTTCGCGAGCGCGCCGTACCACCTGCGGGTGATCTATACGAGCTACAGCGAGAGCATGATCGCCGACTCGCTCAACCAGACCGTGAGCGAGTTTCCGGACCTTCTGCTCGGCAGCTACCCCAAGATGGGTGACCCCGAGTACATGGTGAAGCTCACCATGGAGTCGAAGGACGACGGGTACGTGCAGCGTGCCTTCGACCGGCTCCTGTTCCTGCTGCCTGCCGGGTCGGTCGTACGCACGGAATGACCAGCTTCGGCGCCCCGGCGCGGCCGGTGTCGCGGAAGACGGACCAGGGAGTGGAGGTGCTGTGATGGGTGGAGGGACGAAGGCGGGTTCGTGGAAGCTGCAACGCGTGGTCGCGGGCGCGCTCGTAATGACGCCCCTTCTCTTCGCACGCCCCACGCTGGCGGCGGAGGAAGGCTTCCTCGAGAAGGCCGGTGTCGGAGCCGGGACGGCGCTGGCGAACGTCCTGTACATTCCCGCGAAATTGACCTACGCGACGTTGGGCGGGCTGATCGGTGGATTCGCCTGGGTGCTGAGCCTCGGCGATACCGACACGGCGATGGGGGTCTGGGGTCCGACGATGGGCGGCAGCTACATCGTCACGCCGGGCATGCTGCGCGGCAAGGAGCCGCTCGAGTTCTCGGGCGAGACGTCCGCCGACGATGGTGTCCGCGAAGACGAGGTCGTCGAGGAAGACATCACGATCAAGGAGTACGATACCGGGCCGCCCGAATGACGGGCTCTGGAGGGGGTCGCATGCGTAACGTCATCATCATCGTCGCTCTCGTCGCTGCTGCCGCCGGTGCCTGGGTCTTTCTCAAGGTGCGCGGTGTGCGGCAGGCGGCGGTCAAGTGGGAGGGCCAGGTTCCGGAGATCACGTCAGCCGACATCCGGAAGGACAAGGACCTGGTCAACGTGAAGCTGACCTCTCGCATCGACGCGCCGATCGACGACGTGTTCGCCGCGTTCCAGAGCCCGGAGCGCAGCCAGGGGCTCGTGGAGGAGATCAAGGTCGCGAAGGTACTGTCGGGCGACGACAAGAAGAAGACGGTCGAGTTCCACATCACCACGCTCGGCCAGCTGCAGGTGCTGACGGTCGACCTGACTTACGTGAAGGAAAAGAGCGAGGTCGGCATCAAGACGGTGGAAGGGGTGATCGACATCGACGGCGTGTACGCGCTGAGCCCCTCGCCGGACGGCAAGAAGACGCTCGTCACGTACACGGCCACGCAGAAGAACAAGCTGCCCCTCCCGGTCCCGAAGTCCGTCGAGGAGAGCGCCATCAAGGAGCAGTTCGCCAACCTGATGCGCGCGATCAAGAAGGACCTGCAGCTGCAGGGCAAGTCGACCGCGGACGCACGCCTCGAGCTTCGTCTCGCTGCGTGACGTTGCGCTCCGGCCGTTGGGTGACGTGGCGATGCCGGAGCGGAAGAAGGGCGGTGCGCAGGAGGCGGGCTGGCGGTTCGTCGGGGCGATCTCGTCCCCGACCGGAACCGCACCCGAGCCGGGCCTTCCCGAGTTCGCGTTCGCCGGTCGGTCGAACGTGGGCAAGTCGACGCTCATCAATCGCCTGACGAAGACCCCGGGGCTCGCGCGCACCAGCTCGACCCCGGGGCGGACGCAACAGATCAACTTCTTTCTCCTGCCGGAGAAGGTGGTCTTCGCGGACCTTCCGGGCTACGGATTCGCGAAGGTTCCCGAGCGCATCCGGTCCGCGTGGAAGCCGCTGCTGGAGCACTATCTGCGGAGCCGAGACGCTCTGCGTGCGGTGGTGATCATCGTCGACGCGCGTCGCGGGCTTGGCGGCGAGGACGAGTTGCTGCGCGAGTTCGTCACGGGGTGCGGGCGTCCGGCGATCGTGGTCGCGAACAAGATCGACAAGCTTCGGCAGGCCGAGCGCGCCCGCCTGCAGCGCGAGCTCGCGAGCCGTGTGCCCGACTTCATCGCATTCTCGGCGACGAGCGGCGAGGGCGAGCGTGAGCTCTGGAAGCGATTGACCGCGCTCGCGGTGGTTCGCTAGCGTCCGCTCGTGCCGAAGCCGAGGAGCGAGGTCACCACCCGACGTAGCCGGGCTGCGGAGCGGGCCGAGGCGCCGATCGCTGTTTTCGACTCCGGGATCGGGGGCCTGACGGTCTTCAAGGAGCTGGCGCGGCGCCTGCCCCGCGAGCACCTGCTCTACCTCGGGGACACGGCCCGCCTGCCGTACGGTACGAAGTCGCCCGAGAACGTGAGGGGCTGCTCGATCGAGATCGGCGACTTCTTCGCCGAGCGCGGCGTCAAGCTGATGGTCGTCGCCTGCAACACGATGTCCGCGATCGCGCTCGACGCCCTGCGTGCGCGCTACGACGTTCCCGTGGTCGGCGTGATCACGCCCGGAGCGCGCGCGGCAGTTGCGGCGACGACGCGGGGGCGCATCGGCGTGATCGGGACCGAGGCGACGATCGCCAGCGGTGCGTACGAGCGCGAGATCCGGGCCCTGTCGCCCAACGCCGAGATCTTCGCGCGCGCCTGCCCGCTCTTCGTGCCGCTCGCCGAGGAGGGCTGGCTCGACAACGACGTCGCGCGGCGCGCGGTGGGCATCTACCTGGGGAGTCTCAAGAAGAGTGGCATCGACGCGTTGATCCTCGGCTGCACGCACTACCCGCTGCTGCGGCCGACGATCGGGGATTTCCTTGGCCTCGGGGTGCGGATCGTGGACTCGGCCGAGGAGACAGCGGGCGAGGTACGGCGCCTGCTGCACGAGCGTGGCCTGTTGCGGACGCGGGGGCGGGGCACGGCGAGCTTCTTCGTGACCGACGGTGTGCAGCGGTTTCTGCAGGTGGGGGAGCGCTTTTACGGCGCCAGCGTCGCGTCCGCGGTGCGCGTGGTGCTGCGTGGCGAACGAAGCCCCGAGGGGCCCCGTCGTCTCACGCGGCGGGCCTGAACTCGCTGTCTGCTTTGTGCTGGTCGCACCTTTGCGTTACGGTGCGACGTTTGTCGTCTGAGCCGCGTGCGGCCCCGTCCGAGGCGGCCGGGGCCCCCTGCGCGCACCCGCGGAGAGCGATCTGAGCCATGTTGGGCGCACTCGTCAAGAAAGTCATCGGAACGAAGAACGACCGCGAGCTGAAGCGGCTGTGGCCACTGGTCGACGAGATCAACTCGCTCGAGGAGGGGGTCCAGAAGCTCAGTGATGCCGGGCTGCGGGCGCGCACCGCGGCCTTCAAGGAGCGACTCGACCAGGGGGCCGGTCTCGACGACATCCTCTGCGAGGTGTTCGCGACGGGTCGCGAGGCGTCGAGACGCGCGCTCGGAATGCGGCCCTTCGACGTGCAGCTCCTGGGCGGCATCGCGCTGCACCGCGGCAACATTGCGGAGATGAAGACCGGCGAGGGCAAGACGCTGGTCGCGACCATGCCGGTCTATCTGAACGCGCTTTCCGGAAAGGGCGTTCACGTCGTCACCGTGAACGATTATCTCGCGCGCCGCGACGCCGAATGGATGGGGCGGCTGTACGGATTCCTCGGCCTCGAGGTCGGGGTGGTCGTGCACGGCATCGACGACGCCGTCCGCAAGAAGGCCTATCAGGCGGACATCACCTACGGACAGAACAACGAGTTCGGCTTCGACTACCTGCGCGACAACATGAAGTTCGCGCTCGAGGAGTACGTGCAGCGCGAGCTCAACTTCGCGATCGTCGACGAGGTCGACTCGATTCTGATCGACGAGGCGAGAACACCGCTCATCATCTCCGGGCCGGCCGAGGAGTCGACCGAGAAGTACGCGATCATCGACCGCATCATCCCGAAGCTGAAGCGTGGCCGGAAGGTGGAGAAGGGCGAGCCTGAAGAGGGCGACTACGCGGTCGACGAGAAGATGAAGAGCGCCATCCTCACCGAGCAGGGTGTCGGCCATTGCGAGGACCTGCTCGGCATCGACAATCTCTACGACCCGAGCCACATCGACACGCTGCACCACGTGAACCAGGCGCTGCGCGCACACGCACTCTTTCAGCGCGACGTCGACTACGTGGTCAAGGATGGCGAGGTCGTCATCGTCGACGAGTTCACCGGCCGCATGATGCCGGGGCGCAGGTGGTCGGACGGTCTGCACCAGGCCGTGGAGGCGAAGGAGGGTGTGAAGGTCGAGCGCGAGAACCAGACCCTCGCGACGATCACGTTCCAGAACTACTTCCGCATGTACAAGAAGCTCGCGGGCATGACGGGCACCGCAGACACGGAGTCGGTCGAGTTCAAGAAGATCTACAACCTCGACGTTCTCGTGATGCCGACCCACCGGAGCATGGTCCGCATCGACCATCCCGACGTCGTGTACAAGACGGAGCGCGAGAAGTTCGACGCCGTCGTGGACGAGATCGAGGAGTGCCACGAGAACGGCCAGCCTGTCCTCGTCGGTACGATCTCGATCGAGAAGTCCGAGCGGCTGTCGGGCATGCTCAAGCGTCGCGGGGTTCGCCACCACGTGCTGAACGCGAAGCACCACGAGCGCGAGGCCGAGATCGTCGCGCAGGCCGGGCGCCACAAGGCGGTGACGATCTCCACCAACATGGCCGGTCGCGGCACCGACATCATCCTGGGCGGCAACGCGGAGTTTCTCGCCGCGGCGGAGGCGGGCACCCGCGACCCGGAGAGTCCCGAATTCCAGGCGTCGTTCGAGAAGTACACGAGCGCGTGCGCCGAGGAGCGGGAGAAGGTTCTCGCGGCGGGCGGGTTGCACATTCTCGGCACCGAGCGTCACGAGTCGCGCCGCATCGACAACCAGCTGCGGGGTCGCGCTGGCCGTCAGGGCGATCCGGGTTCGTCGCGCTTCTTCATGTCGCTCGAGGACGATCTGCTGCGGATCTTCGGCGCCGACCGCATCCAGGGCCTCATGACGCGACTCGGGATGGAAGAGGGCGAACCGATCGAGCACAAGATGATCTCGCGCGCGATCGCCAACGCGCAGGCGAAGGTCGAGGGGCACAACTTCGACATCCGCAAGCATCTGCTCGAGTACGACGACGTCATGAACAAGCAGCGCGAGGTGATCTATCACCGGCGGCGCGAGACGCTCGCCGGGGAAAATCTCAAGGACGACGTCCTCGAGTTGATCGACGACCTCGCCGTGCACGTCGCCCAGGCGGCGGTGGACGGCGCCATGGCGTCGGGTGAGTGGGACTGGGACGCGATCGGGAACGTGATCGTCGACCGCTTCGGCGTGCGGATCGAGTTGACCGAAGACGACCGGACCAACGTCACCACCGACAAGCTTGCGGCGATCGTCTCGGAGCGCGTGCGGGTGCTCTACGAGGCCCGCGAGGAGGGCTTCTCGGCGCCGGTGATGCGCCACCTGGAGAAGGTGATCCTGCTCCAGAGCATCGACCAGCAGTGGAAGGACCATCTGCTGACGATGGACCGCCTCAAGGAGGGCGTCGGGCTACGCGGCTACGCGCAGCAGAACCCGCTGCAGGCCTACCAGAAGGAGGGGTTCACGCTCTTCGGCGAGATGATCGACCGGATCGATGCCGAGGCAACCAAGAAGCTCCTCACCGTGCAGCTCGTGCGTGAGGAGGACATCGAGCGCATCGAGGAGCAGCGTCGTCCGCAGCCGATGACGCTGAGCCACGGGGCGGTCGTCGAGGCGGCGCCGGCGCAGAACAAGGCCGTCAACGCCGAAGGGGACAAGCTCGGTCGAAACGACCCGTGTCCCTGCGGGAGCGGCAAGAAGTACAAGCGCTGCCACGGCAAGTAGCCGCAGCGGGAGCGCGGTGACGCGGGTGCCGCTCGGCGGCTGGCGTCCGTTGCGGTGCGTCCCGCACGCGTGGCTGCGGCGGGACGCGACCGAACGAAGTCTGCCCTTACCTCTTGGCCGTTCCGAGGACGCCTTCCTTGAACACCTTGGCGACCGTAAAGCCGACCTTGCGCCGCGCCGGGATCTTGATGGCCTCTCCGGTCTGCGGGTTGCGTCCCATGCGGGCCTTCATCTTGCGCAGGCGCAGGATGCCCAGCCCGGGAATCTTGACGGACTCCCCCTTCTTGATGGTCTTCGCCGCCGTCTCGACCAGCGCGACCAGGACCTGATCCGCCTGCTTCTTCGTGATGTCTGCCGACGCGGCGAGCTTCTCGAGCAGTTCCGACTTCGTCATTGGCACCCCCTCCACGACAAGAATTGAACACCCAAACGACTCAACGTGAGGCGTGGCGTCTTAGGAGAGAGCCCTCTGTGTGTCAAGGAGAATCGGGCTCGGACGTGCAGAAAAGTCACGCCCAGCGCGGGTTCGCGCGGTGTCGATGCACCGCGCCCCGTCAGGAGCGCGCCTCGCGCACGCCGCGACATCTCGATCTCTTGCTCGAAGAGCACCAGCTGCTCGCCGCAGTCGAAGTCGGATGAGCGGACTGCTGATTCTTTTCGCGCCGCGTTCGGACGGTGCCTTCGCGAGCAACGATCCCGCGTCGGTGCGTCGCACGTGTCGCGCGGCAGCGCGGATCGGGGTCGACCGGTTTCCTCATGGCGGCAAGCCCTCGCCGGCGCCCGGTCGGCGCACGAGACGGGCCGAATCGTGGGCTCGCCGACGACGTTCTGCGTTCACCGGGTGGCCGGAGCGAGCGGTGGCGGAGCGCGGACGCCGATCGGGATCTGGGCCGCGCGTGTTGGCGAGGGCGACGCCCGAATCTTTTCTTCCACGCGGCGGAAGGCGATCATCGTTTGGGCATAGGGTATGCGGGTGCCCGGAAGCCGCTCGATGAAGCGTTCCGTACGCGAGGGGTGTGCAAGTGAGTAGCGATCGGAAGACGGCGATGGCCGTGCGCGGCGTCATCGAGGGCTTCTACGGCAAGCCCTTCTCGCATCTGGAGAGAATCGACCTGCTGCGCTTCCTCGGCCGCCAGGGCTACAACTGCTACGTCTACGCGCCCAAGGACGATCCGCGACACCGCGAGACCTGGCGCGAACCCTACCCCGGCGACGAGCTGGTGCGGTTTCGCGAGCTGGCGCTCGAGGCGGAACGGAGCGGCGTGCGGTTCGTGTACGCGATCGCACCCGGCCTGACCTACGACGCGGCCGAGCCCGCCGACTTCGAGTTTCTCGGTGCGAAGGTCCGGGCGGTGCTCGCGTGCGGCGCACGCGGGATCGCGCTGCTGTTCGACGACCTCAAGGGCGACTCGACGACGCTCGATCCTGGGGTCCAGGCGGCGCTCGTGCGGCGAACGCACGACCTGGTGCAGGAGATCGATCCGGCCGTCACGTTCTGGTTCGTCGGCAACTTCTACTGTGGCGACGCGGCTGAGCTGCAGGGCGGGGAGGGGTTCTGGCAGGCACTCTACGGTCGATCGGCACTGGAGTACCTCGACGCGTACGCGCAGCACGTGCCCGCGTCGGTGCCCATGATGTGGACGGGTCCCGCGGTGTTCTCCGCGATGCTCGCCGAACGGGATGTGACTGCGGTTCGCGCGCTGGCGCGGCGTCCGTTGATCCTGTGGGACAACTTCCCGGTGAACGACGTGCTCCGCGACCAGCTCTTCCTCGGGCCCTACGCGGGGCGAGAGCCCGGAGCCGTGCGCGAGCTGCACGGCGTCGTCCTGAACCTGATGTCACAGGCGGCCGCGAACAGGATCTCGCTCGCCACGGCCGCCGAGTTCTTCGTTGACCCCGAGCGCTACGATCCCGCTGGCGCGCTGGCGCGTGGAATCGCCGCGGTGAGCCACTCGCCCGAAGCGGAGCGCGCGCTCGCGACGTTCGTGGCGCAGCACCGCGGACACCCGGTACTCGCGGGAACGGACACCGCGCACGAGTTGGCCGGGTGGACCGCCGCGACGTTCGCCGGGCGGGAGCCGGACGGAGCCGCTCTCGAGAGCCTGCGCGCCCACCTGGAGGAGCTCCGTGACAACGGGGAGAGACTCGCCTCGTCTCTCGCGCACACGCCGCTGCTCGCGGAGATCGCCCCGTGGAGCCGGCGCCTGGGCCAGCTATCGCACGCAGCTCTCGCGGGGCTCGACGCGCTCGCCGGGCGGGGCTCGGCGGGAGATTACGTTGCGTTGCGAGAGGAGTCGCGGGGCCGTGACCACCTGGTAGCCGCGACGCGGCTGCCGCAGGCGCTCCAGCCGTTCGTTTCCGGCGGGGGTGAAACCGTCGATCGCTTCGCCGATCTGTTCGCGGCGATCGACGCCCGGCTGGACGCGACTACCGGTCGCTAGCCGGTGCGGCCCCGGGTGCGGCGCCGGCTCCTGGCTGCTCGAGGGCCGCGACGTAGGCGCGGATCCGGGCTGCGTTCGCTCCCATGTCCCCCTTGCCGTCGCGGGACTTGGAGCGGACGTCGGCGACGCTGCCCGAGCCGTCCGGCCGGACCCGGATGACGACGTCGTCCTGGAAGCCGAACAACGGCGACTCGGCGACGGCTTCGATGGTGCCGCTCGCGGGATCGACCTTTATGGCGGCCCAGGTGGGCATGGCGGCCGCGACGCGCTCTGCCTGCCGCAGGGCCTGATCGGGCGGGGTCGGCAGGCGGGCCGCGTGCAGGTCGTTGCAGCAGTCGCGCTGGATCGCCTCGAACTCGGCCGGATAGGCCATGTCGCGCCCGGTGTTCGCCGGCAGGCTGGCCGCGAACACGAAGACGGGAGGATCGTCGGTGTCCGTGCTGAAGTCGTTGATCCGCGGCGCGTTGCCCGAGCGGAGGATGCTGAAGAGGAACACGAGCGCGGCGAGCACCGCGAACGCGCGTCCGAATGCGAAGCCGCGACCTCGCGCGGCGGCGACGAGCGCGGTGAGGCCGGCGATGACCGAAACGATCCCGCCGAGCGCGAACGTCGCAAAGGCGGCGAGCGGCGGCACGACGCGCAGAAACCCGAGCACGGGGCCGAGCACCACCGCGGTCCCCGCGACCACGCCGATCCCGTCGAGAACGCCCGAGCGCTTGTGTGGGTCGGTCATCGATCCTCCATGGCACTCGCCCGATCATCGTTCGGGGCGTGCGCGGTGGCCTTATCCGTGCTTTCCGTGCCGCGCGCAAGGATGGGGCCGGCGGCGCTGGTCACGGTACCTCGTGCGTTGACTTCCCTTCCGCAGGTCTGCGATTCTGTGCGGATGACGACCTTCTTCCGACCCTTCACGATCTCCCTGTGTGCGGTGTTCGCGCTCGCCGGATGCTCGCGCGAGGAACCCGCGCCGCCGCCAGCGGCGGCACCTGCGGCCGCCAAGGCCGCCGCCCCGGCTGCCGCGGCCGGCTCCACGGAGAACGCATCAGCCGAGGTCGCCGGTGGCGACCCGCGGCTGCGCGACAACCCGAGCGCCGAGGAGCCCGGATCGCTGACCGGCTTCGTCGACTCCGACGAGACCATCGGTGATGCGCCGTTCACGGTGAAGCTGACGGTCGACATCATCCCGAACACCGGATTGCCGCCGTACACCTTCATCTGGGACTTCGGCGACGCGACGGAGTTCAGCAGCGAGCAGTCGCCGACCCACACCTACAAGATCCCGGGCAACTTCCGCGCGAGCGTCATCATCAAGGACAGCAAGGGGGAGTACGACCAGGACTACATCGATCTCGCGGTCGGCGACCCGAACGCACCCAGCGGTCTGACGGGCGAGCAGCTGATGCAGCAGGTGCCGCTCGAGGAAGTGCTGCGGCAGGCGCGCGAGGCCGCCGTGCCGCAGGACGCCGGGCCGGCGGGCGACGAGGACGAGTGACCCGCGCGCGTCCGTGAGCGGAGACGGAGGGAGGGTCCGGGACTGACGTCCTGGACCCTCGTTTTCGTTGGGGCCCCCGGGGCGGGGGCGTGGCGAGCGAGAGATGGGTTGGCGGCGGCGCCTTGCCGTGCGGTCTCCTGGGCGCCGGCGCCGGCTGGGGTCGCCCGTCCGAGGCTCGTCGGAGCCACCACAAGAAAGGGCCCCGGGTGGTCCCGGGGCCCTCTCGGGTCGAGCGGGGAAGTGGCCGTCGCCACTCCCCAAACGGACTGGAAACGAAACTAGGTCGGTTAGAAGCTCGCCGTGCCGTCGACGAACGCGCCGCTCGGCGACTGGCAGTAGGTCTGCCCGTTGAAGCCCTTCACGAGGGCGGCGATCACGGGGCCGCTGGCGCCCGGGATGCCACCGCAGGTCGGGAGGCCCGGCGCCTTCGCCGCGATGCCGCCGATCTTGGCCTGGTACTTGGGCAGAACGCCCTTGCCCGGGTCGCTCAGGCAGGTCGACACGTTGGTCGCCTTGCCCTTCGAGTAGTTGGCCGCGCCCTTCGCGTAGCACTTCTCCACCGAAGCGGCGAGCTTGGCGCCTTCCGCGGCCGCCTTCTGCGCGTTCTTCAGGATGGCCGGGTTCGGCGGAATGTAGCCACCGCCGAACTCCGACGGCAGCAATCCGGTCACATAGGTGCCGGCCAGCGCAACGGAAGCCGACAGCGCGAGCGCCATCGCTACGGTCGTGCTCACGAACTTCTTCATCATGTCTCATGCCCTCCTGTATGGAGTTGGGGTTTGGCCGTGGGCTTCACAGATCCGCGACAACACACTCGACCTCTGAGAATGCGACCCCATAAGGCCCCGGCTGCAGCTGCGAACCGCCCCCTTTTTACGGCGCTCCCCGTCTAGTAGTCAATTGGATTCCGACCCTCGCTCATGGAAACGACCGACGCTGTCTCCGATGCTGAGAGGAAATTCACCGCAGCCATGAGCCCGACTCATGTTCCGACGGGTCGGGTTCTCGGGCGAGGGGCGTGATGGCGCCCGAGCTCGAGCCGGCGGCAGTTCTGGCACGGGGGCGGCCTGCCGTGATCCCCGAACCAGCAAGGTGGCTGGCGGTGATCCTGCTGGCCACGGCGGTGGCACTGGTCGTCGTGTGGACGGTCCGGCGCACGACGTGGTACCTGGCGATCGATCAGTTCGGCTATCTGACGTTCGCGCGTGATCTGGCGAGCGGCAGCGTGCGCCACGACTGGGAGCTGCTCCCGGCGCTGAAGCCCGTGCTGCCGGCTGCCGACCTCGACGTGTACGCCCAGACGTACGTCCGACGGGCCGACGACCTGTACTGTCGCTACGCGCCGGGATTCCCGATCCTCCTGGCGGCGGCCCGCCTGGTGTTGGGGCCAGCCGCCGAGCACCTCGTGAATCCCGTCCTGCTCGGGCTCCTGCTGCTGACCGTGTTCGCGATCGGCAGGCGGTTGTTCGCATCGGCGTGGATCGGCCTGGCTTGCTCGCTCCTGTCGGCCCTGCTGCCGAACTACGTCCTCCTCTGGTCGACCTCGCCACTGCGCGACGTCCCCGCTCACCTGCTCGCGCTGAGTGGTCTCCTGCTCCTCCTTCCGGGCGGTAGCCGCCGTCGCGTACCCGGTTTGCGGGTGCTCCTGGCAGGGCTCCTGCTGGGGTACGCGATCACGACACGCGTGGACGCCGTCCTCTATCTGATCCCAGCGGGCGGTGCGGCGCTGCTCGACCGCGAGCGTTGGGCCCGGCGGCTCGCGCTCGGCGTGCTCGGCTTCACGCTCGGTGTGGCACCGTTGCTCGCGTACAACGCGGTCGCGACGGGAAACCCCCTGCGGCCGACGCAGGCGATGGAGCTCGATTCGGTGCTGGCCCGCGCGCCCTCGGCAACGGCCCGCTGGCTCGCCAACGTGCTGCCCGCACCGCGCCCAGCGCTCGCCGACCAGGGCACCGTGGTTCGCGCGGCCGACGACGCGCCCCCTGGCGTTCCAGCGCCGAGCCCCACACCGTTCTCGGTACAGGGGGGAGGGCTCCGCATCAGCAACCTCCAGCGCACCCTGCCGGCGAACGTTCTCACGATGCGCGAGGCCCTGGGCGATCTGCTGCTCGTGCTGGCCGCGATCGGGGCGGTCGTGGCCGTTCGCCGCCCGGCATTGTTTCTCCTCGCCGTGCCCTACGTGGTGGTCGCCTTTCTCTTCTTCAGCCTCTGGACCCTGCCCGGGCCACGCTACCTCACCGGCGCTCTGCTGCTGCTGCCGTTGCTCTCCGTCGAGGGGGCGCGTGCGCTCCCGGGAATCGTGTCACGCATCGTGCCGCGCGCCGGACGGCCCGCCGCGATCGCGTTGACGATGCTGCTGGTCGTGGGCCTCGTGGTGGCGACGCTGCGCCCGCCGCTCGGCCAGCCGTCGGCGCTGCCTTGGGTGGAGCGCGCCTTCGTACTCGCGATCGCGTCTGCGTGTGCCGTTGCCTGCTCGGCGGCCTCGGAGCGAAGGCGTCAGATCGCCTTCGCGATCGTGCTGGGGGCGGCGCTCGCGGCAACGCTCGGCTGGCGATCGACGATCGCCCTGGGGCGCCGCGCCAGCTTCCAGCAGCCACAGGTTGAGCGCGCCCGCACCACGCTCGAGGCTGCGACGGACTTTCCGGCGGTCGTCCTGACCACGACGAGCATCGGGCGACCGGCGGAGAACATCAACTACTATACGGATGTCGAGGCGGCGTACCTGGAGGAGCTGGTGCGCTGGCAGGCGCAGCCGCGCTACGTCGTCGGCGCTCTACTCAGGGCCGGCTACTCCGTCTACATCCTGCTGCCCGTGGAGCAGGCGAAGCAGTGGCTCGCGAATTCGAACATCTCGACGTGGTACACCGCCGAGACGGTGCGCTCGATCGCGCCCAGCGAAGCGGTCGATTATTTCGTCGCGTCCCCGTTCCACCGCGGGATTCCGCTGTCGCTGGTGCGGCTCGATCTGAGACGCCCCGGTACCTGAGTGCCGGGGATCCGCCACGCGCTCAGCCGGTAAGCCGGCCCCGCAGGATCTCGTTCACCGACTGCGGATTCGCCTTGCCGCCGGTCGCCTTCATGATCTGACCGACGAAGAACCCGAGCAGCTTGTCCTTGCCCGCACGAAACTCGGCGACCTTGTCGGGATGGCTGGCGAGGACGTCGTCGATCGCGGCGGCGATGGCGTTCGTGTCGGTGACCTGCTCGAGCCCCTTGCGCCGCACGATCGCTGCCGGCTCGTCCCCCGTTGCGACCATCTCCTCGAAGACCGTCTTCGCGATCTTGCCGCTGATCGTCTCGTCGTCGATCAGTGCGATCATCGCGGCGAGCGACTCCGCGCGCACCGGCCACTCGGTGATCACCAGCGCGTCGTCGAGCCTGCGCTCGCGCACGAGGCGCAGGATGTCGCCCATCACCCAGTTCGAGATCGCCTTGGCATTCTGGTGCAGCGCGACGGCGGCCTCGAAGTAGTCCGCGAGGTCGCGCCGCGCGGTGAGGACCTCCGCGTCGTACTGCGGCAGCTGGTACTCCGCGACGAAGCGCTCGCAGCGCCGCCGGGGGAGCTCGGGCAGGCCGCGGCGTAGCTCCTCGACCCAGGCGCGGTCGACGACCAGCGGCGGCAGGTCCGGCTCCGGAAAGTACCGGTAGTCGTGCGCATGCTCCTTCGAGCGCATCGATGCGGTGAGGCCCCGGTCCGCGTCCCAGAGCCGCGTCTCCTGCACGATCGTGCCGCCCGCCTCGATGACGTCGATCTGGCGGCGGATCTCGTAGTCGATCGCGTGCTCGACGTTGCGGAACGAGTTCATGTTCTTGATCTCGGTCCGGGTGCCGAGCTTCTCGGTGCCGCGGCGCCGAACGGAGACGTTCGCGTCGCAGCGCATGCTGCCTTCCTCCATGTTGCCGTCGCAGACGGCGAGGAACTGCAGCACGGCGCGCAGAGCGCGCAGATAGGCGCTCGCCTCGAGCGGGGAGCCGATCTCGGGCTCGCTTACGATCTCCATGAGCGGGACGCCCGCACGGTTCAAGTCGACCAGCGAGTGGTCGTCGTGGGCGTCGTGGATGCTCTTGCCGGCGTCCTCCTCCATGTGGATGCGGGTCAACGTGATGCGCTTCCGACCCGACGGCGTCTCGATGTCCACCCCGCCGCCGACCGCGAGGGGCTCCTCGTACATGCTGATCTGGTAGCCCTTGGGGAGGTCCGGGTAGAAGTAGTTCTTGCGCGCCCAGCGCGCGCGCGGAGGGATCGTGCAGCCGGTCGCGAGCGCGGTCCGCATCGCGTACTCGAGGGCGTGCCGGTTCAGAACCGGCAGCACGCCGGGCATGCCCATGCAGACCGGACACGTGTGGGCGTTCGCCTCGGCGCCGAAGCTCGCAGAGCAGCCGCAGAAGAGCTTCGACTCGGTCAGGAGCTGCGCGTGCACCTCGAGACCGATCACCGGCTCCCAGACCCCGTAGTCGAACGCGATCGTGTCTTCCTTGGGGCTGCTCATGCGACCTTCCCCGACACGAGGCCGGTGATCTCCGCCGGACGCCGGAGGTGCCACTCCGTCGCGCGCTGGTAGGCGTCACCGACACGGAGCGCGACCTCTTCGGCGAAGGCGGGCGCGATGATCTGCAGGCCGATCGGCAACCCGGCTGTGTCGGCGCCGCACGGGAGGCTGAGGCCCGGGAGCCCTGCGAGGTTCACGGACGTGGTGAAGATGTCGGACAGGTACATCGCGAGCGGATCGGAGACCTTCTCGCCGAGCCGGAACGCGGTCGTCGGCGCGGTGGGCGCGGCGATCACGTCGCACTGCTCGAAGGCCTGCAGGAAGTCGCGGCGGATCAGTGTCCGTACCTGAAGGGCCTTCAGGTAGTAGGCGTCGCAGTATCCGGCGGACAGCGCGTACGTGCCGAGCAGGATGCGCCGCTTCACCTCGGGGCCGAAGCCTGCGTCGCGTGTCTGACGGTACATGTCGATCAGCGAGTCACCGCTCGACGCACGCCGGAGCCCGAAGCGGACGCCGTCGTAGCGCGCGAGGTTCGACGACGCCTCTGCCGTGGCGACCAGGTAGTAGGTCGCGATCGCGTACTCGGTGTGTGGCAGGCCGATCTCGACGAGCTGTGCACCCTGGGATTCGAGGAGCCGGATCGCGCTGCGCGTGGCCCCCTCGACGTCCGGTGCGATCCCGTCCGCGAAGTACTCGCGGGGGATGCCGATCCGCAGCCCACGCACGTCGCCGGTGAGTGCGGCGGTGTAGTCGGGGACACCACGTGGCACCGATGTCGAGTCGCGGGGGTCGTGACCGGCGATCACCCCGAGGACGGCGGCGATGTCCTCGACCGTCCACGCGAACGGGCCCACCTGGTCGAGCGAGGACGCGTATGCGATCACGCCGTAGCGCGACACGCGTCCGTAGGTCGGCTTGAGTCCCACCAGGCCGCAGAAGCTCGCCGGCAGGCGGATCGATCCCCCGGTGTCCGTGCCCAGCGACGCGAGGCACTCCCCGGCCGCGACGGCAGCGGCAGAGCCGCCGGACGAGCCGCCCGGGACGCGCTCCAGGTCCCACGGGTTGCGCGTGCTGCCGTAGGCCGAGTTCTCGTTCGACGAGCCCATCGCGAACTCGTCGAGGTTGGCTTTGCCGACGAGGACGCTGCCGGCGCGGGCGAGCCGCTCCGCAGCGTCGCTGTCGTACGGCGGCCGGAAGCCCTCCAGGATTCGTGATCCGCACGTGGTCACGATTCCGCGGGTTGCGAAGATGTCCTTCAACACGACCGGGATGCCGAGCAGGGGGCCGGTCTCGCCGCGGCCGAGTCGAGCGTCGGCCGCAGCGGCATCCGCGAGGGCACGCGCCTCGGTGACCTCGAGCAGGGCGTGCAGCGCGGGCTCGGCGCAGGCGATGCGGTCGAGCATCGCGCGGGTGAGTTCCGTCGACGAGAGCTCGCGCCGGTCGAGAGCCGAGCGTGCGGTGGCGATCGTGAAGGAGCGTGGGTCGGAGAGGTTCATGTCGGTGTCTGCGCCGCGCCGTGGGTCACTCGATGATCTTCGGTACGCGCAGGTAGCTCCGGTCGCGATCCGGAGCATTGGCGAGCATGGCGTCGGCGTCCTGCGGATTGCGTACGACGTCGTCGCGCGGCGGCGTGTGGAGGTCGATCACGTGAGCGGTGGCCTCGATCCCGGTGGTGTCGAGGGCCTGCAGCTTGCCGATGTAGCCGAGGATCGACTCCAGGTCGTCGCGCAGCGACGCGCGTTCGTCCTCGGTGAGGCCGAGGCGGGCGAGCAGCGCGATGTGGTCGACGTCTTTGAGAGAGACCGGCATCTGTTATCGTTACCACGCCGGCGCGCGAAGCGACAATTTCGTGCGTCGGACTACCGGTCCTCGTCGCGTCCGATCCGGCGCGGAAGCGTCCGGAATCGTCGCTCGTCAAAATCAATGCGGAGAGGGATTCGCTCATGGCAGCCTCCTCACGAGGGTCGGGAACCATCGTCTCGGCGCTTCTGCTGCTCGCTCTGGCGGCCGCGGACGCGTTCGTACTGCACCGACTGAGCCTGCCCGGGCAGGCGGCGCTGCTCACCACGGCGGGCGAGACGCTCGCTTCGTCGGGCCCCGGTGCGGCGCTCCGGCAGCTGATGGACGCCGGCCTCCTCGCCTGGCTCGCGATTCCCGTCGCCGGACCGCTGCTCATCGCCGTGGTCGCCCTGCTGACGGGCCGCAGCCGGGTCGTGGCCGCGCCGGCGGCGGATGCGGCGGCGGAGACCGACGAGCTGGTCGAGCCGGCAGGAGCCGTCGCGTCGCCGGACGTCGCGCTGCGCCTCCTCGCGACGCTCCAGGAGGAGGCGCGCCTCATCGACTTCGTGCGTGAGGACATCGACGGCTACGCCGATGCGGAGGTCGGCAGCGCGGCGCGCGGCATTCACGCCGCGCTGCGCAAGGCGCTCGACGACCGGCTCGTGGTCGAGCCGATCCTTACCGGCGAGGATGGCGACAGCGTCGAGGTCCCTGTCGACTTCGAGCCGGCGCTCGTTCGCGTGACCGGAAAGCTCGCGGGCGGGCCGCCGTACAGCGGGGTTCTGCGCCATGGTGGATGGCGGGTGCGCGAGGTTCGGCTGCCCGCGCCGAGCCCGGGCAGCGACGCACGCATCCTGCTGCCCGCCGAGGTCGAGGTCGGGGTGGAATGAAGCGATCCAGCGACGACAGCGGGGCGGCGCCGAGCCGCTTCGTGGTCGGCATCGACCTCGGTACCACCAACTCGGCACTCGCCTACGTCGACACGGAAGGCCTCGACGAGCGCGCGACCGGTGTCGCCATCCGGACGCTCGACGTGCCGCAGGTGACGGCAGCGGGTACGCTCGAGCCGCGCCCGCTGCTGCCTTCGTTTCTCTACCTCGCGACCGCGGAGGAGCTGGCGAGCGGTGGCTTCGCGCTGCCGTGGGGGGCGCCACCGGAAGGACGGATCGTCGGAGCGCTGGCGGCAAAGCGCGCGGCCGAAGCACCCGACCGCGTGGTGTCGTCGGCGAAGTCGTGGCTGTGCAACGAGCGCATCGACCGGACGGCCCCGATCCTGCCCTGGATCCCCGATGCCGGCATGGCCGCCGACGCGTCCGCTCCGGAGATCCCGCGGATATCCCCGCTCGACGCCGCGACGACGTACCTGGCACATCTTCGCGACGCATGGAACCGGACGATGGCGGCAGATGATCCGTTGCTGGTGCTCGAGCAACAGGACATCTTCCTCACCGTGCCGGCGTCGTTCGACGCGGTCGCGCGCGAGCTCACGGTGCGCGCCGCGGGCGACGCGGGGTTCGCGAACGTGCACCTGCTCGAGGAGCCGCAGGCAGCGCTCTACGCCTGGGTACACGGTGCCGGCGAGGACTGGCGGAAGGACCTTCAGGTCGGCGACGTTCTGCTCGTCTGCGACGTCGGCGGCGGCACGACCGACTTCAGCGTCGTGCTGGTCGGCGAGGAGGGCGGACGGCTGGCCCTGCGCCGCGTGGCGGTCGGTGACCACCTGCTGCTCGGCGGTGACAACATGGACCTCGCGCTCGCCTTCGCGGTGCGCGATCGCCTCGCGCGCGACGGCAAGCGGATCGACGCGTGGCAGTTCCGGGGCCTCGTGCTCGCCTGTCGCGAGGCGAAGGAGCGTCTGCTCGGCGAGAGCCCGCCCGACAGCGTGCCGCTCTCGATCCTCGGCCGCGGCAAGAAGCTCATCGGTGGCACGATCCGCGCCGCGCTCGAGCGCGCCGAGGTCGACGCCCTGCTGCTCGACGGCTTTCTCCCCGCGGTCGACGCGTCGGCGCGCGCGGTGACGGTCGCCGAGTCGGGGCTGAGCGAGCTGGGCCTCCCGTTCGCGGCGGACGCCGCGATCACGCGGCACCTGGCCACGTTCCTGTCGTCGCACCGCGCGGTCGCCTCGGGCGACGACGGCGACGCGAGTGCGGCGGCGGATGGTCTCATCCACCCGACGGCACTGCTGTTCAACGGTGGTGTGATGCAGGCCGCGGCGATGCAGCGCCGCGTCGCCGACGTCCTCGCCGCGTGGGCCCACGCGGCGAAGGTTGCGGAGCCGCGCATCCTGCCCGGCAGCGACCTGTCGCACGCGGTGGCGCGCGGCGCTGCCTACTTCGGCCTCGCGCGACGTGGCCGGGGCGTGCGCATCCGCGGCGGAACGGCGCGCTCGTACTACGTCGGCGTGGCGAGCGCGATGCCGGCGGTTCCCGGGAAGCCACCGCCGGTCAAGGCACTCTGCGTCGTGCCGTTCGGCGTGGAGGAGGGTAGCGAGCTCGAGGTCCCCGGTGCCGAGTTCGGCTTGCTCGTCGGACAGCAGGCGCGATTCCGTTTCTTCGCGTCGTCGACGCGAGGCGAGGATCACGTCGGACTGGTCCTCGACGAGTGGGAAACGACCGAGCTCGAGGAGCTGGCACCGCTCACCGCACGCCTCGACGGCTCGGCGAGCAGCCGCGTGCCGGTGCGACTGTCGGCCACCGTGACGGAGATCGGCACGCTCGAGCTCTGGTTCGTCGCGCGCGAGGCGGGCGAGCGCTGGAAGCTCGAGTTCACCGTCCGCGGAACGGGCGGCGCGCCGTGAGCGAGTCGCAGCGCGCCGCGGCACGGTACGTCGTGGGGATCGATCTCGGCACGACGAACTCCGCCGTCGCGTGGGTGAAGCTCGACGGCCATGCTCCCGTCGAAGCGTTTCCCGTGGCGCAGCTCGTCGCCGAGGGAGAGGTGCTGCCGCGTCCGTCGTTGCCGTCGGCGATCTACCTGGCGGGAGAGCACGACGTTCGGCCCGGCGCCCTCGCGCTGCCGTGGAGCGATGATCGGCGCTGGGCGGTCGGTGCGCTCGCGCGGCGGCTGGGCGATCGCGTCGCCGGCCGGCTCGTCACCTCGGCGAAGTCCTGGCTCTGCCACGGCGCGGTCGACCGGACCGCCGCGATCCTGCCGTGGGGAGGTGATCCCTCGATCGCCAAGCTGTCGCCCGTCGCGGCGTCGGCGCGGATCCTGGAGCACGTGCGTCAAGCCTGGGATGCACAGCATCCGGTAGCACCGCTCGCCGCGCAGCAGGTCGTGCTCACCGTCCCCGCATCGTTCGATGAGGTGGCGCGCGAGCTGACGGTTCAGGCGGCTGCGAACGCCGGTCTCGACCGGCTGCGATTGCTCGAGGAGCCCCAGGCGGCGATCTACGCGTGGATCCACGCGCACTCGTCCTGGCGCGAGCAGCTCGCGCCGGACAGCTCGGTTCTGGTCGTCGACATCGGCGGCGGCACGACGGATCTCTCGCTGATCGTCGTACGACGCGGCGCGGAGGGTCTCGGTCTCGAGCGGGTCGCCGTTGGCGAGCATCTGCTGCTCGGAGGTGACAACGTCGACCTCGCGCTCGCGCGGCTGGTCGCCGACCGTAGCGCCGAGGCGCGCGGCCTCGATGCCGCACGATGGCAGCAGCTCACCTCGCTCTGTCGCGAGGCGAAGGAGCGGCTGCTCGGCGACGACCCGCCGGAGAGCCTCGCGATCGCCGTGCCCGGTCGCGGACGCAGCATCGTCAAGGGCACGATCACGGCGCAGCTGTCCCGGCACGACGTCCTGAACGTGGTGCTCGACGGCTTCGTGCCCGTGGTGCCGCGCGACGCTCGCCCGCGCGCGAACGAGGGTGTCGGCCTCACCGAGTTCGGCCTGCCGTACGCGAGCGACGCGCAGATCACGCGCCACCTGGCAGCGTTTCTCGCCGACGCGACCGATCCGTCGGCGACGGCGGGCGGCGCGCACGCCGTGCCGGCGCCGACCGCGGTGCTGTTCAACGGTGGCGCACTGAAGTCCGCAGCGATGCGCGCGCGCATCCTCGATACGCTCGAGTCGTGGTACGGCGCACGGCCGCACGAGCTCGCCGGCGCGGACCTCGAGCTCGCCGTCGCGCGCGGAGCCGCGACGTACGGGCTCGCGCTGCGCGGCATCGGGGCGCACATCGCCGGCGGTGCGGCCCGTGCGTGCTATGTGGCGGTGGCTGCCGATACGGCCGACGCGGCGGCGGGCCGGAGGCAGCACGTCCTCTGCGTCGCGCCGCGCGGCATGCAGGAGGGCGCCGAGAACGAGATCGCCCTGCCCGAGTTCGAGGTGGTGGCGAATTCCCCGGTCCGCTTTCCGATCTACGCGTCGGCGACGCGCACGGGCGACGAGGCGGGAGCGCTGCTCGAGCTCGATCCGTCGACGTTGGTCGAGCTGCCGCCCATCTCGACGGTGCTGCGCTTCGGACGCTCGCTCAGCGAGCGCGCGATCGCGGTGCACCTGCGCGCGGCGCTGACCGAGACCGGAACGCTGGAGCTCTGGTGCCTGTCGCGCGAGACGGATCATCGCTGGCGGCTCAACTTCGACCTGCGCGCCCGCGAGCGCGGACCCGACGGGCAGCTTCCTCCGGGCGAAGCCGACAAGGCGGCGGCCTCGGCACCCGGCCAGCCTGCGCAGGAGATGGTCGTCGCCGAGAATCGCATCGCGGCGGCGGTTGCCTGTCTCGGAGGCTGCTTCGCCGAGCGTCAGGCGGGCGACCCGAAGCAGCTGATGCGTGCGCTGGAGGAGGCCCTCGACGCGGGCAAGGATGCCTGGCCGGTGGCCTGCGTGCGACGCCTGTGGGACGCGCAGTTCGCGCTCGAGGGTGCACGCGAGCGCACGCCCGACCACGAGGCTCGCTGGCTCAACCTCGCCGGCTTTCTGCTCCGTCCGGGCTACGGCGAGGAACGAGACGCATGGCGCGTGGAGCACCTCTGGCGACGCTTCGACGCCGGGCCGCACTTCGCGAACGCGCCGCAGGTTCGCGCCGAGTGGTGGACCATGTGGAAGCGCGTCGCGGGCGGACTCACACGTCAACAACAGCAGGCGCTGCTCGCGTTCGTCCGTCCGGTTCTGCTGCCGCAGCTCGCGAAGAAGGCGAAGGTGCGCTGGAAGGCCGCGCCGCAGGAGCTGCGCGAGATGTGGCAGGTGGCCGCATCGCTCGAGAAGCTCCCGGCCGGAGTCCGCCAGGAGCTGGCGACGACCCTGGCCAGCCGGGTCCTCAAGGGCAAGGCGACGGGCGACGCCGAGGTCTGGGCGCTCGGCCGGATCGCCGCAAGGACGCCGATGGCGGGCCCCGTGAGCAGCGTGATCGAGCCGCGCATCGTGGAGCCGTGGCTCGCGGCACTGCTCGACGCCCCTTGGGAGCGGCGGGCGGCGACGGCTCTCGCGGTCGCGCAGATGGCTCGTCTGACCGGCGACCGGGCGCGCGACGTCGACGCCGCGTTGCGCGAGCGTCTCGCGGAGCGCATCGCCGCCGAGCCGGAGGGGCGGCGCTTCGCGCGCTGGCTGCGCGAGGTGGTCGCGATCGGCGCGCAGGATCGCGCGCTGGTCCTCGCGGAGTCGCTGCCGGTGGGCCTGCGCCTCGCCGCGGCAACGGGCTGAAGACGGCAGGGTAGCCGGTACGTCCGCCCTGTGTCGCCGGCGGCAGGGAGGGCAGAGTGCCGGTGTGCCATGCAGGGACCCACGCGCCGCGCGCGGCCGTGCCGCCGAGGACGCGGCGGCGCGCTTTCTTTCCCGACAGGGCTACGAGGTCGTCGCGCGCAACGTCTGGCTTTGCGGCGCAGAGGTCGATCTCGTGGCCCGCGACGGCGACGTCGTCGTCTTCGTCGAGGTGCGCTCGCGCTCCAACCGCCGCTTCGGGACGGCGGCGGAGACGGTGGGGGCGCGCAAGATCGCCCGCGTGGCGCGGGCGGCCCAGGCGTACCTCGCGCTGAACGGTCTCTCTCGCGCGCCCGCCCGGTTCGACGTGGTCGGGGTCGACATGACCAGCGGTGCTCCGGTGTGCACGCTCGTCCGCGGCGCCTTCGAAAGCCCGTTCTGAGTGGCGCGCGCGGGCCGGAAATGTTGAAGAACACGACCATGCTGGACATCAGGCTCATCCGTGAGAGGCCCGACTTCGTGAAGGCCGAGCTCGCGAAGGTGCAGTGTCCCCCGTCGATGATCGACGACCTGCTCGAGGTCGACCGCCGGCGCCGCGAGGCGCTGCAGGCGCTCGAGGCACGACGGGCTGAGCGCACGCGACGCTCGAAGGAGATCGGTGCGCTGCCCCCGGAGGAGCGGAAGAGCGCCGGAGCCGCGCTCAAGTCGCTCGGCGACGAGATCGCCGCCGCCGAGGCGTCGGCGACCGAGGCGGAGGCCCGCTTCGACGCGATGATGCTGCACGTCCCGAACCTGCCGCACCCGGATGTGCCCGTCGGACCCGACGACTCGGCGAACACCGTGGTCCGCAGCGTGGGCGATCCGGCGCATTTCGACTTCACCCCGCAGCCGCACTGGGACCTCGGTCCGGCGCTCGGCGCGATCGACTTCGAGCGCGGCGTCAAGATCTCGGGAACCCGCTTCTACGTCCTGACCGGCATCGGCGCCCGGCTGCAGCGCGCGCTGATCTCGTTCATGCTCGACGTGCACACGCGCGAGCACGGCTACCTCGAGGTGTACCCGCCGGCGATGGTGAAGGAGCAGTGCCTGGTCGGCACCGGGAACCTGCCGAAGTTCGCCGACACCGTGTACCGGGACATCGAGGAGGACTTCTGGTTCGTGCCGACCGCGGAAGTCCCGGTCACCAACATGTACCGCGAGGAGACCCTCGACGGCGCCCGGCTACCGATCCGTCACGTCGCCTACTCGCCGTGCTTCCGCCGCGAGAAGATGTCCGCCGGACGTGACGTCCGGGGCATCAAGCGCGGGCACCAGTTCGACAAGGTCGAGATGGTGAAGTTCGTGCGGCCGGAAGCGTCGGACGACGAGCTCGTGTCGCTGCTCGATGACGCCGAAGACATCTGTCGCCGGCTGGGGCTCGCGCACCGGGTGATCCGGATGTGCACGGGCGACCTGAGCTTCACGGCTGCCTGCAAGTTCGACGTCGAGGTCTGGGCGCCCGGCTGCGGCGAGTGGCTCGAGGTCAGCTCGTGCTCGAACTTCCGGGACTTCCAGGCACGTCGCGCGAACATCCGCTTCCGCCCGACGCCCCAGGCGAAGCCGGAGTACGTGCACACGCTCAACGGCTCGGGGCTCGCACTGCCCCGCGTGCTGATCGCGGTGCTCGAGACCTACCAGCAGCAGGACGGTTCGGTGCGCCTCCCCGAGGTCCTGCGTCCCTACCTGGGCGGCCTCGAGGTCCTGCGTCCGCTCTGACGGGCCGCCGCGGCCGTGCTGGCGCGCGCCGCTGCCCCGCTGGGGCGCGCCGCTGCCCCGCCCGGCGGACTGGGCGCGTGGTCGCGACCGGTCGCCTTCTTGCGTGTCGTTGTGGAAGGGGAGCGTCTCGCGGGCGTCTCGGCAGTGCTCCGCGCAAAGTCGCACAGCGGCTGGATGACGCAGAGCGCGCACCGCGGCTCGCGGGCGAGGCAGACGCGCCGGCCGTGCCATTGCAGAAGATGGCAGAGGCGTACGCGGTCCGCCGGCCGTACGACCTTCATCAGGTCGGCCTCGATCTGGTCGGGATCGTCGTTGCCCGTGAGCCCGATGCGCTTCGCGAGCCGTGCGACGTGCCGGTCGACGCCGATCGCGGGCTCGCCGTACGCATTCGCACGGAGCACGTTGGCGGTCTTCCGGCCGACGTGCGGCAGCTCGAGCAGGTCGGCGAGCGAGCGCGGGACCTCGCCCCCGAAGCGCGCGACGATCTCCGCGCAGCAGCGCTGCACCGCCTTGGTCTTCTGCCGGTAGAAGTTCACCGCCCGCAGCTGCTGCTCGAGCTCGGCCGGGTCGGCCTCGGCCCAGGCGCGCGGGGTGCGGTAGCGCGCGAAGAGCGGCGGCGTGATCGCGTTCACGCGATCGTCCCGGAACTGCGCGGCGAGGATCAGGGCGACGAGCAGCTCGAGCGGCGAAGTGAAGTCGAGCTCGAAGCGGGCGTCGGGGTGCGCACGCGCGAGCTTCTGCACGATCGTCCTTGCCCTCGTACCGTTGCTCGTCGGTCCCGCAGCCACGACTTAGACTGCGATGGGTCACACCGGGTGTCAATCGTCGCGACCGTTGCGCGCGCCTGCTACGAAGGCCCGGTGTCTGCGACCGTACGCATCCCGGTAAGCGGTGTGTCTCTCGCGGTGACCGACCACGGGTCCGCGAGGGGTGACGTGGCCCGTGCACTCGTGCTCGCGCACGCGACGGGCTTCTGCGGCGCGGTCTGGCGGCCGCTGCTCCCGGCACTGCGCGAGCGCTTCCGTGTGATCTCGCTCGATCAGCGTGGCCACGGCGACAGTGACAAGCCGGACGACGCATACGCGTGGCGCGACTTCGTGGACGATCTCGCGGGAGTGATCGACGCTCTCCGGCTGCGTGACGTCTGCGCGGTCGGGCACTCGAAGGGCGGGGCGGCCGTGGCTGGCGTGGCGGCGCTCCACCCGGGTCGCATCGGGCGTGCGGTGCTGCTCGATCCCGTGCTGGTCGATCCGCTGCCCGAGGGCAGGACCCAGCCGGCGAACGCGATGGCGGTCGCGGCCCGGCGGCGAAGGCAGGTGTGGGACAGCCGCGAGCAGATGATCGAGTCCTACGCCGGGCGGGCGCCGTTCGACGTGTGGCGGCGCGACTTTCTCGAAGCGTACGTCGAGGGCGGAACCTTCGTGCGGGCTGACGGGAAGGTCGAGCTCAAGTGCTCCGGCGAGATCGAGGCTCGGGTGTACGAGGGAGCGGCGCGGTCGTCGAGCACTGAGTTCCTGCACGGCATGGCGGTGCCGACCCTGCTGGTGTCGGGAGAGCGCAGCCTGACCCTGCCACCGGAGCGCGCCCGTCGAGCGGCCGCCATGCTGCGCCACGGCAGGCTCGAGGTCCTACCCGGGATCGGGCACTTCGTTCCGATGGAAGCGCCCGATGCGGTGCTGCGCGTGCTAGGCGCTTTTCTGTAGTGAGGGACGATGGTCCCGACGACGGCTCGCGGGCGGGCGCTCGGTGGAGCTCGCGGAGGACTCGTCGCCAAGGGTCAACGCGTCGTTCGAGGCTCGCACCAGATAGCGCCACTGGCCACGAACCCGGACACCGGCGGCGAGGAAGCGCCGCTGGGCACGCACGCGGTTCTGGCGATCGGTTGCATGAAAGCTCATGCACGAATTGCGGTAGCATGAGTCATGCCATCGCGGCGGCTCGCGGGAGGTCTGAAATCCGCACGTTTTTCGTGGCGGCGGGTCGCCCTGAACGGTTCGCTCGGCAGCAACTTCAGCATCATGTCACGTATCGTCAGAGGACCATGCAACGTCGGGGGCGTCGGTGAAGATCGTCGTTTGTGTGAAGCAGGTACCGGAGGTGTCCGAGCTGGGGTTCGACCCCGGGACGCGTCGTCTGAAGCGCGCCGGGGTTCCCCTGCAGATCAACCCCTTCGACCGGCGCGCCGTGCTGGAGGCGATCCGCCTCCGCGAGGATATCGGGGGCTCGGTGGCCATCGTGTCGATGGGGCCGCCGCAGGCGGCCGACGCGCTGCGCGAGTGTCTCTCTCTGGGCGTCGACCGCGCCGTGCACCTCTCGGACCGGGCGTTCGCCGGTGCCGACACGCTCGCGACATCCCGTGCTCTGGCGCGCGCGATCGATCGCCTCGGGTTCGACCTGGTGCTCGCCGGGAGGTTCACCATCGACTCGGAGACGGGACAGGTCGGACCCGAGGTGGCGGCACTGCTCTCCGTACCGCTGGTGGGCGGAGTTCGGCGCTTGACGGTCGAACCTCGCCACGAAGGCGTCGCCGCGTCCTGGCTCGCGCGCGCCGAGTGCGAGCGTGACGATGGTTTCGCCGAGGTCGAGTGCGCGACGCCGATGGTGATGACCTGCACCGACCGCTGGAAGACCCGCGTGCCGCTGGTCATGCCGGACGAGGCGGCAGCACTGCAGCATCCGCTCGAGGTGTGGACCGCGGCCGATCTCGGCGGCTCGTCGGACGACTACGGCGAGCCGGGCTCGCCGACGTGGGTCGCGGACCTGCAGCCGGTCGCGTCGCGGCGCCGCAACGCGCGCGTGGTCGCGAGCGACTCGTACGACGCCGCGGTCGACGCCGTCGTGGCGGAGCTCGCGGCGATGCGCGCCGATGGCGAGCGCGTCGGGCGCGGTCGCTCGCTCGCGCATCGGGCCGCGACCAGCCCTGACGGCGCCGTCTGGGTCCTCGCCGAGCTCGCACCGGACGGCCGTCTCCGTCCGGTGACGGCGGAGCTGCTCGGGGCGGCCGACGAGCTCGCCGAGCAGCTCCATCTCGGCGTGGCGGCGTTTCTCGTCGCGCCCGATCTCGGCCCGCGGACAAAGGCACCCGACGTCGCCGCGCTCGCAGCGGAGCTCGGTGCGCTCGGTGCCGACGTGCTGCTGGCACCCTGCGGAAATGGTGTGAGCGACGAGGCGACCGCGCGCGTCCTCGAAGCGGCGATCGCCCGCCATCGTCCGCGAATCGTCCTCGCTCCGGCGACCGGGCTCGGGCGCGAGGTGGTGCCGCGCGTTGCGGCCCGGCTCGGCCTCGGGTTGACCGGTGACGCGATCGGCGTGGAGCTCGATGGCGAGGGGCGGCTGCGGCAGCTCAAGCCCGCGTTCGGCGGGCAGCTGGTCGCACCGATCCTGTCGAAGACCAGCCCGGAGCTCGTCACCGTCCGGCCCGGCGTGCTGGACGCTGCGCACGCGACGCCCGGGCGGCCCGCGGCGCGCGTGGCCGTGCTGCCGGAGGGGCCGGCGGACGCCGCTCGCGTGCGTACCATCGGCTTCACGTCCGAGCTCGGTGACGGCCCGTCGCTCGACGACGCCCGGGTCGTGGTGTGCGTCGGTTGGGGGATGGGCAAGGACTCCGTGCCACTCGCGAGCGATCTCGCGGCCGCACTCGGCGGAGTCGTGGGTGCGACGCGTCGGGTGTGTGACGGCAGCTGGCTTCCGCGCCAGCTGCAGATCGGGATCTCCGGACGGAGCGTCGCACCCGACTTCTATCTGGCGCTCGGCGTGCGCGGCTCCTTCAACCACGTCGTGGGCATGAGCCGGTCGGGGCGCGTGGTGGCCGTCAATCGCGACGAGAACGCGGAGGTCTTCGCCGCAGCGGACTTGGGCATCGTCGGCGACGCGCGTGGCTTCGTGGAGGCGCTGCTGGCGCGGATTCGCGCGTCCTGACGACGGGGAGGGCCGGGCTCCTAGTCGAGGATCGTCTTCTTGACGATGCCCAGGTCTCCGTCGAGCTCGTAAACCAGCGGCACGGCGGTAGCGATGTTGAGCTCGAGCACCTGCTCTCGCGTGAGGTGCTCGAGGTCCATCACGATCGAGCGCAGGCTGTTGCCGTGCGCGGCGACGATGACGTTGTGCCCGGCCCGGAGCTGCGGCGCGACGTGGGCGGCGAAGTAGGGGAGGGTGCGCGCGGCAGTGTCCTTGAGGCTCTCACCGCCTGGGGGCGCCACGTCGTAGCTGCGCCGCCACACGTGCACCTGCTCGTTGCCGTACTTCTTGGCGGTCTCGGCCTTGTCGAGCCCCTGGAGGTCCCCATAGTGGCGCTCGTTGAGCGCCTGGTTCCGCTCGACCGGGAGCTCACCCGCGCCGATCTCCTGTAGCACGATCGACAGCGTCTCCTGCGCGCGCACGAGCTCGGAGGTGAACGCGAACGCGAAGGTGATGCCGGTATCGCGCAGCCTGCTCCCGGCGCGGTGCGCCTCCTCGCGTCCGAGATCGGTCAGCGGCACGTCGACCCAGCCCGTGAAGCGGTTCTCGAGATTCCACTGCGATTGCCCGTGGCGAATCAGGACCAGGGTCGACACATCACCTCCCTCGGTCGCCCGGCTGGCGCGACGCGAAACGACTATGCGATGGATCCTCGTCCTTCAAGGCGCTCCGGCGCTGTGCTAGCGTCCGCGCGTCTCTACCGAACAACGGAGGCCTCGCAGCATGAAGATCGTGGTGGATTTCGACAAGTGCAACAGCAACGCCGTCTGTCAGGTCGCGGCGCCGGAAGTCTTCGAGGTTCGTTCGGACAACTTCCTCTACATCCTGCAGGAGAACCCGCCCGAGAGCCTGCGCGTCAAGGTGGAGGCCGCGGTGCGCGGCTGTCCGACGCGCGCGATCTCCATCGAGGACTGAGGAGCCTGCGGTTGCCGGCGACTCAGCCGCCGGTGATCGGGCGCTCGGGCTCGCCGATGCAGTAGGCGCAGCGACAGAGCGCGCGCAGCTCCGATACGAGGTAGAAGGTCTCGTGCCCGTCGGTCCAGCGCAGGAAGACGCTCGCATCGCCGATCCGCTCGAGGCTCTCGAGCGTTGCCTTGCCGCCGCCGGGCAGCTCGTCGCGCTCTCGAAGGGCCATGCAGGCATCGCAGGGGCAGTGGCCCCGAAGGCTCGCATGCGTCAGGATCGAGTCGTGGCCGTCGAACCACGCGACTCCGAGTGCGTAGCGTCCCACCGCCCGTGTCTCGCTGATCCTCGGCTCGTCCGCCATGCGTTCGATCGTAGGCAAGAGCGTACCGAGCGACAACCCCGCGGGCTGCGCCGCGCCCGGGCGATCACTCCGCTGGTGTTCGGAATCCTGCTCGGGGCAGCCTGCGCAGGGGCGCAGGTTCAGCCCATCGCGCCCGAAGCCGCGGGTGACCACCTCGGCGAGGTGGTCACCGTCGAGGGCAACGTCGAGACGGTGATCTGCTCCCCGCTCGCCTGCCTGGTCTCGTTCACCGCCGACTACAGCGGTCTCGCCGCCTCGATCCCCGGGGACGTGGTGTCGCGCTTCCCGTCGCCGAAGGAGACCTATGCGAACCGCCGCGTCCGGGTGCGGGGGACGGTCGTCGATCGCAACGGCCGGCCGCGGATCGAGGTGACCGACCCGGAGGCCCTGCTGGTCGTCGGCGCAGCCGGCGGCGCGGCGCCCGGGTCCGGGGCGGCTCCGGTCGTGCGCGTAAATCGGCCTGCGGGTGTCGACCCTGCTGGGGCTTCGCCCCAGCAGGTCACCGACGGAGCCGTCGTCGCTGCGGCCGAGGCGCTCGGCGCGCCGGCTGCAGACGACCCCTCCGGTGACGCCGCGACAGCATCGCGCTCGCGGGTCATTGCCCCGGGCGTCGTGACCACCCGCAGCGGCGGACCGCGGCCGCCATCGGCAGAGCCGAGCGGTGACGGTCTGGTCGCTCGTCTCGAACGTGGCGCGGCCGACGTCGCGGCGGTCGAGTCACGCTCGCTCGAGCAACGTGTCGAGCAGCTGCAGCAGGAGAACGCGAGCCTCGCCGAGGTGGTGCAGGAGCTCGAGGAAAGGCTGGCCGTGCTCGAGCGGACGGGCGGCCGCGGCCAGGGTGTCAACGAAGCGGAGCTTCCCTACACGCCGGAGTACGTCGTCTCCGGCGAGAAATCGACCCGTCTCGAGGCCGTGAAGCGCGGCTGGAGCTCGGAGCGTCTGCTGCGGGCAGTCGGGCCGCCGCTCAACACCGTGACCGAGGCGAACGGGTACATGACCTGGTACTACGCCAACGGACGCGCCGTGACGCTCGACCCCCGCGGTCGCGTGGCCTCCAGCGTCGGCTTCTGAAGCCCCCTCAGGCCGCGCCGTCGGGCGGGAGCTTGTCGTGGCCGGGCGCGCCTTCGGGCTTGTCGGCGCCGTCGTCGTCCTCGCGATGGTCCAGCGAGTCGCGGAACGCGCGCAGCGATTTCCCGAGGAACGAACCCACCTCGGGTAGGCGGCTCGGCCCGAACACCAGCAGCGCGAGCGCGAGGATCACCAGAAGCTCAGGAAAGCCGAGACCCCACATCGTGCTCCGGATAACAACGCTCCCCTGCCTTGGAGTCAAGCTGCGATCCGTCGGGTCGCCGTGGCCGCGGACGGGCGGAGATGGTACCTGCGACGCGCGATGTCGGAGCTAGGCGGTGCCGGTGCGCCGTCGCGGACAGGTTCCGCGAACGGCGAGTCTCCCGTCCGTCTGGCACGCTCGGCCTCGGTGGTCGGCGGTGCGGTCCTTGGAAGCAGGATTCTCGGGCTGATCCGTGAGCAGGTGTTCGCTGCCTCGTTCGGCGCGGGGCGCGAGCTCGATGCCTTCGTCACGGCGTTTCGCATTCCGAACCTGTTCCGCGACCTGTTCGCCGAGGGCGCCCTGTCGGCGGCGTTCGTGACCTGCTTCACGCAGACGCTCGCACGGGAAGGCGAGGCGCGGGCGTGGCGCCTCGCCAACCTGGTGGTGCACGCGCTTCTCGTGGTCGTCGGCGGCATCGTCCTGGTCGGCATCCTGGTGACACCGTGGGTCGTCGACGTCATCGCTCCCGGGTTCGCCGACGTTCCCGGGAAGACCGCGCTGACCGTCGAGCTGACACGCGTCATGTTCCCCTTCCTGGTGCTGGTCGCTCTGGCCGCAGTCGCCATGGGGATGTTGAACGCGCGCGGGCACTTCGGCGTGCCGGCCTCGGCGTCGAGCTTCTTCAACGTCGGCTCGATCGTCGTCGGACTCTTCGCCGCATGGTGGCTGGCGCCCGGTTACTTCACGAGCGCGTGGGGTGAGGGAGGGGCGGCGGGCGCGGCGCCGGAGCTCGCCGAGCGCGCGATCCTCGGCATGGCGCTCGGCACCGTGGTGGGCGGTGCGCTGCAGCTCCTCGTTCAGGTCCCGTCGCTCTACCGCCTGAATTACCGCTACCGGCCGATGCTCTCGTTCCGGGATCGCGGGGTGCGTCGGGTTCTGGCGTTGATGGCCCCGGCGACGATCGGGGCCGCAGCCCTGCAGATCAACGTGCTGGTGAACAGCAACTTCGCCTCGCATCTCGGCGACGGCGCAGTGAGCTGGCTGAACGTCGCCTTTCGCTTCATGCAGCTGCCGATCGGCCTCTTCGGTGTCGCCGTCGGCGTGGTCGCCCTGCCGGCAGTGTCGCGCAGCGCCGAACGCGCCGACATGCCCGAGTTCAATGCGACGATCGTGCGCGCCCTGCGTCTCGTGTTCGGCCTCTGCTTGCCCGCTGCGGTCGGCCTCGCGGCTCTCGCGCCCGAGTTCGTGGGACTCGTCTATCAGCACGGACGGTTCACCGCCGAGGACACGCGGATGGCGGCGAGCGCGCTCGTCGCCTACTCGGTCGGCCTCGCAGGATACGCGAACATCAAGGTCATGGTCCCGGCCTTCTATGCGCTCGGTGACGCCCGGACGCCGGCTGCGATTTCATGCTTGTCGATCGCGGTGAACGCGGCGGGCAACTGGCTCGTGATCCACCAGCTGGGTGGCGGTCATGCCGGACTCGCGGGCGTGACGTCGCTGGTCGCGCTGCTCAACTTCGCGATCCTCTTCGTGTTGCTGCGGCGCCGGATCGGCTCGTTCCCCGGGCTCGGTGCCGCCGTGCTGCGCCTCGGGGTCGCCTCGCTCGTCGTCGGGGTGGTCTGCGTGGCCGTGCGCTCGGGCGTCGGCCTCTTCCTGCCGGTCGACGGGTTCGCGGGCCGCGCCGCGATCGCCAGCCTCGCGGTTCCCTTGGCGGCGATGGCGTTCGTCGTGGCCGCCGCGGCGCTCGGCGTGCAGGAGATCCGCCCGATGGTGGAGCGCCTCCTCGGGCGTGCCCGCCGCGCCGCGCGCTGACGCGCCGCCCTGGCGGATGCTAGACCGGCGCCATGTCACCCGGCGGAACTGGCGCGGGCCCTGCCGTGCCGGCGATCATCGCCGGCTTCCCGACGCTGGTGGAGGCGTTCGAGGTTGCCGGGACGCCGATCGCGCTGGTGACCGTGCGCGACCTCGAGCAGCACGTCGACCGCGAACTGCTGCTGCATGACGAGAGCACGGTGCCGCCCTACTGGGCGCTGGTGTGGGGCGGGGCACGTGCGCTCGCAGAGCATCTGGTCACCCGCGTCGAGTGCAAGGGCAGGAGCGTTCTCGACGTCGGGTGCGGGCTCGGTCTCGTCGCGCTGGCGGCGTCGTTGCGGGGGGCGCTGGTGACCGCGATCGATCGCGAACTGGCGCCGATCGAATTTCTGCAGGCGAGCGCCGCGATCAACCGTGTCGAGGTGGAGGTGCTCGTCGGGGATGTCGTGACCGCGTCCCTCGAACGGACGTTCGACCTCGTGCTGGCGGCCGATCTGCTCTACGAGCGGGCCGAGTTCGACCACCTGGCGGAAGCCCTGAGCGGGCTCGTCGCACCGGATGGAACGCTGTGGGTCGCCGACCCGCAGCGGGTCGATACCGCCCGGTTCTACGCAGCGCTCGAGCGCTGCGGGCTCTCGATCCGCGAGGTGGGAGCGTGCGAGCTTCGCGAAGAGAACGGCGTCCTGCGCGTCAGGCTGATCGCGCTGGGACGCGGCTGAGGACGAGCGCAGGCCCAGGCGGAACCTGCGCCCGCGCGATCACTCGGCCGGCGCTGCGCCGTCGGCGTGACGGTATTCAACCTGGTGGTCGAGGAGCACCTGGCCTTCCTCGGTCATCCAGCCGAAGCGGGTGGTGCGCTTGCCCTCGATGAGATGGTTCACCAGCTTCACCCGGCTCACCGCCTTCCCGGACTCGAGAGAGACGTGCCACGCCTTCAGGGTGACCTTGCCGCGGGTAGACGCGCGTGCTGTTTTGCTGAGCTTTTTCTCCGCCATGGTGGGTCCTCCAGCCGCCGGGCCTGAGCGCTGGTGAGTAACCGGCGCCCGCGCCTGGCGCAAGCAGGCGGGCGAGCGGATGGGACGGCGACGCCGGGGAGGCGCTGGTGCCCGGCGCCCCCCCCCCGATTCCTGCCCGCAGGCGACACGGGGGCGACCGCATGACCGTCGAAACGGACCATCGAGCGAGCCGCTTGCAGAAGAGGGGCTTTCTTCGGAGAAAAAAACCTGCCAGATTTGGTTATCAGCTACTGACACGCTGAGTCATTGCTGCTATTCTCTATCGACCTTGGTGGGGAGGCAGTGATGGCGACGACGACGACCTCGTCGAGTCTCGTTGGAGGCCAGTCGTCCCCGCACCAAGATCGTTCGGGGCCGGACGATACCCTCCCGTCGACCCCGTCGAGGCATACGGACCACGACCCGGTGGAGCCGCGTCCGCGGCACGCGCCGAGGTAAAACGATTCGAGGGTAAAGGAACGAGATGCGAACCGCAGCGATCTATCCGGCAGAGACCGAGCCGACCGAGTGGAACGATCCGAATCGGGACGAGCAAGCTCAGGCGGCAACACCTTCTGCTCAGGAGCTTGGTGACGTCGAGGCTGAGGCGAAGTCGATGGAGCCCCTCGTAGGGGACCTCGACGTCCTCGGCCGATTCTACGCCGACCTCGCCCGTACCCCGCTCCTCGACCGCGAGGCCGAGCGCACGCTGACCACCGAGATCAGCCGGGCACGGGAGTCGGTCGTCCGGTGGCTCCGTCGCAACCCGCGCATCGTCAACGTCACGTTGACGGAGCGGGGCCGCGGCGTCATCCGCCCGACCGAGGAGTTCCGCGAGCGAGAGATCCTGCTGGTCGTCGATCGGGCGCGGCGTCTGGCACGCAGCCCTGCGAAGCTTCGCAAGATGCGTCTGACGCGCGACCGGGTCAGCAAGTTCGCGCGCGAGCTCGACGCACGCCTCGAGGCGTACCGCGGCGCGCGCGACGCGATGCTGAAGGCGAACCTGCGCCTCGTCGCCGCGATCGCTCGCAAGCACGCCCGTCGCGGCCTCCCGCTGCCCGATCTCATCCAGGAGGGAACGCTGGGTCTCCTGCGCGCCGTCGAGAAGTTCGACCCCGCGAAGGACATCAAGTTCTCGACCTACGCGGTGTGGTGGATCTGGCAGTACATCGCGCGCTCGATCGACAACGACCGGTCCGTGGTCCGCACGCCGGTGCACTGGCACGAGCTGCGCCGCAAGGTCGGCCGTCTGTCGCAGGCGCTCGAGAGCAAGCTGCACCGTGCGCCATCGAAGGACGAGATCATCCAGGCGGGCGGCATCGACCAGAACCAGCTCGAGATGATGGCCGAGCCGGCGCACGTGCTGTCGCTGGACATGGAGTTGGGCCACGACGATGACCGGACGCTCGCCGAGGTCATCCCCGATGAGCAGGGGGATCGCCCCGAGGCGCGCAGTATGGCGGGAGACCTCTCGCGTCATCTCGAGCACGTGCTGACGGAGCTCCCGGACCGTGAGCAGGCCATCATCCGTCTCCGCTTCGGCCTCGACGACGACCAGGTCGAGACGCTCGAGGAGATCGGTGTTCGCTACGGTGTGAGCCGCGAGCGAATCCGTCAGCTCGAGGCGAAGGCGCTCACCCGCCTTCGCGACCTCTGCGGGACCGCGGGGCTCGAGTCGTTCCTCGAGGCCTGATCCCGACCGCTCACCGACGGTGAAGGAGCCCCGAAAGCGTAGCTTTCGGGGCTCTTCTTTCTTGTGTGGCCGGCGGCTAGGTGCTGCTCGGAAGCAGGACGACCCGGCGGGAGGGCTCGCGGCCGCGGCTGACCGACCGGATGCCGAGCCGCTCTGCGACCGCGTGCTGCAGGCGGCGTGTGGCTGCGGGCTGGGCAGGCAACTCCACCGGCTCTCCGTGGTCGAGCACGTCGCGCGCGGCCGCCTCCGTCTCGGCAGTGACCGCGCCGGTGGAATCGTCCGCGCCGGCTTGGCCGTCGCGCTCGCGCCGCAGCGTGACAAGGAACTCCTCGATGCTGGCGACGCTGCCGCTCCGGAGCAGACGAACCGGGAGGTCGCGCACCATCGCTTCGCGCAGCTTGGCCGGCTGACGCCGGCCGAGGCTCCGAAGCGTCAGGATCAGGTCGGCGTCGCGGACCGAATGGGCGATGCGCGCCGGGGCTCCCGTGCTCAGGATCGCACGCTCGATCCGCTCCTCGCTGACGGCGTGCGGATGGATCCGTATCAGGCGGCGACCGGAGTGGGGTCGCGTCTCGCGGGGAGCGGGACGGTGCTCCAGGGGTCGGACCTCGATGGAGCCGATCTCGTCGCGGACGCGCAGCTCAGCCGGCGCGGGATGGCCACGAAGCCGCGCGTCCACCACCTGCGCGAGCTGGTGGTGGACGGCGACCCGGTCGCGCGTCTGGATCTCGATGAGCTCGTCGAACGTCGGGGTCTGCTTGCGCTCGAGCACCGTCTTCTGGGTCCGGCGGCGGCGAGCCTCCTCGTCGCCCAGGGTAACCGCCTGGATGCCGCCGACCAGGTCGGCGAGCGTCGGGTTGGCGAGCAGGTTGTCGAGGCTGTGGCCGTGGGCGGTCGCCACGAGCTGCACGCCGCGTTCGGCGATCGTCCGTGCCGCGGCTGCCTCGGCCTCGGTTCCGATCTCGTCGATCACGATCACTTCCGGCATGTGGTTCTCGACGGCCTCGATCATCACCGCGTGTTGCCGGTCGGGCGATGCGACCTGCATGCGTCGCGCGAGGCCGATCCCGGGATGCGGAATGTCGCCGTCGCCGCCGATCTCGTTCGACGTGTCGACGACGATGACGCGCTTGCCGGCCTCGCTGGCGAGCACGCGCGCGGCGTCGCGCAGGATCGTGGTCTTGCCGACGCCGGGCGGCCCCAGGAGCAGCACGCAGCGTCCGGACTCGATCACGTCGCGCACGATCTCCACCGCACCGACGACGGCGCGCCCGACACGGCAGGTGAGCCCGACGACGTGGCCGGCGCGGTTCCGGATCGCCGAGACACGGTGCAGCGTGCGCTCGATGCCTGCGCGGTTGTCGCTCGTGAAGGCACCGACCTGGGCCGTGATGTGCGCAAGGTCCTCGCGCCCGACGGGCTGCGCGTCCAGAAGGGCCGTGGCACCGGGGAAGCGCGCCTCCGGACGCCGCCCCAGGTCGAGGACGACTTCGATCATCTGCTCGAGGTCGGGGCGGCCGTCGACCACCGCCCGCAGCTTCGGCGGCAGGACGCGGAGCAAGGCCCCGATGTCGTCGCTCGTCGGTGCCGCCGCGGGCCGGGTGAGCACTCCTGGCTTCTGCGTCATCCGGCGCCCCCGGTCAGTGCGGAGCGTCGAAGGCGGCCTTGAGCGTGCTGAGGTGGCGGAGCTCCGTGCCGAGCGCGTGCAGCCGCTCCTCGAGGCGCACGGCGTCGCGGGCCGCCTGGTCGAGCGCGGCGAGGTCGATCGGTCCCAGGGCGCGTCGCAGAAGCGCGAAGGAGTCGAGCAGCTCCCGGGCCCCCGCGATGCCGCACTCTGCGAGCCGCCGGTCCACTTCCTGCGCGAAGCGGACGATGGCTTCCGCCTGCTGGATCGTCTGGTCCACGTGCATCGCGCCCCCCCCCTCCACGGAAGGTGTCACCGAGCATTCACCAGCGAAATCTACTCCGGCAGGCCCCGAGGTGGAAGGGTGACGCTGGTTGCACTACACGTAACTGCTTGGCGTTCGCCGCATCCGTCAGGAGGGGGTTGTGAAGATCAAGAAGGTCCTTGTCGCGATCGACTTCTCGAAGCTTTCCTACGATGCGCTCGACTACGCCATCAACCTCGCGCGCGACCTCGGCGCGAAGCTGTCGGTGCTCTACGTCGTCGAGCCGCTCGAGTTCGCCGGCGTCGACGTTCTGGGGGGGGGCCTGATCGCCACGCAGTCGATCGTCGACGAGCATCTCAAGCAGGCCCGCCGCGAGCTGGAGCGTCTCAAGGGAAAGAAGCTCGCCGGCCTCGAGGGCGCGACCACCGCGGTCCGCATGGGCCGGCCCGCCGAGGAGATCGTCGCCGCGGGTGGGAAGGGCAAGGCGAACCTCATCGTGCTTGGTACCCACGGGCGCTCGGGGCTGTCGCATCTGCTGATGGGCAGCGTGTCGGAGCGCGTCGTCCGCCACGCGCAGTGTCCGGTGGTGGTCGTGCCCACCCGGCGCGGCTGAACGCAGCCCACGTGGTGTTGCATGCCCCGCGATTCTTCCCGTGGTTGATTGAGGGTGCAGGCTCGTCTGGTATCCGTCGGGTGGTGGTGCTGATCAGCATGTCGACCCGGACGACCTCCGGCCGGAACGCGGAGGTCGCGTGAGCGGTCACGACGATCGCGGCGGGTTCGGCGGGAAGCGCTGGGGTACGGGCGGCGGGCATCCGCAGACGCCTCGGCCCGAGAGTCGTGGCGGCGATCCCATGAAGAGCCCGTTTGGCGGCTCGGTGTGGCAGCAGCGCCCGCTCGAGCCGGACCTCGACGTGGACGATGCCGAGGGTGCAGGCGAGACCGAGGAGGCGCCACGCCGTCGGCGCGGCGCGGTGGAGCCGTCACCCTACCCGCGCAAGACGGTCGCGGCCCTGGGAGCCAAGGCGAAGGTCGTTCGTGATGGCAGCGGCGTGCCGCACATCCAGGCGAAGACCGAGCGCGACGCCTACGCGGCGCTCGGGTTCTGCATGGCGGAGGATCGCCTCTGGCAGCTCGACGTGCTGCGCCGGCTCGCGACCGGTCGGCTCGCAGAGATCCTGGGTGAGCCGTTCGCGCGCCACGACGCGCTCGTCCGCACGATCGGCGTTCCACGGCGCGGGGCGGTGGCGGCGACCCGGATCGAGGGCGTCGCGCGCGACGTTCTCGCGGCGTTCGTCGGCGGAATCAACGCGGTGCGCGCGGAGGTGAAGCCGCCCGAGTGCGCGGTGCTGGCCTACGAGATCGAGCCGTGGACGATCGCGGACTCGCTCGCGATCGAGCTCTACGCCGCATGGTCGCTTTCGCTGGAGACGTGGCCGCACAAGCTGCTGATGGCGCGTTCTCTGGCCACCGCGGGCCTCGAGCGTGCACGCTGGGTCGCGCCCCCGGGACTCGAGCTGAGCCACTTGCCCGAGCAGATCCTCGCGTTGTGGCGTCGCATCGATCTGCGCGTTCTCGACTGGCTCGCGGCCGCACCGGGCGTGGCTCCGGGTGGCGGCAGCAACGGATGGGCGCTGGGCGGCGAGCGGACCGGCAGCGGCGCCGCGCTGGTCGCGGGCGACCCGCACCTCCCGGTGAGCTTGCCGAGCCCCATGTACCTGGTGCACCTCGAGGCGCCGGGCTTCTCGGTCGCCGGTGCTGCGTACGTCGGCGGTCCCGTGGTGCAAGTGGGGCGCAACCGCCGGTGTGCATGGAGCGTCACGAATTTCTCGCTCGACGACGTCGACTGCGTGATCGAGGAGCTCGACGGCATCGGCAACTTCCGCACCGAAAAGGGCTGGTCCCCGCTCGGCCGTCGCAGCGAGCTGGTGCGCGTGCGCGGCGGCGAGAGCCTCAAGATCGAGGTCGCGGAGACGCGCAACGGACCGCTTCTGTCGCACCTCGTAGCGCAGCTCGACGGGCCGCACGCCGACGCTGGCGAGCTCGCACTGGCGGTGCGGTGGGGCGTCAACTCGCTCGGCACGGCGCTACCGGGCTGGCTCGGTGTTGCGCGTGCAGCCAGCGTGGCAGAGCTCGGACGGGCTGCCGCCGCGATGGACAGGGGGGCGCTCGCACTCAACCTCTGCGCCGGGGACGCCGCAGGAGCGATCGGCCACTTCGGCGTGGGCGGGCTGCCGGTGCGCGACGCGCAGGCACGTTTGCCGGTTCGTGGCTGGCTACCCGAGATCCGGTGGACAGCCGTGACCGGGCTCTCCGGTATCTGCAGCCGGCAAGCGAGCGACGTGGTCGTTTCCGCGAACGAGGCGCATCTGGATGCTGCCGCGGCGACCTATCCGGCGCACGCCTATGCCGATCATGCGTACCGCGCGCGGCGCATCCGGGAGCGCATCGAGGCCGGGGGCAGTCGCGACGTTGCCGCCGCGCTGCTGCTCCAGCGCGACGTGGTCGATCTGGCCGCGTGCGATCTTCTGCCCGCGGTGAAGGCCGCGCTCGGGCGCATCGAGCCGGAAACGCATCCGGCTCTCGCGCTGATCGCACCGGCGCTGGCAGAGTGGAACGGAGAGGCCGCCGCCGACTCCGCACCCGCGGCCGTGTTCTACGTGGCCTTTGCCGGTCTCGCGCCGCACGAGCTGTTTCCGGAAGCTCGCTTCGGCCCGCTGGCGCGGTTCTGGCGCCAGGCATGGTGGGGCGTCACGAGAATCATCGCCGCACCTTCCTCGCCGTGGTTCGCGAACGAGGAGGAGCGTGACCGGGGCCTGCTCGGCCTCCTCGACCGGGCTGCCGCGTGGTGCGCCGGAAAGATGGGGCCAGACCCGGCCGCGTGGACCTGGGGCGCGCTGCATCCGCTCTCCCTCGGGCACCCGCTCTCGTTTCACGAGACCTTCGCGGCGGGCGTCGCGGAAGGCTGGAGCGCTCCGGGCTCGCCGTTCACGGTGCTGCAGCACCGCTGGGGTGACGCGCAGCCGACGCCCCCGTTCCCGGTCGCTCTGGGCCCGTCGGTCCGGATGGTGGCCGACCTTGCGACCGACGAGGTGCACCTCGTCCTTCCGGGCGGCGAGTCCGGTCGCCTCGATGGCGGCCACCTCCTCGACCAGGTCGACGTGTGGCGCAACGGTGGCAGCCTCACCGTCAAGCTCCAGCCGGAGACCGCCGGAGACATCACCGAGCTCGTGCCGGGCTGACGACGGGCCCGCAGATTCAGCTGAGCGCGCCCGTGTCGCGCAGCGCGCCGATGCGGTCGTCGTCGTAGCCCAGGACCTCGCGCAGGACGTACTCCGTGTCCTGCCCGAGGCAGGGTGCCGCACGCCACACGGCGAGCGGCGAGCGGTGCAGCTTGTACGGAATGCCCATGTGTCGCCGGGTGCCGACCTCGGGATGCGGCTGCTCGACGAAGTAGCGGCGCGAGCCGAGGTGGGGATCGTCGTGCAGATCCTTCGCGTTCATCGCCGGGAACGCGGCGACGCCCGCTGCCTGCAGGATGTCGCGGACGTCCTCCGGGCTGCGCGAGGCGCACCAGGTGCCGATCGCTGCGTCGAGCGCGTCCTCGTTCTGCTTGCGTAGCGTGGCACTCGCGAAGCGTGGGTCGGTCGCCAGTTCCGGGTGGATGGCGTTCGCGAGCCGTGTCCACTCGTCCTCGTCGGCGACGGCGATCGACACCCAGCGGTCGTCTCCGGCGCAGCGGTAAATGGCGTGCGGCGCCCAGAGGGGGTCGTGGTTGCCGTCGCGTTCGGGGGCGCTGCCGGTCATGCTCTGCGCGAGCAGTGCCTCGGGCAGGAGCGCCATCGTGCTCTCCCACTGCGACAGGTCGATGTACTGGCCCTCGCCGGTGCGGCGGCGGTGGATCAGAGCGGCAAGCACGGCGACCGCGCCCTGCAGGCCGGCGGTCGGGTCGCCGTACGAGATGCCGATGTGCATCGGGCGCCAGCCGCGATAGCCGGTGACCGACGAGAGCCCGGACAGAGGGACCTGGGCGGGCCCGTACGACACGAAATCGCTCTCCGGACCGGTCGCGCCGTAGCCCGACATCGAGATCACGATCACGTCCGACTTGAGATCGCGGCACACCGCGTAGCCGAGCCCCATGCGCGCGAAGACGCCTGCCGCGAAGTTCTCGACCACGACGTCGCTCCTGCGGATCAGGTCGTGGGCGACCTGCATGGCCTGCGGGTCCTTGAGGTCGAGAGCGAGGCTGCGCTTTCCCTGGTTGTACTGGTTGAAGTAGCCGGAGCGGTTGACCCCGGGCTGGCCATCGGGCCAGGGCGGGAGCAGGCGCGTGACGCAGGTACGTGACGCCGACTCGACGCGGATCACCTCTGCGCCGAGGTGGGCGAGCTGCAGCGTGCAGAAGGGCCCCGCCCACACCCACGTGAAGTCGGCGACACGGATCCCCGCGAGCGGCTTCGCGGCGGTGGGCTCGCTCATGCGATCACTCCCGCGTCACGGAGTCGTGCGCGCGCGTCCGCGTCGTAGCCGAGCTCCGCGAGCACCGCGTCGGTGTCCTCCCCGAGGCGGGGGGCGCGCTTGCGGATGCGCCACGGCGTCCGCGCGTGCAGGTACGGTGCGCCGGGCATGACGACCGTCCCGCCCGCGCCGTCGTCGACCGTTGCGAAGAAGCCGCGCGTCTTGAGGTGGTCGGAGGAGAGCAGGTCGCCCATGGTCGACACGGGCGCGAACGGGATCCGACGCGCCTGCGCCTCGTGGTAGAGCTCGTCGACGGTGCGCTCGGCGGCGTACTCGCCGAGAAAGATCTGCAGCGCATCCCAGTTCGCGGCGCGGGAGATCCGGTTGTCGAACAGCTCCATGCTCGCCCAGTCGGGGTTGCCGGCGAGCTCGACGAAGCGCTGCCACTGGTGCTCCTCGACGCAGCAGATGAAGATCCAGCCGTCCTTGCACTCGAGGAAGTCGAGCGGCTGGATCGGCTTGTGGCCCAGCCGCGAGGCGACGAGCCCCATGTACGGGTAGAACTCGTAGGCCATCTCGAGGATCGAGGTGACGCACTCCTGCATCGACACCTCGACCAGCTGCCCCTGGCCGCTCAAGAGCGCGCCGTATACGGCGCCGAGGGACGCGACCGCGGCGTTGAGCCCCGCCTGGAAGCCCGACTGGTGTCCGAAGCCCTTGAGGGGCGGCATGTCGTCGCTGCCGGGGCCGCCGCCGTTCAGCGATGCCGCACCGCCCGCCGCCCACAGATTCACGTCGTGCATGCGCAGGTCGCGGTTCGGACCGTCGAGGCCGAACGGGCTGATCGACGTGACGACGAGGCGCGGGTTCGCGGCACGGAGCTTTGCGTCGTCGAGGCCGCGCGCGGCGATCTCGGCCGGCGCGACGTTGTGGACGACGAGGTCCGCGCCCGCGGCGAGGCGGGCGAGGATCTCGCGCCCGTCGGGACGCTCGAGGTCGACCACGATGCCGCGCTTGTTGGTGTTCAGGTAGAGGTAGAACCCGCTGCGGTCCGGGTCGGAGCCGCCCGCGTACGGACCGCGGTGGCGCGCCGTGTCGCCGCGTCCCGGCGCTTCGATCTTGATGACGTCCGCGCCGAGGTCCGCGAGCTGCTTCGTGGCGAAGCTCGGTGCGACGAAGTCGCCACACTCGATGACGCGGATGCCGGCGAGCGCGTCGCGCGTGGTCGCTTCGCCGCGCACGCTAACCAAGCGCCTCGGCGGGCAACGTCGAGAGGAGGTCCTCCGCGCGCTGCGGCTCCTCGACGTCCGCGAGCTTGACGAGCCAGTCGGTGTGCGGGTACGCCGACGCGGGCCACTCGCGCAGGACTGTCCAGTCCGACGACGACGTGCCCGGGGCGAGCAGGCGAACCTTGCCGGTGTCCGTCAGGCCGATCGCAGCGCGCCCGCTCGGGGTCGTCGTGAACGAGACGTAGCCCGACATTCCACCCATCGTGACGAAGTACATTGGACGCGGTCTACCCGGATCGCCGCAGACGGGCAAGGTTGCCGGCCCGGACGCCCGGCCGCTATCCGGGGTCGGTGTTTCGCGTCGGACTGACCGGTGGCATCGCCTGCGGCAAGAGCCTCGTGGCGAGCTTCTTCACCGAGAAGGGCATTCCGGTCGTCAACGACGACCACGCAGCCCACGACGCAGTCGCGCGGGGAAGCGCCGGGCTGGCAGCAGTCGTGGCGGCGTTCGGCGAGGACGTGCTGCTGCCTGACGGCAGCCTCGATCGCCCCAAGCTCGGTCGCATCGTGTTCAACGACGACGCCAAGCGCCGACACCTCATGGGGGTCACGTTCCCGTTCATCGGCCGTCTGCTCGGCGAGCGCTTCGAGACGGCCGAGCGTTCGGGCGCGCCGTTCCTCGTCTACGAGTCGGCGCTGCTCTTCGAGAACGGCGGCTTCGACGGGTGGCGGCCGATCGTCGTCGTGAGCGTGGACGAGCGGCAGCAGATCGAGCGGCTGTGCGCGCGCAGTGCACTGTCGCGCGAGGACGCGACCGCGCGCATCCGCTCGCAGATGCCGCTCGCGCGCAAGGCCGAGCTCGCCGACTTCGTGATCGACAACGCCGGCTCACCCGAGGAGACGCGGCGCCAGTTCGACGCGGTGTACGCGGATCTGCTGGCGCGCGCCCCGGCGCCGGGTCAAGCCTGAGGCGCTTCCTTGACCAGCGGCTCGAGCTCGCCGTTGGCGTGCATCTCGCGCACGATGTCGCAGCCGCCGACGAACTTCCCGTCGATGTACACCTGCGGAATCGTCGGCCAGTTCGAGAAGCGCTTGATGCCCTCGCGGATGTCGGGGTCCTTGAGGACGTCCACGGTGTTGTACGGCACGCCGAGCTCCTCGAAGATCTCGATGGTCGCGGCCGAGAAGCCGCACATCGGGAACGACGGCGATCCCTTCATGTAGATCACGATCCGGTTGTTCTCGATCGACTCGCGGATGCGGTCGCTGGTGCTGTCGGACATTCGTTGCGTCTCCTCGGTGTGGATCGGCCCTGCGTTCGGGCTCAGGACTTCCCGGCCTGCGCGGGCGTGAGCGTCTTCAGCGCGAGCGCGTGGATGTTGCGGCCGTCGACCGCCGCACCCAGCGCCTCGTAGATCATCTTGTGCCGCTCGACGAGCGGCTTGCCTTCGAAAGCGGCGGCCACCACACGGACCTCGAAGTGGTCGCCGGTCCCGGTGTAGTCGCGCACTTCCGCGACCGCTCCGGAGACGTGCTCCTCGATTCTGCGCTGGATCTCGGTCGGGCTCATGTCGGCGAATCCGTAGCATCCGCGTCCGCCCCAGGGAACGGGATCGAGGCTTCAGCGTGGCCGGCGGGCCTCGCCCTTGCGGTGCGAGCTGTACCCGGGGAACAGGGGTGCCCCGGGCAGGATCGCTGCCGCGACGTTGTTCACGGCGGTACAGGCCTCGCCGAAGTCGGCTGCGAGAACCCGGACCTTGCCGGGGTAGGTCGCACCGTCGCCGGCCGCCCAGAGGCCGGGACGATCGCTCGCCATGCGGGAGTCCACGAGGATCGCACCTTCCTCGGTGCGCGCCCCGAAGCGCGCAAGGGAGCTGGCGTCGGCATGGAAGCCGTAACAGGGCACGATCCGCGTGACCGCGAGCGAACGCTCGCCGCCGTCGCGCCGGTCGGTGAGGGTCGCGCCCGCCACGGTCCCGGTACCGTCCACGCCGGTCAACTCGAGGTATGGCAGGAACCGGACCGGTGAGGCCTCCAGGCGCTGCCGGACTTCGTCGGAGACCGGAAGCCGGTCGCGACGGTGAACGAGCGTCACCGAAGCCGCGGTCGCAGCGAGGGTGACGGCGACCGCGATGGCACGCTCGGAGCCGCCGAGTACGAGCACGTCCTCGCCGCGCACGTCGCTCGCGGCCGGCGGAACGTACGTGAGGCCGCGCCCTTCGAACGCGGCGATCGCGGGGTCCGCGATGCGCTGCGCGGAGAAGCTGCCGATGCCGGCGGCGACGAGCACGGCTCTGGTGCGCAGCGAGCCGGTCGCGCCGCCTCGCGCCGACGACCCGTGCGCAGGCGAAGCGGGCGCCCCCGCGTCGCGCGTGTCGAGCCGGAGGAGGGGGCCCTCACGCTCCACGGCGGTCACCTCCTCGCCGAGGCGGAACGTGATCGGGAATGCGCTCGCCTGCTGCAGCAGGCGCTCGACCAGCTCGCGGCCGGCGATGGAAGGAAAGCCGGGAACGTCGTGGATCGCCGTGTCCGGGTAGAACGTCGCGATCTGGCCGCCAACCAGCGGCAGCGTCTCGAGGACGATCGTCGAGAGCCCGCGGAACCCCGCATAGTAGGCAG
>Ga0194132_10000849_pt1 | contig 62327 bp, 52 predicted proteins | sample TA2KigOf80mmetaG_FD_148612 | JGI IMG/M metagenome (GOLD analysis project Ga0194132, IMG submission 148612) | Freshwater microbial communities from Lake Tanganyika, Tanzania - TA2015054 Kigoma Offshore 80m | ecosystem: Environmental > Aquatic > Freshwater > Lake | place: Tanzania: Lake...
TCGCCAGGCCTGCGTTACGCCCCGGTCGGCCCGAAACGTTCGGTCCTGATCAGAGAGGCATCCACGCCGGCTTCTACGGACAGCTTCGCCACTGACTCCACGAAGCCGTCGGAGCCGCAGCAGTAGACGTGACGCGGGCTACCGGTTGCTGCAATGGATTGACGAACCAGGGCAAGGTCGATCCGGCGGGCCGGTCCCGGCCACCCGCTCGGCGCGGACCGGGTCAGGGTGGTGATCACGTTAAGCCCGGGGTCGGCGCTGGCCATGGCTTCGAGTTCTTCACGGTAAATGACGTCGGAGAGTGAACGAGCGCTGTACAGGAGGGTGGCTCCTGGCCGGTCGCCGGCGTTCGACATTGCGCGATGGCGCAGCATCGACATCAACGGGACCACGCCGGAGCCGCCACCGAGTAGCAGGACCGGGCCGCCATCGGCCGTCGACCAGGTAAACGGGCCGCCGATGGGGCCGCGCAGTTCGATCGCATCTCCGGGCACGACGACGTCGTGAAAATAGGGCGAGACCTCGCCGCCAGGCATGAGCTCGATCGTGAGTTCGAGGACACCCGTGCGCTCCGGGGCGCTGGCCACCGAGTAGCTGCGCTGAGCCTGGTAGCCGTCCGGCGCGGTCAGGCGAACATCGAAGTGCTGGCCCGGCCGGAAGGCGCGCCAGGTTGCCGGACGCAGCAGGAACGACTTGACAGTCGGCGTGTCCCTTCGGATCGACTCGACCCTGGCCTGCTGCCATATGACGCCCTGCGGCACTGTCATTCAGGGCCAATCGACAATTGCGAGAAACCTGTGGCCGGCTTGCGTTGCTGGCCCGAAGCGGGGAATAGCAGTTTCAGGGCCTCCAGCTCTTGGAGTGTCCGATGGTCGATTGACCCTAGTCGCCCCAGTAGCGCTCCTCGTTCCACGGGTCGCCTCGCATGTGATAGCCGGCCTGCTCCCAGAATCCGGGGGCGTCCTTGTCGATCAGCCGCAGCCCGCGCACCCATTTGGCGCTCTTCCAGAAGTAGAGGTGGGGCACCAGCAACCTGGCCGGGCCGCCATGCCTGGGTTCGAGCGGCTCGCCATTGAACTCCCAGGCTACGTACGCCTTACCTTGCCTGACGTCTGCCATCGGCAAATTGGTCGTGTAGCCGCCGTAGCAGTAGGCCATCACGAACTGTTCCGGCACGTCCAGGCCGGACGCCTCCAGAAAAGTGTCGATCGAAACACCCCGCCACCGGGAGTCGAGTATCGACCACTTGGTCACGCAATGAATGTCTACCGTGATATCGGACTGCGGCAGCGCCAGCATCTCGTCCCAGGTCCAGGTCTTCAGCTCGTCGTTATCGCGCGTGATCGAGAAGCGCCACTCCTTCAGGCTGATCTGTGGCGTGACACCTGCGGTGAGCACCGGAAACCCCTGTTCCCAGTACTGCCCGGGCGGCAAGGGCCGGGATGGTTGGGGCCTTCGCAGCCCGAAGAAGCCTCTGCTTACCACGTGCCTCCCCTTTCCGGGATTCTGTTTAATCCGGTCTCGATGCGGCCGGGCGCCGGGACTCGACGCCCATCCGGGACGTATAGGATGGAACCAGGCGATTGTATCGGTCGGATACGGGCGGCCGAGCACTTACTGCCGTCGCCGTTCCGCCAGCAAGGGCGTGGAGGATCACATGAGACTCGAAGGCAAGGTCGCGATCGTGACCGGCGCGGGCGCCGGGATCGGGCAGGGGATCGCCGAGTTATTCGCCCGGGAAGGGGCGAAGGTGGTGGTGGCCGAGCTGGACGAAAAGGGCGGCAAGGCGGTGGCTGCAGGCATCAGCGCGGCTGGCGGCACCGCGCTGTTCCACCGTACCGATGTCTCAAAGGAGTCGGAAGTACAGGCCATGGTCGAGGCGGCCGCACGCAAGTTCGGCGCCATAAACATCCTGGTGAACAACGCCGCTGCATTCGTGTTTGGCAAGGTCGAGGACGTGAAGGATAGCGACTGGCAGCGGGTGTTTGGTGTGAACGTAATCGGTTCGTCGTACTGCGTGCGAGCGGCGCTCCCGCACCTGCGGAAGGCCGGTGGCGGTTCGATCGTGAACATCGCTTCCGTGAGCTCGTTCATAGCCCAGCCTGCGTTCATCCCGTACAACGCGTCCAAGGGCGCCGTGCTACAGCTGACGCGGTGCCTGGCAATGGACCTGGCGCCGGACCGGATCAGGGTGAACGCGATCTGCCCGGGCGCGATCAAGACCTCGGCCACGGACCGGCATATCGACTACATGGGCTGGGACCGGGAGAAGTCGTATCGCGAGTTTGGTCAGAGCGCACTGCTCAAGCGCATGGGTACCCCCCGGGAAATCGCCTACGGGGCACTGTTCCTGGCGTCCGACGAAGCCTCGTTCGTGACTGGTGCTCACCTGGTCATCGATGGCGGGGCAACGATCGACTGAACCTGCATGCCCTGGCGAAAAACCCTGGCATGCCGATCCCGTTCACAGTGGCGGCATCCAGGTGTTCCCGGGCAGTGGTGGGGTATCGTTGACGCTGCAACGGGTGACGCCCAGGTTCCTCGATGGCGTGATGAATCTCCACTGGCCAGATCGCGTGAAACCCGGCCGCAATCGACGAAGGATCCAGCATGCACGCACAGCTGACGCAATCGCAGATCGCGCTACTGAAAGAGCCGCACATCGGATTCGTCGTAACACTGATGAAGGACGGGTCCCCCCAGGTCACTCCGGTCTGGCTGGACACGGACGGCCGGCATGTGCTGGTCAACACCGCAGAAGGCCGGGTCAAGACGAGGAACCTGCGGCGAGACCCGCGGGTCGCCGTTTCCGTGGTGGACGCCGACCAGCCCTACAGCCGCGTCCTGAACATCGCAGGCAAGGCGGTAGAAATCACAACCGAAGGCGCCGAGGACCACATCGATGCGCTCTCGAAGCGCTACACCGGGCGCTTCCCCTACCCCTCGCACGACCCGAACCACCCGCGGCTGATCGTGAAGATCCTGCCGGAGAAGATCTCGGGCAGGTAGCGGTGAGCAGAGGGCGAAGACTTCCCTGTTCAGCTGGAGCGGGACGAGAAGTCACGCGTCCGGCGTACGGGGAAGAAGAACAGCGAAAGGCCGACCAGGACCGTCAGTGACGCGCCGACCGCGAGCGTTGACCGCAGGCCGAACGGGCCGAGGATCGCACCGGCGAGGCGAGATCCGAGCACGTTTCCGCCCAGCGATGCCGTCACCGTGGCGATGTTGACGCGCCCACGCATTTGGTCCGGGGTGACCGCCTGCCTGAGACTCAGCTCCGCGATGTCGTGCACCGTCCACAGGCCGTCACCGACGAGCTGCGGGACGACCATGAAGACGACCCACAATGGCCGGTCCGCGGGCCAGCGGAATGAGGTAGGACACGATCCCGTATGCCAGCAGGCCAAGCACCATGACCGGCCCGATGCCTATTAGCCGGGTCACTCGGGTAGCGATCAGCGCGCCGCCCAGTGAGCTGATGCCCCCGACGGCGTAGATCGTCCTCGGGACTCCGGCGCCGAGGCCAACCACGTATAGCTGTCAGATCGTGAGGGTCCCCGCGAAGTAGTTAAAGGGACGGAAGCCAGCAGGGCAGCGCGCCCGAAATCGGCCACGATCAACACCGGTCGCCTTCGGATGCGGTCGACCCATACGCCAGCAAAGAGCCCCAGCGCCAGGCCCGGCGCGTAGGAGAAAGCGCCGAGCAGGGCAACCTGTTAGGGCTCCGCTTCCACGACCAGGATCGCAGTGAGCTGGGTCGCGCCCATGAGCGCGCCCAGCGTAGCCGCCGTACGGGCGACCCAGAGCTTCAGCAGGTCGCGATCGTGCCACAGCTCGGGCGCCGGAACGCTACGCGACGAGGGCTCGGCGTTCTCGCCCGGGCCCTCGCCCTCTGATTCGTGTCCTGCTACCAGTTGGTGAAGGCTCCGTCGTTACGACGCAACTGCGGCGGCCAGCCGGTCGGGTCGACGATCCGCTTTTCCGCAGCCTTGACGTTGAATTCGATCCCAAGGCCCGGTGCGTCGTTGGCCCAGGCATACCCGTCAGCCCAGGAGACCTGCACCGGGAACAGATCCGAAGCGTACGAGCCCGGCCGGCGGGGCATCTCCTGCACGCCGACATTCGTCGAGGCCATGCAGAGCGAGACGCAGGCCGCGGCGCTCACTGGCCCGAGCGGGTTGTGCGGGACGATGTTGATGTAATGGGTCTCCGCCCAGTGGGTGATCTTCAGCGCCTCGGTCAGGCCGCCGACGATGCACAGGTCGATCCTGGCGTAATCGATCAGGTCTTCCTCGATCACCTCCCGGAACGGCCACTTGCTTGACCACTGTTCGCCGGCTGCGATCGGCAGATTGACGTGTTGTCGCAGCAACTTGTAGCTACCCGGGTTCTCGGACCGGATCGGGTCTTCGATGAAGAACGGCTTGTACGGCTCGAGGTCGCGGCACATCTGGATCAGCTCCGGGGGGTCAAGTCGCGTGTGGACGTCGAGCAGGATCTGGATCTTCGGGCCGACCGCCTTGCGGACGGCCTCAACCTGCTCGACTGCCAGCATGATCGATTCGACCGGCTCGAGTACGGCTTCCCCGGGAGCTTCGAGCAAGCCGCCGGTCTCGGGCTGTCCCCAGCGCACGAACTTCCAGCCGTCGTCGACCGCCTTCTTGCAGTTTTCGATCAGCGATTTGAGGTTTGAGCCCTGCGTGTGCGGGTAGCACACGACCTTGTCCCTGACCGGTCCGCCCAGCAGCTTGTAGACCGGCATCTTCACCGACTTGCCCTTGATGTCCCAGAGGGCGATGTCGATCGCGCTGATGGCGCAGGAGTAGACCTTGTCGGCCGGGAAGAACCCGCCCCGGAACATCTTCTGCCAGAGTCGCTCGGTCGCCCACGGGTCCTGGCCCACAACCACCTGGGCGAGGTGATCGATCGCGTTGGCGATGGCCTTGCCCCAGTTCCGAATTCCGATCTCGCCGAGGCCGTAGATGCCGGCGTCGGTGTCCACCTTTACGAAGAAGTAGCCGCGACCGGTGCTGTCTTCGATCGGGTAGCTGGTGATCTTCGTGACCTTCATCAAGTTGCTCCTGTTCAAGTCGCCGCGTTGGGGGGCGAAGGCGCTGAGCGCCTCCTCCCGGCACGGGCACGTTACACACGGTGCACCGATCGTTCAACAGGAACGCCTGCGCGAAGCCGGTCCGGCCCATCTCGGCCAAACCTTGCAACAGATTCCGCTTGAAGCGGCGCACCGCAGATTTCTAACCTCAGGGCTACATCATGAGTCATTGTTCGCGCGCGCCATTCGGAGGGATCACATGCGGCTCGTCACGCTAGTCACTGGAGTAATTGTTTTAGCGCTCGCGCTCGCGCTCACGCGCGTGCCGAGTGCACAGGCGGACGGGAGAGCCGTGCCCACGACAATCATCGCAGTCGATCTGGGCGCGGCAGCCCAGACTCAGCATGACCGGGACGTCGCGCTTACCGCCAGTCGGGTGATCGCCGAATCCCGGAAGGACGGCAAGTTCGCCATTCTCGCCTACGAGTCCGCCGTGCTGGAGATCGAAGCCTACTCCATGCCCGGCACGATCGAACCGGCCATGGGCCGCGTGAATGGCATGCTCAACCGCGCGACGCCCGGCGCCTCAGGCCAGTTGAAGGCATACTCGGCCGCTTACGAGTACCTGGCCGAGGTCCGAGCGCCGTCCGGCAGCCGCCTCGTGGTGATCACGTCCGACGGGCTGGACCGGGAGACCTCCGACACCCGTCAGCGGCTGGTGGGCTACGGCTCCCTGTTCGCTTCCCAGGGCTGGCATGTCGACGTTGTGATGCTGGCATCGGCATCACCAACTGCTCGCGCGTATCTCTCCCGGATCGCGGAGGTGGGCGCAGGGCGCGCGTACGACCTTGGCACCCTGGATGGCCTCAAGAACCTGACCGGCGACTCCCTTGGTGTCGGCGGCAAGCCTGCGATCGAGACGACGCTGGGCGTTGGCGATGCCGCGCTCGCCCAGATCGAAGTCGCCCCCCGCGCCGACCGCATGACCGTCACCTTCCTGCAAGAGGTCCCGGGCGCCAGCTTCGAGCTGTACGACCCGCGTGGCGCGCGTTCGGACCACGTGTCCAACCCGAACGTAAAGCTGTTCTCATCACCATCGATTGCTGTCCTGGAGGTCAAGGCTCCGGAAGCCGGGACCTGGTCCCTCAGGGCGTCTGGTGGCGGTTCCACCGTCAGGGCCGACATTCAGATCGACAACCCCATGAAGCTGGCGATCGTCCCGCAGCCTCCGATCCCGGTCGGCCAGAGCGGTTCTCTGGTAGCCGCGGCGACGATCAATGGCCTGCCGACGCCCCTGCCGGGCGCGATCATCGAAACCACCATCCGGGACGCTGGCGGAAAGGCGGTCGTGTACAAGCTGCTCGACGATGGCCGCGGCGTTGACCGGATCGCCGGCGATGGCCTGTTCTCCGTAGCGGTCCCTGCAACCGAAGTGCAGACCAGATACGACGTCGACCTCAAACTCTCCTGGGCCAACTACGGCGCAGTGATAAACGGTCGTGGCTCACTCCAGTCGGAAGTCTTCCCGAAGATCGCCATCGAATCCGTGGCGGTCGAACCGATGCAGGAGGGTGGCAAAGCCGCCGTCGCGCGGATCCAGATCAAGGTCGGGGAATACCCGTACCCGGTCAAGGCATCAGATCTGACCGTCCGCGTGCAGACAAGCGAAGGCGCCTCGGTGGCCTCAACCCTGCAGGCAGTCAATCCGCTGTCGGATGGCAGCGCCTGGCAGTACCAGGTCCTTGCTGCTCCGGCCGAGTCGGGGCAGTACATCGCGACCGGACGGTTGGACGTGGTGCACCTTGGCCGCCTCTTCACCGCGACTGCCGTTGGGTCGCCTTCGAGAGTTGAGATTCTCCCGCCGCCGCCTATCCCTGGGACCCCCATGTGGGTCTACGGCGCGGCAGGGGCGGGCATCCTGACGGTACTGGCCGGCATGGCGCTCGGGCTCAACGCGCGCCGCACTGCGCCGAGCGGATACCTCTACGACGACAAGGGACGGATGCTCTACGACTTCTCCCGCGTCAAGCAGACCCGGCTCCACCGACTGCTGGCACGAAACTACGTCAATTGCGCCGACGTTCCGGGCGTCGGGGTCGACTCCGGAATGTTCGTCTTCCGCAAGAATGGCCTGGAGTTGCGCTATCGCGGCAACGGCCAGAGCCTGCGCGTCAACGGCCGGCCCGCCAGCAAGCGAGTCGAACTCCACGATGGCGTATGGCTGGGCATCAGCGGACGTTTGATGACCTACACGGTCGGGCACCAGACGCGTGAAGCGGTGGCGGCGCAGGGCGCAGCAGCGGCCGCTCCGGTCGCAGAACACGAACAGATTCGACGACGGGTCCTGCCCGGCTTCGTGCCCGGACGACTGCCGGTACAAGATGCCGCCCCCGCGGCAACTGACAGCGGGCAATCAGCGAAGTCAGCGGCTGAAGCCCGAAAGGACGAGCCACCCACGCAGCGAGCGGCATCGCCGGCACCTGCAGGCGACTAGTCCAGAAGTTCTGAAAAAGAGGGCGCCCCTTACGGGCGCCCTCTTTGTTTCAACCGCTCTTCGTGGCGCCGGGATCGCGTGTCCAGGACAGGTAGGAGACCAGCTCAAGCATTGCCTGGGTGGCGCCACGTTGCATTGTGACTTCGGGTGATGGCATCGAACGCCCCCTGAAGACCCTTGAGCCGCGCGGTCCGGTGATGCCGATGTGATAAGTGCCGGCGGAATCGGCCTCTTTCGAGGCCACCGTCACGCCCAGGCCGACCGAAGCGCTCGAGCTTGCCATCACTGCAGAGGCCAGGCGGATGGCGTCCTCCTCGCGAAATCCCTCCGCAAACTCATCAAGCGGCCCCGGGACGCCCTTCGAAGCACGACCTATGACGTAGCCGCCCAGGAAGCTCCTGCCCTTCCGCAGATGGGGAGCCAGGCCCGCCGAAATGAGCCCGGCGGTCACGCCTTCGCCGATCGCGACGGTCAGTTTCGCAGCGTCCAGCAGCGTTGCGACCCGGCTGCCTGCGCTGTCGCCGTCGTAGCCCCAGACGGCTCCCCCCAGGATCGTGACGATCTCGGATTCGATTGGAGAGATAAGCGACATCGCCTCGGCCCGTGAGGGGGCATGCGCAATCAGCCTGAGGTGGATGCCATCGGGGCGCGCGTAGATCCCGAGGTAAGGGTTCTCTTTTCCAAAGAGGTGAGCCAGCATTTCATCGATCCCGCCCTCGGTGATGCCGAAGGTCTTGATCGTGCGCGTGGCGACGGCTCCCGCGCCGACCGCACGGGCGAGGCCGGGACCGACCGTCTGCTCCCACATCAGCTGGAGCTCGCGCGGGGGGCCAGGCAGAAGCACGATGTGCCGCCCCGCGTGTTGCGCCCACCACCCGGGAGCGGTCCCGGTCGGATTGGGGATCGGCGCAGCCGAAGGGATCAGCGTGGCCTGCTTCAGGTTGGTCTTCGGCATGGCGATTCCACGCTGACGAAAGACCCCTTCCAGCCAGTCCAACTGCGAGGGGTCAACCTTCATCTCCTCGCCAAGGACCTGGGCGACCGCTTCCCGGGTCAGGTCATCCGAGGTCGGACCGAGGCCTCCGGTTGAAACGACGACGTCGGAGCGGGCATGGGCGCGTGCGAAGGTCTCCACGAGGTGCTGGATGTTATCGCCGACCTGGCAGGAGTAGCGCGGCGTGATCCCTAGATCGACCAGGCGTTGCGCCAGATAGGCGGTGTTCGTGTCGACGATTTCGCCCATCAGGATCTCATGGCCGACCGCGATCAACTCGCCGTAAATCAAGCGGCCTCCCGGCAGACTGCCAACGAACCCGGCCTCGGATCGCGCGCCCCCGCCCGCCTGGCCGGCAGAGGTCTGGTCTTAAGGAGCCAGAGAGTCGCGCACGAAGAAGGCCTGAATCAGCTTGCCCCAATCGGCGGTGACCCTGGCGACGGTTGGCTGCTCGTTGGCCAGGACGAACATCTCTTTGCCGTCGGGCGTGAGATTGCCGAGCGTGAGCGTGGTTACGGTCACCTCGGTGATTCCCTGCCGGTTTTGTTTCTCGATGCGCACCGTCACGTAAGGCGAATTCAGATCAAGGCCGTAGTCGCCGTGGCGCGCCTCTTCGATCGATCGCGAGACCTTCTCGGCGCGGGTGAAGCGAGGCGCCGAGACGGCGCTCAGGAAGTTGTTCAGCCGGTCTGCGTTGACCGCTCGGGATCCCTCACACGGATCCCCCGCGATCGGGAGGTCACAGAGAACCCAGGTCTTGGTCTCATCGTTAAACGAGACGCCCTGGATGACGTCGTTCTTGAGGTAGAACAGCACCTCGTGCGCCTTGGACTTGTCGAGCGTGTAGTACCAGAGCGGCAAGGGCGGCTCGGCGACCAGCCTCGTCAGGACGTCGCCCCAGGTGGAGTCCACCAGGACGAGCTCCGGGAAGCCCGCGAGCTGCGCGTAGTGGGCGCCCCGGTCGGGCGTGGGGGCGCCGAGGATCAGGGTCCGCACGCTTCCATCGCGGAGCGTCATCGTGATCTCTGCGGTTGGCCGATTCAGCCCGTACTGCGCTGGATCATCGATCGTTTTGGCCAGGATGCGTTGCGTCTTGGGGCCGCCGAGGAGGAACGTGATGCCTCCCCAGCGGTCGAAGTTAACCGGGATCCCGGCCGGGTCCTCGAAGTACCAGACGCTCGCCACGTTGCGGCCATCGTCGACGAACGTGGCGTAGAAAGTCTTCTTACCGACAGGGGTCGTGATCGAGATCTGCCGCAGGTCGTCGGGCGACAGCGTGTAGAAGAAGGGAAGATCCGCCTCCTTCGAGCTGCCGATCGGTGGGTTCTTGATGACCCAGGTCAGGGCGATTCCGGCCAGTGAAACGACGATGATCAGGACGAGTGAAATCCTGAGGCTCACTGGTTTAGCGCCTCCGCCACCAGACGAACACGCCTGCGCTGCCCACCAGCACGGGCATGAGCAGCCAGCCGGTCCACCGGACGTAGTCGCGTTCGCGGGTCGTAAGGACAAGCTCTCGGAACACGCGGGTTTTCGGCCGGATCGAGATCAACTCAAAATCCTGCGCCGCCCAGTTGACCGAGTTGGCGAACATGTCACCATTCTTGGCGGACGAGAAGAACGAATTGCTCGCGAAGTCGGCGTCACCGACCACGACGAGGTTGGTCGTGACCAGCGAACCGTCTGCCTTCTTGACTGGCTCGAGACCGAGCGGGGCAACTGCCCTGGCGGTCACCGCGATCGTCAGTGGCCCCTGGCGGTCCGCTCCCGGGGTGAAATCGATCTTCTCTGGGTCGGTCTCTTCCCAGCTGTTCAGGGTGGTCGTCATGAGGACCTCGTGGACGATCGTCGGACGGCCGTCGGAGGTCAGCGGGACCGTGCTCTCGTCCACCGTCCGTCCGATAAGAGCAACGCCGGGCAGGTAGACCACGTCCAGGGGCGCCGTGATCTGGCTGACCGGTGACAGCTGCTGGTTCGATTTCTTCACCTGCAGGAACAGTGGGTTCGGGGCGACGAAGCTTGCAGTGTCGACCACCTCGTGGTTGCCGACGGTCAAGCCATAGACGCCTAACAGTTCCTTGAAGCTTGGAGGCGCACCGGGCTCGAGAAGGAAGATCGCGCTGCCGCCCATGATCAGGTACTGAGCCAGTATTGCCGCTTCGCCTTCCAGGAGGTCGGACTGGGGTCCCGCGAATACGAGCACCGCCGGGAAGAACGGGTCGTTCGCCGGATCTTCACCGAACACGATCGGGCCCATCTCCTGCAAGGTGACGGACGCGACCGCGTAGTTGTCGCGCAGCAGGGAGTCGACCGCCCTCGAAAAACCGTCGCGGCTGTCCGCGGCAATCGTGATGTCCCGTTCCCCGTGGCCCGCAACAAAGTAAACCTGCTTCTGCTTTATGCGGTTCACCACCAGGAGGCCGGTCGTGATCTCCTGTTCGCCGAATGCCTTACTGAGGGATCCCGGTTGTGAGCTGACGACTACCTGGACCCGCTTGCTATCCATGCCCTCAATTGCGATGGCGGGGTGTACCGTCACCCCGTAGGAGGCGGCCACGTTGGGCTGAAACTCGGGGTCGACCAGCCGGAAATCGAACTTGCCCTGCGATCGCCGCTTGAACTCCGACAGCAGGTCGCTCGTCTCCTGCCATGCCGCCGCTGCGTCGGGTTTCGCCGTGACCCAGAACACGGTCGCGCGCACCGGCTCGTCCATGTTCTCCAGGACTGCCTGTGCCTGCTCGGAGAGCAGGAACTGCTTGGTGGCGGTGGTGTCGATGCGTACCCAGCCCGGCGGGTTGGGGCGGTTGGACAGCCACCACAGGAAGAAGTTGACGACGACCGCCAGTGCGACGAAAGAGGCGACGATGATCAGGGTGTTGACGCCGTAACGGCCCCGGCGGCCGAAGATCGCACGGCCGAGCCGGCGCCACGAGATGATGGCGTCGATGAGCAGGATCCCCGCGCCGATCGCCATCATGATCTCGGCTGCGCCCGCAAGGTCGCGCACGAAGACCCAGAGGAGTGCGCCGAACAGCAATGTGCCGCTGCCGGCAACGAGGAGGAACTGGCGAATCGAGGTCACGTTCGCCATCACGACCGTCTTGAAGGATTGGCGCCTGCGCGATCCGCCCTCGGGCCCCTCAGGTGAGCCTTCGGCGCGTGACAGGTTCGCCTGGTTGGAGGTCGACATTAGCGCCACCTCCGCATTTCGAGGAGCATCACGGCCAGAAACAGGAAGACGACCGTCAGGGAGATGTAGTAGGCGATGTCGCCGGGCGAGATGATGCCGCGGGCGAAGTCAGCGAAGTGCCCGCCTTCGGCCACCCCGAAGTTGGAGGTATCGCTGGTCGAGAACGAACTCCCGAGCTGGAAGCCATCGATTACCTGGGCGGCTATGCCGCTCACCCGCTGGCTGACGAAGTCAATGACTGTGAAGGCGGTCAGGACGCCGGCGCCAAGGACCAGCGCAACCAGCTGGTTGGGAGTGACCGCGGATGCCATCAGCCCGACCGCGAGGGTGGCCGACCCGTACAGCATCAACCCGAGATACCCCGTGAGGACCGGGCCGAGGTCGGGCACCCCGAAGAGGAAGAGCACCAGCACGTAGTAGAGCGTTCCGGCGATCATGATCGCCAGCATGGCGAAGGCTGCGAAGAACTTCCCGAGCACGATCTCGATCTCGCGCAGCGGAGAGGTCATTAGAAGTTCGAGCGTACCCAGCTTCTGTTCTTCCGAGAGCAGGCGCATGGTAAGCGCCGGCGAGAGGAAGATCATGAAGAAGACGGCGCCGGCGGCGAACCCCCGGATCGAGGCCTCAGAGAAGGCATCGGACACCGAGGCTACGAAAAAGAACCCGGTGATGGCCAGGAAAGCTGCTGCGACTACATAGGCCATGGGCGATGAGAAGTAAGTCCGGATCTCCTTGAGGGCGATGTACCGGATATTGGTCAGCGAAGTTCGCATTGGCTACTTGACGTCCTCTTCGGTGGTCAGTTGGAGGAAGATCTCTTCGAGGGTCATTGGCAGTGGATGCAGGTTCACCAGGCCCCAACCCCTGCCGACCACGGTTTTCGCCAAGGCCTCAACTGCGCGGTTGCCTGGCTTGGCGTCGACGATGAACGGAAGCGCGCCCTCAGATGTGATACGCCGTCCGTCTGTGGAGGAGTCGTTGCGGACATCCACCACGAATGGCATCGACCGCAGCGCGCCGATGACGTCACGCGCCTCAGCGCCCCGCACGGCGAGCTGGACTCGTTCGGTGTGCTGGAGCTTGTTTGACAGGTTCCGCGGCTCGTCATCGGCGACGATGCGCCCTTCGTGAATTACCAGCACTCGCTTGCAGATCGCACTGACCTCGGGAAGGATGTGCGAACTGAGGATCAATGTGTGGTCGCCGGCCAATTCGGAGATCAGCCCGCGCGTCTCGACCACCTGGACCGGGTCGATACCGATCGTGGGCTCGTCGAGGATGAGGACTTCGGGCTCGTGGAGGATCGCCTGCGCGATGCCGACCCGCTGGCGGTAGCCCTTGGAAAGCTTCTGGATGTGGGTGTTCTTGTAGTAGTCGAGCTTGACGCGGTCGATTACCTCAGGCAGCCGGCGCTCGATCCACCGGTCGTCCATGCCCCGCAAATGACCCATGAACTTGAGGTAGTCGGTCACGGTCATGTCCAGGTATAGCGGCACGGTCTCGGGAAGGTAGCCGGTGTGCCGCCTGGCCTCGAGCGAATGAGCTACGACGTCGTATCCCGCGATGCTTGCGGTACCTTCGGTGGGCGGTGCGAATCCGGTGAGGACCCGCATCGTGGTCGTCTTGCCGGCACCGTTGGGGCCGAGGAACCCGACGATCTCACCCTTCTGGATCTCGACCGATACGTCGATGACGGCCGGGAAGTCGCCGTACATCTTCGACATGTGTTCGAGCTTGATCATGCTCAGGGTAGGTTCACCTGCTTTCACGGACCGGACGGTCTCGCCCCGCACCGCACGCCCAGAGCGCTACGCTCAAGGCGCGAAGCCGGGATCTACCAATATGCAAAACCGATATGGTACCAGCAGAGCCCGGGAGCATGCCGCACAAACTTACCCGTGTAAAATCCACCCGTGTTATCCCACCCCTCGCCGGCCATCAATCCGCTTCCCGAAGGCTTCATCTACCTCGATCATTCGGCGACCACGCCGCTGCGGCGCGCCGCATTCGAGGCCATGGTGCCGTACTTCAGCGAGAAGTTCGGCAACCCTTCCAGCCTCTACGCGTTGGCCCAGGAAAGCCGTGATGGAGTGGACCTCGCGCGGGAGCGCGTGGCCAGCGTCCTCGCGTGCCGCGCCAGCGAAGTCGTGTTCACCAGCGGCGGGACCGAGTCCGACAACACCGCCATAAAGGGCGTTGCCGCGGCCCTGCGCAGCAACGGCAACCACATCGTGACCTCGGCATTCGAGCATCACGCCGTACTCCACGCCTGCCACCAGCTTGAGAAGCAGGGCTTCGAGATCACCTACCTGCCGGTCAACCGGGAGGGGCTGATCGAACCAGAGGCGGTGGCGGCCGCGGTCACGGACCGCACCACCCTGGTCTCGATCATGTATGCAAACAATGAAGTCGGCTCGATCCAGGACATCGGAGCGATCGCGCGCCTCGTGCACCAGCGGGCGGCCGAACTTTCCCGAACGATAGTCATGCACACCGACGCCGTGCAGGCCCCCGGCTGGCTCGACCTGAGCACCCAAGAGCTCGGCGTCGACCTCTTGAGCCTTTCCGGTCACAAGTTCCACGGGCCGAAGGGTGTGGGCGTGCTTTACGTGCGCCGGGGCACACCGCTCGACTCCCTGCTGGTCGGCGGCGGGCAGGAGCGCCAGCGCAGGTCCGGCACCGAGAACGTGCCGGGCATCGTCGGACTCGGTGTTGCCCTTGAGCTCGCCGAAAAGGAGCGAGAAGAGGCCGGTACGCGGGTGCAGCGTTTGCGCGACATGCTGATCGAAGGCATCATGGAGAGGATTGGCGGCGCCCATTTGAATGGCGGACTAGACCGCAGGCTGCCGGGCAACGTAAATATTTCATTCGAAGGGATCGAAGCGGAGCCGCTGCTGATCGGACTCGACCAGCATGGGATCTGCGCGTCCAGCGGCAGCGCATGCAGTTCGGCATCGGTGGAGCCGTCGCACGTGCTGCTTGCGGTCGGCCTCGATGCCGATCTCGCGGTGGGGAGCCTGCGCCTGACGCTCGGGCACCAGACCACCGAAGCCGAAATAAGCCGCGTCATCGAGGTCCTTCCCGGCGTCGTCAAACAGTTGAGGGCCATGCCCACACTGGCAACCGGCCACTGAGTCCCTTCGGAGAAACCCTGAATGACCCAAAAAGCCCAGGCCATGCCCGAACCGTCCGGCGCGACCGGCGGACAGTCCGTTTCGGGACGAGCCGAGCCCAGGTATACGCCGCCCGAACTGGCGGCACTCGAACACGCCAGAGCTGACCGGAAGCCTTATGGCCGCTGGGCCAAGCGCAATCTGGAGTTTTCGGTTGCGGGAAGCGAGCACGCTGGCGAAGTGGTGCGGGTGCGGGTGACGTACCGGCCCGCCGGCAACTTCAGGGGGCGGCCGGGGGAAGAGGTGGTCAGCGTTCGCTCGGACGGCAGCTTCGTCGAACGCGAGGTCGTCCACCGGCCCCAGGAGTCGTTCCCGTGGGTGCTTGCGGTCCTCGCCGCGGTATCGGCGATCGCCGCGATCGTGCTCATTCCTCTGATCATCATCGACCCCCGGCCGGGTGATCCGCTGTATGTGTCGGGTCGATTCCTCTGGATGCGCGTGTCCAATCCGCTGATCGCGCCCGCGGTCCACTTCCAGAACCAGGACATCTCAGGTTCCCTTTCGAACTTCGCGATCTCGCAGCCGGACGCCAGCACGCAGCTGGCCGTGATCCAGGTGACCCTGATCAACCAGCAGTCGGCTGAGGTCGTGGTCGTGGTCGACGGCAAAGCCGCCGAAGTGACGACCGTAAACGGCTTGACGGTCTTCCCAATCAACACCGTCGAGAGGAGCGCCAACGTCCAGTCGCTCGACGCACGGTTCGTATACCAGGGTTTCATCCCCCTCTGGGATACGGTCACCCTGCCATCGGGGCAACAGGTCACCGGCATGATGGTGTTCGAGCTACCCACGGGTGACCGGGTGAAAGAGTTCAGGTGGGTGGCTACCGACTCGATGATCGTGCGGTACCCGAAATAGTTCGCAGCGGGGCCGCCGGGCCACGATAGAATCGCGGCGAAATGGCTCGCCTCCAGGGCCTCTCGCCGGGCCGCAGACAGTATCTCGAACTCAAACGCCAGCACCCAGATGCGCTGCTGCTCATCCGCATGGGCGATTTCTTCGAAGCCTTCGACGAAGACGCGCGCACGCTCGCCAGGGTCCTCGACATCACCCTGACGGCACGTGACGTCGGTGGCGGCGCACGGTCGCCCCTGGCGGGCATTCCGCATCACGCCATGGACGCCTACCTCGGCCGGCTCGTCGCGTCCGGCCTGAAGGTAGCCATCGCGGAGCAGACCAGCGATCCCGCGGCCTCGCGCGGGCTGGTCGACCGCGCGATCGTGCGCATCGTGACGCCCGGAACGGTCCTGGAGCCCGGCCTCCTCGATGAGCGCAGGAATAACTACCTGGCGGCGACGGTGGTGGACGGCGCCAGTGCAGGGCTGGCCTACGTAGACATAACCACCAGCGAGTTCGTAGCCGGTGAGCTTCCTGCGGCCAGCCTCGCGGACGAGCTGGCCAGGATCGAGCCCGCCGAGATCCTCGCCAACCAGGGCGCACGGGACCTGCTCGAGGCTGGGGAAGGGTCGTCGTGGCCGATCCGGGCGCTTGAGCCCGGTCGCTCCGACGGGCGACTTTCCGCCGAGACCCTGACGCGCCATTTCAAGGTCGTTTCGCTCGCGTCCTACGGAATCGAAGACCGTCCGCTCGCGGCGATCGCCGCCGCCGCGGTGATCAACTTCCTTGCCGAGACACAGCGCGGCAATCTGCCACAGATCACCACGATCCGCCCGCTCACGCACGGTGACACCATGACGCTCGACCGCCGGGCGTTGCGGGACCTCGAGGTCCTCGATTCGCTGGCCGGTCGCAAGGACTCTCCAACGCTCCTTTCGGCGGTCGACCGCACGGCGACCCCGATGGGCAACCGTTTGCTGCGGGCCTGGCTGGTAAGGCCGCTCAAGAAGGTTCAACCACTGCTGGAACGCCAGCGCCGGGTCGCCTACTTCGTCGAGAATCCATCGGCCCGCATGGCGGTGCGCACCGCATTGAACGATGTTCGTGACCTCGAGCGCCTGATCAACCGCATCCGGGCCTTCAGTGCCTCGCCGCGCGACCTGAACGGGCTGGCCCGGGGGCTGTCGCAGATACCGGCCATAAAGGCGGCGCTGGCTACCGGACATTGGCCAGGGATATTGAGCGACCTCAAGGAGTTCGAGGCGGTCGCGGGTCTCATTCATGCGGCGATCGACGATGACCCACCGATCGCAGTAGGCGAGGGCCATGCGATTCGCAAAGGGTTCGATCCTGAGCTGGACGAGGTCAGGGATTTGGCCGCCGATGCCAGCACGCGGATCGCCGAGATCGAGAGCGACGCGCGTGCAAGAACCGGTATCAAGTCCCTGAAGATCGGCTACAACCGTGTATTCGGCTACTACATCGAAGTATCCAGGGCGAATTCGGCTGCCGTCCCGCGTGACTTCGAACGCAGGCAGACGCTGGTCAATGCCGAGCGGTTCGTAACCCCCGCTCTGAAGGAGTACGAGTCCCGCGTTCTCAACGCCCGGGAGCGCCTGTCGGAGCTCGAGCGCTCGGTGTTCCGGCGCGTCTGTGCGGAGGTCGCAGGCCAGGGAGAGAGAATCCTGGCGACCGCGCGGGAACTCGCCGAGATCGACGTGGTCGCCGGATTCGCGGACGTCGCGGTCGCCGGCGGCTGGACCGCGCCGGTGCTCGACGACAGCGATGCGATCGAGATTCACGGGGGGCGCCACCCGGTCGTCGAGCGTGCGCTCGGGCCCGGCCGGTTCGTGCCAAACGACACCGTCATGTCCTGCTCACAGGCCCAGATCATGATCATCACCGGCCCGAACATGTCGGGGAAATCGACCTACATAAGGCAGGTCGCCGTGCTGTGCCTGCTGGCACAGGCGGGCAGCTTCGTGCCCGCGGAAACAGCCCGGATCGGGATGCTCGACCGCATCTTCACGCGCTGCGGCTCGATGGACGAGATCGCACGTGGACGATCGACGTTCCTGGTCGAGATGGAAGAAACGGCGTCGATCCTGAACCAGGCCACCAGGAGGTCGCTGGTCGTACTGGATGAGATCGGCCGCGGGACCAGTACCTACGATGGGCTGGCGATCGCGCGGGCCATCGCAGAGCACATCCACACCAGCCCGTCGCTCGGCTGCAAGACGCTGTTTGCCACTCACTATCACGAGATGACGGGCCTCAGCGAACTACTGCCGCGGGCCGTGAATTTTCAGGTCGCGGTGGCCGAGGAGGACGGGGAGGTGGTCTTCCTCCATCGGATTCTTCCCGGCGGCGCGGATCGCAGCTACGGGGTGCACGTCGGACGTCTCGCCGGGCTCCCGAAACCCGTCATTAACCGGGCGTGGGAGCTGCTGGAGCAGCTCGAGTCCGGGCATCAGCATGAGAAGGGCAGGGCGGCCGGCGCGCGGGGCAGGCGAGCCGCTCGCCAGGAGGCCCAGCTCCCGCTCATCAGCCCCGGCAGCGAGGCGGTCGCGCACCTGCTCAAAATCGACGTCGATTCCCTTACCCCGATGGAGGCGATCACGAAGCTTTACGAGCTCAAGAAGAAGGCTCAGGATGACGGCGCCGCACGATCGGGCTGAAACGCCCGGGGCGCGTGCCGGGTGATCGACTTGGCACTGATGGCGCTTGCCGGGCTCGCGCTTGGCGGCGCGGCCAGTAAGGCGGTCGAACGCCGCCCAATGCGGATCATGGGCTACGCGGCCAGATCGGGCTGTCGTGCTGTCTCAGTTCGACCGGGTGACGATCGCCTCTACATCGGTTCTTGCCGCCGCCTTTCCCACCCTGGCAATCATCGATCTTGCACATCAATTGCTGCCCGATAACACCGTCCTGCCCGGGATTCTGGCCGGCCCGAGTTTCGCGCCATTTCTCGGACACCTGAACACGTGGGATGGCGCACTCGGCGCAGTAGCCGGCTTCCTCCTTTTTCTGCCCATCTGGCTGCGGGCACAGCTGCCGGGGCCAGCCGGGCAAATCATGGGACTCGGCGACCGCAAGTTTTCTGCCATGCCGGACGCCGCACTCGGACTGCAATTCCGGGGCGGCGCGGTGCACACGGGCGTGCGGATCGGCGGCCTGGCTGCGGTCGGCCGATACTGGACCGGGCACTCAACCTTCTTGCCTGAGGAGACCGTCTATTGACAGCCCGCGTCGCATCGGCATCAGTCGGCTCATTCGCCGAAAATGTCTACGTAATTGCCGCCGCCGAAAGCAATGACTGCGTCGTGATCGATCCGGGATCTGACGGCGAAATGATCGCCAACGCGATCAAAGCTGCTGGCTTCAACCTGCGCTACATCCTGATCACGCACGGCCACGCCGACCACACGGGCGCGATCGCCGTGATCAAGCGAGAACTGGGCGGCACGATCGCCGCCCATCACGGCGACGTCGACATGGTGGCTAATCCGGACCCAGGCATCGTTCAACTCCTGGGCGATTTCGAACAACCACCAGCCGTCGAATTGGTACTGCACGGCGGCGAAATCATCGAGGTGGCGGACCTGAAGATCCGGGTAATAGCCACGCCCGGCCATACCCCGGGAAGCGTCTCCTACCTGTGCGAAAACCTGCTATTTACCGGCGACACACTGTTCAAGGGAAGCATCGGCCGGTACGACCTGCCCGGTGGTAATGGAGAGCTGGAACTGTTGAGTATCCGTGAGCACCTTCTCACCCTTCCCGAGGAAACAGTAGTGCTTCCGGGGCACGGCCCTCAGACGACGATCCGAGAAGAGAGGGCCAAGAATCCTTTCCTCACTTCCAGTGTCACGGATGAGGACGATCCGCCTGGCAACTAGCAGAGACAGCTGCAGAGCAGACCTGACACTATTTGCGCTTGACTGCCCTCCGAGAGAAGCGCCACTCCTGCAGAAAAACATGCGAATAATTCGTGCTAAGATCTGCATAAATTAGGTTTTGGGACTCCGGGGGGTCTGATGAACATAGTTGACGCGGATCTGGCGACGCTTAGGAAGGCCGCCAAGCGTGGCCGGGTTCGTTCAGAGGAAACGCAGCAGTTGATCGACACGATCGACGCGCTGGAGACTGGGGAAGCCAAGGCCGTCTTGCTGGGACGCGGCGAGAACGGGGAAAAGGTCCGGGCCCGCGTCGCATACGCGGCCAAGATCGTAGGCAAGCCCTTGCAGATAGCGCTGGCCAGCGACCGTGTCCTGTTCGCGCTGAAAGAGGTCAAGCGACGGCGCGGGCGGCCGCGGAAGAACTCCTGAAGGCTCGCCTCGGGCCTTCGTGACCTCGTAAACAAAAGGGGCGTCCCGTAACGGGACGCCCCTTCTTTTTCAGGATCCGGTGCGCTATTTGGCCCGGCCGAGCGCCCGGGTAATGGCCCGTTCCGCCGCGACCACGGTCAGGTGGGCCCGGTACTCCGGCGAAGCATGGATGTCGCCATTGAAGTCGCCGATCTCGGCGCCGGCACGCTTGGCAGCCGTGCTGATCTGCGAGGCGGTCAGCGCCTTCCCGACCAGGATGCGTTCCGTCCGTTTTGCGCGCACGGCCTTCGGTCCCGCGCCGGTCACGGCAACTCTCGCCGCCGTGCACACGCCACTGGCATTCACCGTGACGATGGCGGCCACGCCAACCACGGCATAGTGCGACGCCTTGTTCTCGAACTTGTAGTAAGCGGTTCCAGTCCTGGCCGCCAGGAATGGGATCCTGACGGTCTTGAGGACTTCACTGGGCCGCAACGACGTGGTCAGCAGGTCGACGTTAAACCGTTCGATGCTGATCTTGCGCGTGGCGCGGCTTGACGACGCCTCGAGCTCGGCCCCGAGCGCAAGGATCACCGCCGGGAAGTCGCCCGCCGGGTCGGCGTGCGCGAGGCTTCCACCGATCGTGCCCTTGTTGCGTACCTGCAGGTCGGCGACCTGCCCGGCCGCTTCGGCAAGGAGCGGGAAGTACTTTCGTACGACTGCCGAAGCTCCTATCGCGTCATAAGTGGTGGCGGCGCCGATCGCAAGACCGCCGCGCTCTTCCTTGATGCCTGACAATTCCTTGATGTTCGACACATCGATCAGGTACTTTGGCTCCGCCAGCCGGAGCTTCATCAGCGGAATCAGGCTTTGGCCACCCGCCACGATCTTCGCCTCGCCCTTGTAGCGAGACAGCAGCCGGGCGGCCTCCGCCACGGTGGCCGGCGCCAGGTACTCGAACTGAGCCGTTACCATCTAGCGTTTCCTCCCGTTGCGTGACCCCTGCCGGGCCTTGCGCCTCTCCTCTTTTGCGCCCTGAATCAGCCGCCATACCTTCTCCGAGGTGGCCGGCATGTCGATGTGAGTCACTCCCAGGTGCGAAAGCGCGTCCACGACCGCGTTGATCACCGCCGGACTGGCTGCGATCGTTCCCGTTTCACCGGCCCCCTTCACGCCCAGCGGGTTGGTGGGAGAAGGCGTCTCAGTGCGGGCGGTTTCGAAATTCGGGAACATCTCGGCGGTCGGCACCGCGTAGTCCATCATCGATCCCGACAGCAGCTGTCCGTCGTTGCTGTAGACGGCCTGCTCGACCAGGGCCTGTCCCACGCCCTGCGCAACGCCGCCGTGCACCATCCCGTCCACGATCATCGGATTGATGACCTTGCCGACGTCATCCACTCCGACATACCGAACCAGCTTGGTGTCGCCGGTCTCTTCGTCGATCTCCACTACGGCCACGTGGCATCCGAACGGCCAGGTGAAGTTCTCCGGGTCGAAGAAGCTGACCGCCTCGAGCCCCGGCTCCATGCCCTTCGGAAGGTCCTTGGCCAGATAGCACTGGAGGGCAATGTCCGGGAAGCTCATGGACTTGTCGGGCACGTCCTCAACTACGAAGCGTCCGTTGGCAAACTGCACTTGCTTTTCGGGCACACCCATCTGGTGGGCGGCCAGCTTCCGTGCCTTGGCCACGACCTTCTGAAGGCTCATGTAGAGGGCCGAGCCCCCGACCACTACGCTCCGGCTGCCGAACGTACCGGTCCCGAACTGCTGAGCTGCGGTATCGCCGTGCACCACCTCGACGTCTTCCATGGGAATGCCGAGTTGCGACGAAACGATCTGCGACATCGACGTGTAGTGGCCCTGGCCGTGCGGGGAGGTGCCGGTATAGACGGTCGCCTTCCCCGTCGGGTGGATGCGCACCAGGCTGGATTCCCAGAGTCCGGCGCCGGCCCCCAGTGAGGATGCGACCGCCGAGGGCGCCATGCCGCAGATCTCGATGTAGGTCGAGAAGCCGATCCCGAGCAGCTTGCCTTCCTTGCGGGCCGCTCGCTGCTCGACCTTGAACTTCGGGTAGTCGAGCATCTCCAGCGCCTTGTCCAGCGCCTTCTTGTAGTCACCAGAGTCGTACTTGACCCCCGTGGCCACTGCCTTGCCCCTCTTAAACGCAGGGATCATGTTCTTGCGGCGCACGGCAACGGGGTCGCGCCCGACGGCGTCTGCGAACCGGTCAACCATCCGTTCGACCAGGTAGGTCGCCTCGGGACGGCCGGCCCCTCGATAGGCGTCGACCGGCGTGGTGTTCGTGAACGCCCCGCGCACCTTGCACTTGACGTTCTCGAGCTTGTAGACGCCGACCAGCATGATTCCGAACAGGATCGTCGGGATCAGCGGCGCAAAGGTCGACAGGTAAGCACCGAGGTTGGCGTTGACCTCGCAGGAGATGCCGGTGATCGTGCCGTCCTTGTTGCCGCAGATCTCCACATCCGTGATGTGGTCGCGGCCATGCGTCGTGGCCAGGTAGTTCTCCTGGCGGCCTTCTATCCATTTGACCGGCCTGCCAAGCTGCTTGGCGACGATACCTGTGATCACTTCTTCGGCGTAGATGTAGAGCTTTGAACCAAAGCCACCGCCGACGTCCGGGGCGATCACGCGCAGCTTGTGCTCAGGGTGGCCCGTCACCAGCGCGAACAGGAGCCGCAGAAGGTGCGGGATCTGGGTCGACGTCCACATCGTGAGCTGGCCGGAGGCGGGCTCGTAGTCCGCGACCACACCACGGGGTTCCATGGCGTTGGGGATCAAGCGCTGGTTGACGATCCGTTCCCTGACGACAACGTCGGCCTTCTTCGCCGCCGCGGCGTAGTCTCCGCCGTTCACTTCCCAGTCGAACGCCACGTTGTTCGGAGCGCCGCCGGCGTCCGCATTGCCCTCGTGGAGGATCGGCGCGCCACGCTTGGTCGCCTTCTCCGCGTCGACGATCGCCGGTAGTGACTCGTAGGTGACCTTCACCGCGCGGGCTGCATCCGCCGCGAGATACGGAGCGCTGGCTACCACGGCGGCTACCGCGTCGCCTACGTAGCGCACCTTGTCGACGGCCAGCGGGGGGTGCTTCGGCTGCTTGAGGTCGGGCAGCACCCAGCCAGCGGGAAGGCTGCCAAGCTGCTCCTGCAGGTCGGCGCCGGTGAAAATCGCGACCACGCCGTCCATTTTCGACGCCCTTGAAACGTCGACGCGCTTGATGCGCGCGTGAGCGTGCGGGCTACGCACAAGCGAAAGGTGGAGCATTCCAGGGAGCCGGATGTCGTCGACGTACTTGCCCTGGCCGGAGATGAGGCGCGGGTCTTCTCGACGCTTGACCGATTCGTTGATCCCGACCATCGTCATGACGACCTCCTGGCCTCGGCCGCTGCCTGTACGGCTTTAACAATGTTGTGGTAGCCGGTGCAGCGGCAGAGGTTGCCGCGGAGCCCGGCGCGGATCTCCGCTTCCGTCGGTTTCGGACTCTTCTTGAGCAGGGCAACCGTGGTTATGATCATGCCCGGCGTGCAGAAGCCGCACTGCAGCCCATGCTGGTCCCAGAAGGCCTGCTGCACCGGGTGGTACTTGCCGTCTTTGGCGAGTCCCTCGACCGTGGTGATATCGGCCCCGTTAGCCTGGACCGCAAACATCGTGCAGGATTTGACGGCCTGCCCGTTCACCAGCACGGTGCATGCGCCGCAGCTGCTGGTATCGCATCCGATATGCGTGCCAGTAAGATCGAGCACATCCCTGATGAGGTGCGAAAGCAGCAATCGAGCTTCGACGTGCGCGGTATGCTCCACGCCGTTGACCCTCATGGTGATCATGTAGGACATGGGCAAGCTCCATTCACAAAGCGCGCGTCTGCGCGAGCGGAGCCACTATGCATCCGATTGCTTGGGAGCGCAAGTGGTCTGACAGGCGCGCAGCTACCCATCGGGCAGGGGAGAAGAAGTTGAAGATAGAAGGTTCTTACGAGATCAAGGCCGCCAGAGAGCGCGTCTGGGACCTGCTCAACGACGTCGATGTCCTCCGCGACTGCATTCCTGGCTGCGAATCGCTGACGCCGGCCGGCCCCGATACATTCGAGGCGGAGCTGTCGGTGGGGATCGGCATGATCCGCGGCTCGTATTCAGGCCGCGTCCGGATCAGCGATCGAAAAAAGCCCGGGTCGTACCGCCTGGAGATCGAGGGAGAAGGCCCGGGCGGGTTCATCAAGGGCGACGCCACAATCACGCTCCAGGCTACGGGCGAGAGTGTGACGACCGTGACCGTCGACGGCGACGGTGAGGTCGGCGGGATGCTGGCCCGGGTCGGACAGCGCCTGATTGGCCAGGCGTCGAAGTCGCTCATGAAGCAGTTCTTCGACTGCGCTGGCAAGAAGGCCAGGGGCTAGTGCCCCGAGCCCGTCCCGGCTACCGGGCCCGGGCAGGCCGGGACCCGGTGTCGGAAAACCCCGGACCGAAGCCGGCGCCCCTCACGGGTCGCGCGTATAGCCCCACTCGTCGACGACCCGCCGGGAAGGCTTGATACGGGAACTCGTCACGAATTCGATGCGGTTCCCATCGGGGTCCCTGATGAACAGGTAGCGCTGACCATCGTGCCGCTCTCCCGGCCCTTCGATCTCCAGACTGAGCGCCCGGAAGCGCTCCAGGGTGGCGTCGAAGTTCGTTACCTCGAAGGCCGTGTGGTAGCCGGCCGGCTTCCCATCCCGTGGTTCGATCAGGTGCACCATCGATCCGTCGCCGATGGCCGTCCAGACGATGTTCTTCGAATCGACCATCGAAGGGATCACCTGGACGCCAAGGACATCCCGCCAGAAGGCCAGGCTCTTCTTACGATCGGTGATCGGGATCCCGACATGGTTGACCCGCTGAACGTGGATCTCGTCAGCCACCTTGTACTCCTTAGGCCTCGACCTCGACGATCATTTCGACCTCGACAGGGATTGTGCGAGGCAGAGAACCCATGCCTACGGCCGACCGTGCGTGCTTGCCCTGTTCGCCAAAGACTTCGGTCATCAGGTCGGAGAAGCCATTGATGACCTCGGGGTGATTCTTGAAGTCGGGCACCGCGTTGACCATCCCAAGTACCTTGACGACCCGCTTCACTTTGTCGAGGCTGCCGATCTCGCCTTTCAGGCTGGCGAGGGCGGCGATACCTACGAGGCGAGCGGCCTGATACGCCTGCTTTTCATCCATGTCGCGGCCGACCACTCCGGACATGAGCGTCTTGTCCTTTTTCAGGGGCCCGTGCCCCGAGATGAACACGAGGTTGCCGACCCGCACCGCGGGCACGTAGTTGGCGACGGGTTTGGGCTTGAGCGAAAGATCGATTCCAAGCTCTTTGATGCGCTGTTCTGCCTTCAAGAAAGACCCTCCTGTGGGCGGCTGAGCCCCGGTTGTTCGATGCCGGACTATTTAACCAGCATGCGACCGCCCCCGCTGAGGCCGGGCCGGAAATTCAGGCTGGCGAGACGGGGGCCGGGCGTTTCGGCGGCCGAAGCATGAAGAACACGATCGCCGCCGCGAACATGACCACGCTGCCAGCGAACAGGGCGGCCTGGTAGGTGCCGGTCCGGTCGAAGACCAGGCCAGCCGCGATCGGGGTGATCACCAGGGCTGCGTTGTACATGGGCGCCAGCATGCCCCGCAGAGTCGCGAAATTGCGACGTCCAAACATGTCGCCCACCAGTGCCCAGTTGAGCGAGGCGCCCGCTTCGGAACCAGCCCAGAGCAGCAAGGAGAGCATCAACGGCCAGGTGCCGCTCACCAGTGCCAGCAGCAGGAGGCTGAGGGCGGAGGACGTGTATCCGATCGAGAGCAGCAAGGTACGGCCGATACGATCGCCGAGCCAGCCGAAGAGCAGGATCAACGGGACCGAAAATGCCGCCAGGGCGCCCACCATGAAGGCAGCAGACTGCTCGGACTCGCCCCTCGACACGAGCATCGGCACCAGGTGCACGCCCACGGCGCCGTGCGCGGCCATGCGGAGCACCGTCCCGAGGGTAAGCACCCAGTAGGCGCGGGTGCGGAGCGCCTCCCGGATGGTCCAATCCTCGGTCGTGGCTTCGAACCGGGAGCTGGCCCTCCCGTGCTTGACCGCCGTCGGTGCGGGACCGGGAGCCCCGTCCGGGTGCAGGCCCATGCTTTCCGGTGACCTGCGGAAGACGAGCGCGAGGGGTGCAACGACCAGGATCATGAGGATCCCGACCCAGAAGGCTGCGGTTTGCCAGCCTACGCGCAGGATCACCCAGGCCAGGGCCGGGATCATGATGGCGCCGCCCAGTCGGAACGCCGCGCTGTTTATCGACATCGCAAGCCCGCGCTTGCGGATGAACCACTGGTTCAATGCCGTGGTCGCGCCCTGCATGAACGCGGTCGAAGCGCCGATCGAAATCACCAGGAGATAGACCAGCAGGAACGACAGGTACGAGTTCGTCTGCGACAGGCCCAGGTACCCGATCCCGACCACGATCGTGCCGGTAAGCATCAACGGGCGCACACCGACGCGGTCTACCAACCAGCCCGTGATCGGGCCCAGGACCCCGTTCTCGGCACGTGCCAGCGCGAACGGCACGGCGGTTGCGGCATGGCTCAGGCCAAGCGTCTGCGCCACGGGCAGGAAGAAGACCGTAAACCCCTGCCACTGGATGCTGCCCCCGATGCCGTTCGTGAGGGACGACGCGATGACGATCCACCAGCCGTAGAACATGCCGCCGCGGCGGGTCGCCGGAGCGACCGGCCCGGTTGCATGAGCTGCGGCTGGATCGGGCGAGGCCCGCCCTTCGCCGTCAGAGTTGGTCAAGGACGGCCGGGGCCCGGGGCGGGCGCCGACCGGCGGAGCCCATCACAGGCCAACTTCAGCCGCCCGCCTGGATCCTGGCGCCCGGTTCGGTCATCTTGGCCGGGTCCAGGACCTTGTCGAGCTCGCTGGCGGAAAGCTTTGTTTCGCGCAGGGCGACTTCCTTGATCGTCTCGCCGGTCTGCGAGGCCTTCTTCGCGATTGCCGCCGCGGCGTCGTATCCGATGATCGGGGCCAGGGCGGTGCAGATGGCCAGGCCTTTTTCGACCATTGCCGGCCCGTGCCCGGTCGCCTTGACGCCGGCGACGCACTGCGCCGAGAAGTTTGTGCATGAGGTCGCCAGAAGGTCGATCGACTGCAGCAGGTTGTATGCGGCGACCGGCATCATGACGTTCAGCTCGAAGTTGCCCGACTGGCCGGCGATCGTGACCGTGACATCATTTCCGATGACCTGGGCACAGGCCATGGTAAGTGACTCGGCGATCACGGGGTTGACCTTGCCGGGCATGATCGAGCTGCCCGGTTGTACCTCGGGCAGCGCCAGCTCACCGAGCCCGGCGCGCGGGCCGGAACCGAGCCAGCGGAAGTCGTTGGCGATCTTCATGAGGCTCGTGGCCACGGTCTTCAGCGACCCGCTGGCCTCGACCACCGCGTCGATCGTGCTCTGTGCCTGGAAGTGGTTGGAGGTTTCGCTCAGCTTGAGACCCGTGGTCTCCGAAAGCCGGGCGATCACGCGGCGGGCGAACTCGGGGTGCATACCCACGCCGGTACCTACCGCAGTGCCGCCCAGCGCAAGCACCCGTAGTTCGGCCAAGGCATGTTCGATTCGCCGACGGCCCAGCTCGATCTGGCCCGCGTACCCCAGGAACTCCTGGCCCAGCCTGATCGGCGTGGCGTCCTGAAGGTGCGTCCGCCCGGTCTTCACGATCGACCAGAACTCCTTCGACTTTGCGAGCAGCGCCTGCTCCAACTCTTGCATCGCCGGCAGGAGTCGCTCGGCGATTGCAGTTGCGGCCGCAAGGTGGATTGCGCTGGGGATCACGTCGTTCGACGACTGGCCCTTGTTGACGTGATCGTTCGGGTGGACCGGCTTGCGGGAGCCGAGCTCGCCGCCGAGTGCCTGGATGGCCAGGTTCGAGATGACCTCGTTCACGTTCATGTTGGTCGACGTGCCCGACCCGGTCTGGAAGATGTCGACCACGAACGCGTCGTCGTGCTGACCTTCTGCGACGCGCCCGGCAGCCGCGATTATCGAGTCTGCGATCTTTGGGTCCAGCTCACCCAGCTCGCGATTGACGACCGCAGCCGCCTGCTTGATCTGCGCGATCGCCCTGATGAACGAGCGGTTGAACCGGAGCTCGCTGATCGGAAAGTTCAGCCTCGCCCGCTGTGTGTTTGCGCCGTACAACGCGTCGGCAGGCACCTGGAGTTCGCCCATCGAATCGCGCTCGCGGCGCATCCGAGGTCGGGCGTTGTCTGAAGTCATTCATAGCTCCCGAAGTTGCTGTTCTCTTAGCTTGAAGCTAGATATTAGCGGATGGACCGCATCCCGAATTGCCGTTGCCCTGACCGCCTACAATCCGACCGCGCCGGACCGCAGGCCGCCAGCCTGCCAGGCGCGTCCGCCGCGCCGTTACAACCAGGGGGAGAGAAATGCCCGTTGGCACAATCGCGATCCTTAGCCCCGGGGAGATGGGGGGAGCCGTCGGTGGTGCACTGAGCCGGAGCGGTTTCCAGGTAATCACCTCGCTCGAGGGTAGGAGCGAGCGCTCGAGGCAGTCCGCCCAGCGGCATGGCATTCGCGACGTCGGCGGCTACGATGCACTGGTGCGCGCCGCTGACCTGGTCCTTTCGATCCTGGTCCCGGCCGAAGCGGTGGCGGTGGCCACACGCACCGCAGAAGCAATGCGCTCAGCGAAACGTGGCATCTACTACGCCGACTGCAACGCGGTCGCGCCCGCTACGGTGCAGGCGATGGCCGAGATCGTGGAATCGGCGGGAGGGAACTTCATCGACGGAGGAATCATCGGCGGCCCACCGCGCGCGGGCTATGCGCCCAGATTCTATGCCAGCGGCAAGTCTGCGCACGTGCTCGCCGAGCTGAGCGGGAAGGGCATCGAGGTCGTGACCGTTGGCGACGAAATCGGGAAGGCCTCGGCGGTGAAGATGTGCTACGGGGCCCTGACGAAGGGGACTATCGCTCTCCAGGTGTCGCTACTGATCGCTGCGGCCAGGCTGGGCGTCTATGACGACCTGGCCGCAGAGTTCCGGCACAGCCAGGCCGACGCCATGAAGCGGATCGAGGGACAGATCGGGCGACTGCCGACGGTCGCACACCGGTGGATCGGCGAGATGGAGGAGATCGCGTCCATGTTCGAAGCGGTCAGGCTACCCGGTAACTTCCATTACGGGTCGGCCGAGCTTTTCAGGATGGTGGCCGGCTCGCCGCTGGCGCAGCCCGGCATAGACCGGCCCTCGCTAAATGAGGCGGTAGGAAAGTTGGCAAAATCATGAAATTCAAACTCGGCTACTCAACTTACGCGCTCAAGGCCGTGGACCCGTTCGTCGCCTTGCCGAGGATTCGAGAGGTTGGATACGAAGCGCTCGAGATCTGCCTGAGCGAAGCCTGGCCAACCACGCCGGCGAGATTTCCGGCGGCAGAGCGCAAGCTGCTGGCCAGGCTGGCGCGCGACCTCGGTTTTCCGTCACCGATCCTCTTCGGGAACATCGATGTCTGTGCGCCCGCCGAGGGGCGGGCAGCGATGTTGAAGTCAGCCACCGAAAAATTCCAGATGGCGCGTGACCTTCACTACGACGACACGCCCATCTTGATGACCACTACCGCCGGGCACAGCATGCCGGGATGGGAACGGGGCAAATTCGAGATTCGCGACGCGTTCCTCCGGCTGGCTGATGTCGCAGCCGCCCAGGGCGTCACGATCGCGATCGAACCTCATGCCGGGACCGAATTTGAAACCCCGGAAAAGGCCGTATGGCTGGTCCAGGAGGTAAAGCACCCGAATATCAAGCTCGACCTGGACGTCAGCCACTTCTATGTCGAAGGCGCCACCGTCGAACACAGCATCGATCTTTGTGCGCCACATTCGGTCATGGTCCATATCAAGGACGGTCGCAAGGTAGCCGGCAAGGTCGAGTACTGCCTGACCGGGGCGGGGACGATCGATCTCAACAGCTTCGTGCGTACGCTTGCCCGCAACAACCTGCGTTCATTGCCGATCTACGCCGAGATCAGCGTGCAGCAGTCCAACCGTCCCGACTACGACCCGTGGTGGACGGCGAAGTTCTGCTTCGACGCCCTTGACCGTGCCTGCAAGGCGATGGCCGGCCGGTGATCCCGGAGGGCGGCAGGCAGGGGCGGGCAATGCGGCGGTGAGAATCCTCAAGATCAATCACCAGTCGATGCCGATCAGGGACCGCGGACGTGCCCTCACGTTCTGGCGCGATCTCCTTGGCCTCGAGATCGTGCCGACGCAGGAAGGCACCGGCGACCGCCTCATCTGGCTGCGTGCCGCGGATGGCAGCATGGTCCACCTGCTGCAGCGGGATGACCAGGACCGGCCCAATATCCACACTGCATTCGAGGTCGAGGACTTCGACGCCGCCCTGCAGGAAATGCGGGAAGCCGGGTTCGAGATCGTAAAAGGCCCGCTGGAACGGGCCGACGGACAGCGGGCTTTCTATGTGTTTGACCCGGAGGGCAACCGGCTTGAGTTCACGACCCGCAACGGGTTGAAGCCCTCGGGCCGCACCGTGAGCCGCGATGGGTACACCAGCGAGGCGCCTGCGCCCGGAGCCGCACCGGAAGGTCAGCCGCGCCCGAACGGCGGGTAGCCGGTCGGCCAGGCCGAACAGCCGGGACGAACGTTGGTGGTAATCGACCGTCAGCGACCCTGGATAAGGCGCGCCGACGTGCCCGGTCAAATACGGCCACCTCTTATTCGATCTGCCTGGCTCTCCAACTGGGCACGCAACGCTTCCGGCTCGTTCACCGGTAGCTGGCAAACGGAGTTCTCACACACGTAGGCGGCCGGTCGCCCGCCGATCCTCGTTCGGCCCGTCAGCAGTGGCAGCCGATGCGTCGCGGCATCGTCCGGCGAGCCCGCAAGCACCGACGTGGGGTGGTACCCGCGACGGTAGACCGCCAGCAGATCGAGCGTGCGCCGGTCTTGTTGATCGCCGATTACGACCATTTCCCGGGAGGGCGAGGTGTAGAGGTCGAGGGCGGCCAGCCAGTGCCCCATGCCGGCCGGGGCACGCGCCACGAAGTCACGCACCGACCGCAACGACTTTGCGGCATAGCCTTCCAGTTCAGAACGGCCGGTCAACCTCGCAAGCCGAATCAGTGCAACCGCGGCAGCCGAACCACCGCACGGCGTCGCGTTGTCGAAGATGTCGCGCGGCCTGACCACCAGGCGCTCATGATCCGAGCCGGTGTCGAAGAAGACCTGATCCTCGGAAGACCAGAAAAGTCCAAGCATGCCTTCAGCCAGCTTCTCCGCCTCGATCAGCCACCGCTCCTCGAAGGTCGCCTCGAACAGCGCCGTCAGAGCGTCGACCAGGTACGCGTAGTCTTCCAGGTAGGCGTTGAGGCGAGCAGTCCCCGCGCCATGCGCGTCGGCCTTCCAGGTGCGCAGGAGCCGGCCGTCCCGCACGAGCTCGGAAAGCAGGAATCCGCCGTTCTTTTTTGCTATGTGAAGGTAATGAGGGTTCTCAAGTGCTGCGCCGGCCTCGGCGAACGCCCTGAGGACGAGTGCGTTCCACGCCGTGAGCACCTTGTCGTCGCGCAAGGGCTTGACCCGTTTCGAGCGCTCGGCGAGCAACAGCGAGCGGGCCTGGTCGATGGCCGCCGCCAGGTCCGAGGCCGGCATGCCGAGCTCCGCCGCCGCTTCTTCGGCCGGGCGGGGTACCGAAAGGATATTGCGTCCTTCGAAGTTCCCGTCGTCCGTGATGTCCCAGTAAACGCGCGCGATCCTGGACAGTTCCGGCCCCAGGATCCGGTCGATTTCGGACGCCCACCATACGAAGTACCGCCCCTCTTCGCCCTCGGAGTCGGCGTCCTGTGCGGAGTAGAAACCGCCACGCGGGGAGAGCATCTCGCGCTCAAGGTAGGCGAGGATCTCGTCGACGACCCGCCGGTACACAGGACGGCCAGTCGCCTGGAAGGCGTGCAGATAGAGCTGCGCGAGCAGGCCATTGTCATAGAGCATCTTCTCGAAATGAGGCACCAGCCACGCCCCATCGGTCGAATACCGGTGAAAGCCACCGCCCAGCTGGTCGTACATGCCGCCCGCGGCCATCTTTTCGAGGGTCAGCTCGGCCATCGTCAGGGCGTGCTCATTCCCGGCGCCCCGCCAGTGTCGTAACAGGAACTCGTAGGTCATCGGCTGTGGGAACTTGGGTGCAGTCCCGAACCCGCCGAGCCGGGGATCGAAGTCGCGGGCAAGGACACGGAACGCTTCCGAGAGCGTGTCACGAGAGAGCGGGGCGTCGCTCCCGCGGGCGCTGACCTGCTGCGCGATCTGGCCGAGCAGCTGGCCGGTGCCGGCGAGTATCTCTTCGCGCCTTTCCCGGTAGGCTTCTGCGACCGCGCTGAGGACGCGCTTGAAGCTCGGACGTCCGTGCACATCCTCGGGCGGGAAGTAGGTCCCCGCGTAGAAGGGCCGGCCGTCGGGCGTGAGGAAGACCGACATCGGCCAGCCGCCCTGACCGGAAATGAGCTGCGTCGCGGTCATGTAGATCGAGTCGAGGTCGGGGCGCTCTTCACGGTCGACCTTGATGCTCACGAAGTTCTCGTTCATGAGACGGGCCGTCGCCTCATCCTCGAACGACTCATGCTCCATCACGTGGCACCAGTGACAGGCGGAGTATCCGATGCTCAGGAAGATCGGACGATCCTCGGCGCGCGCCTTCTCAAGCGCCTCAGCGCCCCAGGGGTACCAGTCGACCGGATTGTCCCTGTGCTGGAGGAGATAGGGGCTGGTTTCGCCCGCCAGTCTGTTCGGCACTGTGTCCGCACCCTTTCTTAAGCAGTTCAACTAGCGTAAAGTCTCGCATTCGTGGAAGCGATCGTTGTCCTCGTGTTTGTGCTCGTCTATCTCGGCATGATCGTCGGCCGGATCCCCGGCCTGGGGCTCGATCGTTCAGGGCTCGCGCTGGTCGGCGCGATCGCGCTGCTGGCGATCGGGTGGTTCTCGCTGACCGAAGCGGTGGCTGCGATCGATGCTTCCACGCTTTCCCTGCTGTTTGGCCTCATGCTGGTCTCCGCCCAGCTGCGCATCGGCGGCTTCTACTCTGCGGTGACCGAACGCATGGCGCGCGTGGACGTATCGCCACCGGCACTGCTCGGCCTCATGGTCGTCAGCGCCGGCATCCTGTCGGCGCTGCTGGTCAACGACATCGCCGTGCTCGCAATGGCGCCCTTGCTCATCGAAATCTGCGTGCGACGCAGCCTGGACCCCATGCCTTTCTTACTCGGCCTGGCCGCCGCCGCCAATGTCGGATCGGCCGGCACGCTGATCGGCAACCCCCAGAACGCGCTGATCGGCCAGACCCTTGACCTTTCATTCGCTCGCTACCTGGCGGACGGCGGAGTTCCCGCGGCGTTGGGGCTCGGGATCGTGTGGCTGGTAATCGCGTGGGCCTACCGGGGCAAGTGGACGAAGGCATCCCCGCCGCTTGCCGTGGAAAGGCCGCCCTTCGACCGGTGGCACACGATACGCGGGCTCGTGGTCCTGGCGGCGTTGATCGCGCTTTTCCTGGTCGGCCGCTGGCCAAGGGAGCTGCTTGCGCTCGTCGCCGGCGGCGCGTTACTCGTGTTCAACCGGGGAATTGACTCGCGGCGGATCCTGAACCTCGTCGACTGGCAGTTGCTGGTGCTCTTTGCCGGGCTTTTCGTCGTGAACGCCGCACTGCTGGCGACGTCGGCGTTCGGTCAGACCACCGATACGCTGGCGGGCCGAGGGGTCGACATGTCGAATCCGGCCGTGCTTTTCGCGTCGTCGGCCGTCCTCTCGAATATCGTCTCCAACGTCCCGGCGGTCATGCTGCTGCTCCCGTTCGCAAAGGGCGAGATCGCCGGCCCGGCGCTGGCGCTTGCCAGCACGTTCGCCGGCAACTTCCTGATCGTTGGCAGCATTGCCAACATAATCATGGTCGACCAGGCGGGCCGGCTCGGTTTCCGCATCACGTGGCGCGATCACGCTCGCATCGGCGTGCCCGTGACGCTTCTGACCCTCTTCCTGGCGGCAGGCTGGCTCTGGCTGCGGGCCCCCTAGCGGGCCTGCAGCGCCTCAGCCAGGCCGGGGACGTGTGCGGCGCCAACCGGCACGGTAATCGACGCCCCCTGGAAGTCGTCGCCGACCGGCTGGATCCTCCCGCCGAGGCAGGCAGCGAGGAATGCTTCCGAAACGGCATTGAAGGAGATTGCATTCTCAGGCCGACCGAATCCATGCCCCTCGTCGGGGTACAACAGATAGGTGACCGGGATGCCCTTCGACTGCATCGCCTCGACGACCTGGTCCGACTCGGAGACCTTTACCCGCGGGTCGTTCTTGCCCTGTCCAATCAACAGCGGACGCTTGATGCGGTCGACGTAATTCAACGGGGACCGCTCTTCGAGTAATCGGCGCCCCTCCTCGGTCGCCGGGTCACCGATACGCACGTGGAAGGACTTGATGATTGGCTTCCAGTAGGGCGGGATGGTGTTGAGCAGAGTAAGTAAATTCGACGGGCCGACCAGGTCGACCCCGCAGGCAAAGAGGTCAGGGGTCATGGTCAGGCCGACCAGTGTCGCGTATCCGCCATAGCTTCCCCCCGCGATCGCCACCTTCTCAGGTTGCGCGATCTTCTCGGCAATCGCCCACCGGACCGCGTCGACCAGGTCGTCGTGCATCTTGCGGCCCCATTCGTGGATCGCGGCGTTGAGGAACTTCTTCCCGAAACCGGTGGAGCCGCGGTAGTTCACACTCATGACGGCGTAGCCGCGGTTTGCCAGCCACTGGTGGTACGCGTTGTAGCCCCAGTGATCGCGGGCCGCAGGGCCGCCATGGACATACAAGACCATGGGTACCGGCCGTTGCGGCCGTCCCGGCGTACGCGCGTCGCTGCCGGCCGGAAGGGTGAGGTAGGAGACCAGCGGCAAGCCGTCGCGCGCCGGGATCACGACCGGATGCATTTTCGACAGGCGCACGTTCTCCAGTTCGGGACGGGTCGAAAAGAGAAGGTCCAGGGCGCGGCTCGACCGGTCGTACCGGTAGTAGCGATCCGGGCCGTCGTCCCGGCCATAGCCGACGATCCAGCGGGTGTCGTCCAGCGTGCGTGCAGCGATGCCGAATTCGCCTTCTGCGGCCGACTCGAGCAGCCTGATATCACCCGAGAGGTCATCGTCGAGTACCGTCCAGGTGTCCTTCTCGTACGTGAACGCGACCGCCTGGGCACGCTTCGTCACGGGATGCCGTACCACGTGCCCGACATCTGCGCGTGGATCCTCCGCCAGCAGCCGGGCTTCGCCGGTGGCGACATCCATCGAGAACAGCGCCGAGGTGTCGCGCCCCCTGCTGTCGACCAGGTACAGCTCTCGGGCTGCTGCATCAAAGCCGAGAGCGTAAGTCGTTAGAGCGTCCTCGACCGGGATGGAGATGAAGGGTTGCCAGTTGGCGCCGACGCGTCGCTGGATCGTTCTCCCGCCATCAGCCTCCATCCGGTCGCCCAGCCGGACCGTGTAGGAGTCGTCCAGCACGAAGCCTGAGAATCCTTCGTTGCGTTCTAACAGCGACGCCTTCCCGGTGGCGAGTTCGACGACGTGCAGGTCATGAAGCTCCGGATTGCGATCGTTAAGCCCGACCACGATCGCGCCGGGGATCCGGTGGGACAGCTTGGTGACGCGTGCCTGGACACCAGCCAGAGGAGTCAGGCTCCTGGCTTCTTTGCCCGCGTGGTCGATCGCGTACACCTGCCAGTTCTCGTCACCTTCCAGGTCCTGGAGATAGAGGATGGTTTCTCCATCGAATGCCCAGAAGTGCGCCCTGATCCCGCGCTTGCGGTCGTGGGTAATCGGCCTTGCGGCGGCGATATCGTTGGCAGGGCCGGCCCAGACGTTAAGGACGCCGTCGACCGGCGCCAGATAGCTGATCAATCTGCCGTCGTGGCTCAGGGTGGGCCATGTGCGTGTCGGGTTTCCGAAAAGCAGACTGCGCGGCGTCAGGGGTGCTGGCATGTTGCATTTACCTTTAAGTGTCAGGGGGTGTCAGGGCAGGACTTCGAGCGTCCTGACGCGGTAGGAGGGCGAAAGAAGGTCTATGACCCTGATGCGATGGTTGTTCGTATCGACCACGTACAGCTGATCGCCCAGGATCGCCAGGCCGGCAGGTTCGTCGAAACTGGCGGTCGTACCCGCGCCGTCGTCGGCGCCTGCCTTGCCCGACCCGGCGATCGTCCTGACCTGGAGATCCGGGGTAGTGAGCCTCTTGATCTTGTGGTTGTAAGTGTCTGCGATGTAGACAGAGGTCGTTCCGCGTTCCTCGCGCAAGGCCAGGCCCTGGCAATGCTGCAGGACCGCCTTCCTGCCGGTGCCATCGCTGTCGCCGAAGTCAAACAAGCCGGTGCCCACGAGGGTGGTGACGGTCGCCCCGGGCCCGATGCCGGCGGTCCGGATTGCGCTTGTCTCACTGTCGGCGAAGTACACGAGACGCCCGTCGGTCTTGACCCCGTATGGCTGGGCACAGCGCGCCGCCGCAAGCGGACCGTCGATGATGTCCTCGCCTCCGTCGCCCGCGTAGGGGGCGATCCGGCCCGAATCCAGGTCCATCGCCCAGAGTTGATGGAAGCCTGCCATGGCGATATAGAGCACTCCGTCATGCAGCGCGAGGTCGTACGGGGAGTTCAACGGATTCTGCCTGGCATCGCCGCCCGCGTGCCGGTAGAGCGACTGCTCTCCCGTCCCGGCGATCGTACGCACCGACTTCTCCGCGAGGTCAACGATGCGTATAGCGTGGTTCTCGGCGTCGGCAACGTAGATGCGATCGCCATCGATCGCCATCCCCTGCGGCTTGTTGAACGTGGCGTCGTGCAGGCTGCCGTCTGAGAACCCGGGCTCGCCTGCGCCTACCGCCTCGATCACCCGGCCATCGATTCCAAGGACCAGGAGGCGATCGTGATTCGAGTCGGCGACTACCAGCCGGTTGCCGGCAGGGTCGGCCTCTATCTTGCCCGGGTAGGCGAGCGCTCGCGCGGCCTGGCGGTCCGCCTCGAGCTGGAATGGCAGGAGCTTGCGATCTATCTGCCCCAGCCGGTCGAACTCCCGGATCATGTCGCCGACCAGTTCATCGAACGGTTCCAGCTCGAACTCGCCCTCGTGCTTCCCGATGACCTTGCCCTGCGGGTCGATGAACATCAGCGTGGGCCATGCCCGGACGGCGTAGCTCCGCCAGACGGTGAAGTCGCGATCGTTCACGACGGGGTGCTCGATGCCGTAGCGCACCACGGCGTTGCGGATATTCGCAGTCTCCTTCTCGTTAGGGAACTTCGAGGAGTGAACGCCGACCACGACCAGTGAATCCCGGTATTTGCGTTCCAGCTTCCGCAACCGCGGAAGTATGTGCATGCAGTTGATTCAACAGTAGGTCCAGAAGTCGAAGATCAGCAGCTTGCCGCGCAGCGCCTCGAGGGAAAGTGGACGGTCGACGTTCAGCCACTCGAGATCGCGCGGAAACGCGGGAGCGTTCACCTTGCCGGCGTATTTGGTCGTCATCGACCTAGGTTAACCCAGCCGCCGCTGGTGCCGGCCCGCGCGCGTGCTCGTTGCCCGTGCGGGCGTGCCCGCTAGCTTCCGCGCGCCTGCCTCAGGAAGTGCTTGCCGTAGTAGGTCATGAAGGTCGCCACGTGGGTGTAGTGGTAGAGGATCCCGGCCTTCAGGTTCGCGGCCACGTCATCGGCGGCGCAGGTCGTTCCGGACGCCTTCTTTGCGCCGTGGATCTTCGCGAAAGCCCCTTCAACGGCCTGCTTCACGACCGGGTGATCGCGTTGTCCGGGGTAGCCCAGCGACTGCGAAAGGTCGGTCGGACCGATGAAGAACACGTCCACCCCCGGGGCCGTCAGGATCTGGTCGAGGTTCTGCAGGCCTTCTTGCTCCTCGATCTGCACACATACGAGGGTCTCCCGGTTTGACCATTCGGTGTAGGCCGAGATGCTCCCGCCGGTAATTCCGAAGCCGGTCGACCGCTGGCCCCTGGCCAGGCCCCGGTTCCCCTGCGGGTGGTACTTCATCGCCCGCACGGCCGCCAGGGCTTCGTCCCTGGTATTGACGTGTGGCACCTGCAGGCCCATTGCGCCCCGGTCCAGGTAGCGCATCAACACCTCGGGGCGGTTGGCTTCAGGCCGCACGATCGGCGTGAGGCCGCGTCGCTCGGCCGCGAGGCACATCAGCTCGGCGCTCTCCGGCGTCATCGAACCGTGCTCGCAGTCGATCAGTACCCAGTCGAAACCGAGTTCGCCGATCATTTCAACGACCTGCGGCGAGGGGAACATCACGGAGACGCCAAAGACGGGTTGCCCCGCCTGAATCTTTGCCTTCATCTTGTTCTGCAGCATTCGTATCTCCGACCCGATTTTCGTTCCGGACGCGCATTATGACACCGGCCCGCCACATCAAAGCGGAAGTCATTGACACGACCCCGCGCGCAGGTGAGACTTCAGCTTGGCGCGCTCGCGCGTCATCCCCCTGATGCCCCCTGACCGCCGCCCGTGGTGGCGGGGAGAGGTTCCTTCGAAATGACAAAGAAGCTCGCAACTCGCATGAGCAACCTGGGCACGGAGACGGCTTTCGAGATCCTTGCCAAGGCGAAGCAGCTCGAACGATCGGGCCGCGACATCGTGCACCTTGGTATCGGAGAGCCCGACTTCGATACCCCGGCGCACATTCGCGAGGCCGCCAAGAAGGCGCTCGACGACTCGTTCACGCACTACGGACCTTCGGCCGGCCTTCCCGAGGCCCGCGAGGCGATCGCCCGCCACCAGACGAAGCGCCAGGGCTACGAGATCGGTCCGGAGAGGATCGTCGTGACGCCTGGCGGCAAGCCGATCATGTTCTTCACCATCCTCGCCCTGGTCGACGAAGGCGACGAAGTCCTCTACCCGAACCCGGGTTTCCCGATCTACGAATCGATGATCCGGTTCGTGGGCGGGGTGCCGGTGCCGACCCGCCTGTACGAGGAGAACGGGTTCAGCGTCGACGTCGAAGAGATCCGCAAGAAGATCACCAAACGCACGAAGCTGATCATCCTTAACTCCCCGAGCAACCCGTGCGGCAGCGTGATCCCGGATAGCGATCTCAAGGAGATCGCAAAAATCGCCGTGGCAGCCGACGTCACGGTCATGAGCGACGAGATCTACAAGGACTTCTATTTCGAGGGATCACACACTTCGATCAGCCGCTTCCCGGGCATGAAGGAACGCACCGTGATCCTGGACGGCTTCTCGAAGAGCTACGCGATGACCGGCTGGCGTCTGGGTTACGGCGTGCTCCCCGAGTTCATGGTCGAAGGCGTCACGAAGCTGATGACCAACAGCGTCTCCTGCACGTCGTCGTTCAGCCAGATCGCGGCCATCAAGGCGCTCGACTCGTCCCAGCAGCCCGTGCTGGACATGGTCGCCGAGTTCCATAAGCGCCGGAAGCTGATCGTCGAAGGCTTGAACTCCATCAAGGGCATCAGCTGCGTGATGCCGAAGGGCGCCTTCTACGTGTTCCCGAACATCCGGGGTACCGGGATGAAGAGCAAGGAATTTGCGGAGCGCGTCCTCACGGAGGCGGGCGTGGCCACGGTCCACGGGACCTCGTTTGGCGAGTTTGGCGAAGGCTACGCCCGGCTCTCGTTCGCGAACTCGCAGGCCAACATCACCAAGGCGCTCGGGCGCATCGAAGAGTTCCTGGCCAGGAGATAGTCAGGCTAGCGCTTGCCGCCGGCCAGCGCCTTCGCCTCGGGCATCCGGCTGAGGAACAGGAGGATCGCCACGCCGGCGATCGCGAGCGCCCCGTTGAAGCTGAACGCCAGGCCCCAACCATGGTCCGCCGCCCGCGTGAAATCCAGGATGCTACCTGCTATCACCGGCGCTAACGCGCCGATGCTGAATCCGGCAAACGACTGGATCGCCTGCGAGGATCCAACGCGCCCGGCCGGCGCCAGCTCGGTGACCGAGGCCGAATAGATCGCGGAGTCGGCGGCGGTCGCGAACCCGTAAAGGAACCCGAAAACCACCAGGACTCCGAACGGCGCCGACATGAGCCAGCCAAGCACGAAGGAACAGGCGCCGCTCAGCCCGAAGATGGCTATCGCAGCCCTGGTGCGCCCGACCCGGTCGGAAAGCACGCCGCCCAGGAAGACGCCGGCCACGCCGCTCGCAAACATGAGACCGGAAAGCGCAGCCGCAAGCGGTAGCGCGGTCACGACGTCCCTGCCTGATCGAACCAGCGAGGCAATCATCAGGAGCGGCAGCCAGAGACGCGCCAGGTAGAGCTCGGCAGAGTGCAGCGAGTAGGCGCAGATCATCAGCGCGGTCGGGCGGTTTCGGAGGATACCCAGGCTGAGCCGCCAGGACCCCGGTGCGGTTACCCGTTCGCGCGCCCGCCAGGCTTCGGGCAGCATCGTCAGCCAGAGGAAGATCCCGGCCACCCCGAGCAAAGCGGTGTAGAGGTAGGCGTCTTGCCAGGTCTGGGTGCGTCCCGCCAGTGCGCCGGTGACGATGTAGGACACCGTGGTTCCCGCATAGGAAGCGGCGACGAACACGGCGACCGCGGTTGCCCGGCCGCGGTTTGCGAAACGCCGTGCGACGAGCTGAATGCCGGGCACGTATACCGCCACATGGCCGGCCCCGGCAGCGAACCGCAGCGCGGAGGCCGTCACCGCGTCCGTGGCAAGCAGCGGAAACGCGATGTTGGCCAGCACCGCCGCGACGACGCCTGACAACAGCACGATGGCGGCCGGATACCGATCGGTCAGGGGGACGAGCAGGAGGGACGAGGCCGCATACCCGGCGAGGTACGACGAAAAGACCAGTGCCGACTGGCTGTTGCTCATCTCCCACTCCGGCTGGATTGCCGGGAGGAGGGCCACATAACTCGAAAATGGCAGGAGCGAAATGAAGACGACGACGCTGACCCGCACCAGCCAGCTGACGTCGGCCGTCCGCCACGCCCGGTCTTCCGCCTCGCGCGCGGCTATGGCGCAGCCTCCCCGGCTTCCGTTGACGCCACTGCGCCGCGTGCCACCATCATGTCGCGTGTGTTCGCCCGGGCGATGGCCCGCAGGACATGGGCTGTAGCCTCGCGCACCTGCTTCACCGGCGCCTCAACGTGAACTCGTGGGGTTTCATCGAGCAGCCCCCACATCAGTGGCAGATCTACGGGTGCCAGCAAGCCAGAAGGCGCCATGATGTAGTGGCAGTGCGCGACCCTCAGGTAGGAAGCGTCGTGAAATTTCGTGCTGTACGTGGCGATCCGCTCTCGTAGCGCCTCCGATCGCCGGACGACCCGGGCGTGCTCGCTCAGCGCCTGCCGGTAGCCGGGGTCGGCCCGAAAGTCGTCGGACCGTTCCGCGCGAGCGTGCCCCGCCGCAGCCTCCAGCACGCCGGCAGTCAGTCTTATGGCCTCTTGGACCCTGGGCACCCGCGCCTCCAGCCGCTGACGGTCGTGTTCTGTGTGGTCGTCCCGTGAGAGATCGCCCCGCGATGACTTCACTTCGACCAGGTAGACGCGGTTGCCCGGGCCGACGCCAACGACGTCGGCGATACGGCCGAACGGGCCCTCGAGCTTGACCTCAAAGCCTATGGCGCGACACCTGGCCGCGCTGTGGAGCCACTCCCAGGCGGCCCATTTCAAGCGGTACGTGAGGAGGCTTTCGTTGCCCCGCTTGAAGATCAGCGCGCGCCCGGGGGCTTCGCCCGGGTTTTTTCTGGGCATCCTTGGAAATCCGCCGATCCTGCCCGCTAAAGCATCGATGAAAGGGCAGGGAGGCGATTCTAGCGCGCACGACCCCGCACGGCCATGACACGCTGGCGAGGACGCCCGCCGGGCACGGACGGGCAGGGCGGTAACATTAAGGGTGCGCGACCCGGTTTCCCAGAACACTGGGCGGCGCCGGAGCGGACACTCAGGCGCTGCGGGTGACGGCCCCGAGGGGCGGACGGCCTCTATCAGGCCCCCCTGGTAAAACGACCGCTCCGCCCCCCGGCGTAAGAAACGCTATTTAACGATTTCCCCGAAGCGGCAGGCGCCGATCGCGCACCCTAACTAGCGAGGGTCAGCGCGTAGCCCTTACCGCGCACGGTCTTCACCAGTTCGGAGCCCCCCGGGACCCTCGACAGCTTCCGCCGGAGACGGTGGATCGTGACGTCCAGGGCATTGCCGGGCGCAGCGGTTGAGTCTCCCCATACGGCTGAAACCAGCTCACTGCCCGGCGTGATCTCGCCATTTCGGGCCGCAAGCGCGTACAGAAGATCGAACTCGGTCTTTGAGAGCGAAAGCGCGTTACCGTCGACCACGCATCGCTCAGTACGCGGGTCAAGCGCGATGCCAGGGAGGTCGAGGCGCCTCCGCTGGGCTGACATGTCGAACGCGGTTCCCGTTCGTGCCGCTTCCTCCGCTGCGGCACGTGCAGCAGCGGCTGTCTGGCCGACCGGGAGAAAGGTCGAGGGAGCGATCCCCGTGTCCGGCGTGGCGATCGGATCGAGGACCTTGCGCGCCGGCGTTACTTCCGTAGTCCATTCAGGCTGCTTCGCCGGCTCACTCCTGGCAGCCGCCGAGGGGGCATCGGAAAAGTCCTCGTGTCCAGCGACCACCGGCCTGGGCAGCCACCTCGATGTCGAGACAGTGGCAGGGGTTGGGTCACGCGACTCGGACCGAGGAGCGGCTCCCGGGGTGGCCGGCGCAATCGGTTGACGGGTCGACGACGAGGACACTGCCCCGGGCATCCCGGTGGCGGGCGCCGGGCGCGCGGGCGACACCGGGGCTGGCGCCTGTCTCGTCGGCCAGGTGCTGACCCGTTCGGCATTTCGCACCGGGCCCGCTGATCGCAACGGGTGGGCCGTCGCTGCGGCACCCGGCTCTGGAGCGGATCCGTAGGACGCATGGACGGCGAACGGGGCAGCGACCGCGTAGTGCGTTGCCGCAAGGCCGAGGAAGCGTACGGCGTTGTCGAGAGCATCCTTGCGCGGCGTTTGCCACGACTTCCCCAGCGCGTATGCAAGTCCGATCGCTTGCCCGTGATGGAGGACCGGCAAGGCTGCGCCTGCCTCAAAGCCGGCGGCCGCCGCCCAGGCGGGGATATCGGCGGTCGACATGACGACGGGCTCACCGGTCGAGACGGCCCGGCGCCCTGGTCCGTGGGGTGCCGCCTCGACCGCATCGAGGTTTCGAATGACGAGCGGCGTGGTCGATCCTGCCAGCGACAGCGAGTCCGTGCCGGGGATCCGGAGGAGAATCGCGGCGCCCGAGCTGCCGGTCATACGCGCGATCCTGGCCGAGGCCATGTCCGCCCAGTTCTTCCGGCTCGACGCGGAAACGAGAGACTGGAGGTCCGCCAACAAGTCCGCGTCGGCGGATGCGGCCGCCATTCTGGCCTTCAGTTCCGGCCCCGAAAGGGAGCGCCGCAACAGGTGCAGGCCGATCAGCAGCGAAATGCCCCCGACGATTGCGGCGGCAACCACGCCAGCCGCCACGGCGGCGGCCTCCGGGTACTCCAGGAACTGGACTCCCACCGCGGCGCCCGAGCCGGCAACAACAGATAGCAGGACTGAGACGATCGGGCCCCTGAACGGGGTGCGCCCGCGCCCGCTGGAAGTCTTCTTCCGCATGATTCCAAACATTGTCCGAACCTAGCACAGCGATGGGAACGAAGGCACGTTGCGGGATCTGCGGATTTCACCGATCGCGCGCGTCTCCGGCGCGCGAGGGCCTGCAGCGTCCGCTCCTGCAGGGCGTCGAAGCCATCCCGGGGTCGTCGCATCGAAAGCCGGCCGAAGCGATCCAGGGCGCGCCGTCCGACTGGCGCACCGGCACCCTGTTCCAGTGCTCGACAAAGATGCGCTGGACCGAGCGCGCAAACGCCGAGCGGAACCAGTCACTTACCCACGGATGGCACCTATCCGGCGCATCCGCGGGCATCATCGCTTCTCGCCTGCCTCGTCACACACCTACGCGGCCGGGAGGCCCGTCCGGGCCGGTCAGGAGTCGCCGGATGTCATCCGCGTACTTGATCTCGGTGTCGTCCTCCGGTTGGTAGCCAAGCACGCGCCTGGCCGATTCCAGGGACCAGAAGGCGCGTGTATTCCCGCTGATGCCGTAGACGACCAGCCACGGCACGCCGTCGCCGTTCCTGATCTCCTGGGTCTCGATCGCCCTGAAGAAGAGCTGCCGGATGTCCCGTTCGCTGATATGCGCGCCGAGGTCCCGCTTGAAATTGGCGATCATGGACGGACCCGCGCCGGAGTCCGGCCGGGCCGCCTCGTAGAAAGAACCGGCCACATCACGCGGGGCGCCGATTCGGACCTGTACGACCTCGAGCTGCCGCCCCAGCTGGCCGCAGGCATAGACGAAGCCAAGCAATTCGTATGACGCCTTGGCCCAGCCATAGAAGTTGTCGGAAAGGGGCAAGTCGGCCGGCGAGACGAGCTCCTTGAGGCGGCGGTGCACCAGCGCATGCTCATACCAGTCGGCCGCGTGGTTCGAACTGGCCATGACCACGCGGCGACAGCCGGCTTCGAACGCGCAGCGGTAGACGTTCTGCGCCATCTGGATGTTCGAGAACTCGACGTCGAAGCGCTCGATCGGTGGCACGCTTTCGCTCGATTCGCCAGGCCGTCCTGGATGCCGGTATCCGAGGTGAACCACCGTGTCCACCCCGTCGAAGAGCGCCCGGTACGCAGAACGGTCCGGCGAGGAGAGGTCGGCTACGGTCACGCCTTTCACCTTCCTGCCGTCCCGATCGGTGTCCTTGACGTCGACCAGCCGCATGTCATAACGCCGCCGCATCTCGCCGAGCATCTGGGACGCCACGTAGCCACTGGCACCCGTCATGAGAACCGTCGTCTTACCTGCCACTTGATCCTCCCTCGCGTGCGCACAATGCATCGACGTTCATGCGGTCTGTCCAAGATACCCGTCAGGCAGATGCCGGGCGCGTGCGGGCAGGGGCGGGCGGGGCGATCAGGTCCTTCGACAACACCGCCAGGGCGCCCCCGGTCAGCGAAACGGCAACCGACAAATAGAAGACCCAGGCCAGTCCGAACGAATCCGCTACGGCTCCCGACACGATCGGGCCGCTCAACATGCCGATCGCGTAAACGGCCTGGAAGACGCCCATGGCGGTCCCACGCTCGGCCGGCGGCGCGGCTTGCAGCGCCAGCGCTATGAGGAGCGTGTTGAGTGCACCGCGCCCGACGCCGCCGATCGCCTGGTCGAGGCCCAGCAGAGGCAGGTCAACGATCAGGGGAACGACTCCCATCGCGCCGGCGACGATCGCCGACGCAGTCAGGATCGCCCAGTGGTAGCCGACCTTCTTGACCAGCGCGCCTCCGGCCAGCGCGCCGACGGCTGACGCGGCAAACATCGCGGTCGTGATATAGCCCACCTCCGACTTGGTCGCCCCGATGCGCTCGGCATAGATCGGGACAAATCCGAAGTTCGTGCTGAAGGTCACGAACTGAACCGTGATGCTGATGACGGACACCATCAGCAGCGACCTGCTCCGGAAGATTCTCCAGAAGGTGGCCAGCGAGTAACTCTGGCCCGCGAAGCGCGGCTCCCGTGCGATCAGGATCGCTGCGGCTCCGGCAAAGCCCGCCGCCGCGCCGGCGATGAACGTTGCCTCCGACCCGAATCGATCGGCCAGCACGCCGCCGACCAGGGTGGCCAGCACCTGCGCGACCTGGGTAAGCGCCATGACCGTGGCCATCGCCATGGGCGCCCGTTCGGTCTTCCAGTACGACGCGTAGAGCACGCTGATGGCGACCCACGCGGCTGCGCCAACGCCGGTGAGCGTGCGGGCTGCAAAGAGCGACCACGGGTCCGGCGCCAGCGCGAGGCCGATGCCCCCCAGGGCACACACGAGCACGCCCCCGGCCGCAAACGGCTTGCGCTTGCCCAGGAGGTCGGCGCCGACGCCGATCGGAATGCGCAGCAACACCTGCGCGATCGAGTAGGACGCGACGACCGCGCCCACCATCGTCAGGCTGGCGCCCAGCGACTTCGCGTGGAGCGGCAGGATGGGCACATAGAAGTACAGCGAAAGCCAGAACAGGAACGTGCCCGTTCCGACCAGAATCAGCGACGTCTGACGGATCCCTCCGGGAGTGCCGTGCCTGCTAACGGCGTACGCGGCCTCATCGCTTCTTGCCCCGGCCGTGCATTCGCTCCCAGTCCGGGTCGGGGTGGCCCTTGACGAAATCGAGATCCAGTTCGACGCCCAGGCCCGGCTTTGCCGGCAAGGTGATGTGCCCGTCCTTGATATCCAGGGGCGTGGTCAGGCACCTGTTGTAGTTCTCGATATTGTGATTGGTCATTTCAACCCGGTAGCAGTTCGGCACCGTGGCCATCACCTGAGCTCCGCCCAGGACGTTGAGCGGGCCGCTGGCATCGTGCGGCGACACCGGCACGTAGAAGGTCTCGGCCAGGATCGCGATCTTCTTGAGTTCGGTAATCCCGCCGCTCCAGCAGATATCGGGCATGATGTAGCTCACCAGGCGGTCGCGCAGCAACGGCATGAAGTCGAACCGCGTGTACTTGCGCTCCCCGGTGCAGAGCGGCATGGCCGTGTTTTCATGCACCTGCCTGAGAGCGTCATCGCTGTCGGGCTGGCACGGTTCCTCGAACCACGTCAGGTTGTACGGCAGCATCCGGTTGCACATCTCGATGGCCGTCGGCACGTCGAAGTTGCCATGGGCGTCGATCATCAGCTCGATGTCCGGCCCGACAGCATCGCGCAGCGCGCCCATCAGCTTCTCCGCGTAGTTGGCGCCAGCCTTCGAGATCTTGCCGTCCATGTAGCGCCGATGCTTCTTGCCCATCTCAGGCGAGAACGGGTCGAGCTTCAGGGCTTCATAACCGGCCTTCACCTGGCCACGCGCGTCGGCAACCGCGGCGTCGATGTCGTCGAGATGACCAACGTGGCTGTAGACCGGCACGCGATCCCGGACCGGGCCGCCAAGCAGGTCGTAAACGGGGCGGCCCAGCGCCTTGCCCTTGATGTCCCAGAGGGCCATGTCGAGTCCGGCGATCACGGCGGTTGGAAACCCGCGGCTGCCGAGCGCAGTGAAGCGGCGGTAGATCTGCTGCCAGATCCGCTCGATGTGGTTGGGGTCCTGGCCGACGAGGGCGGTGCTGAAATCGGACGAAAGGTCTTCCTTGAACATCTCGTACGTCCGACCGATCAGATATGCACCGCCGCCGCCGGCGTTGGTCGACTCCCCGATGCCCACGATCCCTTCATCGGTGACCACCTCCACGAACACCCACGTGCGGCGACCGTCCACGCGTGTCAGGTGCGGTCGTATGTCAACGATCTTCAAGAGATCCCCTCCGGCTCATGGTTAGCGGCCCTGGCTTCAATCTTGCGGCGCCATCATACCGCCGCACTCTCCGGGGGCGGCCGGGAGCCCTCTGCTACACTCCCGCCCGGCAATCCGGCCGTACACGACCCAAGCGAGACCCATCCACATGAAGTACTGCTACGCGAATCGCCGTCACGTGCTCTACCCGGACGCCCATGACTCGTGGCGAGCAGCGCCGTCCGCGTACACCGATGAGTTCCTGGCGCGCGTGAAAGAGATGGGCTTCGATGGCATCGAGATCGGCCTCGACCTCTTGGACGAGGCCGGTGGAGACCGGCGGAGCGTCACCGCCTTGACGAAACGCCTCGAAAAAGCAGGCGTCCCGGCAGTCACCCTGCGCTGCGGCGGATCGCTCACCGACGCCCGCCACGGCCTTGTCAACCAGGAACGCCTGGCGAAGGCGATCAAGTACGCGGGCTGGACCGGGATAGGCATCGTCAATGGCGCGCTGAGCGCGCCGAATCGCTTCCCCGGAAAGCCATGGTTCTCGCCGGGGTTCTTCCGATCCCAGGACTCGAGCCGCGAGGCCAGCCTGGCCGACTACCGCGAGCTGGCGGCCGCCTTGCGCAAGGCGTGCGACCTGGCCGCAGGCGACGGCGTGACCATTTCCGTCGAGGTCCACCAGAACTCCCTGGTCGACAATTCCTGGTCGGCCCTGCGGACCGTCGACATGGTGGATCGCAAGAACTTTGGCATCAACCCCGACCTGGGCAACATCCTCTGGACGTATGACGTGCCCGAGGAGACCTGCGAGGCGGCGATCAAGGCCCTGGCGCCGCACTCGGTCTACTGGCACTGCAAGAACCTGATTCGGGTAAATCACCCGGAGAACGAGCGCACGGTCTTCCTGCGCATGCCTATTCCAGACGGCGAGATCGACTACCGGTTCGCCATCTCCGCCATGCTCGCGGCCAAGTACCCGGGATACATGGCCATCGAGGGCGTCAACACCGGCGACCAGTTCTATGGCGACGGCAAATCGGTCGCCTACGCAAGGTCGGTCGTGACGGACCTCGCCCGCCGCAAGAAGTAACGGCGGTCCGTCCGGGAGGCGCGCGTCCGGGGCACGCTCGAGGTCGTCAGCGGCTCGCAACTTCCTCCGTGCGCGCCGGCGGCCGCGCCGCCCACAGCGCGAGGCAGCCGGCTGCGAAGAATGCGACGACCGCGAGGAACGCGATCGAGTAGCTGCCGGTCGAAGCGAACAGTAGCCCCGTAACCGGGGGACCGATCAGCTGGGGCGCGACCCCGATCATCGTCACGAGGCCCATGATGGCGCCGAAGGCACGCATCCCGAACGACTCCGCTATCGTCAGCGGTATCAGTGCGCCCATCCCGCCGAAGCCCAGCCCGAACACGATCACCGCCAGCCAGACCACGGGGGTGCCCCCCGCCACCACGAAGAGCAGCAGGCCGGCACCCTGGATGGCAAGGCTGACGATGAAGGCGTAACGGGCGGTCAGGCTCTCGCTTGCGCGCCCGAAGATCAGCTTGCTGGCCAGGCCAAACCCCGCCATCACGCTCAGGGCGGCCGAAGCCGCGCCGCGCGAAAGGCCTTCGTTCTCGAGGTGCGGGATCAGCTGGGTCAACACGACCGAGTAGGTGAACGATCCGGCGCTGATGCCAGCAGTCAACAGGTAGAACGACCGGGTCCGCAGGGCATTTCGGACCGTTAGTCCAGCCAGGACGGCGCGCTGCCTGGGAGCCGCGCCCGGGCCGTCGTGTTTCTCGGGCGGACGGTCCCTGATCACCACGAAGGCGATGACTGACAGCACAGCCATCAGGATCCCGAAGCTAGCGAAACCCCAACGCCAGCCCGAGAACGAGATCACCATCGCAGCCAGCGGCACCATGGTCAGGCCGCCAAAGTTGTTGCCGGCGGTGACGATGCCCATCATGCGACCACGCGTCTTCGGGAACCACAGGCTCACCAGGCGGCCGGCGACAAGCACGGTCGCACCCGAGTTTCCGATCGCCACGACGGTGCTCAGGACGTACAGCTGCCACAGCTCGTCGATGAACGCGCGCAGCAGAAATCCGATCGATACCAGCACCAGGCTGACGACCATTACGGGTCGCGCGCCAACCCTGTCGAGGATGCGTCCGATGAGGGGCGACGCCAGGCCCGAAATCGCGCCCAGTGACACCGCCAGGTTCACCTGAGCCCGCGTCCACGCGAACTCACGCTCCAGCGGTTCCACGAACGCGCCGAAGGCGTAGCCGGTCATGCCAACAGACAGGCCGGTTGACAGGAACGCGACGACCGCTACCCAGTAGCCCCGTTCAATTCGCCGCAGCCCTGGCCAGCGCCGGCCGCCCTCTTTTTCGGCTCGTGCTTGCGCAGCGGTGTCAGGCGTGCTGCTCAACGGGCGCCCGCCTCGGCGTCGATGCCGGGCAACCTGGCCCCCACCTTACCCGCGGCTGCCAGGAAGGCCGCGCCGATCAGGAAGATCGCTATGGCGGTACCGAAGGCCATCGCGTATCCGCCGGTCGCATCGAATGTGAAACCTGCAATGAGCGGGCCTGACGCGATCGGCAAGATGGTCATTAAGTTAAATGCTCCCATGATCCCCCCGAAAGCCCTGATCCCGAACGCTTCCTGCACCACGAGCGACCTGAGCGCGCCGAATCCCCCCAAACCCAGTCCGAACACCAGGACCGCGGGCCATACCGCCCACGAGCCGCCGGCAATGATAAGCAGGCCGATTCCGCAAGAAACGGTCAGGAGGCTGATAATCGTCGCATTCCTGGCGGTTATCCGCTCGCTTAACCACCCCATGACGATCTTGCTCGAGAGCGAGGTCAGGGCCGAGACGGTCAGCAGGGCCGCCGCCAGCCCCCTGGATAGCCCTTCGTTCTCAAAGTGCGGCTGTAGCTGCGTCACCATCAGTGGGTGGGTAAAGGCCGACGCCGTCAGCCCGCCGGCCAGCAGGTAGAAGACGGGCATCTTCAGCGCGGCGCGCACCGAAATCGCCCCGCCTGCAGCCGCAGAGGGAGCGGGCGGGACGACCGCATCGGTCGGCCGATCGCGCACGACGATCACGACCAGGACCGACAGTGCCGCGAGCGCGACGCCGAACACCGTGAAAACCATTTCCCAGCCCGACAGGGCGATCAGCCATGTTGCCAGCGGGACGACGATCGCGCCGCCGAGGTTGTTGCCCGAAGCTACGGTCCCCATCACGCGGCCCCGGGTCTTTGGAAACCAGATGCCGACCAGCTTGCCGGCCGGCAGCATTGCAGAACCGGTGAGTCCCAGGGCGACCAGCGCGCTCAGCGCATACCAGTGCCAGAGCTCTGTCATGTGGGCGCGCAGCAACATGCCGGCCGACATGATCAGAAGCGAAGCGAACATCACCTTGCGCGGCCCCATGCGGTCGATCAGGGCGCCTGCGGGCGGGGCCGCCAGCGCGGTCACGAATCCGATCGAGAACCCCGCGTTGATCTGCGCACGTGACCAGCCGAACTCGCGTTCAAGCGGTTCGACGAAAGCGCCGAAGCCGTAGGAGGTCATTCCGACGCTGAGGCCGGTCGACAGAAATGCGACCGCCGCTACCGCACGGGCGCGCCCGTGATTAGCTGCCCGGCGCGCCGGAGGCTGCGCGCTCGAATCCGTCAGTTCAGGTGCCAATGTCCGGCGGCGCATCCGCACAGGGTCAGTCGAGTTCTTCCTGAAGGCCCCGAAGAGCCAGAAACACGCGTTGCCGCTGTATACTCCGCCCGCGCCGAACGGCCGCCCCGGGGTACGGTCGTTCGCACGGGGTCAGTATTATCTATCGCCCTGAGGGGCGAACAAACGCCCTGCGTACGGCGGGGCCCTCCTTGAGGAGGGCAGAAAGTTGCCCCGTGAACGAAGAGAAGTGCCCGCGCTAGGAGGACAGATTGGCGAAGAAGGCGGCGTCGAGTTCCCTGCGGTTTGAACCTGTTCCGGGGTGGGCAAGGATCCCACATGGCGTCACGTTTCACAGCGACGCGACCTCGGTCGCCGTGGATTCGAAGGACCGGGTTTACGTGTTCAATCGGGGCCCACAACCGGTGGTCGTATTCGACCGTGACGGCAACTTTTTAGAGTCCTGGGGCGCCGGCGAGTTCGACCGCCCCCACGGCATCGAGATAGACGCCGACGACAACCTCTACTTCGTCGATGACGGGGGCCACTTTGTCCAGAAGCGGACCCCCAAGGGCAAGGTCGTGTTCACCCTCGGCAAACGCGGGGTGCCCGCTACCTGGCAGGGCGGAGGCATGTTCAACCGGCCGACCGACGTCGCAGTCAATCCGAAGAATGGCGACCTCTTTGTTTCGGACGGCTACGGGAACTCCCGAGTCCACAAGTTCGACAGCCGGGGCAAGCACCTGAAGTCATGGGGCGAGCCCGGCAGCGATCCCGGCCAGTTCAGCCTGCCGCACAACATCTGCATGGTGGGTGACGACCGTGTTGCCGTCGCCGACCGCGAGAATTTCCGGGTGCAGATCTTCACCACGAACGGCGAATACCTGAGCCAATTCCATGTCCACCACCCGATGTCCATAACGTCCGATCCGGGCCCCAACCCGAAGCTGTACGTGGGAGAAATGGGGCCGCCCCCGGTCCAGGCCGGCGTGCCGAACCTCGGCAACCACGTGTCGATCTTCGATGTGTCGGGCAAGCAGCTCGGCCGCTTCGGGGCACCCTTGCCGGGCCAGGGCCCCGACCAGTTGATCGCGCCCCATGGCGTCGTGCTCGACTCGAAGGGCGACATCTTCATAGGCGAGGTATCGTGGACTTTCTGGGCTTCACGGCTGCCCAAACCGCCCCTCGGTGAGGTCGTCAGCCTCCGGCACTGGCGGAGAGTCTCGGCAGGTGCACGATGACCCCGGCAGCCAGGAAGACCACAGGCGGCGCCCGCCGTACTAGCGGAAAGCCCGGGTACGAACCGGTGCCATTCTGGGCGAAGCTGCCTCACCCCATGTTCTTCAAGGAGGCGACATCCGTAGCCGTCGATTCAAAGGATCGCGTCTACGTCTTCAACCGTGGTGCAAACCCGGTGATCGTGCTCGATCGAGAGGGCAACTTCCTCGAAACGTGGGGCGCAGGACGCTTCAACCGCCCGCATGGGATCTACATCGATGCGAAAGACGACCTCTTCCTGACCGACGACCTTGACCACACGGTCAGGAAGGTTTCACGAGACGGCACCCGGACCCACTTTGTGCTGGGAACCTCGGGCAAGCCCGCCCAGTGGCAGGGCGGCGGGATCTTCAATCGGCCCACACACACCGCGGTATCACCGGTGACCGGCGACATCTTCATCAGCGATGGATACGGGAACTCACGGGTCCACCGGTTTACGGCACAGGGCCGGCACGTGAAGTCATGGGGCGAGCCCGGGGATCTGCCCGGCCACTTCAGCCTGCCGCACAACCTCACGGTGCTGCCCGATGGGAGGGTCGTGGTCTGCGACCGCGAAAACTTCCGCGTCCAGGTCTTCAACGAAGACGGCCGTTTCGTCGACCAGTGGCACATGCACCGGCCGATGTCGATCACCAGCGACTCCGCGTTCATCTATGTCGGGGAGGGCGGGGCGCCACCGGTCCAGCAAGGCGTGCCCAACCTGGGTCAACGCGTGGTCGTGCTCGACCACTCCGGCCAGGAGGTCACCCGCTTCGGCAACAAGGTCGCCGGGGAAGGTTTCGACCAGTTCCTGGCGCCGCACGGGATCGCCGTCGACTCACACGGTGACGTCTACGTCGCAGAGGTCTCATTCACGGCATACGGGTCGACGCTGACTCCGCCGCGCGAGGTCCCAAGCCTGCGGAAGTGGCGGCGCGTCCGCTAAGGACGCCCTGCCATCGAGTCACGGGGAGCTCCTGTCGGGAGCTCCCCTGCCTATGACCGGCGTCGACCGGCCATGCCGAGTTGCTCGGCGACCTGTCCGATTGCCCCATCCAACCCGTTCACGAGTTCGTCGATCTCATCCTTCGTAATGCACAGCGCGGGGCCTACCCAGAAGGTGCCGGACGTTGGCCGCAGCACGATCCTGCGCTTCTCGAACTCGGCGGTCAGCCTTTCCCCTATGCGGGCATCCTGGCTGAAGGGCGCCTTCGTCGTGGCGTCCTGCACCAGCTCGATCCCGAGCAGAAGGCCCAGCCCCCGGACGTCACCGATGATCGCGTGGACATCCTTGAGTTCCTGGAGCCGTTCCAGGAAGTAGCGCCCCAACTTCGCCGAGTTATCGACGAGTCGCTCGTTCTCCATGATCTCGATGTTCTTGAGGGCGGCGGCGGCGGGCACCGGGTGCCCTCCGTAGGTGAGGATGTGCTGCAGGTACTTGTTCTTGCCGACCCCTGAAAAGGCGTCCGCAATCTCCGTTCGCGCGATGGTCGCTCCCAATGGCAGGTATGCCGAGACGATGCCCTTGGCCACCGACATGATGTCCGGGACTACGCCCCAGTGCTCGGAGGCGAACCACTTCCCTGTCCTGCCAAAGCCGGTGATGACTTCGTCGACGATCAGGAGCACGCCATAGCGGTCGCAGATCGAGCGGATCATGGGCCAGTAGGGCGCTTCGGGGACGGCCACCCCTGGTGGGACTGCGATTGGTTCGGCGATGAATGCGGCGATCGTTTCCGGCCCGTGGAAACGGATCAGGTCCTCGACGGCTTCGGCGCAACGGATTGCCGCCTCCTCGGGCGTGCGGCCATACCTCTCGAAGCGGTAAGGGTTGGGCTGCGGCGCATAGATGAGCCCGGGCGGGGGCGGCTCGTAGTCGGTGCGCGGCCGGCCGGCCATGCCCCCAAGCCACATCGAAAACCCGAGAGCTCCATGGAAGGAACTCTCCCGGCTGATGATCTTGTAGCGGCCGGGCTCGCCGACGCGCTTGTGAAAAGCGCGCGCGATCTTTACCGCCCCTTCATTAGCCTCCGATCCGCCACTGCAGAAGAAGGTGCGCGACAGGTCGCCGGGCGCGAGCGTGGCCAGCTTTCTGGCCAGCGCCGCGGCAGGCTCCGTGGTCGACCCGCCCGGGAAGTACGCGAGCCGCTTCATCTGCTCATATGCGGCATCGGCGATTTCGGTCCGCCCGTAGCCGACGTTCACACACACGTAGCCTGCGTTGGCGTCCAGCCACCAGTGGCCGTCGCCGTCCTTGACGCGGACTCCGTGGCCATCGACCGCCACCATCGGCCCACCCTGCTCGGCCATTTCCGCCCAGCCCCTGTTGTGCATCCAGAGGTGGTCGATCGCCGACTGGCGAGCGCTGGGCAAGCCGGAGGCACGTGCCGGCGCTCGGCGGGACGCGGAACGGGAATTGGATTGCATATGGTTTTTCTCACTACCGGCGTGCTATCGAACAGCCCAGGATGTTGCACGCACCCGGCCCGGACGTCAAACCCCCGCCCGGTTCAATACCCGGGGGTTTTCACCCACGAACAATGGACGTCCTCACGTCGAGTCGCGGCTTTCAAGACGCTAGGCTCGTGGGCATGATCATGGACGTATGCCAGGCGGAAATCGCGTTCGCAGGCCCGGGCCCCGCGCAGCCGCCAGCTGGGACTCCGCGCCCGGCCGGACACAGCGGTGTACCGCCCCACCACGGCCCCCGGGCGTGTCGCCCGGGACCGCCGGAGCTTCCCCGCAGGTCCTGCGCGTTCCATGCACGCGCTGGAACCCGATCCGCCATGCAGCCCGTATTGCGCTTGACAAGCGGCGCGGCATGAGCGGGGCGGGCGGCCACGTGCCAGAGGCCGGGTGCTAGACTGAGCCCGCCCTGCCAACCCGGCCAGCCCGGTCCCCACGGAGGTTCATCCCCCGGCCATCACCGGGCCTTTCCCCGGTCTGCACCGGGTGCGAGGAGTCGATCATGAACCCGGACAGACTCCCTCAGGCACTGGGCGACCTCTTGCGGTCCGGTTACGTGCCCGTACCGGTACGCGCCGAGTTACGACGGAATCTCGTGGGCAAGCTCAAGTCGGGGGAGCCACTGTTCCCGGGCATCGTGGGCTACGCAGAGACAGTCGTCCCGGAAGTCGTGCGGGCGATCCTCGCAGGGCAGGACATGATCATCCTGGGTGAACGTGGCCAGGCCAAGTCGCGCCTTTTGCGAGGCCTCAGCTCGCTGCTCGACCCGTATGTCCCGGTGATGCCGGGGTGTGACATCAACGATGATCCGTGCGCGCCGGCCTGCCAGGCCTGCCGTGCCCGCCTCGCCGAAGAAGGCGATGCCACACCGATCAAATGGCTGACGCCCGAGGACCGGTACGGGGAAAAACTGGCCACGCCTGACGTGACCATGGCGGACCTGATCGGAGACATCGACCCGGTCAAGGTGGCAGAGGGCCGCTACCTGTCGGACGCATCCACCATCAACTACGGGATCATCCCGCGCACCAATCGCGGCGTGTTTTGCATCAACGAGCTCCCGGACCTGTCCGAACGTATCCAGGTCGGCCTCTTCAACCTGATGGAGGAGCGCGACATCCAAGTCCGCGGCCATCGTGTGCGCCTGATCCTGGATGTCGTAGTCGTCGCGACCGCCAACCCGGAGGACTACACGAACCGGGGCCGCATCATCACTCCATTGAAGGACCGCTACGGCGCGCAGATCCGCACGCATTACCCCAGGACGACCGACGACGAACTGCGCATCGTCGAACAGGAACGCGTGCGCTTCCCTGAGGACCACCTGAAGGTCGTGGTGCCGGATTACATGTCGGACATTGCCGCCGAGCTGAGCGCGCTCGCCCGGAAGAGCCCGGAAATCAACCAGCGGTCGGGTGTCAGCGTCAGGTTCACCATCGCCAATTACGAGACGCTCTACGCCGCGGCGCTCGCCCGAGGGCTTCAGAACCGGGAGCAGGCGGCCTCGCCCCGGATCACCGACCTGCCGGCCCTGCTGGCTTCCAGCCGGGGCAAGATCGAACTCGAATCGGTCGAGGAGGGCAGTGAAGCCAAGGTCATCGAAGACCTGGCCAAGAAGGCGGTCGCCGCCGTCTACGCCAGGAGAATGCGCGGCGCGCCCCTGGAGGAGCTGCTTTCCGCTTTCGAAGGTGGCCTCACCGTTCGGACCGGGGCGACGCTGCCTTCTTCCGACTACGTGAAGATGCTCAAGACGATCCAACCGCTGCAGCCGGCGGTCCATCACCTTTCGCCAGGGCAGACCCCGGCGGAGCTTGCATCGGCAGTCGAGTTCGTGCTCGAAGGCCTGCATCTTGCTCGACGCCTCAACCGGCAACGCGACGGGGGGTCCTGGACATACGGTTGGGGGGAAGCGAGGGAACCGCAGGCAAACCCGTTGCGCCCGCCGCGTCGCGCCACCCTGGACCAACCCCCGTCGGGGCAGGGCTAGCCGGTTGGTCCAGTTCAGATACTCCCGATGGGACGGCTCCCAGGAGCCTTTCGCGACGGACGACGCCGACCTGCTCGAGCAGCTTTCCGAGGGACTGTTCGAGCATGGCGACCTTGCCCGGGCCCTGCGAGAGCTGCTCCGACGCGGACCGCGCACGCCAACGGGGCAGCGGGCGCCCGGCCTCCAGGACCTCATGGAGAAGCTGCGTCAGCGCCGCAACCAGCAACTCAAGCGTTTCGACCTCGACTCGGTCATGGACGACCTCCGGCAGCGGCTCGAGAAGGTGGTCGAACTCGAGCGCAGGGGCGCAGAACGGAGCGTCGACCAGGCGCAACAGAAACTGGCTGCTACCCCCGAAGCCGAACGTGAGGCGCTGAAGGGCCTGATGGACATGGTCCAGCGGCGGGCCGACGAAACGCGCAGGAAGCTGGACACCCTCCCTCCGGGACTCGGCGGAGCGGTCAAAGAGCTAACTGACCACGACTTCATAGATCCCGAGGCGCAGCGCGAGTTCCGGGAACTGATGGACCTCCTGCGCGAAAAGATGATGCGCAATGTCGTCGAGCAAACCAGGAAGAACCTCCAGAAGATGACGTCGCGAGACTGGCAGGCGATCAGGGACATGCTGAAGGCCCTGAACCAGATGCTTCGGGATCGCCTGAATGGCGTTGAGCCGGACTTCAAAGCGTTCAAGGACAGGTTCGGCTCGATGTTCGGCGACGATCCACCTGAGTCGCTCGACCAGCTCCTTGATCGAATGCAGTCGCAGATGGCCCAGATGCAGTCTCTTTTCAACAGCATGCCGCCGGAGATGCGGCAGCAACTGGCCGACCTCTTGGCGTCTGCGCTGGACCCCGGCACGCTCGAGCAGCTATCGGAGTTGGGCAGCCTCATGGGCCAGCTGAGGCCGCCGGATGACCTGTCACGGGCTTATCCGTTTACCGGTGAGGAATCCCTGACGCTCGACCAGGCCATGCAGCTGATGGACCAGTTGCAGCAGTACGACGGGCTTGAGCGCCAGATCTTCGAGGCCGCCTACACCGGCGATATGGACCGGCTTTCGAGCGCTGAGCTGGAACGGCTGCTCGGGCCGGACGCACGGGAGTCGGCGGACCGGTTGCGGGAGATCGCCCGGAAGCTGGAGGAGGAAGGCTACGCGCGCCGCAATGGAGAACGCTGGGAGCTGACGCCTCGCACGATCCGCAAGCTGGGAGAGAAGGCGCTGGGCGAGGTATTCGGGAAGCTGGCCCGAGCCCGTCTGGGTGGCCATCGGCTGGCCGAATCCGGGGGTCAGGGTGAGTACACGGGCGAAACCAGGCAGTTCGAGTACGGAGATCCGTTCGAGATCAACCTGAATCGGACCCTGCTGAACTCAGCGGTGCGCTCGGGAGGGGGCGTACCCCTCAAGATGGAAATCGCGGACTTCGAGGTGAACCGGTTGGAGTACATGACTTCGGCCGCCACCGTCCTGCTCCTCGACCAGAGCAGTTCGACCCTTCACTACGGCCGCTGGGCTGCCGCCAAGAAGGTCGCCATGGCGCTGCAGGCGTTGATCCAGGGCCAGTTCCCGCGCGATCGGCTCTACATGATCGGCTTCTCTGACTACGCTGCCGAGATCAATCGACGCGACCTCCCGGCGTCGCTGCCCAACGACATGATCCAGGGCACCAACATGCACCATGCGTTGATGCTCGCCCGCAGGCTCCTGTCGAAGGAGCCCGCAGGTACGCGCCAGATCATCATGATCACCGACGGCGAACCGACCGCCCACCTCGAGGGCGGTTACGCCCACTTCCAGTACCCGCCGAGCCAGCGGACGATCATCGAGACCCTGAAGGAAGTGCAAAAGTGCACGCGCTCAGGGATCGTCATCAACACGTTCATGCTGGCCCGCACGAGCTACCTGACGGCGTTCATCGACTACGTGACGAAGATCAACCGTGGCCGCGCTTTCTACACCGACCCGGCTCGCCTCGGCGACTACGTGCTGGTCGACTACGTTTCCAACCGGCGCAAGCGCGTCGCCTGAGGCCTACTCGGCCGATTTCCCCGAGCCCCTGGGCCACTGCCGTGGGCGATCGGCTTTTAGTACCATCGCCGGCGCAAGCTCAACCCTCGGAGGACAAGTCATGCGTCCAGGCTTCGGCCAGTTCCAGCACGCCACTCCCGAGTACCTGCAGTTCGCGGCGCAGTTTGGCGCAACCGACGTACTGCTCAACCGCCCGATCCTCCCGGGGGGTGAACGCTGGGAACTCCATGATCTGGTCAAGCTCCGGGTCACGGTCGAACAGCACGGGCTCAAGCTGACCGCCATCGAGAACGTGCCCACCCAGTTCTACGACCACATCATGCTTGGCGGCCCGAAGCGCGACCAGCAGGTCGAGAACATGATCTACACGGTGCGGAACATGGCGCGCGCCGGCATCCCGATCTTCGGCTACCACTGGATGCCATCGAGCGTCTGGCGGACGCCCCCCGAGTTAATCCGCGGCGGCGCGGTGGCGACCGCATTCGACTACGCGCTGGCAAAGAAATACCCGCTGACACACGACCGCGCCTACTCCGAGGCGGAGATGTGGAAGCACCTCGAGTACTGGATCAAGATCATCACGCCGATCGCGGAGGAGGAAGGCATCCGGCTCGGCATCCATCCGTGTGACCCTCCCGTGCCGGTCCTCGGAGGAATCCCACAGCTGTTCCGGAGCTTCGAGTCGTACCGGCGCCTGATCGAGATCTATCCGTCCGACGCCAATGCGATCGAGTTCTGCCAGGGGACCTTCTCTGAAATGCAGGACGACATCTACGACCAGATCCGGTACTTCGGCTCGCGCAAGAAGATCCTCTACGTTCATTTCCGGAACGTCTCAGGGCCTGTGCCGAAGTTCCGGGAGGAGTTCATCAACACCGGCTACGTGGACATGTTCAAGGCCATGAACATCTACCACGAGGTCGGATTCGACAGCTTCTTCATCGACGACCACGTCCCGCACACGCACCAGGACACCGCCTGGGGCCATCGCGGCCGCGCCTTCGCCAACGGATACATCCAGGCGATGATCGAGGCGGTCAAGAAGCAAAAGAAGGCTGCAGGAGAGAAGCCGGGGATCGTCAAGAACTGGACGCCCGCCTACCTGCAGAACAAGGGGCGCAGCCCCGCGCGGCCGCGCGGCGCCGGGCGCAAATAGCGGGTCGGCCGGACGTCCCGGAGTCACCGTGAGGACGTCGCCCGTGAATCCTGCCCTGTTCGACTCTTACGTGTTCGTCGACTGGAGTGCCTCCAGTGGGCCTTCCCCGGCAACTCCGTCCGCCGACGCGATCTGGATCGCTGAATGGAGCGACGGCCGCGCCCGGGCCACCTACTGGCGCACGCGCCAGTCGGCCCACGCTCACCTGGAACGGCGGCTGCGGGCGCTGGCGGCGGAGTGTCGCCGGGCCCTGGTCGGTTTCGACTTCCCGTTCGGATATCCGTCCGGGTTCGCAGCTGCGGCATTTCGGCAGGCCGCCGATGTGCCCTGGCGCGCAACCTGGGACAGCCTCACGCTCGGCTTCTCCGATTCGCCCGCGAACCTCAACAACCGGTTCGAGGTCGCGTCGGCGCTCAACCGCAGCTGCCGCGCTACCGGGCCGGGCCCGTTCTGGTGCTGCCCGTCGGCGCTGGCGGATCGCTGGCTAACCGTGAAGAAGGCGGGTACCAGCTTTCCGTTCATGTCAGACGCAGGCTGGATGCTTGCCGAGTACCGCGCCTGCGACCTTCGGGCGCTGGCCGCCGGACTGCGGATCCACACGGTCTGGCAGCTGCTCGGGTCGGGATCGGTCGGCGGCCAGGGCATCGCCGGCATTCCCTACGTGAACCGCCTCCGCCACGCCGATGGCCTCAGGTCGGTCAGCGCAGTGTGGCCCTTCGAGACCGGCTTCAGGTTGAACGCGATCAAGAACGCCTCGATCGTGTTCGCAGAGACCTGGCCGCGTGTGGTCGAAGGGCTGGTCCACCCGGGCGCGAGGCCGCGTGACCGCGCACAGGTACTGGCAATGGCGCGCTGGGCCGCCGATCTCGACCGCGGCGGCGAGCTGGCCGCCCTTCTGGGCAGGCCAGCATCGCTGACTTCGAAAAAGCTGGCGGCCGTGATCGAGGAAGAAGGCTGGATCCTGGGCATCCGGTAGCCCTGACGCCCCAAACCAGGGTCAATCGACCATTAGGCACACCAGGAGCTGGGGGCCTGCAACCGGCTATTCCCCGCCCCGGGACAGCACCGCAAACTGGCCACAAATTCGCTCAATAGTCGATTGCCCCTAGGCGGACCTGCGGGCCGGTGGGGGCTCACCCAGGTCATCGGGCACGCGGCCCGAAAATGCGAATATCGAGAGCACTCCACCGACCGCGGTCACCCCGGCGGCGAGCGTGAACACGAGACGGACCGCGCCCGCCATGGCCTCCCGGCTGTCCCGCAGCACTGCCACGTACAGGTCGGACCCGAGATCTGGATCCTCGGCGAATCGACGCTCCAGCTCCGCCAGTCGCTCGTGGTTGACGATCACTTCCGGATCGGCCAGGTGAGCGCGCGGCGTGCCGGGCTCGAACGTGGGCAGCGCACCCGCGACCTGAATCACGAGTATGGCGCCGAAGATCGCACTGCCGGCCGCTATGCCGAACACGCGCGCGAACTGCAGGTTGGTCGTTACCACTCCGAGGAAGCGTGCAGGCATCGCGTTCTGGACCGGCACCGTGAAGGCCGTGAACCCGAAGGAAACGCAGATGCCCAGCACGAAGGTCAGCACGGTCAGGTGCACCAGACCGGTTTCGAAACCGATCCTGCCCAGCAGGAACAGGGCTGCGGTGCCTCCGATGAGTCCTGATGTTGCGATCGGGCGGGCGCGTCCGGTCCTCGACAGGATCTGGCCCGCGAAGTTCGCGCCGATCGCAACCCCGGTGGTCATCCCTATGAGGGGCAGTGCGGCAACCGTTGCCGTCCGACCCAGGACGCCCTGCACAAAAAGCGGGAGGAAGATGCTGACCACGACGAAGCCGGCGGTTACGGTAATCGAAGCAACCATGCCCAGCCTGAAGATTCGGGCTCTGAACAAGGGCAACGGGAGCATTGGATCGCGTGCCTTGCGTTCGGCGATCACGAACAGCGCCAGCGCTGCGATTGCGAGCATGAACAGCCCGCTCGTTGGGATCGACGCCCAGCCGAATGCCTCGCCCGACCAGTTGAGGGCGAGCAGCGCAGCCGTGGCCGCGACCCCGAATGTGAATGCGCCTGCCATGTCGAACGAACGCGAGCCCGAGCCCGGGGTAGTGGGCATCCATGCGGCCAGCAACACCAGGGCGATCCCGCCGACCGGCAGGGCGAGGAAGAAAATCCAGCGCCACGTAAGTTCCTCGGAGACGACGCCACCCAGCACCGGCCCCAGCACGCCGGAGAGGGTGAAGCCCGCCGCGGTTACGCCCATCCACTTTGCCCGGTCCGCAGGCGCCCATAGCGCGGCCATGATGATCCAGGCGCTGCCCATTACCCCCGCGAAACCT
>Ga0194132_10000851_pt1 | contig 62298 bp, 42 predicted proteins | sample TA2KigOf80mmetaG_FD_148612 | JGI IMG/M metagenome (GOLD analysis project Ga0194132, IMG submission 148612) | Freshwater microbial communities from Lake Tanganyika, Tanzania - TA2015054 Kigoma Offshore 80m | ecosystem: Environmental > Aquatic > Freshwater > Lake | place: Tanzania: Lake...
GGCGGCCTTTTGTCGTGAAGCGGTCCGACTGTGAGAACACGAAGCTTCTGCCCCGCGGGAGGACACTTCCGCGAGCTTGGGTGGCCGACCTAGCGTTTCCCTGGAGATTTCATGCAGTTTTCCTGACAGGAAAAATCAGAGATTTCCATGCACCCAGGCTTACCCGTGGATTTGGGGAGGGGAACGTTGACGGGCACAGCGCCCAATTACACGTATACGCCTTCCCTCAACACCAGTGGGGCGGATTCCTTCACCTTCAAAGTGACCAATGGCACCTTGGAATCCGATCCGGCCACCGTCTCGCTGACGGTGACTCCGGTCAACGATGCCCCCACGGTTACCGCCATTGGGCCGCAATCCGTACGGGTCGGCCAGTCGACCGCGGAGATCGCTTTCACCATCGGGGATGTGGATGATGCGGTATCGTCCCTCGACGTTCAGGTGCAATCCAGCAACGAAACCATTATGCCGCTCACTCAGATCACGCTGGGGGGCTCTGGAGCATCTCGTACCATTCGTCTGTCCGCCGCCGCGGCCAATCCCCTGGGGTCGGCCATCATCACCGTCCTTGCCGTCGACCCCCATCTGGCCGATTCCCCACAAACGTTCACCGTCACCGTGGTTCCCGATAATAACCCTCCCACCCTTTCGACCCCCGCGGCGCAAACGACTCCGGAGGATCAGGTGCTGGCAGTGCCGTTCAGTGTTGGAGATTCCGAGACACCCGTTGAGGCACTGACCACGGTGGCGCATGCTTCGGATACAACCCTGGTGGCCAATTCGGATCTGACCATTTCGGGAACCGGGGCAGATCGAACTCTGTCGATCAAGCCGCAACCGAACAAGAGCGGCACCCTCAGCATTACTTTGAGCGTGACTGACGGACAAGCCGCGACGGTCAGCGCGACTTTCTTGCTGACGATTACCCCTCAAAACGACCCGCCCATCCTGTTCGATCCTGGCGCACAGGCGGTCTTTGAGGACACGACCCTCACGGTTCCCCTGACGCTGCTGGACATCGATTCCCCCGAATCCAGTTTGACGTTGTCCGCAACCAGCCCGGTCGATTTTGGAATTCCTTCATTGGAGGTTTCAGTCCAAGGCTCCGGCCCCTTCCGCACGCTACAGATTACCCCGGCTCCAAACCGATTCGGGCACAATACGGTGACGCTCAAGGCCTCGGATGGCGCTGCGACCACGACGTTGATCATTCCGGTGCGGGTGGATGCGGTTTATGATCGCCCGGTCTTGCATCCGATTGGCGATCAACGCACACGTGAGAACACGCCGATCATTCTCCCGGTGAGCTTTTCCAGCTTGGACGCGCCCATCTCATCTTTGCGCATCGTTCCCACCACTTCGAACGAGGCATTGTTTCCCGCGGGCTCCATCACCGTTGCACCCCGCCTCGACCAAGCGGTGTTCACTCCCGCCGCCGGTCTCTCGGGTTCGGCTCTTGTCGATTTCACGCTGATGGACGAGGTGGGTGCGGCTTCCTCGGTTCATTTTACCGTCACCGTCTCGCCGATTAACGAGCCCCCGACCCTCACCAGTTTCGCGCCGCTCACGATTGCCGAGGGACAAGCCTCCGCGCCGATCCCCTTCACGGTCGGCGATACCGATCATCCTTTGGAAGTTCTGTTTGTTTCAGCAGGGACTGATAATTCCGCGCTCTTTCCGCCCGGATCGGTCAGGGTCGATGGTGCCGGGGCCAGTCGCAGCCTCACCTTGACGCCGGCGGTTCTGGGTGGAGGACGGGCTCGGGTGACCGTGGTGGTGGACGATGGTGTGGACCCGGTGAGTCAGTCTTTTGAGGTGGACGTGACCCGTGTCAATCAACCGCCTGAGGTATCTTCGCTGTCAGTCGGTCTGGTTCGTGTTTCTGGCCCGGCAGGGGGAGTGATCAGGCTCGACTCGACGTTCCTCATCTTCGACCGGGAGACTCCTTTGGATGACTTGTTCCTGCTTTCCTCCTCAGGCGACAGTTCGATTGTGAGCCAGGTGAGCGTTGCTCCCGGGCCGGATCCGTCTTCGCGCAAAATGGACCTGCGCTTGGGCAGTCGGAGCGGGCGGACCACGCTCTCGCTTCTGGTCCGCGACGAAGGGGGATTGACCGCGCGATTTTCCTTCGATGTGGAAGTGATTTTGAGCGGTGGCACAACCCTGGCGAATCCAGGTCGCGATTTCCAAGGCGACGGGAGTGCCAGTTTTTTGCTGCAAAGCGACACCGGCGAGCTCGCGGCTTGGTTTTTCCGCGGAGCGGTCCTGGCCGGGGGCGATTTCTTCCAACCTTCCCCTCTGGTGGATCCATCATGGAAACTGCTCAGCGCTGCGGGTTTCGATGCAGATGGCAAGCCGGACCTCCTTTTTCAACATCCTACCGGCAGTGGCGCGGTTTGGCACATGGAGGGCATGACGCTGCGGGAGGGGGGCGCTTCCCTGTTAACCCCGGCCTCGCCGCTGGCCGCGGAGTTTCGAGTTTCGGCCACGGGCGACTTTAATGGTGACGGTCACCCCGACTTGATCTTCCAGCATGCCGGGGATGGCTCGCTGCAAGTGGCTCACCTGAACGACACAACCTTGCTTTCCACCGCGGCGTTGGTGCCGGATCGCGCCGCCGAACCAGGCTGGTTGGTCAAGGGTGCGGCCGACTTTGATCGGGACGGAAAACCCGACTTGCTGCTCGCCCATCCTGACGGGCGGGCCGCGCTTTGGTACATGGACGGAAGGACGCTCGTGCGCGGTTCGTTGCTCTTTGCATCGCCGGGAACCTCACTCTTGCCGGTCGTCACGGATTATAATGGTGACGGAAGTCCCGATCTGGTTGAACAAGATGCCCTCGGCCAGCTCGCCGTGCGCCTCATGAACGGCGAATCCCTCCTGACCCGGCTTCCGGTGGCGGTCATGCTGCCTGGACCGTCCTGGTCAATCGTGGGGCCGCGCTGAGCGGCAATCAAAGACCGAAAAGATCCAATTGCGGAGGCGGGCTTAAATCCCTGAGCTTCTGCCGTTCGGCTCGGTGCTTGGCGGATTGACGCACGTTGCCTTCGGGTGTGAGTTCCGAGGCTTCGAGATTGGCCAGAATCTCCTTGGCTCTCTCGATCACCGGTTTCGGCACGCCCGCCAGGCGCGCCACATGAATGCCATAGCTCTTGTCCGCCCCTCCTTCGATGATCTTGCGTAAAAACACGATCTGATCATTCCATTCGCGCACCGCCACATTCAAGTTGCGGACCCTTGCCAGCTTTCCTGCCAATTCCGTGAGCTCGTGATAGTGCGTTGCGAACAAGCACTTCGCCCCCACTTGATTGTGAACGTGTTCGACAATCGACCAAGCCAGACTCAGTCCGTCGAAGGTGCTCGTTCCTCTCCCGATCTCGTCCAGGATGACCAGCGCGCTTGGAGATGCGCTGTTCAGGATCTGGGCGGTTTCGCTCATTTCCACCATGAACGTTGACTGACCTCGACCGAGGTCGTCGCTGGCACCGATGCGCGTGAAAATACGGTCCACCAGATCGATTCGCGCGGAGTCGGCCGGGACAAAGGACCCGGTGTGCGCCATGATCGCCAGCAGCGCCACTTGGCGGATGTAGGTGCTCTTGCCGGCCATGTTTGGACCGGTGATCAGCGCGATCTGGCGTTGCGCGGGATCGAGATCCGTGTCGTTCGGCACAAAACGATCCGCCACCACGGATTGCTCCAGAACCGGATGCCGCCCTTCTGCGATCAACAAGATGCCCTCCTCGCCCACCTTCGGACGGCAATACCGATGAAGTCTGGCATTCTCGGCGAAGGTCGCGAGCACGTCCAACTGCGCCAGGGAGGACGCGGTTCCTTGAATCGCCGAGAGCATTCCGAGCACTCGTTCCCGAAGCTGAAGGAAAAGCTCGTACTCCAGCTTGGTGGATCGCTCTTGAGCTCCCAGGATCTTTCCCTCCATCTCTTTCAGTTCCGGTGTGAAATAGCGCTCGCCGTTCGCGATGGTCTGCTTGCGAATATAGTGCGGAGGCACCTTGTCCAAGTGAGTTTTCGTCACTTCGAGGAAGTAGCCAAAAACGGAATTGAAGCGAATCTTCAGGGACGGAATCCCGGTCTTCTCGATTTCCTCCTGTTGCAAGCGGGCGATCCACTCCTTGCCGTCCCGTCCGGCCCGCCGCAATTCATCCAAATCGGAAGAGAAGCCATCCTTGATCATGCCGCCTTCTTTCACGGCCAGGGGGGGATCATCCACCAGGCCCCGGCGCAAGGCGTCCGCGAGTTCGGGCAAGTCGGCCACGCCTCCGGCGAGTTCCGCAAGAAGCGGTTCGAGCGGTTGGGGGGCGTCGGTGTCTTGGGGCGGGGGGAGGGGTAGCGCCAGGGCCCGGTTCGGGTCGGGCTGCGAGAGCAAGTCGCGGAGCAAGGCGGTCAACCGCGGCGCCTGCTCCAGCGCTCCCCGTAACGCCACCAGGTCGCGAGCGTTTCCGGTGCCCATGCTCAACCGATTGACCGTTCTTTCCAGATCCCGCACTTCCTTCAACGTCAGACGAAAATCTTCCAGAATGCGTGGTTGATTCATCCATGCCTCAACGGCGTCCTGACGGCGTTCGATGGGGATGCGGGATGACAACGGTTGCACGAGCCATTCCCGCAGTTTTCTGGCGCCCATCGGTGTCACGCACCGATTCATGGATTGAAACAACGAGGATCCGCGCGGGGAATCGGGATGGAGCGGATCGAGAATCTCCAGGTTCCGCAAGGAAACCGAATCCAGCACGAGGAAATCGCTGTTCACGTAAAACGTGAATCGCGTGAGATGCCGGATGTCCCGCCGCAGATGGTGGGTGAGGTAATGGAGCACCCCACCGGCGGCGCCGACGGCCGAAGGGCTGCTCCTCAAGCCAAAACCATCCAGGCTGCCCACTTTAAAATGATCCAGCATCGTGAACGATGCGTTCTCGGGGGCAAAAACCCAGTCGTCGTACGGCGTCAGACAGCGATACTCCGCCCGCAAGGTGTCGGCGAGTGAAGCGGCGGTCGATGGAACCACGATCTCCGAGGGTTTCAGCCTCTCCAGTTCCCCGAGCAAGGCTGGCGTGTCCGGGACGACCGTGGCGCGAAAATCGCCCGTGGTCAGATCCACCACCGCGAGGCCGATGCCTCCGCGCCCGGGGGAGACGGAGGCGAGAAAGTTGTTGCGCTCCGGTTGGAGCATTCTTTCGTCAAAATGAGTTCCCGGGCTCAGGATTTGAGTCACCTCACGCTTGACCAACTGGCCGGGCTTCGCCTCTTCCACTTGATCGCAGATCGCCACTTTGTGTCCCGCCTTGAGGATTTTGGCAATATAGCCTCCCGCGGCATGGTAGGGTATGCCGCACATGGGAGCGTCGCCCCGCTTGGTCAGGGCGACTCCCAAAATCGACGCGCCCAACACCGCGTCATCGAGGAACATCTCGTAAAAGTCTCCCAATCGAAAGAGCAGCAGGGCCTCTTTCGGCAGTTCCCCTTTGACCCGGCGGTACTGGGCCATCATGGGCGTGAGTTGAGGCTCGTCAGGCATGACCCTCCTTGACCGAATGCGTTTCTTCTCCCGTTCCCGGCAGGCAACTTTTGCGAAAGCGTCAGGCCGGTGCGCGGCTCGGACTTGCGCCGGGGAGCGGTGCTGGTTCAGGCATCAAGCCAGTTTCTTCAGCTTGGTCACCCGGCCCGTGGCCACCCACTCCACCACGAAAATGTTTCCTTGCGAGTCAAAACAAGCGTCGTGCGGGTGAATGAATTTGCCTGGCTGCCAGCGTCCGGGCTCCGAGCGGATTTTGAAACCATCGAGAACTTGCTTGCGCCACTCCGGGTCTTCGCCTAGGTGGGCGATCACCTGATTGTCTCGGTCGAACAAGGTCACCCGTGCGTGGAGATCGGGACACAGCAAAACGTCGCCCTTCGTGTCCAGATGAGCCGGAAAAAGCAGACCCTCAACCAGGCTGACGAACGTCCCATCCGGCTGAAAATACTGGAGCCGCGCGTTCGCCCGGTCGCACACGCAAAGCAGATTCTTGCGATCGTCCCACCACAATCCGTGAGGAGTCTTGAACTCGCCAGGCTTGGTGCCGGTTCCGCCCCAAGTCTGGAGCCATTTTCCTTTCGCGTCGAAACGATGGATGTAGTTCGAACCATAACCGTCACCGACGAAAAATCCACCATCCGGGGCGAATGCCACATTGGTGGGGACAAAATTCTTTCCTTCTTTATAAACTCCCGGCTCTCCCGGCGTGGCGCATGCCCAAACGATGTCGCCTTTCAGGGTTGTCTTGGTGACGAGCCGTTGGCGCGTCGAACACAGGTAGAGGAATTCCTCCGATCCCTCCTTGCGCAGATCGATACCATGCCCCCCGCCATGGTATTCCTCCCCAAAACTGCGCACGTATTGTCCTTCGGGATCGAACACGACGATCGAATCTTGCACGCGTTTGGTCGGACCCGTGTTGTGTTTGATGTACACGAAACCCTGCGAATCAACGGCGACTCCGTGCGTTTCGCCCCAGGTGAGATGAGAGGGAAGTTTGCCCCAGCCATGATGGCATTCGTAGGTGTGGGAGCCCGCTCCAATGACGACCGGACGACTTCCGGATTTGTCCGTGGCCCCGAAAAGGGAGGGGAACGTGATGGCGGCGCCCGCCGCACCGGCGGAAAGGCCAAGGAATCGGCGGCGAGACCACGAGGGCGAGGATGGAGAAATCGAGGATGGATGTTTCATACGATTGACCGCGTAGGATGAGTGCAAATCTGGCAGAATCTCCGCTCGCCAGCCAACGAATTCTGAGGCGAAGGACCTTCACCCGTGTATCCCGATGTTGTTGGTAGGGCGGGCCTGTCCCAGCCCTCCGCCCACTGGATGCAAAACATCATGCTCCGGCGGCGCGCCGGGTCGGGAGACCCGGCCTGCCTGCGTTGGGAACTGTCATGGACACCGCGTGCCCTCACGCGGCGCAGATTGACGACGCGGTCGACGCCTTGATCAGAGCTTGATCTTCCGGACCAATCCGGTCAGCACCTTGCCTGGCCCCATTTCGACGAATTCATTCACCCCGAGCTCGATCAAATGGCGGATGGATTCCACCCAGCGCACGGAATGAGTGAGTTGGTTGGCGAGCAGTTCCGCCGTGCGGTCTTCGTTGTAGGGCAGGGCCTCGACGTTGGAAATGACCGGCAGGGAAGGAGCCGCGAATGTGAATCCCGCCAAGAATTCCCGGAACTGCTCGCGGGAAGGCTGCATGTAACGAGAATGAAAAGCACCGCTGACCTTCAAGGGAACAAACATGGAAGCCCCGGACGTTTCGAAGATCGTTTGAGCGCGCGTGATGTCCGCCTGCGGGCCTGAAATGACGATTTGGGTTGGAGCATTCAAGTTGGCGAGGTCGATGGTGGTCAGGCCATGATCCTGGAGCAGAACCTTCACGCGATCCTGGTCAAGCCCCACCACCGCCGCCATGCCGCCGCCCGTGGCCTGGGACATCAATTCCCCGCGTCGCTGAACCAGTTTGAGTCCTGTGGCGAAATCGAACACCCCCGCGGCCAGGAGGGCGTTGTATTCGCCGAGACTGTGGCCAATGAGGCAATCGGGGCTCTTTCCCTGGATTTGCCTGGCCTGGTAGAAACTCAACGCGTTCACGGTGAAGAGTGCCGGCTGCGTAAATTGAGTCTGCCCGAGCTTTTGAGCCGGATCATGGAGGCAAAGGTCTTGAATGGAGTATCTAAGGATGGCGTCGGCCTCCCGGGTGAGTTCAGGGAATAATTCAAAAAGTCCGGATCCCATGCCTGGCTTTTGGGAGCCTTGACCGGGGAACATCCATGCCGTTTTCATGGAAACTATTCTTCAACAACCACCCCGCCTTGGCGATCAGGAATTCGCCCGGCGAAGGGACAATCTGGCACTGCTTGCGACTGGGTGACACTCGAGGTGGGAGGGTGAAGGGTTAGGTTCGCTGGATTTCCGGGCAATCCTCGAGTTGCGCAACGGTCCGGTTCATGGCATCTCTTAAGCTCATCGGGTATAGACTCCGGCTTGAGCCGGGGTTGAAATTGACAGCATTGGCAGACTCAAGTTCCAATACGACTATGACACTTGGCTTCTTATCCTTGGAATTCTGGTGGGTGATCATCCCCGGTGTGTTGCTGGGCATGTACGCTCAATTCAAGCTGATGCGTGTTTACGGTCGATACACCCAGGTAGGAAACGAGATGGGGTTGACCGGGGCCGAAGCCGCTCGCGAGATTCTCGATCGAGCGGGGATGAGGAGCATGCCTGTCCATGAGGTGGCGGGTCATTTGAGCGATCATTACGATCCGATGAAAAAGGCCCTGTTTCTGTCGTCGGAAAATTACCATGGACGCTCGCTTGCGGCCGTCGGGGTCGCCGCTCATGAAGCGGGGCACGCGTTGCAACACCAAGCGTCCTACTCCTTCTTGAATCTGCGCATGGCGATGGTTCCCATCACCAACTTCGCGTCGATGGCCTGGATGGGGATCACCGTGCTCGGATTGATTTTGGGCGGGGCGATGTTCCACAAGATGATTGGGATCGCCATCGGCATTTTCCTCGTGATCACGTTTTTTCAACTGATCACGCTTCCGGTGGAGTTCGATGCGAGCCGCCGGGCCAAAGAACAATTGATCCGGCTTGGGTTGATCTCGAATCGGGAGACCGCCGGAGTCAGCAAGGTGTTGAATGCGGCGGCCCTTACGTACGTTGCAGCTCTTGTCAGTTCCCTGCTTCAATTGCTGCAATTGGTCATGATTTCGCGGCGCAGTTCGGACCATTAATTTTTCTCGGCTGGCGGGATGGCAAGCGCCGGGGCATGATTGCCCCGGCGCTTTTCTCTTGGCACCGGTTTGGCCCAGCCTGCGGCCTGGCCCTGGAAGAATCCACGGTCTCAAGCGAGCGCGATCATGATCCGCTTCTCTCCCTTGCCATCTTCGAATCTGACTCCGGATCGGATGCGCCGGGTGTGGATCCTTCTCGGGCTGGAAATCTTGGGGGTTTTCTTGGGATGCCTGAGCAGCACGGCGGCAACGGGGGATCGCGTCTCGTTGCGTGTGCTTTCCCCCCATAATGAGGCGATTCGATGGGAATTCGGGCATGGGTTCGCACGTTGGCATGAGCAGCGGTTCGGATATGCGGTGGAGGTGGAATGGCGGGTCATGGGGGGATCCTCGGATTCCTTGCGTTTTGTCCTGTCCGAATTTGAAGGCAAGCCAAACGGAATCGGGATGGATGTTCTTTTCGGGGGAGGTTCGGAACCTTATCTCATTCTGGCCACCAGAGGGTTGTTGGAATCCGTGCGTCTGCCGGAGGCTGTGATGGCGGGGATTCCAAGGACGGCTCCTGGGCTCGAAGTGTATGATGCGGGTTTTCGGTGGTATGGGGCGGCGCTTTCGAGCTTTGGCATTCTGCAGAATCTGGAAGTGCAGCGATGGGCTAAACTCCCACCGGCCAGCCGCTGGCAGGACCTTGCCCACCCTCGATTGGAGGGTTGGGTGGCCGCGGGCGACCCTCGGAACAGTGGCACCATGAATAATATGTACGAGGCCTTTTTGCAGGCGGAGGGCTGGGATCAAGGATGGCGGACGCTGGCTCGGATTGCAGGCAATGTTCGTCAATTTGACCGGATTTCGACGATGACCGCGAAGGAGGTGACTTTAGGCGAGGTGGCCTATGGATTCGCGATCGACTTTTACGGGTTCACCCAGGTCGCGGCGGCGGGCAAAGACAAAGTCTCTTATGTTTTGCCGGCGGATTTTACGGCGGTCAGTCCTGACGGCATTGGGATCTTGAAAGGGACGACTCGCCGGGAATTGGCAGGGCGATTTCTCGAGTACGTCCTTGGCGAGGAAGGTCAGAAATTGTGGTTTCTCCCCAGGGGCCATCCGGAAGGCGCCCGGCGGTTTTCCATCGATCGGATGGTGGTTCGGCCCGATTTTTATGATCGTTATCGAGGGATGAGTTTGATTGAACACTCGCCGTTCAAATTAAAAGAGGGCTTCCGGTATGACACCCAGGTCGCCAAGGCAAGACGGGACGTCGTTGCCGCCTTGTTTGGATCAGTGTTTGTGGACGTGCACGACGAGTTGAAATCGGCCTGGCGCATCGTGATCCGAAAGGGGATGAAAGCGGAGGACCTTGAGGAATTTGGGCGGGTCCCGGTATCCGCATCGGAAGCCATGCGTTTGGCGCGGGAAGAATGGAAAGATGCGAGTTTGCGCAACCGATATCGCAATCAATGGCAGCGCTGGGCCTTGGACAAGTATCGCCGATTCACGGATCGAGGAGAAGGCCTGAAGCCGGGCGAAGTGGGCCGCCAGGGGCGGCAAGTCGGGCCGGATTCCCTCCCATCCACTCGTCCTGAGAACAAATGACCCAGGGGCTGCCACGGACATGGACATCACACTCGAGCGCATCACCAAACGATTCGGCGAACAACCCGTGGTCAAAGAAGTCACGTTGCATGTTCCTGCTGGATCGCTCTTTTTCCTGCTGGGTCCGTCGGGATGCGGCAAAACCACGCTCTTGCGCATGCTGGCAGGATTCGTGGAAGCCGATGAGGGGACGATTCGGTTTGGGGACCGAGAGATGTCGGGTGTTCCCGCGCATGAACGGAACACCGGCATGGTGTTTCAAAACTACGCCCTCTGGCCTCATCTCGACGTCCGAAGCAACGTGGGCTACGGGTTGGAGGTTCGAAAGGTTCCGCGCGAGGAGAAAGACCGCCGCGTTCAGGACGCGCTGAAACGGGTCCGGATGGAGGCGTACGGAGAGCGCCGGCCTACCCAACTTTCAGGAGGCCAGCAGCAACGCGTGGCCTTGGCGAGGGCGCTGGTGATTCAGCCTTCGCTTCTCTTGCTGGATGAACCTTTGTCCAATCTCGACGCGCGTCTGAGAGTGGAATTGAGGGAGGAAATCCGTCGCATTCATGCTGAAACCGGAATCACGACCGTGTACGTAACGCATGATCAGAAGGAGGCGCTCTCCTTGGCGACTTCGTTGGCGGTCATGAACCGTGGTGAAGTCGTGCAGGTGGGGCATCCCAAATCGATTTATCGAAGTCCCGCGACTCGTTTTGTCGCAGATTTTGTCGGTGAGACGAATTGGCTCGAGGGGCAGGTGGTGAAAGTTGAGGAGAGTCAGTTATGGGTGGCGACATCCTTGGGGGATTGGAGGACTACAGGGAAACGGCGGTGGGCGGTGGGGGAACGGGTTTGGCTTGGATTCAGGCCCGAGGCGGTTCGTTTTGGCCATGCGGAAGAGAATTGTTTCGAGGCGAAAGTTCAGCGCAGCTCGTATGGAGGCGAGATGGAGGAATACGTTCTCTTGGCAAAGGGAATGCTGAGTATCAGGGCCATTGAACAAAATCCAGACCACGCGCGTCAGATAGGCACGGCCACAGTGACGCACGTCCCGGCAGTGGATACGTTCGTGTTACCTTGTTAAGCCGCTCCGCTAAAGGAGCAGCGAAGATCTGATCTCAAGAATGACTTGGGTGGGCTCGTCTCCACTCCTCGACGCAGGCTGACCCCTTGCGCTTCCCGCACGGTCCGGACACGGGTGCCGATCCCCAAGATCCGCGCCAATTCCACGCATCTCGAGGCGTCCGCAACGGAATTGACGGTCACCGCGATTGATCCTCGGGTAGCGCTGGCGGCGCCCGCTCAGCCTTGTCCAGCACCAACCGCCGAGGTCAGTGTCAGAACCGAAAGGCACCCCTACGATGGAGAAACTTCGATGCGGCTCTACCTTCAGGAAATCGGCAAAGTGCCTTTGCTGACGCCCGAGGAAGAAATCGCGCTGGCCGCCCGCATCAAAAAAGGGGACAAGCAAGCGCGCGAACACATGATCCGAGCCAACCTGCGCTTGGTGGTGAAGATTGCGCATGACTACGAGGGGTTGGGCCTGCCGATGCTGAATCTCATCAATGAAGGCAACATCGGCTTGATGAAAGCCGTGGAGCGATTCGATCCCTCGAAGGGTGGCAAGCTTTCGACCTATGGCGCCTGGTGGATCAAGCAATCGATCAAGCGAGGCTTGGCCAATCAGTCGAAGACCATTCGTTTGCCCGTGCACTTGGTGGACAAGATTTCGCGCATGCGGAAAACGGCGATGAAGCTGCAGGAACTGACGGGCCGGGAACCGACGGATCATGAACTGGCGGAAGAAATGGGCATGACCGCATCCCGCGTGGCGCATTTGCGGTCGGCGGCGATTCGGCCGGCCTCTTTGGACGCCCCGATCGGGGACGATGAACAGAACACGTTTTCGGAAGTGGTTCCGGACGAGAACGCGGATACGCCTTATGAATCACTGGAGGAGAAGACGGTCCAGTTGATGCTGGCGGAGACGATGAAGACCTTGGACGCCCGGGAGGCAACCATCATTCGTTATCGGTTCGGTCTGGACGGAGGCCCGGAGCGGACGCTCGAGGAAGTGGGCGAGCGTTTTGGGGTCACCCGGGAGCGGGTTCGCCAGATTCAGAACATCGCGTTGCGGAAGATGCGCAAAGTGATTGAACGCGTCGAGGCGGTTCGAACATAGTCGGCGGCATTCGACCGCCGACCATGACCGCATCACCCGTTTCAACCGACGATCTGCGCAGCGCGATTCGGAACGTGCCTGACTTTCCGAAGCCCGGCATTCAGTTCAAGGACATCACGCCCTTGCTCCAGGATGCCCGGTTGCTGGCGGGCGCTGTGGAGATGCTGGCCGGCAGTCATGCCCGTGGGGGGGTGGACTTCGTGGCCGGGATCGACGCCCGGGGATTCATTTTTGCCTCCGCGGTCGCCACCCGGCTGCGTGCGGGTTTCGTGCCCATTCGTAAGAAAGGCAAACTGCCCTGGCGGACGCATGAGCAGAGCTATGCCCTCGAATACGGCGAGAATACCATCGCCTTGCACGAGGACGCAGTGCGCGCCGGTTCCCGCGTCTTCCTGGTGGATGATTTGCTTGCCACGGGGGGGACGGCGGGGGCGGCGGTGCAACTTCTGCAAAAGGTGGGCGCCTGCATCGTGGAGGTCGCATTCCTGATCGAGTTGGATTTTCTGGACGGACGCCAACGTCTTCCGGGAGTTCCTGTTCGTTCGATCCTTCACTACTCATCCCCGCACTGAGACCGGTGTGGATTCCTCGAAATCGGAACGTGAGCTAGGATATGGTCGGTGGGGCTACGCGTTGATTTGGGCAGTCTGTGTGGTGCGCTGGGTATATCTGGCGTCCGGGCGCATTGAGTTGAGTGAGGACGAGGCGTATCAATGGCTATGGTCCAAGCATTGGGCGCTTTCCTATTATAGCAAACCACCGTTGATCGCCTGGAGTCACGGGTTGGGAACCGCGCTTTGGGGAGACGTTGAATTCGGATTGCGATTCCTTTCCCCGTTGTTGACGGCTTTGGGGCTGACGGTCTTGTTGTGCTTTCTCTCGCGGGAGGCCTGTCCCAGAGCCGGATTCTGGCTGGTCATGGCGGCCACGGTCACGCCCTTGCTGGGGGTGGGTGCGATCCTGATGACGGTCGATCCACTGAATGTGTTTTTTTGGACCCTCGCGATGGTGGCCGGTTATTATGCGCTGCAGAGGGACTGCTGGAAGTGGTGGGGATTGGCCGGATTGGCGATGGGTTTTGGTTTCCTGAGCAAGTATACGGCCTTGTTCCAATGGCTTTCGTTTGCGATTTGTTTGGTTTCCTCGGCGGAAGCGAAGCGAGCCTGGCGGCGGCCGGGTTTGTATCTGGCTTTGGGCATTCAAGCATTGTTCTTTTTGCCCGTGCTCTGGTGGAACCATCACCATGGCTGGATCACCCTGACACATCTGCACGAGCGGGCGGGATTGGATCGCGCGTGGACGTTCACCACGCGTTTTCTGGTGGATTTCCTCGTGGTGGAGCCCCTGCTGCTCCATCCGCTCTTTTTTGCCGGCATGGTGGGCGCCGCCCTCTTCGTGATGCGCAAACCGCCGCGGAGAGCGCTCGAGACCTATCTCCTGATCATGGGAGCTCCGATTTTCTTGTTTTACCTGGTCTATACGCTTCGAGCACGGGTGCAGCCGAATTGGATTGCTCCCTCGATTCTCCCCTTGCTGGCATTGATGGCGGTTTATTGGGAGCGCCGGGATCGGGAAGGTGCGAAGTGGGTGGGCTTGGCGGGTAAGATTGGAGTAGCCGCGCTGATCCTTCCGCTCATGCTTGCCCACGATACGGACCTGATCGCAAAGTTCACGGGAATCGCATTGCCCGCGAAGGCGGATCCCTTGAGACGACTTCGTGGATGGTCGGAAATGGCGCGCCTGGTGGACACCGAGAAGCGCCGGCTTGAGGCGGACGGTGCTCCGTGGTTCGTCATCGGGGAACATTACGGTACGACGAGCCTGCTCTCATTCTACACGCCGGGAGCGCGCGGAAAAGAGTCATCGGAGCGCGGGATCTTTTTTCGGAGTTCGGATGTTCCACTGAACCAGTTCTATTTTTGGCCGGGCTATCGGGATCGGAAAGGCCAGAACGCCCTGTTTGTGCAGCAAGTCAAGGAACCGCATGAACCTCCGCCGAGTTTGGTGGCGGAATTTGAGGCCGTGACCGATCTAGGGGTGCGCGAGGTCTTGTATGGTGGAAGGGTTTTCCATCGGATCCAACTTTTTGCCTGCCGTCGGCTTCAGTAAGGAGGATGACCATGCGGCTTTGCCACGCCATCGTGCCGGTCCAGGACTATGACTTGGACGCCACGTTGGATTCAGGCCAGGTCTTTGGATTTCGGGCCACGCCTTCGGGATGGGAAGGTTCCGTGAGCTCCTGCTGGATGCGATTATGCGGACGCGACCAATCCATCGAAATCGAATGGATGGGAAACTCCACCGGGGAGGCGGTGCCGGCTGAGATTCTGGATTTTCTGGGTGCCGGCGTGTCCTTGGGTCCGATTCTTTCGAGTTTTCCGCAAGATGCGGTCATGCGCCGGGCGGTGGCGGCCTGCCGGGGATTGCGCCTCCTCAAGCAAGATCCATGGACGTGTTTGGCATCGTTCATCCTTTCCTCGACCAAGCAAATTACCCAGATCAAGCAGATCTACGCCGCCCTGTGCCTGCGCTTAGGAGACCGATTGAGAGCGCCGCCAGACGCGGAAGTGCGGCACGCGTTTCCGTTGCCCGAAGCGGTGGTGAGGGCGGGTGAGAAAGTGGTGCGCGAGTGCAAAGCCGGTTTCCGGGCGGCTTATTTGGTGGAGGCGGCAAGGCGCGTTTTGACGGGTGAGTTCCGGTTGGGCGAATTGGCGAATCTGCCGATCGCCGAAGCGCGGGCGGAATTGATGAACTTGCCTGGAGTGGGACCCAAAGTGGCGGACTGTGTCCTCCTGTTCACAGGAGCCCATGCGGAGGCCTTTCCGGTGGACGTTTGGATCGCCAGGGCGCTCCGAGAATTGTATTTCCAGGGAAAGCTCGTGTCCTTGGATCAACTGCGAGAATTTGCGGCCCGTCATTTCGGTCCGCACGGCGGTTATGCCCAGCAGTATCTGTTTCACTACGCCCGGGTGCATGGCATGCCGTGGGAGGCTCCGGCATGATGCCGGTGCCGCGTGAACCTATGAAATCGAAATGGGATGTTTTGTTCAGTCCGGCCGAGTTTCAGGCCCTTTCACCTGATGCTCTCGCAGGAGTTGTCTGCGTGGTGTTCGACGTGCTGAGGGCGACGTCGACGATGGTCACCGCCCTGGCTAACGGAGCGATGGAGGTTGTTCCGGTGCGGTCGATCGAGGAGGCCGTGGGCTGGCGGTTGCATGATCCGGAAGTTTTGCTGGGTGGGGAGCGGGGCGGCGTCAGGATTTCCGCCGCTCTGTCGGGCGGCGTCGAATTCGATTTAGGTAACTCTCCGCGTGAGTACACGCGGGAAAAGGTCGCGGACCGACGCGTCGTTATGACCACGACCAACGGGACCCGTGCGCTGCGTGCTTGCGCAGGCGCTCAGCGGACATTCGTAGGCGCCTTGCGGAACAGGGCGGCGCTGGCAGCGCGGTTGCGGGATCTGAAACCGGGTCGGCTCCTTCTGGTCTGCAGTGGGACGGGGGAGGAATCCGCAATGGAGGACGTTTTGAGTGCCGGGGCGTTGGCCGCGATGGTGGCCGACGTTGCGCGAGACGACGCCAGGTTGGGCGATGGCTGGCGGATGGCGCTGGCGTTGTACGAATCCGCGCGAAGCAACCTGGCGAAGGCTTTGGCGGAGACCAAGAACGGATTGCGTTTGGCGGCGATGGAGGAGTTGGCTCCGGATATCGAGGTGTGCGCGAGGCTGGACGACCTGGAGTTTGTGCCTTGGCTGGACGAAAGAGGACATGTTCGGATTTGACTGATCCGTGGGTGAGGGGAGGGATTTCGAGTATGCAGACTTGCTGCATGAAAGGGTTGGTTGGCGATTGAGCATGGGTGCGTGGTGGGCTTGCGGCCGTGCATCCCGATGTTGTTGGTAGGGCGGGCCTGTCCCAGCCCGCCGTCCACTGGATGCAAAACATCATGCTCCGGCGGCGCGCCGAGACGGACGCGCCCTACCTGCATCACCGGCAACATCGGGATGCATCGGGCTTGCGGGCGATTGTTGAAAAGGGGTTGAAATCGGGAGTGGGGTCCTTAGAATGAGCATTCCGCAGCCGGTTTACCGGAGGCGCAATGGCCGGGACGTAGCGTAGCTTGGTAGCGCGTCTGAATGGGGTTCAGAAGGTCGTGAGTTCAAATCTCACCGTCCCGACCATTTTCTTGCCGGGGAGGGCAGAAAGCTCACAAGGTCTGAACACTCCTTAAAACGTCAGAATCCCCCGGAAACCAACGACTTGCCCGCCTAGAATCCTGGAATGGAGGTTTGGGACGCCAACCGTCCACCAACCCCCAAACGGGCAAAGGTTTGGTACGATTGAGCCAAATGGGCAGAACGCTCGGTCCGGTCGAGGACCCTGGGGACAGAGCCATCATGTTTTCCTCGCGGGTTCATGATCCCAACCTTCGAATCGAATGATGAGACAGGAATGGAATGGTATCTCACGGAGTCACGAAAGCACGGAGATGGGGGAACATGCTTGAACCGGTGGCGGCGTGAGTGAGACAGGTCTCAGATGCTTTCTCTCGGTGCCTTCGTGAGAGCCGTCCGACCTCACGGTGCGACCCAGTAGAGTTTAACTTCATTTACAGGCCGCTGGCTCAGCACGGGCATCACACCGTTTTCCCTCTCGCCCCGCGAGGCACGAGTGGGGAGAGAGCCGGAGAGAGGGGCATTCTCAGCCTGCCCCTCTCCTCGGTCCTCTGCCCGCTCATGCTTCGCAGGAAGAGGAAGTAGTTCTTTGGGGACTGAGATCTCGAATCCTATCCCGAGATCACGATGGTGCCCATGGCGCCGTGTTACGGGTTGGGTGAGAGGATCTTGCTTTTCCTCACGCAAAGGACGCAAAGAAAACGTCGAGGGGAAAGTCCGATGGTGACAGCGATCTCGGAGATGATCCCAATCTTGCCCCATCTCCCTCGTCGCTGTCTTCATGAACTTCGGTGATTCCGCCGATGGTTTGAACCCGGCATGAAGCCGTGACCTTCGGAGCGCGCCGTTCACGGCGCCACATCGTGGACAGCGTGACGGCGTGGTTGGGCCGAGGAGTCTGGAACAGGGGAGGCGCTGGGGACAGGGGGCGAAGATCTCGGGTTCGATTCTTCGTGGCGGGCGTGCTGGACGGCGCGTCACTGTGTCGCGTCGTTCGGGCTAAACATTGATGAGCAACTCGCGCACCTCCGGCAGCTCGGTCGCGTGTTTCCTGGTCGAAACCGAGCGAGGGCGATTTCTTGATTCACATGGACGAAGCGGCGTGGCTGATGCCTTAGCGTTCGACGCGGTGTGGGCCACGAGCGCTGGGAAAGCGGTCTGAGAGGAGATGGAAAATGGAGCGGGTGGTGGGAATCGAACCCACGTAGCCAGCTTGGAAGGCTGGAACTCTACCATTGAGCTACACCCGCACCGTTAAGGTTTCGGCATGATACGTGCCGGACTTGAGTTGTCAATCAGGCTCCGTGTAGACTCGAGGCTCATGAAGTCCTGCCTCTTGGTCCAAGGAAGGTTGATCGATCCGAGCCAGAGCTTGGACACCACCGCTTCAATCCTCATTGAGGAGGGCAAGATCGCCGCGTTGGGAGGCGAGGCCGACGCGAGGGCCGAGGCCGACACCACGCGTTTGAACGCCGCCGGCTTGGTCATCACGCCGGGATTGATCGACTTGCACGTGCATTTGCGCGAGCCCGGCCAGAGTGCCAAGGAAACCATTGCCACAGGGACGGCTGCTGCGGCCCGGGGCGGGTTTACGACGGTCGTCTGCATGCCGAATACCAAGCCCGCGATTCACTCGGCTTCGGAAGTCGCGTTTGTTTTGGAACGTGCCGAGCGGCACGGCCATGTGCGAGTGCGGGTGGCCGGAGCGATCACCAAAGAAATCGCCGGGACGGAACTGGCGCCCATTGGATCTCTCAAGAGGGCCGGCGTCGTGGCGATCACCGACGATGGTCATTGTGTGCAGAACAACGAGCTGATGCGCCGGGCCTTGGAATACGCCGGCATGTTTGATCTGCCACTGATGGATCACTGCCAGGATTATTCCCTGGTTTCTGAAGGCAAGATGCATGAGGGCTACTGGAGCAGTGTGTTGGGGCTCCAAGGCTGGCCCTCCAGCGGGGAGGAGTTGATCGTGGCGCGGGACATCCTGCTGGCCGAGCTCACCGGCACACCCATTCACTGCCAGCATATCAGCGCCGCCGGCAGCGTTCGGCTGCTGCGCGAAGCCAAAGGCCGCGGGGTGCCGATTTCAGGTGAAGCTTGTCCGCATCATTTCGTGCTCACCGACGCGGCGGTTGCCGGAAGCGAGGCCTTTTGGAAAGCGGATGGCGATGGCGTCTGGGGAGCTGAGGCGATGCAACCCAAGCCTGCCTGGCCTGCCTACGACACGCGTTTCAAGATGAACCCCCCCCTTCGCTCCTCGGCGGATCGTCTCGCCATCCTGGAGGGACTGGTGGATGGCACTCTGGAAGTGCTGGCCAGCGACCACGCGCCGCACGTCGCCGACGAGAAGGACGTGGAATTCGATCATGCTCCTTTCGGGATCACGGGCCTCGAGACCGAACTGGCTCTTTCTTTGATGCAACTTTATCACGCGGGGCGACTTCCACTCGCTCGAGTGATTGAGAAGTTTACCTCCGTCCCGGCGAAGGTGCTGCGCTTGAGGGACAAGGGGACGCTGGCGGTGGGAGTGGAGGCGGACCTGACGGTGATGGATCCTGAGGCTTACTGGAGTTTGGGCGAGAATGAGACACTCAGCAAAGCCATCAATTGTCCGTTCTTCGACTGGAAGTTGCGCGGAAGAGCGCTGGCCACCATGGTGGGCGGTCGCTTCGTGTGGAACGACTGGCCCGAGTTGACTCGCGCTGGCGTGGCTGCCGGCTTGGCCCCCTTAACCGTGAACCCATGAGCCTCACCGGGTTTTCGCGAATGGGCGGTTTACTCTGCGCGGCCTGGCTGGCGGGTTGTGCGATGGACCCCCCCTTGCCTTGGATGACGGTGTTGGAACTGGCCCAAGCCCGAGAAAAGGCGATCGCCGAAAATCGCCGCGTGCTCATGCTTTTCACCGGATCGGACTGGTGTCCACCCTGCCAGCTATTGCAGCGGCGGGTTTTGCAAACCCCGGAGTTCAGGCGGTACGCCCAATCGAACTTGGTCTTGGTGGAAGTGGACTTTCCGCGACGCAAGGTACTCGCGCCGGAGCTTTCCGCCACCAATCATGCTCTGGCGAGGAATTACCAGGTAGAGGTTTTCCCCACTCTCGTCTTGCTCGACCGAGAGGGGAAGGAACTGCGCAAAGCTCAAGGTTATCTCGGGGGTGGGTGGGAGCGCCATCTTGCCTGGATTGAACCCCGTCCGGAACCGCCGGTTTCCCTCTCCCCATGAGCGTGACACCCTTCGAGCCCCCTGACAGCCACCACTTCAACTCGGCCAGTGGCTGGCTGGATTTGGGACTTCCTGCAGATGCGCTGCACGATTTGGAACGGTTGAGTCCGACGTATCGGGAGCATCCCGAGGCCCTCGAGTTGCGATGGTCGATTTATGCCAAGATGGAAAACTGGGACCTGGCTTTGCACGTCGCATTGGACCTGATGCGTATGGATCCCGGGCGGCCTTCGGGATATGTGCATCGATCCTATGCTCTGCGCCGAAGTCACGGGGGTGGATTGCATGCCGCTTGGTCCGCCCTCTGTCCCGCACGGGAACTTTTCCCGAAGGAACCGATCATCCCCTACAATCTCGCCTGCTACGCGGCTCAAATGGGCCGCTTGGAAGAATCCTGGGATCTCCTCCACGCGGCCATGGAAGCGGCTGGCGACATCAAATTCATCAAGGATCTCGCCCTCAAAGACCCGGATCTGGCGGCCTTGAAAGAGCGCGTGGCCGAACTTTGACGGCTGGGATCCGGTACTGGTTCCGGCGCCGGGTCAGGGCAAGACAAAGGTTCCCACCACGGCCCGATGATCCGAAGGATATGGAGTGACCACGATATCCGCGAATTTGCGATCCTCGCCGACAACCTCACATCGCCGCACGACGATGCCGGTCCCTCGATAGAAAACAAAATCGATGCGGTCATGACGGTCTTTGGGGTCATTCGGGAGGGTCGTGGGCGTCCATGTCCATCCCGTTCGCGCGGCTTCATCGGGCCAAACCACGCGGTAAGCGTCGCGGAAACCGGCCTTCTCAACAGCCAGAGTCGAAGGGTAGGGGACGGGCAGGGGGCAGAGTCCCGCGCGGTTGGCGCGGTCGGTCCAGTCTCGATGCGACGGTTCGTTGAAGTCCCCCGTCAAGAAAACGGGCCATCCGAGGCTCGCGGCGGTTCGGATATCCTCGAGTAATTCGCGGACTTGGTCTCCGCGCGACTTGATGGCTTCTTCCACCGCCTCGGCGCTCGTGCTGATGAATCGGCCATTCCCATAGGGAATTCTGAGGAGTTGATAAGGCTGATACGGGGCGGGTGCGAAATGCACGTTGAACATCCAGACTTCTTTGCCTGACGCGAGGCGGATTCGGGCGCCCCATTTTCGGGGTGAGCCTTCGACGATGGTATGGCGGGTGAGAAGGGCGCGGCCGTAGCCCTGTGCAAAATAATTCCATCCAAGCAGGGAAGCGATCTCACGTCCGCGGTCGGGCCGTTGCCCGCCGACTTCGGTGCCCAATGCCTCCTGAAGCCCTACGATGTCGGCCTTGGCTGCGGTGATCACTTTGGCGGATTGCGACAGCGGTTGCTTGCCGGATTCCCCTCCGACCCAAAGGTTGAAGGTCATGACTCGGAATTCCTCGGCCACGGTGGCGCAACCCCAGAAGGCCAGCGCGCACAGGCCAAACCCGATGGCGCGAAGGAACGATCGAGGGCCGAGGATTGTTGGTACTGGGAAGCGATCCGAAGCTGAATTCAAAGATTCGGGCCGGGAGGAGGGGATGAAAGGCTTCAAGGCCGGACCTCCTCCATGAGTCCGAAGGGATGGCCATCCGGATCGCGGAAGAAAGCCATCCACAATTCGTGGTCGGGCATTTGGGCCACGAGATGAGGAGGCTCCTCGAAGGTCGCACCGCGCTGGAGGAGTTCGGAATGGATTTTCTGCAACGGGGCCGCTTTGAAGTAAATCACCGTGGTTGACGGTGAGTTCGAACTTTGTTTTTCGCCCTCACTCAGCATGAGCCGGACCGAGTTGCAGCGAAAGAAGGCCAGCTTGGGTGGGGCTTCGAAGAGCAGAGGCAATCCAAGGCTGTCGCGATAAAAAGCAATCGAACGGGGCAGGCTCCGCACCACGAGAGCGATTTGGCCGATTTCTCCTGTGAGGAGGGGGGGGAGAGGGGGCGGGCATGGGAGGAGCCTAGGGTGGACGTTCTCCGAAGGCGATGGGATTTTTGTGTCCGGCGAGCGGAGCCGTGCATCCCGAAGTGGTCTGTCGTGTGGCGGAAGGCTGCCCAGCCTGCTGTATCGCCGAAGGCCCGTCGGTCCCGTGGGTGAAGAACGAGGCCCTTCCAGGCTCTCCACGCGCCGGGTTCCCTTCGTCGCCCCGCAGGCTGGGCAGCCTGCGTTACAGCAGACAGGGCTGTCGGCGTGACCACGACAACCCGGTCACTGACCCTCTCTGGATGCACCGCGTGCGGAGCGCGGGGTTCGTGGCATTTGACTCGGGTTATGTTTTCGCATGTAATTCGTGGATGCAAATCGAGAGTCTGAAAGTGTTCTGTGACCTGGCTGAAACCGAAAGTTTCACGAAGGCGGCCCAGATTAACCAGATCACGCAGTCGGCTGTCAGCCAGCAGATCAGCTCGCTGGAGCGCCAGTTTAAGTCCTTGCTCATCGAGCGGAGCAAAAAGAAGTTCAGGCTGACGCGGGAGGGCCAGGTGCTTTACGAGTATAGCAAGCAGATTATTCAGACTTACGACTCCCTTCACAGCAAACTTCAGGAGATCAAAGACATCATCTCCGGCACCATTAGGGTGGCGACGATTTACAGCATTGGGTTGCATGATCTGCCGCCTTACATGAAGAAGTTTCTAAGGTCGTATCCGACCGTGCACGTGCATGTCGAATACCGCCGTTCGAATCAGGTGTATGACGATGTCCTGAGCAACGTCGTGGATTTGGGTTTGGTGGCGTATCCGTCGCGGGACAGCAAGTTGGAGGTGGTGCCCTTGCGGAAGGATTCCATGGTTTTGATCTGCCATCCTCATCATCCTCTGGCCAAGCTGAAGTCGATCAAGTTGACGGCGATCGCGGGCCAGAAGTTCATCGGGTTCGAACCGGATATTCCGACGCGCAAAGCGATCGACAAGATCCTGAAGGATGCGAACGTGACGGTGAACCATGTCATGGAATTTGACAATATCGAGACGGTGAAGCGAGCGGTGGAGATTGAGGCGGGGATTGCGATCGTGCCTCAGGCCACGATTGCCCAAGAGGTGGCCAAGCAAACCCTGGCTCAGGTCCAATTCGAGGATGCCGAGTTCTTTCGCCCGCTGGCTGCAATTTACAAGAAAAACAAAGTGCTTTCCCCCGCGATGCGCCAGTTTCTCTCCATCATCAAAGAGTAAAGCGTGTTTTAACCTGCTCGGAGTCAAGGGTATGCGGAATGACCGGCGCACCGGGCGGGGGAAATTTCGGTTTGCAATGTGTTGCGGAAGGCGACAGGGTGCCGGGGCTCCGGTTCCTCGCCAGCCATGGTCGAACTGATTTCCAAACTCCAGGAACGCCTTCAGTCGGAGATGAAGGCGCTTTCATTCACCACCTTGACCCGGGTCGTCGTTCTTTCCGCCATCTACTTTTTGGGGGGAATCATCGGACGAGAAGCCTCGTTTGATTTGCGGCGGTTTGCCCCGCGGGTGAACGAAGTTGCCCCTCCTTCCGTGGTGACGCCGGTCTTCGAGCTGTACGAGGCCATCCATCCCCTGGCGGGCAGCGCTGGTGTTTCGGGTTTCGTCAAACTCGCGCATCTCGCGAGCGCGATGGAAGCGCTGCTGAAAGAGTTGATGGAGGATCCCTCCAACGTCAATTCCTCCACGCTCCGCACGATTACCGACGCGCTGAGTTTCATGATCCATCTCGTGCAGCAGGCCTCCGAATCGCCGCCTCTTCGCGAACTGCCTTCCCTGACCCTTGTGGTGGATGACGACGTGTTGTCGCTGCAAATGGTCACGTCGGCGCTGGAAACGGCCAATCTTCGTTCGGTCAATGTTTCAGAACCCGTCCTCGCATTGAAGATTGTGGAGCACAATCATTTCGATCTTATTTTCGCGGACGTGAACATGCCGGAGATGGATGGATTCGCATTCGCCACCCAAGTGAGGGCTTCGGTCCAGCACCGTTACACCCCCATTGTCATGGTGACGAGCCTCAAGTTGAGGGGTTGCTGGAGAAGCCTCCCAAGGGTGTGAGCGTCTTGCCGGAACCTCCGTGGCCTGCCCAAGCTGGAAACCAGATTGACCGCGTCGATGCCGAACTGATCCAGCGGGCGGTCCGGGAAGCGTTGCGAGAGGATGTGGGGCCGGGTGACGCCACGACCCTTGCCACCATTCCTTTCGATCGCATGGCCATCGGACGGATGGTTGCGCGGCAGGACTTGATCGTCTGCGGTTTGTTTTGGGCGTCGGAAGCATTTGGGCTCCTCGATCCCGATTGCCGGGTTTCCTTTCAGTCCCGGGATGGGGACCGGATCCAGTCCGGCGGCTGTGCCCTTGAGGTTCGAGGCCGGGCGGGCCCGATGCTGACAGCTGAGAGAACCGCCCTGAATTTTGTGCAGCGGCTTTCCGGCATCGCCACCTTCACCTCACGTTATGTTGAGGCGATTGCCGGGACGTCCTCACGTATTCTGGACACGCGAAAAACGACTCCGGGCTGGCGGGTCTTCGAAAAATATGCCGTGCGATGCGGAGGGGGAACGAATCATCGCCTCGGACTCTTTGACCGGATCCTGATCAAGGACAACCATCGGGTCGCGCTGGCGGATGAGGCGGGCGGATCGATTCGTGCGGCGGTGGAGCGAGCCCGGGCGGCCTATCCTCATCTGGAAATCGAGGTGGAAGCCGACACTCTTGCCGACGTTGAAGAAGCATTGTCGGCGGGAGCCCGGCTCATCCTGCTGGACAACATGTCTTTGGTCGACCTCCGTCGTGCGGTCGCGCTGTGCCGGGGGCGGGCGCGGACGGAAGCCAGCGGCGGCATCAACCTGCAAACCGTTCGTGAGGTGGCCTTGACTGGCGTCGATGAGATTTCGGTTGGGGCCTTGACCCATTCCGCTCCGGCGGCCGACTGGAGCCTGGATTTCGACGAACTGCGATGAAGCGTGTCGGGTCATTGCCTTCTCCTGCCTGGCCTATGGATGCGCGGATTCTGGCTGCGCTCAGAAATTCCGCGGAGGCTCCGCTGTCCGGCATGGATCTGGCTCAACTGCTGGGCATCAGCCGCGCCGCCGTGTGGGCTCGGATCGAGTCTTTACGTCAATCGGGGTTCGGCATCGAGGCGAGCCCGCACACGGGCTACCGGTTGGTTCAAACACCGGAAGCGCTCCATGCCGACGACTTGCGTTCGCGTCTCCCGGAATCCGCGGTGATCGGCGCCCGGATTCATGTGCTGGGCGAAACCTCCTCGACCAACGATATGCTTGAAGAACGGGCGCGCCAGGGCGCTCCCGAGGGAACCGTGGTATTCGCCGAGTCGCAGACGCGGGGTCGCGGAAGGCTCGGACGGGTTTGGCACAGCCCGCCGGGACAAGGCCTGTGGTTTTCGGTGTTGTTGCGCCCGAAGATTCAGCCCCAAGCGGTAACCCGCATCACCATCGCCACCGCCTCTGGCGCCGCCCGGGCGCTGACGCTCGAAGCCGGGATCCCAATCCGGATCAAGTGGCCCAACGATCTGATGATCGAGTCGCGCAAGGTCGGCGGCATCCTCACCGAATTGAGCGCCGAGACGGACGGGGTGAAGCATGTGATCGTGGGGATCGGCATCGATGTCAATCAATCCGCCGCGGACTTTCCCCCTGAGGTGCGAAAAATAGCGACTTCGCTGTCCTTGGCGACGGGCCAGAAAATTGACCGAGCCAGGCTCGCGTCCGTCCTCCTGCGCGAATTGGACGCGGATTACGCCCGGTTGCGAGAGGGGCGGTTTTCTGAAGTGGCTGAGGAATGGGAGGAGCAGTGCTCGACATTGGGAAGGTTGGTTCGGATTGAAACGGGCGGCCGCCGGCTGATCGGCGTCGCGGAATCCATCGACGCCGAAGGCGCGCTGCTTGTGCGGACGGAGCACGGCCATCTCGAGCGGGTGATCGGCGGGGATGTCGCCTTGGAGAAGTAAGCCGGGATCTGGACCATGCAGGCCTTGTTCGATATTGGCAACACTCACACCCACGTCGCGTTTGCGACGGGTGGACGGATTGGCAGGATGTTCGAGGTCCCGACGGCGGAATGGGAACTCGGGGGCGCGGCAGGACGGGTTTTGAAGCAAGCCGGAAGGCGGCGGGTCGAGTCTGCGGCGATCTGCAGCGTGGTGCCGATGGCGACCGGCAGTGTGGTCCGATTTCTCGAGGAAACATGGAAGGTGCGGCCCTTTCAACTCACGCATCGGGTGACGGGAGGCCTCAAGATCGATTATCCCCGGCCATCCTCGATTGGTCCTGACCGGCTTGCCAACGCCATCGCGGCGCTCTCCCTCCTGGCACCTCCGTTGGTGGTGGTGGACTTTGGAACGGCGGTGACCTTTGATGTGGTGGATCGCCGCGGGTGTTATGTCGGAGGCATCATCGCGCCTGGATTGGCCGCGATGACGGACTACTTGCATGAAAAGACTGCGTTGCTGCCGCGGATCCGCATTCGCCGGGAGCCTGCGGTGATTGGAAGGAGCACGCGGCAGGCCATGCGGATTGGTGCCATCCACGGCTACCGCGGTTTGGTGAGGGAATTGATTCGCGAGCTTGCTCGGGAGTTGGGCGTTCGCCGCCTGCCGGTGTTGGCGACGGGAGGGTATGCGTCGTTGATCGCGGATCAACTTTCAGAGATCGACCGGGTTGAGCCCAAGCTGACTTTGGCGGGATTGTTGAGAGCTTCCCGCTGCGGAACCATGGGGGCGTGGAGCGGCGCCGATCCGGGCGCTGGGCGCGATCCGTAGTCCCAAGGTGAAGAAATTAATTTTCTGTAATGATCGGGCAATTTACTGGCAATCGCTCTCGAGCTATTCTTGGGTCTATGAAACGGGGCGTTCTGGCTCAGATTCGCGCGCAGTGCCTGGGGAAGGCACCGCGTCGGAGGTCCGCGATCAAGTCGAAGGTTCCGGCATGCAAATCAACATTATGAAACCTCATCTCTTCAGTCGTTGGTATGGAGTTGTGGCGGCGGGTGCGGTCATGGCGGTTGGTGCCGTCGCCGGGTTCAGTTGGGCACGCGCGGCCGAGAATCGGCTGCCTCAGCTCAAATCAGACGATACGCCGATCTCGCGGGATATTCGCGCGGGTCACAGTTACAGCGCGGTGGTGAAGCGCGCGGCGCCCGGAGTCGTCAACATTTTCACAACCCGCAAGATCAAGCTGGACCGGCGGTCGTATCCGGGTATTCCGTTCTTCCCGTTTTTCGACAATCCGGAGGAGGAGGGCGGGCGCTCCACCCGGCCGCGAACCCATCGCGAACAGAGCCTGGGGTCCGGAGTCATCGTGTCTCGCGATGGCTATATTCTCAGCAACAATCACGTGATCGACGGGGCCGATGAAATCAGGATCGTTTTGAGCAAGGACAAGAAGGAATACATGGCCAAGGTCATCGGAAAAGATCCCAAGTCCGACCTGGCCGTGCTCAAAATGGACGCGGAAAGTCTGCCCTACGCCACGCTGGGGGACAGCGATAAACTCGAAGTGGGTGATGTGGTGTTGGCGATTGGCAATCCGTTCGGCCTTGGCCAGACAGTGACCAGCGGCATCATCAGCGCGCTCAACCGGGGTGACTTGCCCATCGACGTCGCCTATGAGGATTTCATCCAGACCGATGCCGCCATCAATCCCGGGAATTCGGGCGGCGCTCTGGTCGATGCCGAAGGACGCCTAATTGGCATCAACACGGCGATTTTGAGCCGGACCGGGGGAAATCAAGGGGTAGGATTTGCGATTCCCATCAACATGGCGAAGCATGTCATGATGCAGCTCATCGAGAAAGGCCGTGTTTCCCGAGGGTATTTGGGTCTGCTTCCGCAAGATCTCAGCTCTGATCTCGCGCGCGAGTTCAAAATTGAGGATGGCCAGGGAGCCTTGGTCGCGCAAATCACCGAGAACAGCGCGGCGGAAGAGGCCGGATTGAAGCCCGGCGATGTGATTACTCACCTGAACGGAAAGTCCGTCAAAGATGCCGGAGGATTCAGGCTCATGGTCAGCAAGAACGCGCCGGGAACCAAAGTGGAGCTGAAAGTCCTGCGCGATGGCCGGGAACGCACTTTGAAGGCGACGTTGCGTGAACTGCCCGAACAGCCGGAATCCGCTTCCGTGGACCGGGAGAAAAGCTCCGACAGCAGCGCGTTGGAGGGCGTGGAGGTGAGTGATGTCAACAGCCAGGCACGTAATCGCTTCCGCATACCCCAAGATGTCAAAGGCGCGGTCATTACGAACGTCGATCCTGAGTCCGCCTCTTACTTGGCGGGGTTGCGCGTCGGGGATGTGATCATGGAAATCAATCGCAAGAAGGTGCAGAACGCCGACGACGCGGTCGAGCTGAGCAAGAATGCCAAGGGCAGCCGTGTGCTGGTGTGGGTTTGGAGCCGCGGAGCGACCCGATTCATCACCGTGGACGAAGGCAAAGCGCGCTAGCCCGTGACCCGCACCCGCCTGACCATGGGTCCGGAGAAACGGGTCGATCTCGCACGAGCCCCGGCTTGGGCCGGGGCTCGTTGTTATTGCAGGATGGCCTCGGCAAGGTTGTATTTCAGGGTCAAGGTTTCCGCCGTCACCGTCGTGGACAGGATCTCCAGCCTGGCCTTGGGGCTGGAACCGCCGTAGCGCAGGCGGAAGAAGCGCCGCGAATCCCGTTTGGGAATGGAGATGGTCTGCGACGCGGTGTTCAACACGGCTGAAGCGTCCGCCGTAAAGGCCGCCCCCAACTCCGCCGCGCTTTCCAACACAACGGAAGGACTTGCCGCAACCTCCGTGTAAGCCTTGATCGCGCCCGGTCTGGAGTCGTTGATCAACACTCTTTCGCCGGAGGACGGATCGAGGGAGAACCACTCAACGTGGGCATTCCCGCCGCGTTCGTACCACACCATGCGGAACGGATAGAGCCCGGCCAACGGGACCACGATTTCGAACGTTTCGTTGGCCGGGCCGCCGTTGTGAAATTCCAAGGGCAAGGTCTGGCGGTCGGCGAAAGAGGAGCCGGAAACGATCTGATACCCATCGTCGCAGTGCGCCCCCATTCGGACGATGCCAGCGGGTAATTCCAGGTAAGTGAGAACCTCCATGGCGATGTCGTCGGTTCCATTCTCGTCGATGTTCACCCCAGGTATTGCTTGATCACCGGGGAAGGACCCGTCCGCGGTGTCCGGACCATTCTGGGAAAAGTTGATGGCAGGTGCCACGACGCTGGTGTCCAGGTGGGCGGCGATTTTGGAGCCCTGGACGAGTTGCTCCTCGGCTCGCAGCAGCGAATTCTCGAGCGAGGATCCTTGGGGCGCCTGAACGACGCGAACGCGGAATCCCGGATTCGAGCCACCGGACCGGACGTTCGCAGCACTCAGAGCGGCGTAGTGGACGAAGAAGCTCCAATCGTTGGTTTGCTCCACGCCCTCGGAATCGGCGAAGACCATGCGCACGCGAACGCGGCTGCCCGGCGCAGGCAGCGAGGTGAGGGTGTGAACGACATCGATGCCGCCGGCAACAGCATTGATCCGCGCGGAAACCGCAACGTCGTGGACAAACAGTCTCACCGAGTTGGCGCGGACTTGAGTGTCACGGTCTTTGAGGGACACCATGATCAAGGGCGCGGTGGTGTTGACCGTTGCACCGTCAGCCGGGCTGACTTGGGCGACCGCAGCGCGTTGCAGTCCGGCATCCGCGACCGGAACGAAGAGAAGGTAATTCTGAAAGATGTCGCCATCGGCGGGTTCCGAAGTTAACTGTCGCAACCGGAGCGTCACCTCACCGCTCAGCCGCACCACGACTTTCGATTGACCCAGGGCGTCCGTGAGCGGAACGGTGCGATGCTTGGTGCCTGAAGAGGTTCCCAGGAAGGATCCGAGGATGGTCGTGGCGGGATTTTCTTGGGAAGCGGGGCCCTGCACCCTTTCGAGGACAGCCTCGGCCAGAGAGACGTTAAACAGCGATTCGCGCAGATAGACTTCGTAGGTCCCCGTGGGGAATCTGCGGGTGTATTGGAGAAACTCGCCCCGCTCGATTTGGCCGATGTCGTAGTCAAAGACACCCGCGTCTGCGCCCCCCGCCGCGGCGAACTTGGCGCGGATCGCATCGAGGGAGACCTTGGTTCCCACCGGTTCCCCCTGGCGATAAGGAAAATTCCCGCTGGAGCGGGTGTCGAAGAAATCGATGTTCGGAACTCCGGTTGCGTCGCGGTAGCTGTTGGCCGCCCCGGGCACGACGCTGGGGTTGTCGTGATACTGGCCTCCGCCGAAGTTGTAATCCTCCACCTCGATCACCAGGTTCTCGGGGCTGAAGGTGTCGAAGTCGAGCGCCACGCGCTGCAACGCGCCATCGACATCCGTGGCGGCAATCTCTCCCCGGTAAAGTTGTCCGGGGCTGAGGCCCGAGAATTCAACCGTCCGGCTCGTGGCGGATCCAGAAAGAGTGAGCCCGTTGCCGACGGTGTGGCGGACGCCGTTCAACACCAAGGCGAATCCGCTTTCCGGCAGCGGCTTATCATCCGAAACACGGAAGCGGACTTTCCCTGCCGCCGAGACAAAGTTGGCAAACTCCTCGGGTTGAACGTCCGTGATGGTCGGCGGCGTGTTGCCCGAGGCGGGCGCGGTCCATGCCACGGCATTGTCGAACACCACGGAATAGGGATTGGGTCCGCCCGCAGCGAAGTCCGCGTATCCGATCAGGACAAAGCTGCCGGAGCCGAAGTAGGGTGCGGAAGGTGAATCCGTGCCGTTGGCGAAGACGTCCGCCGCCGGGGTGTCCGTGAAGGATTGCTCAAAAATCACCGCGTTGGCCGCGTCTTTGTCCAGAACGCGGGCGCGGAGATGGACGTTCTTGCCAGCGCCGATGAGGGAGAGTTCCAAGGTGACATTCTCGTTCTTCAGCGGCGGCAAAGGATTGACGTTGTAGAAGTATTTATTGAGACCCTTCACTACGAGGATGTCGGTTTCTGACTTCGCGAGGGAATAGCCCGCGAGGCTGGAAACGGGGTTCGCGGAGGGGATCCAGCTGAGCACCGCGAACGAATCCTTGCCGAGGCCGCTGACCATATCGACTTGAACCGTTAATCGTTCTCCGTCCACGACGTCGAAGGAGCGAGCGGTTTTGGTGCTGGCGGCGAAGAGCGGTTGCCCGATGGCCGGAACGTCGATGGTGAAACGGCCCTGGGCCTCGGTGACCATGCCGGCCCCCGGTTGGAACGTGAAATCCTTCCAGTCCGATTTGCGATTGTCGTCGAAGTCATCGACCAGGACACGGTCGTTGACGAAGGCCTCGAGATTGTCGAAGGTCACAGAATAGACGGAGGGGCCGCCGGCGGCATAATCGGCGTAGCCGATGAGCACCGCATGCCCTGTCCCGAGAAAGGGCGCGGCCGGCGAGTCTGTTCCGTTGGCGAAGACATCCGCAGCCGGTGTATCGATGAAGGACTTCTCAAAAATCACCGCTTCATTCCGATCCTTGTCGAGGACTCGGGCGGTGATGAGCACGTTGGCGCCCGCTCCGGTGAGCGTCAGCGACAACACCACGTTCTCGTTCTTCAGGGGCGGCGTGGGGTTGACGTTGTAGAAGTATTTGTTGAGTCCCTTGACGACCAGGATATCGGTTTCGGACTTGGCGATGGAGTATCCCGCGAGGCTGGAGACCGGATGGGTGTCCGGGATCCAGGACAGGACGGCAAAGGAGTCTTTGCCGTTGCCGGAGACCATGTCGGCCCGCAGCTCGATGGTGCGCGCGTCCTTGAGTTCCAGGGGGTTTTTCGTGAGCGTGCTGGCGGCAAATAAGGGCTGGCCGATGGCCGGCACGTCAATGCGGAATTGGCCGCCGGTTTCCGTGATCGTTCCCGCACCGGGCTGAAAGGTGAAATCTTTCCAGGCGGTCTTGGTATTGTCGTTGAAATCATCGAGGATGCGGCTGTGGACCGGCAGCGCGGCAAGGATCGCGGCGGTGAGAAGGCTCCAGGTCTGGGATGTTTTCATGCGGAATAAGGCGGTTGAAGCGGAGGAGCGTACTGCTGCATCCGCGGGTTGCTGGGCATCCCTTCTTGAACTGAAGCATCAAGGGAGGTCAACGGAAAAGCGCGTCATCAGGGCACAAGAATCTTCATGCGGAAGAAGACGCCTGAATAACTTGCGGGTAATTCTACCTCGACTCGTTCCGCCACGGCTCCGACGAATGGACGGTTGGCGGGATGCTCCACCGGGCGCCAGGTTTCCGGAGTGAGCGACGTGGAACTTTCGAGCACGAAACGCAGGCCGGGCAGCCGGTCGTAGCGGATGCGCACTCCGGCGGGTCCGGGGATGATCTCCATCCGCCACGACGAGTGGCCGTCGAAGGGATCGGTGCCCAATAGGAATTCGTGCTCGTTGATCCATCCATCTTGATCAAGGTCCCCGTCCCAATCCGTTTGGGGGGCGACGATCCCTCCAAATTGCTCTGTATGCCATGCGTCGTAGGAAGGGCGGGAGGGCAAGTCCTCGAGGATCCACTCCTCCAACAGCCGGATCGCCTCGCTGTTGAAGCGAAAGTGGCCAAGAGGTGGCATGTGGAATCCGTCCCATTCCGCGACCCGTCGATAGAGCACGGAGTGTTGCAGGCTGCCGGGAGCGACGATGCGGGTTTCTTCGGAGGCAATGCTTGCCACTGGAACGGCATTGATGAGGCCGGCGGTGGAGAGGGGGATATGAATGCGTGCGTCCCAACGGCTTCGACTCGGGGCACCAGGCTGGTGGCAGGAGGAGCAATTGGCGGCGAAATACGATCGCACGCGATGCTCCAAGCTCCAGGAGAGGTTGTTCGCGGCGGCCAGTTGCCACCAAGCATGCGGAGTGCCAGGATGAGCATCGAGATAACCGGATTCGGCCAGTTCGGTGATTTGGTTTTTCGCAACCCCATCGAAGGTTTGCCAAAGATTGAGTTGAGGAGTGTTGAAGCCAAGGGCGAATCCGCCCGCCCGGGTGTGGCATTGCTGGCATTCCAGCCGGGAGGGAAAGCGCCATCGCTCAAGGGCGCGGCGGGGCTGTCCTGGAGAGTAGAGGTTCTCCTCCAGACCTTCTTCAGCAACCAAGTAGGCTTCGCTACCTTCCAGGTTCCAGCGATAACTCGCCCCAGCCACGCCCTCGGCTTGTCGGATCAAAACCCGGGTTTCGAGCCTTCGTGAACGATTGGCGGCTGCCCAGTCCAAAGGCAGATCGAAATGTTTGACCCAAAGCGTGCCCACGGGGAAACTCCAGGATCCCTCGGTGGAGAACCCGAATCTTGAGGCGAGGTTGGTCAAAGCAAACCATCGTTGCTTCAAAGCTCCATCGGACCAGAAAGGCACGTTGATCTCGTAAGGAACGATTCCGGGCTGCGGTTGAAGTTCCTTCAGATCCATGAAGATCCCGGTCTCGGACAAGCGGGCAGGCAAGGGCGGACCCGATTCCACTTTGCGTTTGAGCACCATCAACTGGCCCTGCGTGCCGTCGAGCGCGAGGATTTCCCCGGTCGCTGGGTGACGCGCCAAGGAGAAGATTAATCCCGAGTGGAGAGCGATCCAGCGGATGTCAGGAGAGTTGGGATCGGCAACGCCCACGGCCCCATTGAGATCGCTGAACAGGATTCGGCCTTCGAATTCGGGGTAAGCGCCATCCCATAATTTCAATCCACCCGTGATCGCCATGCGACCGTTCTGATGCGTGTATTCGAGCAGGGGATCCATCATGCCATGCTCAGGGACGTTCCAAGGCCAATCCAACGTGCCTTCACGAAACGGCCAGCCGTAAAATCCGCCCGGCACGATGCGATTGAACTCCTCCCGGTCGTTTTCCCCCACGTCCAGACAGAACAGCGAACCGCTTCGCGAGTCGAAATGCATGCGCCAGGGATTCCTCAAACCGACCGCGAAAAACTCGGTTCGAAGTTTCTCGGGGTCCATCTGATCACGCAACACCAGGCCTCCGATTTCCAGTCGCGAGAGGCCGACGAACGGATTGTCTTTGGGAATGGAATAGGAGCCAGGATGAATCGCCGGGTGCGGCGAGGGATCCAAGTTGCCGGGACGGCGGTCCACGTCGATTCGGAGAATGCCACTAAAGAAATCGCCGTCGAGGACGGCGGCATTGCGAAAGGAATCGCGCGCACCGCCTTCGTCTCCCAAGGCCACGTACAGATAGCCGTCCGGGCCGAAGGCCAGATCTCCGCCATTGTGATTGGGATCTTCGTCGAATTGGGAAATCAGAATGAATTCGGATTCCGGAAGCGCCCGGCGGGGATTCCCCGGGTCCAATTGAAATCGCGAGAGCCGGTCATAGATTCCCGGTCCCTCGGAGCCATCCGCGAAAGTCGTGTAAAACACAAAGAACCAACCGTTCGTTCTGAAATCGGGATGGAAGGCCAGCCCGAGCAGTCCGCTTTCTTGGTGATGGTAAGTCTTGGCCGAGAGATCGAGGAATACCTCATGCCTGGGTTGGGTAAGGTTGGTTACGGAGAGGATCCATCCCGCCTGGTTGAGAAAGAACATCCGCTCGGTCTCCCCGGGAATGGAAGTGGCGGCAACACACCATAAGGGTGGCAGTCCCACCACGGGCTCGAAGACGTAATTCGTCGCTGCAAATCGAGAAGGGAAGTGGAGGGCCGAGGTTTCCTGGCGCGGACCTGACCCGATTCGGGCGGGGCTCGAAAATGCGATCAGGAAATAGCCAAACAGTGTGGTCCATCGAATGGCCGCATGTACAAGCCGATCATTCCGGTGTGCCACGAGCGAAGGGTCAGCAAGTTTGCTGCCGAATCCACGCGCGATGCCTCGGGAGTGAGTGGAGGGTCGGTTCCTTACACTTCGCCCTCGATTGTCCGAGATTGCGAGATCTCAACGCAACGGATTCAGCCTTGGCTCAAGGCTTCGAGGGACGGGCGTCCGCGTCGCCGCGTGGAATCCACCAAGCAAGTGAGATTCCCGCCAAATAGATCACGCTGGTCGCCGCCCCCATTTTCCCGACGTCTCCTTCGAACCAGGCGGCCAGAAAGGCCGAGGTGAACAAAACGATCGCTGAAAAGATGCGGCCTGAGTTGTAACAGACACCCATCCCGGTGGCGCGAATCGAAGTGGGGAACAGTCCCGGCAGGAAATAGGGCAGCCATCCGTAGAAACTCGTGGCCACGAAACCCAGACAAAAAACCGAAGGCAGAAATCCGCTCTGGCCGGGAGTGGCGTGGAAGAAAATCCACATGCTCAGCAAGAACGAACCTAAACTGATGAAAAAGTAACATCGACGGGGGCCAAGTTTCGCCGCCAGCCAGCCTCCGCTCAAGGAGCCGAGCACCGCGCCCATGGCTTGCACGATTTGGGTTTGGGCTTTGAGATCGGGGAGATTCATGGCTTCGCCCATTTGTGCCGCCCAAGGAATGAGGCGCTGGCCGGACGCCCAGCCTCCCAGGAGCGGAACAGTTCCAAGTCCGATGCCCAGAAGCGTTCGTTTCAGCCAGGGCGGCCCCAGAACGACTTTGACCGGGACGGTTTCCTGGCTGGTTTGGGCGCGACGCAATTCGAACCATTCCGGGGACTCCGGCACCCATCGCCACGCGATCCAGGCCAGGGGAAGCGCGGCGGCTCCCAGGGCGAGCACCCATCTCCACGAGGTGGCGGTGGCGGGGTATTTCAACATGATCAAACCCAGGAGCAGGAATCCCACATTGGCCGCGGATCCCATGATGCCGGACACGAAGCTTCGGCTGGACTGGGGCCAGTGCTCCGACAGCAAGGCCACACCGCACGGCCACATCCCCCCGACGCCGAGACAAGCAACAAAGCGAAGTGCCAGAAGGGCCATGGGTGTCGGTGCCCAGTAACTCAACGCCGTGACCAGGGAATAGCAGGCGATGCTGGCCGCCATGGCGGGGCCCCGTCCCCAACGGTCCGCCATCCATCCGAACAACCAACCGCCCGCCGCGGCGCCGAGCAGGAAGGCCGCCATCAAGTAGGAAAACCATTGATCCGTAAGAATATTCCGGATTTCCAGTTCTGTTGAGCCCGGGGCGACTGGGATGGGGATGGCGCCGGAATCGAGGAAGTCCTGAATGGCTGGACGGGCGGTGGGCACCATCAAGGCCATCACCACTCCGGCTCCCATCCAGCCCAGCGCCACCACCGTCAGGGTCACGCGACGGCGTGAGATGGAGGAGGTCCGATTCAACGTTCGGGTGTTTCTCCAGCTTGCTTCAGGAGCAACAGAAAACGTTTGAGAAGTTCGGTGTTGTCTTGATAACCGCGGGCGGTGACGAGCCATCCGTCCGACACCACGGGCTCATCCACGTAGCGGCCTCCCCCTTGTTTCACATCGAGCGCGCATTTGGGGACGGTCGTCGCGCGTTTGCCGCGCAGGCAGCCCGCCGCCGACAAGATTTCGATGCCATGGCACAAGCAGGCCACCGGTTTGCCGGCTTCCGCGATGCCCTGGACCAGACGAAGCAGATCCCCGTCGTACCGCAAGTATTCGGGCGCGCGTCCGCCGGAGATGAACATGCCCGCGAAGTCGGCGGCGTTCAGATCACGAAATGCCGCCGTGGCCCGCAGATGATAGCCCGGACGTTCTTGCGTGATGTCCCAGGGCACTTCGGGGTTGGGTGGCACTTCGTGCAAAACCGTGTGGTAAAGGCGGCATTCCTTCCCCGCCACCACCACCTCGTATCCATCTTCCGGCAATCGGTAGTAGGCGTAATAAGTGTCGAGGGTTTCCGAGGCATCCCCAACCGGCATGAAGATCTTTCCGCTCATTTCCAATGCACTCCGCTTTCTTCTCCCAGCCGGCGCAAAAAGCTCGCCGTTCGTTGCGCCGTTTTCGCGGGGGCCGTCCAGGCCTCTCCGGCTTGATGAACCGTGACGGGTCCGTGGTAACCTGCGTGAACCAGAGCCCGAAACACCCTTGCGAAGTCGATGCCTCGCGGGTCGTCCATCGGAATGAGATCGAAGCGGACCGGGCCGCGCGTCCAGGTGTTCAACGTGATGGCGCCTTTGTCATGGATGAACTGATTTTGGAAGTAGACGTTAAAGATCCACGGGGCAAGGCGCCTGAGCGTGGTTTCGCCGTAATCCTGTCCGCAGAGTTCGAGATTGGCGGGCTCGTAGATCAATCCGAAATTGGGACGGTCAATGGCGCGCAAGGTTTGTTCAATGCCTGCCACGGTCTCGAAGAGGCTCTCGGTATGGCATTGATGAGCCAGACGGATGTCGCGTTTCGCCGCTTCATCCGCGGCTTTGCGCGCCCATTCAATATCGTCCTGATGTTTGAGCGCGACGCGGATCAAGCTGCTGTCGAGGGCCTCGGCCAGATCCAGGTAGGGCTGGATCCTGCGAAGACAGCCGGGCGCGTCGGCGTTGTTGTAGACGATGGCGAAGTCTCCGGTCACCATGGTGGTCTCAAGCTGGCGGGCTTCCGTCAGGATACGGGCCAGTTCGACTTCGAGCTTGGAGGAGTGAGCGCCCACTTGCGAGGCGCGCATGCAAAGGCCGCGGTAACCGGCCTCCACGGCGAGATCCGCCAACTCGCGCAGGGGGATGCAAGCGCGTTCCTTGGAGGCGAATTCCTCGGCGATACGAACGGACAGAGAAAGCTTCATGGGAACGCACGATTCAACCGCCGCGGACTTCCGGGTGTCAATGGGGGATCCCGAGCCTCAATCCGCGCCGGTGCATCCCGATGTTGCCGGTGATGCAGGTAGGGCGCGTCCGTCCCGGCGCGCCGCCGGAGCATGATGTTTTGCATCCAGTGGGCGGCGGGCTGGGACAGGCCCGCCCTACCAACAACATCGGGATACACGGAATCCGCGCCTCAGAATTCCGACGGGCTCGCGAAAGGGGGCTGGCGCGGCTGAAGGAAGCGCGGATTTAGAACGGCCCGCTGTCGCGGGCGTGATCGATGGAATGTCGGTGGTGCGAACTTGTTCAGCGCACCTCCAGGTGTCGTGAAAACAGGCGTTGCTGCGTGTTACCCGTGGATCGGGGAGTCGTCTGCCCACGAATCACACGAATCACTCGGATCACTCGGATCACTCGGATCACTCGGATCACTCGGATCAAAACAAGCCCTCGGTCGGTTCAATCAGAATCAGGGTGATCGACAGTCTGTATGGAACATCAGGACAGAGAGGCATTCTCCATCCATCCGTGTGATCCGTGGTTGCCCCAGAAAAGGCTCAGCCGTTAGCCGTGGAACAATGTAGGCCCCAAATCCACGGATCGGGGAGTGATTTGCCCATTCAATCCCCTCGGGATTCATGGCGGGGCGAGTTTGAGTGGCGTGACGTCGGTTGCGGCCGAGGTGGCTCGCTCGACCGGACCCTGCTGACGCTCTGACCTCTTGGGCAAACCAAGGGCACCCTCAAAGCACAATCATCAAGGGCTTTCTTCCACGATGTTCAGTTGGCCAAGGCGGGGGGCGGTGAGGATTTGTTTTTTCCCGCCGGGCCATAGGATCTCCGCGGAATCCAGCTTGGATTCCCTGCCAAGGCCGAAGGTGAGGATGGTCTCGGATTGGGACAAGTAACCCCGGGTGGGCATGACTTGTTGGGAGAGCGTTTCCGTGCCGCGCTTGAGCGTGACCCACGCGCCGATGGCGCTTCGGGTGGACGACTTGCCCACCAGTTTGAATTTGACCCAGGACTGGCCGAGGCTCTGGTCGTTGCGCAGGAGCAGGGGAGGCCCGCTAACCTGGGTCAAAACCACGTCAGGGTCGCCGTCGCCATCGATATCGGCATAGGCGACACCGCGTCCGACGATGGGACGGAACAAATCGGAACCCACTTTGGAAGGGGGGACCGATTGGAAGCCGACGCCCGAATTCCAGAATAACTGGGCGGGCTGGCGGTATTGCTGGCTTTGTTGGACCTTGTTGATTTCTTCCTCGAGATGTCCATTGGCGGTGAGCAAATCGAGCCGTCCGTCGAGGTCATAGTCGAGGAAGACGAGGCCGAATTTGAGGAGCAGTCGGCTGGCGGGTCCGACGCCTTCCGGAATGGCTTCATCGGCGAAGGTCATGGGCATTTTTTGAGAGACGTAGAGCGCCGTCATTTCGTTGGCAAAGTTGCCGATGCCGATGCCGAGCGTGTCGTCGTTGCGGTGGCGGGCGGCGTCGATGCCCATGGCCCCGCGCGTCATGCCGTAGGCGTCGAACGCGATGCCGCACAACGCTCCGATCTCTTTGAAAGTCCCGTTCTTTTGATTGTGGAACACGAAGTTCTGCACGGTGTCATTGGCAATGACGAGATCGATCCATCCGTCGGAATCGAGGTCGATGGGAGCCACGCCGAGGGATTTGGCGGTGGGGACGCCGGTGGCGGGGTTCTTGATTTGCACTCCGGCCGAGGCGGAGACATCGGTGAATTTTCCGCCCCCCTCGTTGCGGAAGAGGGAGGGGAAAGTGCCGCCAAAATTCATGGGCGGGCCGTAAGCACGCCCCACCCCGACAAGCTTGTAGCCCACTTTGAAATCGATGTCTCTGGACCACTTCACGTAGTGGCAAACGAACAAGTCCAAGTCCCCGTCGTTGTCGAAGTCCAGGAAGGAGGTGCTGGAGGACCAATCGTCGCTTGATCCGGCGACCCCGGCGGACGCGGTCATGTCGGCGAAGCGGCCCTGGCCGAGATTGCGGAAGAGGCGGTTGCCGCCGACACCGCAGAAGAAGATATCGGTCCAGCCGTCATTATCATAATCGCCGACGGCGAGTCCGGTTCCGTAGAAGCTGGTGTTCAGTCCGGAGGTGGCGGTCACGTCATGGAAGCGGCCCTTGCCATCGTTGCGATAGAGCGCGGGGGTGGCGGTTTGGGATGGGGCGGCAGGATTCCAGGGCCAGGAGGTGCCGTTGGCGAAGAGCAGATCGGGGGCGTGGTCGTTGTCGAAGTCGAGGAAGGCCACGCCGGCGCCCATGGTTTCGGGGAGGAGTTTCTCGCCGGTGGCGCCACTCTGGTGAACGAAATGGATGCCGGCTTCACGGGTGATGTCCACAAAGCGCGCCTCGGGTATTTCCGGAGTTGAGGCGGGCGCAGCGGAAGGCGCGGAGAGGGGGGTGATTTGGACGATCGGGGCGGCTTTCTTGGGGGTGAGGAGGAACCAAGTGCCGGCGGCAATCAGCCCGATGACGATCAGAGCGATCAGGGACTTTTTGGTGGCGCGACCGATGACCGCGTCGTCTTGCTGGACCAGATCTTCCTGGTGGTCGGGTTGGGGGGGGGGGGGGGGTGAAGAACTCCTCGACAGGAGGGGACGAGGAACGGCTAGCGGGTGGATGCGTTTTGCGGAGAAGCGGGGGCGAGTTCGAAGGCGCCGGGACGCTGGAGGTCGTAAATGACGATGGCTTGTGCGGCGTGGTCGGCGGCTGGATCGCGTCGGCGGGCGTTTGCCACGGCTTTATCACGCGCGTTGTCATCGACACGGTAGCGTTCGTGGAGTCGGCGGTGTTCGGTGGCTTTGGCTTCCTGGTTCAACTGGCTATGGATGAGGGCGAGGTTGTAATGGGCGGTGACGTTTTCGGAATCGAGGGCGAGCGTTTTATCGAATTGATCGCGGGCGGCCTCGAGGAATTCCTTCTGCCGGGCGGGATTGGCACGTTCCGTTTTGGCGCGCTCGACCAAAGTCTGGCCGAGTTCGTTGATGACTTCGTAATCGCGGCTGAAGTCGAATCCGCGCTTGTCGAGTTCGGGATAGCGATCCTGGAGGATGCTCTTGAATTCCGCGATGGCTTTGTCGAGGAAACCGTTTTGTTTGTTCACGAGGCCGTTGAGCCAGGCAATGGTCCAGCGGGGGCCGGGAGGATTGAAGCGGTTGGTGTCATGGGCGCGCTGGAGTGCCAGCACGGCGTCGTCGAGGCGGCCTTCCTTGAAGAAGACGCGGGCGAGGTTGAGGGGGCCGTCGGCGCGTCCGAGCTTTTCGACTTCGGCGAAGGCCTGGGCGGCTTGAACGAGCTCGCCTTTCTCGCTTCCCTTGTCCCCTTGCAGGAGGAGTCCGATGCCGTAATCGTTCCATCGCTGCCAGAGCGGCGCGGCCGAGGGGGCGTTGGTGACGGAGGGACCCCCTTCGACGGCGAAGGTGATGTGATCCTCGCCGAGAACGGAGATGGGGAGATCGTTGGTTTTCTGGAAGGGTTGGCCATTGGTGTAGCCACTCCCAAAGACGTAATTGTAATAGATGGTGTCGAATTTTCGGTAAACGAGTTTGGCTGAGATGGTGAGCGGGCCGGTGGCGTTCTCGGGGACGGTAAAAGCGAAGTGGCCGACTTGGGCGGCGCCGGGAGGGATTTGGTGGTTGTAGAGCGGGGTGAAAATGTCTTGAGCGTTGCGCCGGTCGATGCGGTTGCCCTCGCGGTCGAGCATGTACACGTTGACGAAATGGGACCACGGATCGACTTCGAGATGGGGGCCGAGTCCGCCGCTGCGTCCGACGATGCGGTTGCCGCTTTCGATTTTGACGTCGGCCCAGAGTTCATTCGAATCGACGGTGCCTTGGGTGAGCGGGTGGCCGAGCTTGAGCGTGCGAAGCACCACTTCGAGCAGGTAGCGTTTGCCTGGTTTGAGGACGGGGACGGACGGGCGGAGTGGGGCGACGAGGGGGCCGTCGATGGCGCCGCCTTCTTTCAGGCCGAACAGATCGACGCGAACGGTCTCTTTGAGAAACGCTTGATGGGCTTTGACGATTTCCGGTTCGCCCCGAATATGCGCGATGCCGGTGTTGGCGGCGGGGAAGAGATGGTTATGGATGCTGAGCACGTTCGTGCCGTTGAAGTATTGGGCGCCGAAATCGGAGGAGGGCTGGAGAGGCATGTGGCAGTCGGCGCAGTTCGACCGTGCCTTTTCGGGATAGTAGAAGCTGCGGGCGTTGATGCCGGAGACGCCGCTGAGCAGGTAGGAGTCGTAGTGATTCTGGCCGCGCAGGAATTCCTTGTAGTTGTTAACCTCCTTGGGCAGGCCGACCTTGTGACAGACCGAGCAATACTCGGCCGTCTTCATGAAGGGTTTGAGGAACGTTTTCTTGTGGAATTCGGGTTTGGCTTTGACGAGTTGCTGATTGACGTATTGGAGGACGGCGTTGGAGCTGTAGGCAAAGGGGTAATGGATGGGTTCCTCGATCGTGTAATCGCCATTGCCACGGGTGCTGTTCACGTGGGTCATGGCGTGACAGGCGGTGCAGGTGATCCCGGCCTGGGAGGTGGGGTGTTTTTCCAGGTCGAAATGGGGGTCATCAAAAGCTCCGCTCAGGAAGGGAACAGGATCGTGACAACCCGCGCACCAACGGGAGGCTTTGACGTTGCCATCACGCTGGAGCGCGACAGCGCGGGTCTCGCGAATGCTGAACAGATAGGGTTTGTTGTTGAAGGAGCTGAAATGATGGGCGCTATGGAACCAACCGTGGTAGGCGTCCTCGTGGCATTTCATGCAATACTGGTCCATCATCAACGTTTCCGGTGGAATGAAGTGACCCGAGGCCGTGCGGGCCTGCGAGGGTTCGAAATACTTTTTGCCCTCGGCAGAGCCGATTTCGCTCCGTTTGGGATGTGTGCCATGCATCGCCACCATGCCGATCACGACGGCCGCGGTGGCTCCTCCAATGCGGATGCCAGTTTGCCAGCGGATCTTGGGTCCGGCCAGGCGGTGCAGAATGTAAAGCCAGACGGCGGCGAGGGGGAGCAGCACGTGGGCCCAGTAAGCCGCGGAGCGCGCGGCGGGGTCTTTCAGTCCAAGGTTCTTGAACTGGAAGACGTCCACCCGCATGAGGAGCACGCCGGAGATGATGACGGCGAGGCCGACTCCGAAAAGGGTATAGCCGACCATGACGGCGCGGCGGTTGGGCCGGTTCCAGGCATTCTTGATGTGGAGGGCCGAGAAGATCAGAAAGGGAATCACCAGGATCAGGCCAAGGATCAAATGACCCAGGAACATGATCTGATAGAAATAATTCTGGTAGGTGACGCCCTCGGCCCGGTGCAGCCACTCCATGAAGGTGATGGCGGAGAGGTAGAGCGAGTTGGCGGTGAGGATGGCGCAGAGGCCGAAGACGCTGAGCAGGACCCAGCGAAGGCGCGGGCCGACCGAGCGGACGTAACGCTTCTTCGGGGGTTCGGGTGGATTGGGTTGGCTCATGAACAGGCGCGACTGGGTCTGGCTCTAACCGATGGCGACGGACCGGGCAAGCCGAGGCGCCGATTTTTTGCGGGTTTGCCTGGGGTGGGAATGGAATTGACGCGAGCCGCTGGATGCGAGGGGTGAAATGTAGCCTGGATCGATCTGGTCATTGCGGATGCGGGGCGATGGGTGGTATATTGGAACGGGCTTGCAACCCTCGATTCGATCGAACCATGGTTGCGTTGTTCCTTTCCGAGGCATGTTTTGGACGAAACGCAACAAAGAAGAAAACAGGTATTATCTGCTCCCGGGCATGGCCCGGAGTAATCGGAAACATCATTATCAGACTTTGAGATGGGCCTTCTTGATTGGTTTGGTCTGCTCGGGGTTGATCGCTTGGTTTATTTATGCATCCAGTCGTCTGTAACCGCACGGGCCGACGCTTGAGTCCCCGCCGAGTGTGGGGCGGGGCGATCCGTTCGGCCGGGTGGGGAGTTTTCATTGCCGCCTGGACCGTTCTGGGAGCCGCCCCGAAGCCTGCCAAACCGGGTTCGTTGGACGCCGCGAGTGTGCAAACGCAGGCCTTCCTGAAAGATTACTGCTTTGCGTGCCACGGCAACGGAAAGAAAAAAGGAGGATTGAATCTGGATGACCTGGGGATGGCCCAAATCCCCGCCTCCGACCATCCGGTCTGGGAGAAAGTCCTTCGCCAGCTTCGTTCCCGGGAGATGCCGCCCGAGGATGAAAAGCAGCCTGGCTTGGAGGCCCGGGAGCAAGCCATTCATTGGATTCAAGCCCAGGTTTTTCAGGCAGACTGTGATCGTCCGGATCCCGGACGGGTGACGATCCGGCGATTGAACCGGACCGAGTACAACCACACGATTCGCGACTTGGTGGGCGTTGATTTTCGTCCCGCCGATGACTTTCCCTCCGACGACGTCGGCTATGGCTTTGACAACATCGGGGACGTTTTGTCGGTGCCGCCGATCTTGCTCGAGAAATACATGACGGCAGCGGAGAAGGTTTTGGACGCCGCGATCGTGACCGAGGATTGGACGGTCAAGAAGACGGTGCGCGTCGAGCCGCAGGATTTGGAATCGAGCGGGGGAGGGAATTTCACGGGTTCGGGTGGATTTCGACAGGGACGCGAGGGAGACGCGTTTGTGCGCCACCGTTTTCCGGCGGAGGGTGAATTTGTGATCAGGGTGCGAGCCTACGGGGAACAAGCGGGACCCGAGGTGGTGCGCATGGCGATCAAAGTGGGCGGGGAGGAAGTCCAGAGATTTGAAGTCGCGGCGGTGATGGCGAATCCCGAAACTTTCGAAGTCCGCGTCAAACGGCCGCCCGGGGACGCAAAGGTGGCGGCGGCGTATTTGAACAATTATGTCAACGAACGCGCCACGGATCCGAAGCAGAGGGACCGGAACCTGGTGGTGGAGTACGTTGAAATCGAAGGTCCTTATCATGCCAAGCCGGTGCCGCTGCCCGACTCACACCGGAGAATTTTCTTCAAACAACCCGGCAAGAAGAATCACGCGGGGGTGGCAAGGGAGATTGTGGGCTCGTTCGCCAAGCGGGCCTTTCGGCGGCCTGTGGCCAAGGCGGAGCTGGACCGGTTGATGAAGCTTTACGATCTGGGGCGTGCGCAAGGCGAGAACTTCGAGGCGGCCGTGCGGTTGAGCCTGCATGCCGTGCTTGTTTCTCCGCAGTTTCTGTTCCGAGGCGAAATGCAGCCCGAGCCGGACAATCCGGACCGCACCGCGCCGATCGACGAATTTGCGCTGGCTTCGCGGCTTTCTTATTTCCTGTGGGGAACCATGCCGGATGACGAACTCTCGGCGCTGGCCGAGCGCCGCAAATTGAGGAAGAACCTCCCCGCGCAGGTGGCCCGACTGCTGGCTTCGCCGCGATCGAGGGCGTTGGTCGATGGGTTTGCCACCCAGTGGTTGCAGATTCGCAATCTCAAAGTGGCAAGCCCGGATCCCGATCTTTTTTCCGAGTACGACGAGACGCTGGCGGAAGACATGCGCCGGGAAACGGAGCTCTTCTTCGAGCACGTGATGCGGGAGAACCGAAGCGTCCTGGAGTTTTTGGACGCGAATTACACCTTCGTCACTCCGCGGCTGGCGCGGCACTACGGATTACCGCCGGTGCCGGGCGAGGCATTTCAGAAAGTCTCGTTGGAAGGAACAGGGCGGGGCGGTTTGATGACGCAGGGCTCCATTCTGACCATCACTTCGAATCCGACGCGCACTTCGCCCGTGAAGCGCGGGAAGTGGATTCTGGAGAATTTGCTTGGAACCCCGCCGCCCCCACCGCCACCGAATGTGCCTGAGCTCAGTGAAGCGAACGAGAAAGTGCTGTCGGGGACCCTGCGGCAGCGGATGGAACAGCATCGGGAGGATCCGAACTGCGCGACGTGCCACGCCCGGATGGATCCCATTGGGTTTGGCTTTGAAAACTTTGACGCGATTGGCGCGTTCCGCCGGAAGGACGGCGCGTTCGCCATCGAAGCGGGTGGGAGATTGGTGACGGGCGAAGCGTTTGAAGGTCCCGCCGAACTTCGTAAAATTTTGCTCAGCACCAAGCGGGATGATTTTCTGCGCTGCCTGGCAGAGCGCATGCTGACCTTCGCCTTGGGCCGGGGGATGGAACACTACGATCGATGCGCCATCGATGAAATTGTCCGCAAATTGAACGGTCAGGAGTACAGGTTCAACGTCTTGGTCACCGCCATCGTGGAAAGTGTGCCTTTTCAGATGCGGCGAGGCGAGGCCAAGCGGCTGGCGAGTCAACCTTGAAACACCTCCGCCATCTTTTTCTGCGGATTGGGGAGTGCTTTGCCAGCATGGTCCTCGTGGCGATGGGAGCGGACCTGCAAGCCGCGCCATCGAAACCGGAGCTTGAATTGCGCGTGCCCGCCGGCGGCATTCAGCCGCAAGCAGTGGGCGATGCCTCGGGAGCGATCCACCTTCTCTACTTTACAGGCGATCCTCGAGGAGGCGACCTGCGTTACACCTTCAGGCGGTCCGACGACAGCGAATGGCGACCGTCGATCCGGGTGAACTCCGTGGAGGGATCCGCCATGGCAGTCGGGACGATCCGGGGCGGCCAGATCGCCATGGGCCGCGGGGGGCGGGTGCATGTGGCCTGGATGGGAAGCGGGAAAGCGGTGCCAGCCCAGGTGGGTGGCAAGCCGGAAAGTCCAATGCTTTACTCTCGTTTGAACTCGGATCGCACCGCCTTCGAACCCGAACGGAACCTGCTGAAAATCTCGGGTGTTCTCGATGGAGGAGGCTCGGTGGCGGCCGATGATCAGGGCCGCGTTTGGGTCGCGTGGCATGGGCAACGTCCGGGCGAGGCGCATCGCGAACAAGCTCGGGAACTGTTTGCAACGTTCTCACGGGACGACGGGACGAACTTTGAGGAGGAACAGTCCATCGGGCCGAAAGGAGCGGGGAGTTGCGCCTGCTGCGGGATGAAGGCTCTGGCGCTGCCGGATGGATCGTTGTTGGCGGCTTACCGGACCGCGAGGAACTCCATGGACCGCGACATGACGCTTGTCTGGCATGGAGGAAAGGAGCGGCCGTGGGGAACGCGTGATCTGGCGCCATGGCGCATCCCGGCCTGCCCAATGAGCTCTGCTTCATTGCAAACCAGTGCGAGCCATGTGTGGGCCGCTTGGGAGCAGGACGGTCGCATTCAAGCTCGAGGTTGGTGGATTCGATCGGGTCAAGCCACGCCACTCCTTGAGCCTGCTCGAGGAGATGGCAAGATGCGGCATCCGTCACTCGCGGTCGCGGAAGATGGTCAAATCTTGTTGGCGTGGACGGAAGGCACCGGGTGGAACAAAGGCGGACGCGCGGTATGGCAACGGTTTTCAAAAGAAGGAAAAGCGATTGGCCACCCATGGCATCGCGACGGTGTGCCGGCCTGGGGAACCGTGGCCGCGGGGGCCGCTCCGGGAGGGTTTTGGATCATCTACTGAACGCAGCGCGGCGCAGCGTGGCGCAGCGTGGCGATTCTTCGATGGACCCTGATTGTGGAATCTGTTGGGCTATCCCGCGCATGAATAAAAGTAACTGGACGGGGTGGCGTCACTTGGCCTATTTCCTGGTCGTTTTCGCCCTGGGATTGGATATCCATCGAGCGGCTGCTCAGCCCATTATTCTGGTCGAGCCACGAGACGTGAAGGTCACCGTGCGCGGAGGCGAGCCGCCTCCCGCCACCGGTTGGACGATCCTGGTGTACGGGCATGGGGATCATAATCTTTCCCAGTCTTTGATCGAAGACATCCAGGAGATGGAAGAGGCGGGGAGTGGTCCGGGATTCGAAATCATTGTGCAAGCGGACTTCGACGCCGTGGCGCCGAATCGAGGATTGCCGCCCAATCTGGCTGGCGGCGTGACCCGGTTTCGTGTGACCGCCGACACCGATCCGGGGCTGATTACGTCGCAAGTCTTGGAGCGGATGCCGGAATCGAAGAACATGGACGACCCGCAGGTTTTGGCTGAATTTCTGGCCTGGGGATTCGCGAAATATCCCGCGCAACGCTACGGCTTGGTGATGTGGAATCACGGCGGGCAGTGGATCGGCTTCGGTGGTGATTCACAGGACAGCACCCTGCAACAAAAGAGCATCCTTCGAACGGGGCAGATTCGAGATGCGGTGTCTCAAGCGATGGCCGCCGCGGGCGTCAAGAAGCTCGATTTCGTGGCCTTCGACACCTGCCTGATGGGCGGCATCGAAGTGCTTCCAGACATGGTTCCTTTGACGGACGTTTACATCGCCTGTCCAGAAATTGACTATGGCGACGGCTGGAACTACGGGCCGACGCTGAAGTATTTGAAGCAAAATCCGGCCGTTTCGGCGCTCGATTTCGCCCGGCGCGAGGTCGAATTGTGGCGGGAACAACACATGCAGCCGGGAAAAGCTTCGGATCTTGCCTTGGCGGCGCATGCCGTCTACGACCTGACTCAATACCCGAACCTGGCTCAGAAATTTCAAAGTTTTGGTTCCGCTTTGAGGTCCTCAGCGACCCTTGACAACACCTGGCTTCCCCGGCTGCGGTTGCAAGCGACCGAGTACAGCGTGGCGGATGTGAGAGAGATTGGCCGGCCGACGGATTTCGTGGATTTGGGAGAACTGGCGCGGTTGATCGAAACGGCGCCGACCGCTCCGGCGGCCTTGAAGGTGGCGGCGCGCGAACTGGCCGAAGCCGTGGACCGGACGGTGGTGGCGAAGATCATGGGCACTTCGAAGGAACGTGCCAGCGCCTTGTCCGTTTACTATCCGGTCGCAGGATCGAGTGTAGGGAGCCCTTACTTCGACATTTCGAGCTCGAAGTCGGATGGTGCCAGCTGGCCTGGTTTGCTGGATGACATCGCCAAGAACAAGCAACGGGACGCCACGGCACCCTCGGTTTCGTTGCTGGATTCGAATTCCGGTCAGCCTGTGCCGGACGTGATGGAGACCACGTTGACCGCATCAGCCAATTCCCCGGCTCACATTCGTTTTGCCATTACGCAAGGAACCGACGCCACCGAATTTACAGCTGCCCTGGTGGCGAGAGGGACTGGAGCGAATCAGGATGTGTTCATTCATTTTGGGGAAGTCGCGAGCCAGAGCATTGCCGGGGCGGGCACGTACGAGTTCTGGTGGGATACCCGGATTCCGCAATTGTCGGATGCGTCGGGGCGCAGAGCTCCGCTCGGAGCCTTTTTCGCCGATACGGGTGCGACCCTCCTGGTGAGCTTTGCGCTGTATTCGCCCAATGGAGATCCGAACGCGTCTCAATTCGTTGTGTTGCTCACGGAACGCGCAGCGGCGGGAAGTCTTCAGATCGTGGATGTTCTGGATGGGGAATCCGGTTCCTTGGCCCCGATCGGGATCGAGGTGGCCCCGGGCGGAACCTTGCAACCGGTTTACTACGTCGAGAAACGGGCGGGGGCTGACCCAAGCCAATGGCTGGCGGATTATCTCCCCTCGGGGGAGTCCATCACGATTCCTGCTTCGGGGTTGGCCGGGTTGAAGGCGCAGATGGATCCGGTCGATCCGGGCGAATTCGATATCGAAGTGCAAGTGGAAGACGCCTATCAGAATGAGAGCCGGGTGCTTACCTTCAATGTGCGGGTGGAAGGCGCGGGTGGAACCCCGGCCTTGACCCTCACCTCCGCGGACGGCCAGGTGACTTTGCATTGGTCTGAATCGGCCGGTGAAACTTGGGCATTGGAATCCACCAACGCTCTGGGCAGTGGAGCCTGGGAAAATGTGAATCTGAATGCCGCGATCCGGGAAGGGACCCAAGTGCGTTTCACCCAGCCAAGGGGTGTGGGCGCGCGCTTCTTCCGGTTGAGAAAGCAATGAACCTCCCGACTGACTTAAGCATCAAGTTAGTCGGGAGGGTCAAGCACCTAGCCTCAGACATCCTGACCCCAAGCAGGAGATGCGGGACGGATGAAGAAGGGATGTGAGACCAGAGTGACGTGAAGCGGCTCGGTCGCAAGCCGGAGGCTTGCCAGCCTTTGGCCGGTGGTGGAGGAGCCCAGCGACGATACCACCGGTCCACCGGGTCGCCCGAGCATGTTCATCCTGGAGGGATGGCAGCGCCGCTGGTGTCAATACCCGGAAAATACTCAAGGACAGACATATTGAGCACCTCAAGAATCCCAACGGGATTCCGTCCCGAAGCCCAAGGTTGCGAGGAACGAGCTACCTGGGGTCACAGTTCGCAAATGGAAAACAACCCCAACGGGGTTGTGACGAAATCGTATTTCCATTTTCAGGGGCAAAGCCACAACCGCGTTGCGGTTGAATTCATTTCCCATCGGCGACCCAAGGTAGCTCGTTCCTCGCAACCTTGGGCTGGAGGACACAATCCCTTTGGGATTGAAGGCCGGATTCCGTCGCCGTAGGCATCGCCGATTCCGTGGCGGATTCGCCCTGGAAACAATTATGACGGGAGAGCCATTTAGATGAAGAAGGCGGTGGCCAAAGGATTGAACCTCCCGACTGACTTGATGCTCAAGCTACTCACCATTGCGCACCCCGGCCCGGCGGAGTTTTTGGCTTACAATGGCAATTGCCGTTTTAAGCGTAAAACACCGTTCCGCCTCGTGGCGGAAATTCCGGGCTCGGGAACAGGCCGGAAGTTTTCGAGCTGGCGCCGCCTTCAACGTTCAACCGCCGCCGGTTGACGAGGGCGGGCTTTGATCGTGATGCGTCCGTCTTTCACCTCGATGCTTTGAAACTTTCGGATTTGCTCGACGTTGCGGGGATCTTTGTAGGCGTCTTTGGCCAGATTCTCCTTCTTCAGTTTCTCCATGAATTCGGCGGGAATGTTCATCCCTTTGACTTCCGCGGCCGTGAGCGTGGCGGAAAGGACACCATCTACGAGTGAGAGATTGATGCCGGCCGAACCATTGAAGTAACGGCCTTTGAGTCCGAGTTCATCGAGGGGCATGCTGAGCCGGGCTTTGATCTCGCTGCCGTCCAGATTGACGAAGACGCGGTCTTTGAGGAAGGCGAGTCCGTTTTCACGAGCGATGAGCGAGTTGATTTCCAGCGGGGTGAGCACGAGATCTTCACCGCCTGAGCCAGACTCCAGCGCCTGGTTGAATTGGGCCAGGCGCTGTTGGAGCGAGGTCCAATCCGTCTCGCTGATGGTGGCTTTGGGGATGCTGGCCGGGTGATCGTCGGTGAAACGGTTGACGAGGGATTTGACGGCATAACGGACTCCGAAGTAAGCACCGAGGCTTCCGAGCACGGCCAGGATGAGGAGCGTGAGGCAACCGTAGAAGACACATCCGCGGCCGGATTTCTGAGGGGCTTGGCTCATGATGATGAGGCGATGCTTCCCCAGATCCGCGCAGAAAGTGAAGTGGAAACTGGGAGGGTTCGATTGGAAGGAGGGACGTTGGCGGCGTTATTCGCTTGCGGGGGCAACGCGGGCACTTGGACGGCCATCCCGCAGGAATAGTCGGCGTCGATTTCGGTGTTCAGAACCAATTCGCCTGCGTTCGTGGAGTGTTCGCCCCGGGCGGGGATTCGTTCATGGTTGACGAGTTCGATCGGAGGTGAGGGAGACCAACCCTCCACTGAGGATTCCACGGAGATTTTTCAAACATGCAAATTTCGCTTGATTCGATATGAGAGTGGCCTATAACCGATGCCGTCCCGCAAATCTAGTTTCGATGGCCCGAGGTGTGTCTTTGCACGCCGAGGGTACTGGAGCAAGGATTGGCGCGCATTTTGGGAAACTTGGCATAGAACCTGTTCCTGAAAATGCGGCTGGCCGAATGGCTGGCGATGTTGGTCTGCCGGTGGGTGCCGGTGTGGACCTCCTTTAGAGCAAGGCCCTGGTCGCTTAAACCGTGTGTGCGACCGGGGCCTTCTCATTTTTTGAAGCTTGCCAAACGATCGATTCAAGGTTGTAGTCCAAGCACTCACCAGTTCTTCGGAGTTCCAGCTTTGTTGTGGAGACATGACTTGGGTCTCAGGGGATGAGTGTGTTCACAAACCATCAATCAACTATGAAGTGTTATCTGCAATCGCTGATGGCGGCTCGGGGTCTGGCGGCGCGCCGCCGAGTGCTGGGTGCTGCCGGAATCCTGGGCGTATGCCTGGCTCAAACCGCGACGGCGCAATTGATCTATCAGGAAGGTTTCAACGACGACGGGGAGAAAGCGACCCCCCCACGTTACACCATGACGGGCAGGGCCGTGTATGACGTGGACCGCATTCAATCCGAACTGAATAATTTCGATCAGAAGGGGCCCCTTTTTTGGGATCACAATTTCAACACCACCTTCGTGGGTAATCCCGATATTCCCGCGCGGCGCATGATTCTGTCGTGGCGCGGCAACGATGCCAGCGCGGTCACGGAAGAATTTTTGAAGGTGCTGGATTCGAGCGTGAACTGGCTGCTCAAGGGAAAGAAAGGCGCGCGGGTGTTGATTTTTCCGGCGGCGTCCAACGCTCAAGGATTGGCGGATCGTTTGACCGCGCTGGGTCACACGGTGGTCGATGACGACCTCGCCTCGACTCCGGACGAGCGTGATGTGGTGGGTGATTTGTTCATCCATGCGCAGGCCGCCGGCAATCCCAGCCGGTTTGTGCTGAGTCCCAAGCCGGTCATTGTGATCAACGCCCCTGACTTCGATGACATGCTCGTGGGGAGCATTGGATCGAGTGTCGCTTTCACTCCCGGCAAAGTGACCATTGGCGCGGCGGGGCATCCGGCGGCGGGTGGCAAGACCGGGTCCTTCGATGGTTTCACGGGCGAGCATACCTTTGAGCTCACCGGCTCATTTCTGCCTCCCGGTGTGACCAAGTTGGCCACCGTTTCCCGCACCGTTCCTCCCGCCATCAATCGTCTCTCGGACGTCGATAGTGTCATTGCGGGGACGAAGCAAAACGAGAAGACCGCGGGCAGTGTCGCGCAGATCGATTTCAGTGATGGCAGCGCCGGCAATTGGACTTGGGATAATCCGGTTCCGGGCGGATACGCCGGCAACTGGGGTTTGCAAATCACGGGCAAGATTAATGTGACTCGCGCGGGAACTTACCGCTTCGCCGTGGGGTCCGATGACGGTGCTCGATTCTATGTCGACAAGGACAAGAACGGTATCACGATTGCGGATCAGGTGTTGGAAGACACCGGGCCGCATGGCCATCAAATTGTTTACGCGGATGTGAACTTCAGCGCCACCGGTGTTTATGACATCGAATTGCGCTCCTATAACTCCAGTGGCGGCGGGGACGTGGAACTTTCGGTGGCCAACGTCGTGACCCCGGTTCCAGACGATGCGTTGGATTCTGGTTTCTGGGAAGTGTTGGGCGATCCTGCGGGCACCTCGCCGGTGAAACTCCAAGGTTCGGCTTCCGTAAATGCCTTCAAGGCGGCCGGTCCGAATGTGGAAGTGCAGGAACCACTTATCACGCTGCTGAACGGACCTGATGACACGCCGCGCGGGGAGTTCTACGACGGTGGCGCGTTCACCGGTTTCGAAGGCCGCGGCTTCATTGGCGCATCGGGCTTGAACAAGTGGCCTTATCCCGATGGCCAGGCCTATCGCTCGCTTCAACTCAAGCCCGTGAATGTGGCGGGCAAGTCGAATGTGAAAGTAACCGTCGCATTGGCGGCCACGCAAGTGGACTTCGAGACGAGCGATTTCATCCAGGTGTACGCCTATCCCAACGGGGCCAACAGCACGGCGGTGCAACTCGGAAATTTCCGGGGAGTTGCCAACGCGGTCCAGCCTTGGCTGGCCGATGAAAAGGAGAAATTCTCGCGAAAACTGACGAAACAGTTTGCGGATTTCACCTTTGACGTTCCGGCCGGGGCCACCGATCTGATTGTCGAAGTGCGGGCGGCCACCACGTGGTGGACCGAAATCGCGGCCGTGGACAACATCCGCATCCACAGCGGACCGTTGATTCCCGCCAGTTCCACGGAGTATGGCATCGGGTTGAACTTTGGCGCTGAAGAAGCCAACGGAAACAACAAAGGCACCCTCGCGGCGGCTGACGTCGCGGGCGTCGCCAGCGTGGCTCAAGCCAACTGGAATAACCTGAAGACCGCCACCGGCAGCGCCACCACCGGCATTGTCGCGGATGTCAAGGGAACTGCCCAACCCACCTCCGTCACCGTCACCTGGAGGTCCGGAAACACTTGGGCCTCCACCGGACGTGGTGAGGAAAACAACAAGTTCACCGAGAACAACCTCAAGCTGACCACCGGTTACCTTGACACCGGCAATGCCACCACCACCACCGTCAGCATCGCCAGCATCCCGGCTAAGCTCACCGAAGGCGGCTACGATGTCTATGTCTACGCCCTGGGCGGCGTCGGCGGTCGCGGCGGCGCTTACCGCGTCATGGACACTGAAAGCGGCAAAGCCCTGACCGGGTGGATCCGCGCTCAATCCCCCACCAACAGCTCCGACTTCGTCGAAGCCACGTTGATCGGCGGGACAGATCCCAATGGCGCCGCCCGCCACGCTGCGGGCAACTACATCGTGTTCAAAGGGCTCACCTCGGCCAACATCACCGTGCTCGGACGCACCGCTGGCTTCGGCTTCAGCGGGACACCGCGCGCCCCCATCAACGCGATCCAACTCGTGTCGCCTGGCGGTCTGCAAGAAGTCACCCTGCCCGGAGACAAGATCGAAAGCAGCCACGCCGCGAACAAATCACCTGGCGGCGAGCAAGTGGTCAACGCCATCGACAATGACTTCGGCACGAAGTACCTGAACTTCGGCGGTGACAACAGCACGGGGGCTCCGTTCGATCCGCCCGTGGGCCTGACGGTGACTCCGAGCGCCGGCCCCAGCATCGTCACGGCGCTGCGCCTGGTCTCGGCCAACGACGCGCCCGAGCGCGATCCGGCGGCCTACAAACTGGAAGGTTCGAATGACGGCACCACGTTCAGCCTCATTTCGGAAGGCGACGTTCCGGCTTTTGCCGGACGTTTCACTCCGGTGACGATTAGCTTCCCGAACACGGTGAAATACGCAGCCTATCGGCTCACCATTCCAAAGGTGAAGAACAACACCGCCGCCAACAGCATGCAGATCGCGGAAGTGGATCTGCTGGGCAAGGTGTTCCCGCTGCCGAAACTCGGCGTCAGCGCCGCAGCGGGCAAGGTCACGGTCACGTTCAGCGGGGGCAACCTCGAGCAAGCGGTCAACGTCGAAGGCCCGTACACTCCGGTGCAAAACGCGAAAAGTCCGTACGAAACCACCGCAGACGGACCTGCCAAGTTCTTCCGCTCCAAACAGTGATTTGAAGCGGATCAGCTAGATTCCAATCATTCGAAGAAGCCGGGTCGCAAGGCCCGGCTTCTCTTTTTATCACGGGTCCGCCCAGGCGGGGGTGGCCGCGGTGAATTCCACGACTTGTCGGGTTAAAGGATGCGTGAAGGAGATCGAACGAGCATGCAGGCAAAGCGGAGCATCTGAAAGGCCAAGCACGGCGGTCATTACTCCCGCCCGCTGAGGTCCATATAACGTGTCGCCGCACACGGGTAGTCCGAGGTGCCAGAGATGAAGCCTGATTTGGTTCGTGCGGCCCGTCAGCGGGCTGGCTTCAAGCAGGGTGGTGCCGTCGGGAAATCCGCGAAGAACTCGGAATTGGGTGCGGGAGGGAAGGCCGTTGCTCCAGTCGATCGTGCGCGAACCTGCCTCCCCGGGTTCGGCGCTGATGGGCGCGTCGCATTCGAACCAGTCTTGCGCGGGGACGCCCCTCACTTTGACCAGATAAAGTTTCCTGACCTGGCCCTTGGCGAACTGCGGTTGCAGTCGCGCCGCGAAATGACGGGTGCGCGTAAGGAGCACCAGTCCGGTCGTGTTGGCGTCGAGTCGATGGGCGGGCCGGGGGCGTTCAGGATCGTAAGCGGCGTGGAGCAAATACTGGAGCGTGTTGCGGTTGAATCGTCCGCCCGGGTGCATCGGGAGGGGGGCCGGCTTGTTCACCACGATCAAGGCCTCGTCCTCATGCAAGATCCGGATGTCGGCATTGACGGATGGTTCGGTGACTTTCGGAATGCGCCGGAAAAAGTATTCGCCGGCTCGCGGGGCGTGGTCCGCGGTAACCGGATCCTTGTCCGCGTTCAGGATGCGTCCGAGGTGGAACTCTGTCTTCCATTGCTCTCGCGAGAGGGAGCGAACGATGGCCGTGAACGTGTCGAGGAGTGGTTTGCCATCGGCCTCTTCCGGGATGGTCAGTGGAAGATCGTTGTCGTAGGGGATGCTGCCAGGCAGGGGGTTGGAAGCCTGGCGGATGCGCTCGTGCCTGCGGGCCAAAGTCTCCGCGAGTTGTTGGGCCGGAGTGCGGAAGCAATGCGGACAGGAATGACCCGGCCGATAGCGCGGATCCTGTTGTTCCTGCGCCGTGAGCGGGGTGAGACAGGTGAAGCACAGAGCGGAGTCGGTTTCACGCAGTTGGGGATCGACGCCGACGCGCTGATCGAAGACGAAGCATTCGCCTTCGTAATGACGGGCGCCGCATTCCTCGAAATATTTGAGGATGCCACCTTCGAGTTGGTAGATTTGCTTAAAGCCCTGGCTTTCCATGAAAGGGCCGGCCTTCTCACAGCGGATGCCCCCGGTGCAAAACATGACGATGGGTTGTTCCTTCAATGGGGGCGGTAGTTCGCGGACGGCCTTTGGAAAATCGCGAAAATGCTGAAGATTGAGCGTGAGCGCGTTGCGGAACGTTCCAAGTTTCACCTCATAATCGTTGCGAGTGTCGAGAAGCACCACAGGCTTGCCCTCGTCCAGCCACTCAAGGAGTTTGTGCGGCGGCAGCTTGGGAGAGGTATGCCTTCCCGGAGCGATCCCCTCAATGCCGAAGGCGATGATCTCCTTTTTGATTCGAACCAGCATGCGATGGAATGGATGGTCATCGCTTTCGCTGAATTTGGGATCGAGACTCTCCAGGCCGGGCCACGAACGGAGTTCCGCGAGAAAGGTATCAATGGCGGGGCGCTCTCCCGCGACGAAAAGATTGATGCCTTCAGAGCTGAGAAGAATGGTGCCGCGCAGTTTGAGGTTTCGACATAGTTCAAGTAGCCGCCCTCGTTTTGGGCCGAGATCCCGCAGCGGGGTGAATCGGTAGGCGGCGATATTGGTAAAACGGACCACGGAGAAGAACGTTAAGGGTCCAAGTGAATACTGCCAGGCGATTTCGCAGCCATTCTTATTTTGGGGAGTGCGGCTGTGTCGGAGACCCGCCGCAGCGCGCGGACAGATCGGAAAAGCGCCAGAGGACTGGCGCACTCCAAGACCTGGCGGAGCCTCCACCCGCCTCGCCGTCGCGAAGCGTCTTGGACTGCGGTAGCCCTCTACCGCTTTGGACCACGCACGTGAACAACCTGCGCGCGATGCATCGCCCGTCGCCTAAACCTCCTCAAGGACGGGAGCGCCCGGAGCGCGACCAGCGACCGGGAGCAGAAAGAAACGGTGAACGACATAAAAGTACCGCCGCCGCCGGAGGGAGAGGCGAGGTTCTATCCCTCGTCCCTACTCCTATCGGCACTGCCGCGCGTATCACCGGCAACCTGTGGATGCGCTGTTCCTTCCGGACTTCACCCCCTTGGGCTCGCCCCAACCCAGCGCTTCCGCGAACCTACTCCTCTGACACCGGCTCGCCGCGGGCGGCAAGGACCTTCCGGGTGGGCACGTATTGAGCCGCGAATTCGGCCCTGAATTCCTGGAACGTGCCGGCTTGGAGGTGGAGGCGGATTTCCTCCATGACCTGGAGGAAGAAGTGACTGTTATGGACGCTGAGCATGCGCAGTCCAAGGATCTCCTCGACGTTGAGCAAATGGCGCAGATAAGCGCGGGTGAAGTGGCGGCAGGCAAAGCATGGGCAGCCTTCCTGGATAGGACCGAAATCCGCTTTGTTGAATCCCCCTTTGATACTGACGCTGCCCCGGCGTGTGAACGCGGTCCCATTCCGCGCCACTCTCGTCGGAAGCACGCAATCAAACATGTCCACACCGCGTGCGACGAGTTCGATTAGTTGGGCGGGAGTTCCCAACCCCATGGCGTAGCGGGGTTTGTTCTCAGGCAGATGCGGCTCGGTGATTTCGACCGCGCGGTAAATTTCGGGTTCGGGTTCACCCACACTGACGCCGCCAATCGCGTATCCATTGAAATCCATGGCCACCAGCTCTCGCGCGCAATGGGCTCGCATTTCCGGACGTCCCAGGCCCTGGACGATGCCGAATACCAACTGCCCGGGAGCGCGTGGCTGCTCAGCGCATTCCTTCGCCCAACGCAGGGTTCGATCCACGGCCGCTTGAACTTCGCGAGGCGTGGCGGTATGGGGCGGACACTCGTCGAATACCATCGCGATGTCAGAGCCCAATTGCCGTTGAATCTCCATGGATTCTTTGGGGCCAAGGAACAGCGGCGAGCCGTCCAGATGCGATCGAAACTCGACACCATGCGGCTGAATCTTGCGGATCTTGGCCAAGCTGAAGACCTGGAAGCCGCCACTGTCGGTCAGGATCGGCTTGGTCCAATTCATGAAGCGATGGAGGCCGCCGGCTTGCTGGATGATGTCCATGCCGGGACGAATGGAGAGGTGGTAAGTGTTGCCCAGGATGATCTGCGTGCCCATCTCCTCCAATTCGCGGGGGTCGAGCGCCTTGACACTGGCTTGAGTGCCGACCGGCATGAACACCGGCGTTTCGATGACGCCCCGGGAGGTGGTGAGACGTCCGAGGCGGGCGCGTGAGGACGCGTCCCTTTTCAGCAATTCAAACATCGGGCGAGGAATCAGCGCCGACGGCGGGTGGGGCCGAAGAAATAGCCGCCTTTGATGCGCACGCCGCGCACGGGACGGGAAGCCAGGGGTTGCGCGCCGGGCTTTTCTTCCTCGAACAACGCCGTGTATTTATAGTCGAAACCCTCGAGCCGCATGCGTTCGATTTTTTGGCTGATGAAGCGTTCGATGGCGATCACGTGCTTGCTGTCCTCCGCGACCATCAGCGTAAAGGCGTCACCCTCGTTCTCAGCGCGACCCGTGCGCCCGATACGATGCACGTAATCCTCCGGATGCTGGGGCACGTCATAGTTGATGACGTGGCTGACACTGACGATATCGAGTCCGCGCGCCGCGAGGTCAGTGGCGACCAGGACTTCGAATTTTCCGTCCCGGAAACCTCGCAATGCTTGTTCCCGCTCGGATTGAGTTCGATTGGAGTGCAATACCGCCACGGCATGCTGATGGCGGCGCAGCATGTGGGACACGCGGTCGGCTCTGTCCTTGGTGCGGCAGAACACGATGACCGAGTGGTAGTTGACCTTGGCGAGAATGGCCAGCAAGAGCTCTGATTTCTGTGTGTCGGACACGGGATAAACGACGTGGCGGACGGTCTCGGCCGGGGAACGTCGCGCGCCGATCTCAATCGTCTCCGGCGACCGCATGGCCCATTGGATCAAGGTCTCGATCGCCGGCGGAACGGTGGCCGAGAAAAGCATGGTCTGCCGGTTGCGGGGGCATTTCTGCACAATGCGCTTCACATCGGGCAGGAATCCCATGTCCAGCATCCGGTCCGCCTCGTCGAGCACCAGGAATTGCACGTGATCCAGGCGGCAGGTGCCCTGTTGCATGTGGTCCAGCAACCGGCCGGGTGTGGCGACCAGGATATCCACCCCTTCCTTCAGTTGTTCACGCTGGCGTCCATAACCGACGCCTCCGAACACGACGGCGACTTTGAGATCGGTGAAGCGGGCGTAGTCGCGGATCGCCGTTTCGACTTGGGCGGCGAGTTCCCGGGTGGGTTCGAGGATCAGCACCCTGATTTGTTGGCGCGCTTCTCCCAGCAGCGTCAGCAAGGGAAGGCCGAAGGCCGCGGTCTTTCCCGTCCCCGTTTGGGCGCTGCCGATGAGGTCTTTTCCCTCGAGCAGCATGGGGATGGCGCGCAATTGAATGGGGGTGGGATCGGTGTATCCCATCGCCTTGACGCCATCGAGGACGGGTTTGGAAAGTCCGAGGTTCGTGAACGACATGCGGCAGTCTACCTGAGAGTCGGCGCAGGGGGCAAGGCTCCCGGCAGATCATTTCTGATGCATCAAAGTGGGCGGGGAGACGGCGAGTTCGAGACCCGGGAATCGCTTGCGCAAAGGGCTTGTCCACTCGCGTTCGATCGTTTCCTCGGCCCACTTTTGAACCTCCGCGTCCGTCGTCGGAGCTTCCCAGATCTGGCTGGGGCCGGTGACTCGAGTCACACTCGCCGGCAGGAGTCCCTCGATGTCGGCGTGGATCGAAACCCGGGGTCCTTTGCCGCCGGGCCGATTCCAGACGCGCAAGTGGGGCTTGAGGGCGAGATGGCGGGCATGGGGTTTCAGCAACCCTTCCTCGCAGAGTGCGCGAAAATCGTCGGCGCCAAGGGCCATGTCCTCCACCGGGGCCAGGGTGTTCTCCTGAACCCCGTAAATGGAGGCGTTGAGCGGCGAAATCGAGGGGCGCATCATGGGGAAAAAGAGCACGTCGTCGATGTTCTCCTGTCCCGTGAAGATCATGATCATGCGTTCGATGCCTGGCCCGATGCCGGTCGTGGGAGGCATGCCGTACTCGAGCGCTTCGATGAAGTCGAAATCGAGCGTGTGGAACTTGCCGGCGTCGCGTTCCTCGACTCGATAGGATTTCCGCCAAGTTTCCAGGAGGTGAACCGGGTCGTTTTGTTCGGACCAATTGTCGCCGCATTCCATGCCGGCGATGAAAATCTCGAATCGTTCGACGAATCGCGGATCCGAGGCCATGGGCTTGGCGAGGGGTGAAATCTCGATCGGATGTCCGTAAACCAAGGTGGGTTGAATCAGGTTTTTTTCGACGGTGACTTCAAAGGCTTTCACCAAAGCCTCACCGATGCTGGGCTGTGGCTCTTGAATACCGAGCGAAGCCAGCCTGGTGTTGGCTTCTTCCGGCGAGGTGCATTGCCGAAAATCGATGCCGGTGGCCTCGACGACCGCGTCCGGCATGCTGACCCGGCGCCAGGGCTGTCCGAAGTCGATGGGATGTCCGCGAATCTCGAACTGGGTCTTGCCGAAGACGGTGGTCGCGACGTGGCGGAACATGCCCTCGATGAGGTTCATGTTGTATTCGTAATTCTCGTAGGCCGTCATCGTCTCGACCATCGAGAATTCCGGATGATGGCTTCGGTCGATGCCTTCGTTGCGAAAGTATCGACCGACGGTAAAGACCTTGTCGTAGCCCGCGACGATGAGCCGCTTGAGGTAGAGTTCATGGGAGATGGCCAGGTACATGTCGCAGCCCAGGGCATTGACATGCGTTTTGAAAGGCTTGGCTGTGCCGCCGCCGTACTGCGGCTGGATGACCGGAGTTTGGAATTCCATGAACCCTTGGCCGGTCAGAAAGGAACGAATCGCCGCCACGATCCTTGAAGCCGCTCCAAATCGATCGAAGGAGGCCGGCTCCAGAATCGTGTCCAGATAGCGCTTGCGCAGCACTTGTTCCCGGTCCTTGAGGCCAAACCATTGGTCCGGCAGGGGCCGCAACGACTTGGTCAGAAGTCGCAGGGATTCCACCAGAACGGAGATTTCACCCCGTTCCGTTCGGATGACCTTGCCGGTGGCCTCGATGATGTCGCCGAGATCGAGAAGGTTTGACTCGGCGTAGCCAAGCCGCCCTTCGGCGGCGTCGGTGGGCAGGACAAGGTTGCGGCGAAGAAAGAGTTGCAGTTTGCCGGTTTGATCCTGGACGTGAGCGAAGGCGAGGGCGCCCTGTTTGCGCCAGGACATCAGCCGTCCCGCCACGGTGACGGTGGTGTCGTGAAGTGACTCAAATTGGTCAAGGACGGTCCGCGTGAGGTGAGTGCGGCGGCTGCGGGACGGGTAGGGCTGGAGGCCAAGGGCGCGAAGGGCGTCCGCCTTGGCGAGGCGGCCGTTGCGAATTTCGATCAAGGGGTTGGAGGCCACGGTGCGATAGTTTCAAATAGTTTTTTGGCAAAGTCGCCCGGCATCGGAGTCCTCGGGCGGCGCGCAGCCTAGCGAGGTCTGGCCTCGTTTGTCACGCGAAGGCGAGGGTGGATTTCTAAGCCCGGGTTTACCCGTCCATACTCATCAAATTTAGGGACAGACATTTTGAAAGTAAAAGGGACAGACATTTTGAAAGTATGTGGGAGGAAAGACTCCTGGCGGCAGTGGGCAGCCATTCCGGTGGGGCCGAAGTTCCGCCTGAGGCGGGTCGCCCAGGCAGGCAGTTACCAGATCTGAAGAAGATCCTGAATTCCGGGACAAAGCTAAGCCGCAACGATTCAGTTGGAATTGGTTTCTTTAATGCGTTTTTGGCTGGATGGAACGATGCTGATGCGGCCACGGACTCAACTGCATTCCAGTTGGGAGGAGCCATCAGTTTGGCCAATATTTCCAGCCACCACGCCCTTTGATCGGGCCTTCGGATCGCCAGTTTGAGGGTCGGTTTGCCCTGAGCCCGGCTCCACACTGCGGCCTTGGTGAACAGCCGCCACCGCAGCGTCTGCAGTTGGCAGTGTTGCTCCTGCCCGCATCAAACTTAGGGACAGACATATTGCCGGAAAAGCTTGATTTCAATTTGTTGACTCAGTATGGATTGCCCATGAGACAGGCGAGGATGAAGGTTCCGGCGGATCGGGAAGCCGGGTATTACCATTGTGTGTCCCGAGTGGTGGATCGACAGTGGAAGTTCCAGGAGGCCGAAAAGGATAAGTTCGTGACCATCCTGCGCGAATATGAAGCGTTCTGCGGGGTTAGAGTCCTGACTTACTGTGTGATGTCCAACCA
>Ga0194132_10000852_pt1 | contig 62281 bp, 52 predicted proteins | sample TA2KigOf80mmetaG_FD_148612 | JGI IMG/M metagenome (GOLD analysis project Ga0194132, IMG submission 148612) | Freshwater microbial communities from Lake Tanganyika, Tanzania - TA2015054 Kigoma Offshore 80m | ecosystem: Environmental > Aquatic > Freshwater > Lake | place: Tanzania: Lake...
TGGGCGCTCTCTTGTCCATCTGGGATGATGGGTCGGGTGCGTATGTCGTTCGGGGTGGGGCATCAACCCGAAAATGCGCCCTGTCGCGTCGCACAGCCCGGCTATGTCGTCCACCGAGCCGTTGGGACTCCATGGGTATGGTGTGGAACCGCCGTCTTTTTCCGGCGATACGTACTGCAACGCGATATGGCCGCCCGTATGCAGACGACGGCGCACCTCTTCCGACGCAGGGATGATTTTTCCTTCCCCGTGGGCCACCGGCACGTAGAGCGTGTCCGGCATGTCTCTGGTAAATACACACGGGCTTTGCGGATTGCGGCGGATATGAACCCAGCGGCATTCGAACTTGCCGGAATCGTTGTAAAAGAGTGTCGTTTCCTGTCGGCGTTGTGCATGATCGGTACGGGGTAGCAGTCCCATCTTGATCAACACCTGAAATCCGTTGCAGATGCCCAGAATCAGCCTGCCGTCTTCGATAAATCGATTGACGCTTTCTCCCAAGCGGTACTCAAGCTCATTTGCGAGCACCTTGCCGCCCGAAATGTCGTCTCCGTAGGAAAAACCGCCAGGCAGTACGAGAATGTCGTAATCGGACAGTTTTGCTCTTCCGGCAATCAATGCGTTGATATGAAGATGGTCCACCCGGTCAGCGCCGACAAACGCAAAAGCGTGAACCGCTTCGTGGTCGCAGTTGATCCCGGCGGCGCGAAGCACAAGAACCGAAACGGTGGGCATATAGGTTTCCTGTGAAAAGGGCAGGACACCGGCGTTACCACTTCAAGGGCCGCTGCCAGGCATCCTTGAGTATTTCGCACGCTACATCGATCACTCGGTTCCCAGCGAGACCGGTCGCTTCGAGTCTACCGGTGGAGACGATCTCGCCTACGCAGGCACAGACGCTGCCGGAGAGCGTTTTCTCGAATTCTTGTTCACATCCTCGGATCACCTCTACAACAAACCGGCTGTTCGATTCGGAGAAAAGGATTTGTTCGTCGCGTGTCACGTCCGCACCGGTTGGCACATTTCTCAGGTCGAGCAACATGCCCAGACCGCCTGCAAACGCCATCTCGGCGACGGCGACGGCCAGCCCGCCTTCGGAGCAGTCGTGACACGCCGCTACGAGTTCTTTCGAGATGGCCGTCTGAAGCGCCTCCATCGTCCGTTTTGCCGCTACAGGATCGACGGTGGGAACGGTATTTCCGGTATATCCCAAATTTCGGTAGTACTGAGAGCCGCCGAGTTCGTTTTTGGTCAGCCCCACTGCATAGACTAGGTTTCCGGCAGTTTTGGCATCCATCGAAACCGCGTTGCGTACATCGTCCATGACACATATCGCCGAGATCAGCAGGGTCGGCGGGATGGCGATGGTCCGCGTACCGTCGGAGAATTCGTTATAAAAGCTGTCTTTGCCCGAAATAAAGGGAGTCTCGAACGCTATGGCCATGTCGTAACAGGCGCGTGCGGCGCGCACCAGCGCGCCGAGCCGGTCGGGCTTGTCCGGGTTGCCCCAGCAGAAATTGTCCAGCAACGCGGTTTGGTCTATGCGCCCGCCGACACAGGTGATCTGGCGCAGCGCCTCGTCGATGGCCGCCGCCGCCATCCAGTACGGGTCGATATCGCCGTACGCGGGATTGATGCCGTTGGCGACGGCAAGTCCTCGGTCGGATGTAAGCACGGGGCGAACGATGGAAGCGTCGCCGGGACCATCGTTTTGGATGCCCTGTAGAGGTTTCAGGGCGCTGCCGCCCTGAACCTCGTAATCATATTGTCGGATTACCCATTCCTTGCTCGCTATGTTCCACGAGGAAAAGAGATCGACAAGTACAGCGCCCGGATCAACGGTAGGGTGTTCCGGGGGCTCCGGATGCCGTGTCGGGTTCCATGCCGCGCGACGTACGATACGGGGGACGCCCCGGTGGAGAAACTCCATGTCGAGGTCGGCCACGACAACGCCATCGGTCACGCGTGTTTCGCCGCGCCATGTCACGCGGAGTCTTTGGTCTTTGGTAAATTCTCCGATGACGGTGGCTTGTACGTCTTCTCGTCTGCAAAGTTCGACAAGCGCGTCGAGATTTTCGGGGGGAACCGCAAGGACCATGCGTTCCTGCGACTCCGACAGAAAGATTTCCCAAGGTTTGAGGCCGCCGTATTTGAGCGGCGCGCGTTCGAGATACACTACCGCGCCCGTATCGCGTCCCATTTCGCCGATGGCCGAAGAAAAACCGCCCGCGCCGCAATCGGTGATGTTGCGAAACAGGTTTTGGTCGCGTGCTTGAAGCAGCACGTCCAGCATTTTCTTTTCCTCGATAGGGTTTCCGATCTGAACGGCCTGTGTGGCGGTGCTTTCCGACGTCTCGTTAAGTTCTATCGACGAAAAGGTAGCACCGTGGATACCGTCGCGTCCGGTTTTTCCGCCGACGGCCACGATAAGATCACCGGGGCGGACCGATTTTTCGCACCGGTCCACCGGGACGATGCCGGCCGTACCGCAGTACACGAGCGGGTTGCCCAGATAGCGTTCGTCAAAACAGATCGCACCGTTTACCGTCGGGATGCCCATGCGATTGCCGTAATCGCGCACCCCTGCGACGACCCCCTTGAAAATCCTCTTGGGATGCAGGACGCCCTCCGGAAGCCGATCGTGGGGAAAATCGGGCGGGGCAAAACAAAAAACATCCGTATTGAAAACGGGTTTGGCGCCAAGTCCTGTGCCGAGCGGATCTCGGATAACGCCGCCGATACCGGTGTTGGCCCCCCCGTAGGGGTCCAGTGCGGACGGATGGTTGTGCGTTTCCACTTTGAACACGGCGTGGTATTGCTTGTCAAACCGGATAATGCCCGCGTTGTCGATAAAAACGGAAACGCATCGGTCGTCGTCGCCCTTTTGTTTTCTCACCTCTTCCGTGGCTTTTCGGATGGTATGCACGAACAGATTGTCGATACGTTCGGTTTTTCCGTTTTCCACGTACTCGATGATTCCGTTGAACACCTTGTGTTTGCAGTGTTCGGACCATGTTTGGGCGAGGGTTTCGATTTCCACGTCGGTGGGATTTCTGCCCAACCCGGCGAAATGGTCTCGAATCCGTTTCATCTCTTCGAGGTTGAGGGCCAGCAAACCGGCCCGGCTGATGCGGAGCAGATCTTCGTCCGAGGCGGCGAGCAGTTCGACGGAGGCGGTCGGGTTGTCGGGGAGGATATTCATGCGGTTCCCGGATAGTAGCGATACTGTTCGATGACGTCGTTGGCGAGCAGGCGGCGGCATATAGCGTTTACTGTTTCCGGCGCGATGTCTCCGGAAAGCACGTAGCCGCGACCGGTAGCGGCATGGGCGATGCCGAGCAGGCCGAGATCGCGGATGCCTTTGAGGGTGGTTTCGCTAGTAGCGTCGGTGACACCGGGGCGTAGCCACACTTCGATACCCCACTGGCCGCTTTTTGCGCGAAGACGACCGTCGGGACCGACGCGGTAGTCTTGCGTCACCGGATCGGCAAGAAGACGGGTGGCGGCGTTTTGCGCGTCGGCTTCTGACAGCGCGCCGCAAAGTAGATACAGCCGAACAAACCGAACGCCACCGACTCCCGAAATCCCGAGGTCGGCGATGTCACCACAAATCCCGTCCCCGACCGCATCGACAACCCCGGGACGGTTGGAAATTTCGATATACCAAGTATGTTCTTCGGTGTGCATGCCGGTATCTTTTTGAAGAAAGGTTTATCCCTTCCATTGCCCCTGAAAATGCCGTATCCGGGCGCAGGTAATGTAGTTGGGAAGGGTGGCTTTGTCAATCTCAAAGCGAGAAAAGACTTGACCTGACGCTCTATTTTGCGTATTCTATGTCGTTGGGTGTCCGACAGGAAACGGGACGGAATCTCCTCCGTCGAGTCCTTGCCCGGCCCCCGAAAACCCTTGTTTCACAGGATATTTCCCTACCTTGAAGTATCGAGTGGAATGGACTTGTTTTGGCAATCCTTACTGAACACCCGGCGATGGCTTGCTCCTTGTTGCTTACTCAAGTCGAAGCACCGACCGGGGCACTTTACCACAGCATGACGATGGGTTGCAGCCGCCGGATTGCGGAAGGTCTGCCGGGTTTCCGTTTTCCGTACGGCGCCGGATTGCGGAAGGGAGGTGACCGTCATTAGCATGTCATATCAGGAGTCTTACAGCAGCGGGACACGATACGAGCAGTCCCTGTACCGGTATTTGGCCGAGATGTCCCGATACCCGTTGATTTCGGCGGACGAGGAAGTCGAACTGGCGCGCAGAATCAAACAGGGCGATCAGAGGGCGCTGGACAAACTGGTAAAGGCCAATCTTCGCTTTGTGGTCAGTGTGGCGCGACAGTACCAAAATTACGGCCTGCCTCTTCTCGACATGATCAACGAAGGCAACATGGGGCTGATGCGGGCAGCCAGAAAATTCGACGAGACGCGCGGATACAAGTTTATCTCCTATGCGGTATGGTGGATTCGTCAGGCCATCATCCAGGCCATCGCCAACCAATCTCGGACCGTGCGCGTGCCTGTCAACCGTTCCGAAGAACTCCGCCGTATCAAGCAAACCTCGAAACATCTCCAGCACGAGTTGGGTCGCAAACCCGACGTAAACGAAATCGCGGAAGAAATGGACGCCTCGGTAGACGAGATCAACGAAGCGCTTTCTTCCTTCAGCCACTGCATCTCGCTTGACGTGCCTTTCAACCACGACGACGACCGAAGCCTGCTCGACCTGTTGCCGGACGAGATGCAGACCCCGCCCGACGAGAGTACGATGCTTCAGTTTTTGAAATCGGACGTGGGGCAGGTGCTGGATACGTTGCCGGAACGGGAGGCGGAAGTGATTCGCCTTTATTTTGGCGTCGGAGCCGAGCGGGCGCATACGCTCGAAGAAATCGGCATCCGATTCGGTCTTACACGCGAGCGCATTCGGCAGATCAAAGAACGTGCCCTGCAACGCTTGCGTCATGCTTCACGCAGCGGCAAGCTCAGCCCGTATCTGCGTGATGACGACTGATCTTGAGGGAGGTTCCCATGTCTCGTGAGGGCATAGGTCACGATGGATTCTTGTTTTTGTCGGGCGCTATTGTAGGCGCCATCGTAGGACTTTCGGTCGGCATTCTGATCGCGCCTAACAGCGGAGCGGTCACCCGCCGGAAGATCCTCCGAAGCGCAGGCGAAGCCAAAGACCACGTCACCGAGGTGATCGACGACCTCGAAGAAAGCGGTCGCTCTTTTATCAACAATGTAAAAGGCACCATCAAGTAACGCGCCTCGATTTTCAAGGCCGTTTTCCCCTCCTGCGCCAAAGCCTTGCCACCCCGATGGGACAGTCTACCGCCCATCGGGGTTTTTATTGGGGAAAAACGGTTGTCATCCCGACGGATTGTAAGTAACTTGTCGAGTAAGAAGGAAAAGTCGTTCCTTCCTCCGTTGTCCTTCAAACTTTATCGATCGAGGTATACGCCGTCATGTTCAGTAAACTGCTGGGAAAAATCTTCGGAACCAAACAAGACAGAGACATCAAGCGTTTTACCCCGCTTGTCGAAGAGATCAACGCCTGGGCCGACGAATTTCGAACGCTGACAGACGAGCAGTTTCCCGAAAAAACGGCAGAATTTCGTCGCCGCTTCGAAGAGGGAGAAACGCTCGATGACATGCTTCCGGAGGCGTTTGGGCTGGTCAAGGAGGTGTGTCAGCGCAAGGTCGGCCAGAAATGGCTCGTCCGCGGTCATGAAATCAAGTGGAATATGGTTCCCTACGATGTCCAGCTTATGGGCGCTATCGGCCTGCACGAAGGCAATATCGCGGAAATGGCGACCGGGGAGGGCAAAACGCTGGTCGCCATCTTCCCGTTGTATCTCAACGGGCTTACGGGCAAAGGCACGCATTTGGTGACGGTAAACGAATATCTTGCCAACCGTGACATGGAGTGGATGCGTCCGATCTACGAATTTCTCGGTCTTACCGTCGATTGTCTACAGGTCCAGGAGTCGGACAACGAACGCAAGAAAATGGCCTATCTCGCCGACATCACCTATGGAACGACAAGCGAGTTTGGGTTCGACTATCTGCGCGACAACATGAAATGGCGCGTGGAAGACCGGGTGCAGCGTGGTTATGTATATGCCATCGTCGACGAGGTGGACTCGATTCTGATCGACGAGGCCAGGACGCCGCTGATCATCGCGGGTGAGGTGCGCGACTCGAATACCGAAAAATATACCGATGTCCTGCCCGACGTCCAAAAGCTGGTGCGCGCCCAGACCCGACTGGTGGGGAAACTGGTGTCCGAAGCGGAAGCGTTGCTCGGAAATCCGGATACCGAGTACGACGCCGGCATCAAACTGCTTCAGGCACAGCGTGGCGCGCCCAAGAACAAGCAACTTATCAAACGCCAACAGGAACAAGGTGTCAAAAGATTGATCGAACAGGTAGAAAGCGACTATTTGCGCGACAAACGCATGGCGGAGTTGGACGACCAGTTGTACTACACGGTGAACGAAAAAAATCGACATACCGAAATCAACGAAATCGGACGCGAACTGCTCTCGCCCGGCGAACAGGAGATGTTCGTCATCCCCGATCTGGGAGAAGGTCTCCACGACATCGAAGCCGACGATACGTTGAGTCTTCAAGAGAAAAACGCCCGACGGGGGGAACTGGAGCGGGTATATGCCGAGCGAAGCGAACGCATCCACAACATGCATCAGTTGCTTCAGGCGTATGCCATCTTCGAAAAAGACGTAGACTACGTGGTGCAGGACGGCAAGGTGATCATCGTCGATACCTTTACCGGACGGCTCATGTATGGCAGACGTTACAGTGAAGGGCTTCATCAGGCCATTGAAGCCAAAGAAGGCGTCAAGATAGAACAGGAAACGCGGACCGTAGCCACCATCACCATACAGAACTATTTTCGCATGTATGAAAAGCTGGCAGGGATGACCGGCACGGCTTCGACCGAATCGTCCGAATTTTTCCAGATATACAAACTTGACGTTGTGGAAGTGCCGACCAACCAGCCGGTGCGCCGGATAGACTACGAAGACGTCGTCTATCGCACCCGGCGGGAAAAGTACAATTCGGTCATGGACGAAATCGAAGACATGAACAAAAAAGGCCGTCCCGTGCTTATCGGAACCGCGTCGGTACAGGCGTCCGAAACCTTGAGCCGGATGCTAGCCGGGCGAGGTATCAAACACAACGTGCTCAACGCCAAATTCCATCAGCAGGAAGCCGAAATCGTCGCCGGCGCGGGACAGACCGGCGCGGTGACCATTGCCACCAACATGGCCGGTCGTGGAACCGACATCAAACTCGGTCCCGGCGTGGTCAAATGCGACAAATGCCATATCCACAACAGCGAACCGCTCAACACCCCTACCGCGGACGGCCTGACGCTCAAAGACTGTATGGAAGACGTGCCCTGCGGGTTGCACATCGTGGGTACGGAACGCCACGAGGCGCGCCGTATCGACCGCCAGCTTCGCGGTAGATCGGGCCGTCAGGGCGATCCGGGATCTTCGCGTTTCTTTTTGTCGCTCGAAGACGACCTGATGCGGCTTTTTGGCGGCGAAAAAATCGCAACCGTCATGGATCGGTTCAAAATACCCGAAGGCGAAGTCATCGAACATCCGCTTGTGACCCGGTCCATAGGAAATGCGCAGAAAAAGGTGGAAGCCCGCAACTTTGACATGCGAAAACACGTGCTCGAATACGACAATGTGATGAACCAGCAGCGCGAGGCGGTTTACGATCGAAGACTGACCGCGCTCGAAGGCGGCGACCTGCGAAACGAAGTGATGGCCATGATCGAAAACATCGTAGCCCTCAAAGTGGGGCTTTATACCGATCCCAAAACCTACCCCGAAGATTGGGATTTGGAAGGGTTGAGCACCGATCTGGCGCGTAACTTCCATGTCGTGTTTCATATCCCCGACGAGGAGATGCAAAATCTGATGGTCGAGGGGCTGACCGAAGCGGTCGAGGAAAAGATGGTGCAGACTTATGAAGGCAAGGAAGCCGGGTTGCCTTCGCCCGATCTCATGCGGCGGCTTGAGCGTTTTGCCACATTGCACGTCATCGACAACGCATGGCAGGAACATCTCTACGAAATCGACCGGATGCGTGAGGGGATACATCTTCGGGCCTACGGCCAACTCGACCCGCTGATTCAGTACAAGAAGGAAGCCTTTTCGATGTTCGAGGAGTTGTGGGATCGATTGGACGAGGAGATACTCAAGACGATTTACAGCGCCGAAATCGCCGAGGTGGAACCTGCGCCGCGTCGTCTGCCCGTCAACATGCGGATGATACATCAGGAAGCGCCGACCATGACGCAACTGCCCGCGGAACCTGTCGGCGCCGAAGATGATACAGAGGTCGAAGACGACCGTTCAGAGCGTTCGTCTGAGCGCCCCCGTCAGGAGCCGGTGCGTGTGGAGAAAAAGTTGGGACGCAACGACTTGTGTCCGTGCGGCAGTGGTAAAAAATACAAGAAATGTCACGGAGTCGGGATGGTGTAAAGCCAATCCTGACTCGATATCTACGCTCCCACCGCCTTTCCGGTGGCCGGATCGAACAGCCTCAGATGTGCGGGATCGGGGCGTAGCGCTATGGAAGCGCCGGGAGGGAGCGCCGCTGTCGTATTGGCAAGCGCGACCACACGCCCCCACCCCGTATCGGCATACACATACCGGCGTGCGCCCAGATATTCGGTCAGCACCACCGTCCCGGTCAGCGGCCCGTCGTCCTTTACCAAAAGATATTCGGGGCGTATCCCCCAGGTAACCGCCCCGCGCACCCCCTCGGCAAACGCGGGAAACGCAAGCCGCGTGCCGCCCGGCCCCGCCAAAAACCGTTCTCCCCCTTCTTCGATCAGCGCGCCGTCCATCAGATTCATCCCCGGACTTCCCACAAAATGGGCGACAAACAGATCGGCAGGACGTTCGTACACCTCCTCCGGTTCCCCCATCTGGCGAATTTCTCCGTCGCGCACCACAACGATGCGGTCGGCCAGCGCCATCGCCTCTTCCTGATCGTGCGTCACATAAAAAGTGGTGACGTGTGTCTCCGACTGTTGTTCGCGGATAAACTCGCGCAGAACCAGCCGCAGACCGGCGTCGAGCGTGCCGATCGGTTCATCCATCAGATAGAGCCGAGGCCGACGCACCATCGCACGCGCCAAGGCGACGCGCTGTTGGTCACCCCCACTCAGTTGTCCCGGGAACAGATCGAGCAACGCCTCCAGCCCTGTCTGACGCGCGATGGCATGTACCCGCGCGCGACATTCCTCTTTGCCGATACCTGCGTTTTCAAGCGGAAATGCGATGTTGGCGGCGACGGTCAGATGTGGATACAGTGCATAAAACTGAAACACGAACCCCACGTCGCGCTGTCCCGGACGAAGCAGGACGATGTCGTTCCCTTCGAGCAGGATACGCCCCGCCGTAGGGGTTTCGAGACCGGCGATCATGCGCAGTGTCGTGGTCTTGCCGCATCCCGAAGGGCCGAGCAGAACGATAAACTCGCCCTCGTTCGCGTCTATGTCTACGCCTTTTACCGCGTGAGTTCCGTCCGCATACGTTTTACGGAGACCTTCGATTTGGAGAAAGGACATGGGGAAGGGGGAAGTTTAAAGGGTGAAGGGTGAAAAAAACGATAGGCCGTTTCAGGGTTGTGGGACTATGGCTCGCGTCCCGACCGGGCGTGCGAAGTATAGATGTGCAAGACGGTAAACGCCAACGCGCCTAAAAAACCGACGCGAAAACCGTCTGCCCACCAAGGTTGAAGCATTACGGCCACGCTGGCGATCATACCCGTAAGGGCGAGACGGTCGAGGGTGCGGATCATTACTGTTTTATGGTTCCGAAGGTGACACCCCGCAGCAGGTGACGGCGGACGAGTACCGTAAAGATGACGATGGGGGTCACGAAAACCAGCACCCCGGCGGCGATCTGCGGCCACGGAACCCCTTGTATGTTGCCCTGAAGCCCGGCAAAATAAACGGGGACGGTAACGGCGTGGGCATTGTTGAGGGTCAGCGCAAAAGCGTATTCGTTCCATGCGGAGATGAGACAGAACACGCCTGTGACCGCCATACCGGTACGCACCCTTGTCAGGATAATCACGCGGAAAATGTGCAGATGCGTGTATCCGTCGACCAGTGCCGCTTCTTCGTAGGCTTTTGGAATTTCGTCGATAAACCCTTTCATCAGCCATACCGCCAGCGACAGGTTGAATGCGGTATACAGGAGGATAAGTCCTGCGTGGGTATTTTGGATTTCCAATTGGCGGTACATGAGCAAAATCGGGGCGACAACCGCCAGCGGGGGCAGAAAGCGTGTGGAAAGGATAAAAAACAGCCAATCGTTTGCGCCGGCGATGCGAAACCGGCTAAACCCGTAGGCGCAGGCCGTGCCGAGCGCGATGGCGGCTGCCGTGCTCAAAAGACCGACGATCGCGCTGTCGAGGAGATAGGCGTAAAACGACTGGTTGGAGCCGGTCAGCGGAACCGACAGTGTGGCGTAAGCCTCTCCGGTTACGGCAAACGAAGCGTCTTCGGAAGCGGACAGCGCCGGAACGAATCTGGGTTGGGTGCTGACGGCATCCGAACGGGGTTTGACCGAGGTGAGACCGAGCCACAGCAACGGGAGCATGGCCAAGGTGAGGTAGCAGGCGATAAAGACGAAGCGCAGGGGTTTCATGTCGCACCGCGTCCTTGACGCCGCTGCATGGCGTCTACATAGCGAATAAAGACAGTGGCGAGCGCGACGACCGGCACGAGCACGACAAAGGCGTAGGCGCTGCCCAGCCCGATTTTGTAGTCTCGGAGCATGACCTGATAGAGCAGGGCGCTGAGTGTCTGTGTGGCGGCGTCGTTAGGGCCGGTGATGGCCATGACGAGGTCGAACTGTTTGAGCGCGTCGGTGGCCCGAAACAGGACCGCGAGAAACAGCAGTGGCGCGCACAGCGGCAGGGTGATGCGGCGAAAAACGCGCCATACCGAAGCGCGGTCGATTTCGGCGGCTTCGTATAGATACACGGGAATCGCCTGAAGCCCGGCCAGCGCGATAAGCGCCATAAACGGTGTCCACATCCATACATCGACCAGCAACACCGACAGCAGTTTGAGTGCGGGATCGGTAAGCCATTGCGGCTGAACGAGTCCGAGAGCGCCGAGCGTCTGGTTGAGGATACCGTACTGTCCGTTGAGGATGAGGTTCCAGTACAGCCCCATGACGGCGGGAGAGAGCATCATGGGGATGAGGAGCAAGGTAAGGATGGCGCTTTTGCCGCGAAATGTGCGCTGAAGTGAAAGCGCGAGGGCAAAACCGAGCGCGAGTTCGATGGTCACGGCAAGCGTCGTAAACAGCGCCGTAGTCCGCATCGCCGCGGCGTAGCGCGGGTCGGAAAACACGCGGCTATAGTGGTCGAAGCCGACAAACGTCCAAGCCCCGCCGCTCAATTCTGCGTTGGTAAAGCTGAGTACGATATTGTAACAGAGCGGGAATACATTCATCCCGATTAGCAGAACCAAGGCGGGGGCCACAAAGCCGTATTTGAGCCGTCCGGCACTGCGTTCGGCATAGGAAACTGCTGGCTCCATGTCGAGGATCGTCCGTGTCAGCTACTGAGTGGCAGATTCTTTAAAAATCTGCGTATGTTTCTCCGCGACGGCGTTGAGCGCATCCTGCGAGGAGGCCACCCCATCGAGTGCTTCGCCGATATGTTGCTGGGCGGCGGCCAGCAGTTCGTTATACGCGGGGACATTCCAAAAATCGCGCACATGATCGAGCGACTGCGCAAAAGCATCGTTAAACGGGGTAGCCTGACGAAATTCCGGGCTGGACAGAATCGCGGTGTCAGCGGTAAATCCGGCCTTTTTGGTGATCCACTGTTTTTGCACGTCGGTTTTCAGAAACCAGGCGATAAACTGTCTGGCGCGTTCCTGCTGTTCGGGTGAGGTTTTGGTAGAGATGCTCATCCCCTGTCCGCCGAGGCTGATAAAGCGCTGGTCACCTTGTCGGGGCACCATAAAAAACCCGACTTTATCTCCCATCTGGTCTACGATGCCGGGGAAAAAGGCAAAATAGTCCATCATCATGGCCGTGGAGCCGTTGGTAAAAACTTCGAGCACTTGCCCATAATCCATGTTGGCTCCGCCTTGTGGGGCGAAAGGAATCAGCGACTTCATAAACTCGAGCGCGGCGAGCGCGGCGGGGCCGTTGACATTCCCTTGGGGGTCATGCGTAGCATCGTTTCCCCAACTGCCGCCAAAGGCCCACAGAAACTGCTGAAATCCCATGACAAGCGAATCGTAGGAGCGCCCGGTCAAGATGGCGCAGCCATAACGGTTGTCGGCGGGACGCGTAAAAAATTCGGCCACCTGTTTGAATTCGTCCCAAGTGTCCGGCGGAACAAGATCGCGTCCGTATTTCTGTTTGAAGGCCGCCTGTTCGTTTGGATCGGCAAACCAGTCCTTGCGGTAGGCAAACCCGACGGCGTCCGTCTCGCACGGAGCCGCGTAGAATTTGCCGCTTCCGGGTGGATATTCGCAGAGATAGCGCGCGGCACGCGGATGCACCTTTTTCATGTCGATGGCGGTAGGCAGCCATGTGGTAAGGTCCACGTACAACCCTTTGGTAGCTCCGCGTCCGATCCATTGGCTGTCACCCACGACGATATCGAAGTCGGTTTTGTTGTTGCCAAAATTGAGAAACACCTGATCCTGATAATTTGCCCATGGAATCTGAAGCACCTTGACGGCGATGCCCGTTTCCTTTTCGAACTGGTTGCCAAGTTCCTGAAGTCCGTCCGCGGGCGACCATTGCGCCCACCAGACGGTCAGCGCAGGTGTTGCTTCGGGCGCTCCGCCGCAATTGATACCCAAAAACGAAAAACCAAACACGCAAACTATCCGGTGAAAAGAACGTAGCGTCATGACACTCTCCTTGTATATCGTTAGGGATGCAGAAAAAAATCGTCGTACAACCGGTCGGTGTATATTATGGTAATTTTTCGGCCTTTGCGTTCTATGTACCCGTCTTTTTCGAGGTTGTTCATAATCCGGGAGACCGTCTCGCGTGTCGTGCCGGCCATGTGGGCGATTTCCTTGAGCATGGGCCGTTCCAATATGGTGATGCGCGCGACATCCAGTCCATCACCCACCTGGTCTTCGGCCAGTTGAAAAAGCACGGCGGCCACACGCCCGTAGGCGTTGAGCAGTGCCAGATTTTCCACCTGTCTATTGGTACGCCGGATACGGTGCGCCAGCGTAGAAAGCATCCGTGTAGCGATCTGCGGATAGCGTGCCAGACACTGAAGAAAATCGTACCGGCGTAATTCGAGCAACTCGGTAGGTTCGGTCGTAACGACCGTCGCCGACCGGGGGTAGCCGTCCAGCAATGCCATCTCTCCGAAAAAATCGCCGTCGGTCAATATGGAAAGAATCACCTCGCGTCCTTCGTCGCTGTGCATGGATACGGACACCCGTCCCGACAGGATGACAAACAGGCTGTCGCCCGTCTGATCCACGCGCAGTACGGTCGTTTCTGCCTTGACGCGATGTATGGAAGCCCCGGCGGCAATGGTTTCGAGTTCGTCGTTTTCAAGGGAAGAAAACAACGGAACGTGTTTTAGTGCGGATGCTTTCATAGGAAACCTTTCCCGCTGTCTCAATGTCTGAAAAGCGGGGGCAAGACAAGCCGCGTCATACGCGGGGTGTCGCCAGAAATCGGACAGTCTCTTCGATATTCGGATAATGCCAAAGGGAGCGGAATGTCACGCCAATATAGCCCTGCGAAAAATATTTGTCAATCCTGTCGCAGGTCTCTATCATACGGAAAACAAAACATCCCGACAACAGGGGAAATTCCCTCGCCCCTTCAGGCTTCGAACGTTATCCTTCGAACCTCTTTCCCATCCCGGAGCCTTTCATGGCCTCCATACTTCTTGTAGACGACGAACCCGCTTTTCGGGATATTTTTCAAAGATACCTCGAATTTAAAGGCTATACGGTCGTCACTGCTGGAAACGGGGCGGAAGCGCTTCGGGTGTTCGAAACGCAAAGCGACCCAATCCGAATGGTCGTACTCGATCTGATTTTGCCACAAGAAGACAGCCGGGAGATCGCCGCGCAGATGAAAATGCACAACCCCGGTCTTCCGATTCTGTACGTATCCGCCAGCCGACACCATCAGGTGCTGGACAACGGCCTGCTCGACGCAAGGGATGTGTTTTTGGAGAACCCCTTTTCGCTTATCGTTCTCAAACAGACCGTCCAGCGGATTCTGGACCGGAACCCGTCATAATGCCCATGGGAGCCGGTCGCCTGCTTGCCGTCTTGTGCGCGTCGAGTTTGGGCTTGGTTTTCGCCCAGACCCCCCCGGAACCCCCTCGGTCCGATGTTTTGCGCGAAGGCGACGCCGTTTTGATGGCCGACACGCTGATCGCTCGTTTTGCCGGCGCAACGGCCCCGGATGCGGAGAAACCGCCTTCGCAACAAACGACAGGGGTTCTCGGTTTCCGTTGGACACCGCAACCTCTGCGTCATCAGGGCCCCAACATTTTTGCGTCGGTGATCGACCACCCTTCTTTGCTCGCCGGAATCAGGCAACTCAAAACTGACCCCGGATGGGATCCCTACACCCCCGGTGTATCGGGCGTCGTTCCGTACGACTATCGCTACGACGCCGACGGCAACCAAAAACGTTCGCTCGCCGCCCGGTTCGACATAAGCCGTCCGCTGATACCGGGCAGTCGATGGGGTTTTGCATTCGACAGTCGGTACAGCGACGTGGCCGGACCGTTTCCCAACCAGCGTACCGCGCGTCTGGACGGTCTTTTCGACGTTTCCCGCCGGTTTGGTCGCAACGATGTACTCCAAACGACGCTGATGGGGGTGGACAGCGGATGGCACCTCAACCGGGCCAACCGCGTGTTTACGGACCGGGCGCGCTACAAGCTCGAACAGTTGAACACCTGGCGCACGGGCACCACCGGTATCGAGGCCTCATACCGACGCGTGCCGAAACAAGGAAGGGCGTTTGTCCTCTCAGGTCGGTATATTGCGGACGACTGGAGCAGTGATCCGCCCGATCCTTCCCGTATGCGATTTCCCTCCGCAGGCGACAAACTTCCGAAAGATACCCCCCTGCCGCCCGGAACCGTTCCCGAAAGTCGGCGCTATGTCGGCGGTGTTTTTCCGGTGGTGACCACAACGGTCGCCGCTGAAAAACGACGCATCCGGTCGTGGGAACTTGCCGGAGAAATGCGGTTCGACACCGGGCGATATCGAGTGACGATCGGGGCAGACGCGCGGTTTGATCGGTCGGCGACTCAGCGTCACTGGCAGACGCTTACGGTGTTGGACCGCTACCGGGTGTCTGCCGGAACAAACGAGTTTGGTCTATACGCCGATACCCGTTTTCGCTGGCTCGCCATGGTCATGGCCGCAGGACTTCGATACGAATTTTACCGACCCATGACCGTGTCATGGAGCGACCTGTACCGCTCCTATGCCGACGATCGGGTGGGTCGGGAAAACATCCATCGCTTGCTGACCGGTTTTGAAGGCGCACCGATACAAAACCTCCATTTGCTCAGTCCGCATTTTTACGTGTCGTTTCCCACGCCCAAGTTTCACGCCTATCTGACATTTGGCGCACACACACGCATCCCTTCGGTTCAAGAAAGATATCGGGATCAGACGACCACACCCTTTACCGACGGCACTACGCCCCGTCTGACACCGCGACGGTCGTAAACGGCGGAGACGGGTATCTGTTTTGTTCAACATGCGTGGACGCTGGACATGGCGCTGTTTTACCGTGATGTTGAACGGTTTCTCCCGCGTTTCGGGCCCGACGTGCTCCCCCAGCGCGTTTCGAACTATGCCGGTGTATGGGGCCGAATCGACGGCGGTTTTCGGCGACAGCGCGGTGCCGAAATCCATTTGAACCGCCGTTAGCCACACACGCAGAAAAGCGGCGTGCGGATTACCGGCAGACTGTTATATCTCTATCTTTTTAACCCGGCGCGTCCGCTTCGACGAGATTTTGCAGTCACGCCTGCCGCACCCGTCACCTTGACCGATTTGACGGTCTTCGACCCACAAATCGACTCTTTTTGGAACCGGCGGCACTATATTGCTTTGTCGTCGTCGATTCGGTTTGCTTCGGGACTTACCCTGACCGGTGTCGGACATGTTCATAGCGGAGCTCCCTACCGGCGGTTGCCCGCGGAACCCCTGGGTCTGCCCGTTCCCCATACACAGCCCGAAACGCTCTCCTATGGGCCTTACAGGCGACAGATTGACGCCCGGATTGATCTGCCGATTCGTCCGACAGAAGGGCGGCTCGGTTTTATCGTGTTTGCAGAGGGCCGGAATCTGACCAACGAACACAACGTCGAAACGGTGGCCGACCCCGACGCCCTGCGGCGAAGCGGAGCGCCCGACCATCCGGCGATCCCGCAGACCCAGCGAGTATACGGCCCGGCGCGGAGCGTATGGACGGGGGTGGAGGTGCGATGGTAACCTCCTTTTTGTTTTTTCTGCCCGCGGGTCTATTTTTTCTTTTTTGGCTGACGGCGACGGCACTAACCGGCTGTAATAACATACGTCCCGAACAGCGATACGGATCGGTGATCGACGACAGTCGGATTCTGTCGGTGGCGCTGTATTTTCGCAGCAGTGACCCCGACGTTCCGCCCGATACGCTTTTGGTTCGACGTTTCCACTACTTTGTCCGCCCGTCTCCATGGGAGGTGACCACATCGGGAACCAATCGTCCCATAACCGTATTCGAAGAAATGGCCGTATATGCGTTGACAATCCGGGGGTTGGCCCGTCTGGCTCGGCTCCCCCGCTATCATGGCGACGGAGACACCCGTCTCGTCCAGGTCGTCGTGCGCCCACAGGTGCCGATTCCGTTCGGTCTTGACGTCAAACCGCGTTTTCTTGTGTATGTAGAAGGAGGGCCGATTTACGGCGGTATCGATCTTGACGGTGACCTTTCGCCTGAAAATACAGTGGAGCGTTCGCTTTCGCTGATGGCGGACGGCCATGTCAATCGCGCCGATCTCGCGCTTGACGGCGAATCGATCGTGTTTATCGATCAAAATCGGCGAGTATTTGCTTTTCCGAAAGGCGCGGCTTTGCCGGCGATAGTAGCCGACCTGTACGACCGAACCGCTGCGTGGGCTGTAAAGGGGATTCGGTGGGGCGGTTCTTCACTCGACACCGCACTGCTTCTCGTGGATCGCGGTATCGGTGGCGACGGGGTCTACCGACTCGACGTAAACACCGGCGGTTTTGGTTTTGTCGGCGGCAACCCGTCCTCACCTACCAATGTAACCGACTCGGTGTTGCTGGATGCGATAGAACGCCGATCCCGCGGTTTTTCGTACGCCGACTGGCGGGTTCCCGACCCAGAAACGTTTGCAGAGTGATACCCATCGTCAATGGACAATGATTATAGACATAATCTCTTGCTTCGAAACGAGTTGCGAACCTCTCCCCCGAGGCACAGAGTAGATTGTATTCCGAGGCGAAGCCAAAGACGAGTCGGTTACAACCCGTGTTGGACTGCCCCAGTTTTTCACTCACCTGTCGGTCTCTTGCATGTCGAACCATACCGCTTGGCACTTGTACTTCTCCCGCAACCGCACAGATAGCGGGTTGGTGTCCATGTTGATTGTCACGATCCCGGCCACAATGCCCCCTGCGTTTTCAATCAAGTCAATGGCCGCCTGCATTTGCGCGCCCGTTTCGATCCATTCATCCACGATCAGCACAGACTCGGCTTTGCGCACACTCACCTTGCGTAGTTCGAGGCTCTTGGTCTGTCCAGTGTAATCCACAAACTGAGCGGTGGTGGCGGCCACGGGTAATTTTCCCGCTTTGCGAATGGGCAGGAAGCCTTTCCGGAGATGTAAGGCTATCGCAGTACCCAGAATGAATCCCAAGGCATCAATTCCGGCCACATAGTCAATCGGGGTTGATCGGAAGGGGTCAGCCAAGTCGGCGACCAGCTGAGCAAACGCGGCGGGATCAGCAAACACGGGGGTCACATCGCAGCGTGGGCCGGGGGTCTGGGTATCAATGAGACACATGTAATCTTTCATGTTGAGATCCGATGAACGCGATGATGTGGTTGCTCTATTGCAGGCAGCCCAACGTCGGGTTCAGCTGCGTCGCGTAGCCGCGTCGGCTGTCACCTGTATCAGATGCCCTGTGTGCATGTTTGACCGACGTCACGCACCGGCTCCTGTGCCTGCTCGCAGCACGGCTCCGATGTACGTGTCTTTGTCTTCGTCTTGGAACACTATGTGCCGCATGGTCATTTGATCCTTCTCGATGCCCCACTGCTTGCGCATCACGTGCGAGGGCGTGTTCGAGACGATAAAGGACTTGAGAACGACGTTCGAGTCGCCGAGTCGTTGCTCGATCTCCTTGACGGTCTCGTAAAAGCCGTTCTTCGGGTCCTGCAGGCCCACGTTTCGAATGCCCTTGGGATCGACGAAGGCGACGCGCTGGCGCTCAGCCGCGAGCTGCCAGACGATGAAGTCCGGATGAAAGTTCCCGGCCTCGAAGAACCCGACACCGCGGCCCTTGCTCAGGTTGCGCAGGAGGTACAGCTCGCGCTCCGCGAAGAAGGCAGGATTGGCGTCGTGGAACGCCTTGAGGTCTTCCACGAACCGCCTCTCGCCCTTGTTGAGGGGGGCGGGGGAGATCTCGACGATGCCGCCATCGAGGAAGAGCAAGGGCTGATAGAGGTGCCGCCCGAAGCAGATGGCCTTGATGCCGCGAAACCCCCAGGGCTTCAGGTCCCCGTCTTCGATCGCGACCTTTAGCTCATTCAGCTTCTGGACGATCTCCTGCTGGGACTCCTCGATCAGGATCCGGTAGCAGTACTCGGGGGCGGTCTCGCGCACGACGCACGGGAAGTTGGGGTCGTCTTCGCCGATGTCCCGGTACTCGAGGTGCGGTAGTTCCCACTCGGGCTTGCGAAAGCTGTAGTAGCGCTCCACGTACTTGCGCAGCAGCGCCTGCGCCACTTCCTGCCAGACGCGCACCTTCTCGAACGAGTCGAAGGCCAGTTCCGAGTCCGGGATCAACAGCCGGTACCACGTTGTCTCCCCGAGCAGATCGGCGATGCCTTATCTGAGAAGATGTCAGTGAATCTCATCGTTTTCCTGTGGCCGAACTACTGTTTATATCGCGGCGTTTTCCGTTCAACACGCCGTTTGGGACGGCTATACAGCGAAAGTTCTGTCTAACGTATCCGATCCGGGGTGTTTTGCGGCGAGACCACTGTCTGAATCTACCGTTCTAACGGTTTAACAAGCGTGGGCACAGACAAAACACCCGAAATAGCCGTTAAACCAATCGGACAGGTTATGTAGCGAAACCCGCTATCTAAACCGCTACGAGCAGCCTGACCGGCCGTCTGTAAATAGGGAGGTTATCAAAGTGCTGAGGGAATAGACTATGCTTAAAAATACCACTTTTTTCCAAAATAACAAGCCGGTTTTTCAGACCCACCCCCGAAATAGCCGGATCAAGGTCGTTAGGTCATGCGGTTGAAACATGGCTCGCAACGGACGGAAGACGTCTATGGGCATGGAGGGCAAACGCTCCCTACGCTTTCACGGCACGCGTCATCCTGTCCAAAAAATCAGGGAACGCTTTTTGCCGAGCCATCGCTCCGCGTTCCGACATACCATACCATCGTGCGATCGGGCGTTAGACACGGATACACCGTATCACCTGGATGCGCGGCAAAAGCTTTGGAAACCAGCAGTCGGATTTCCATTCCCGCAAAGGCGACCACCAGAATCCTTTCGGGGCCGGCATGTTCGACGACCCGCACGATCCCCGGCGCAGAACCACCCACCGGAGCCACATCCTCCGGGCGGATACCGACGACCGCGTTTGCGCCCGATGGCGCATCTCCTGCGAGTACCCAAGTCCCGTTGTACGCTTCCCATCCGTTTGCGCCGGACCGAACCGGAATCAGGTTGATCGGGGGATGACCGAGTTGCCGTGCCACTGCAGGGGATACGGGACGCCGATATACCGCTTCGGGGGTTCCGGTCTGGAGGATACGCCCGTTGTCGAGCACCACGATACGGTCGGCCATGGACATGGCTTCCACTTGATCGTGCGTCACATAGAGCATGGGAACGCCAAGTGCGCGGTGCAGGGCAACCAGTTCGACCCGCAACGACTCGCGGAGTTTTGCGTCGAGATTGGTAAGCGGTTCGTCCATCAGAAACAGGCGGGGCCGACGCACGATGGCACGCCCGATGGCGACGCGCTGCATCTCTCCGCCGGACAGGCGGGGCGTGGGGCGGTCCAGCAGATACTCGATTTTAAGCAGATCGGCGGCCCATGCGATACGTTCCGTGATCTCCGTCTCGGAAAAACGACGACCCGGCGCACGCAACGGAAAGACCAGATTTTCACGGACGGTCCAGTCGGGATACAACGAGAAGTTTTGAAACACAAGAGCCACGTCTCGGTGGGCAGGAGGCCAAGAAACGACCGACGTCTCGCCGAAAAGGATGTCGCCCGTGTCCGGCGTCTCCAGTCCGGCGACGGTACGCAACAAGGTGGTTTTTCCTGCGCCGGTCGGTCCCAGAATCACGACCAGTTCGTCGGCGCCGACCGAAAGATCGACGTCCGAGAGCGCCACAGTTTTGCCAAAACGTTTGGAGACGCCCGCCAGACGCAGGGCAGGTACAGAAGAGACGCTCATATCACCCCAGTCGTTTTTTTCGGTCTCACGCCACCCCCTCCAACCACCCCCTCGGAAATGGAGTCCGGTCCCGAAAAGGCGAACATACAAAAGTCGATCGATACAGGCAAGGGGTTATAAGATGGGGATTTTGCGCTGCCATGCGGGATAAAATCCTCCGCCCGAGGCAATTTTTTGTTGCCCTGCCCCTCCCTCCTGTATAGTATGATGTGTAGTACGCGACAGGACGCTCCACGTCCCGGCCGCGTCCATCCCCGCCCTGTCCACGCTACCGTCTGAAGAGGTTCCCTCCCATGCCGACGTTTGTCCATCTGCATACGCACACCCATTACAGCTTGCTTGACGGGGCCAACCGGATCGGCGATCTGGCCGAAACCGCCAAAGCCTACGACATGCCCGCACTTGCCATGACCGACCACGGCAACCTGTTTGGCGCGATCGAGTTTTACAAAACGGTCAAAAGCACGGGTCTCAAACCCATCATCGGGTCCGAACTCTATGTGGCCGCCGGCAGCCGCAAGGAAAAACGACCGCCACGCGCCGGAGACCGCGCCGACCAGACCACGCACTTTCTCTTGCTTGCCCAAAACGCGACCGGTTATCGGAATCTGATGAAACTGTCCTCTTCCGGGTATCTGGAGGGGTTTTATTACCGCCCCCGCGTGGATATGGAACTGCTCGAAGCACACAGCGAAGGGCTGATTGCACTGTCGGCCTGCGCCAAAGGAATCGTCGCCAACCATGTCGTGGGCGACCAGATGGACATGGCCAAGGAAAAGGTCAAAAAACTGCGTGAAATATTCGACGGACGTTTTTATCTCGAAGTACAGGATCACGGGCTTGAGTTCGATCAGAAGATCAACAACGCGATGATCGACTTTGCGAGAACGTTCGACCTGCCGCTGGTCGCCACCAACGACGCGCACTATCTCAACCGCGAAGATGCGCCCGCGCAGGACGTCCTCGTCTGTATACAGACCGGCAAGGAACTCAACGACCCCAAACGGCTCAAATTTACTACGGACCAACTGTATTTCAAAACCGCCGGAGAAATGGCGCATCTGTTCGGTCACTTACCCGGCGCAATCGAAAACACCGTCAAAATCGCTGAGTCGATCGAGTTCGAGATGGAGTTTGGCAAACTCAAATATCCCCAATTCCCCCTGCCGGCGGGTTTTGCCACGCTCGACGAATACCTTCGCAAGCTGGCGTTCGACGGTCTTCACGAACGCTACCGGACCATCTCACCCGAATTGACCGAACGACTGGAGTTCGAACTCGGGGTCATCGGTCGGATGGGTTATCCCGGTTATTTTCTTATCGTGGCGGATTTCGTCCGGTTTGCCCGCGAACAGAAGATACCCGTGATGGCGCGCGGCTCAGCAGTCGGCTGTCTGGTGGCCTACACGCTTGGCATCACCAATGTCGATCCCGTTTCCTACGGACTGCTTTTCGAACGGTTTCTCAACCCGGAACGGATCAGCATGCCCGACATCGACATCGACCTCGAATTCCGTCAGCGCGAAAAAGTCATCAACTATGTCGTGGAAAAATACGGCAAAGACAGCGTCGCGCAGATCATCACCTTTGGCACGATGGGAGCCAAAGCCGTGATACGCGACGTCGGGCGCGTGCTGGGTATGTCGTATGCCGAGGTGGACCACATCGCCAAACTGGTCCCCGGGGATTTGCACATCACACTCGACAAGGCCATGACCCAATCGGCGGAACTTAAACAGATCAACGACGCCGGGGGGACGAAAAGCCAGTTGATCGGCTACGCCAAAACCCTCGAAGGACTGGCGCGTCACGCCTCGGTCCACGCCGCCGGCGTGGTCATCGCGCCCGGTGACCTGACCGACTACGTCCCGCTGTACAAACCGAGCAACAAGGAAGATGTCGTAACCCAGTATACGGGTGAGTACATGGAAGATGTCGGTTTGCTCAAGATGGACTTTCTCGGACTTAAAAACCTATCGGTGATTCAGGATTCGCTTGCCATGATCCGTGAGAACACTGGCAAAGACCTTGATCTCGAATCGGTTCCGATGGACGACCGGAAGACCTTCGAGATGTTTGCCAAAGGCGAAACCGCCGGGATATTCCAGTTTAACAGCCCGTGGCTCTACGACTATCTCCGTCGGCTAAAACCGAGCTGTGTGGAAGATCTGATCGCCATGAACGCGCTGTGTCGGCCCGGGCCGCTTCAGGGCGGAATGGTGGACGATTTTATCGACCGCAGACACGGACGCAAGGAAGTCACCTATACGCATCCGATCTTGGAGAAGACGCTCAAGGAGACCTACGGCGTCATCGTGTATCAGGAACAGGCGATGCAGATCGCGCGTGACATGGCCGGTTATACGCTGGGACGCGCCGACCTGCTCCGCCGAGCCATCTCCAAGAAAAAACCTGAAGTCATGGCGGTAGAAAAAAAGAACTTTATCGAAGGGTCGGTCAAAAACGACATCGATCAGGGCATCGCCGAAAAAATCTTTGATCTGATCGAGTTTTTCTCTGGTTATGCTTTTAACAAAAGCCATTCTGCGGCCTACGGTGTAGTCGCATACCGGGAAGGATATCTCAAGGTTCACTATCCGAAAGAGTTCATGGCCGCGTTGTTGTCCAACGAAATGTCGGATACCGACGAAATCGTCACGCTGATCAACGAATGCCGCAAAATGGGTGTCCGCGTCCTGCCGCCCGACGTAAACAAAAGCCAGAAGGAGTTTACCGTCGAAGATGAGGCGATCCGTTTTGGGTTGTGCGCCATCAAAAATGTGGGGGCCGGCGCGGTGGATTCGATCATCCGGGCGCGGGGCGAGTATGGGACGTTTGTGGACATCTACGCGCTGTGTGAACATATCGACCTGCGGCTGACCAACAAGCGTGTGTTGGAAAGTCTTATTCAAGCCGGCGCCTGCGATACGCTCGAAGGAGACCGCGCCCAGATGATGGAGGCGCTCGACGCGGCCATCGACATGGCGCAAACAAATCAGAGCGACCGCGACAAAGGACAGACGTCGTTGTTTGATATGGGCGGCAGCGCTCCCGTTGTGCTCCACCGACCCACGTTGCCCACTGTGCCTCGATGGAGCCCTAGTCAGGCTCTCGCACTGGAAAAGGAAGTGCTAGGATTCTACGTCTCCGGACACCCGTTGGCGGAGTTCGAAGACGAGCTACGCGCCTTTACCACCGCCGAGATAAAACGGCTCGATCAGGTCAGAGACCGTGACGAAGACGTAGTGGTAGGGGGTATCGTAATCGAAATCAAACCCATCGTAGACCGCAAAGGTAAGTCAATGGCCTTTGTGACTATCGAAGACTTTTCCGGAACAGGCGAGGTATTGGTGTTTTCGGATCAGTACGAACTGCACCGGACGCTTGTGGCGACGGATTCGTTGATTTTGGTGCGGGGACAGATTTCGGCCAAAGAGGGCGAAAAAAAGGTCGTCGCCTCCGAGATCATGTCGCTCGAAGATGCGCGCAACCGGTTGGCACGCGCCGTGCATCTTACCGTTGCGCCCGACCAAACCACCGACGCGATGATACAGACGCTCCAAGAGACGTTTCGGACCTATCCCGGTGAATGCGAGGTGTTTTTTCATGTGCGTACGGAAGAGTACGGCGATGTGCGTATCCGGGCGGGGGAAGGGATTCGCGTAACTCCGGCGCGGGAATTGTTGCACTGTGTCCGGGAGACGCTGGGACCGGACCGCGCCCGTATCGCCGGCGGCTCGCTACGTTCTTCCGACAGCGGCTGGTCCGTCACCGGAAATGGCGGCAATGGCAACGGACATGGGCGTTTCCGTCAGGGTGGCGGCAGGATCGAAGGACGAAATGCACGCACCGAAGCATAAAAAAACAGAAAAAAAATGACAAGTGTGATGCGCATCAATGCGGCTTCTGTCATTCCGACTTATTATACGGGCAGAGATTCGTCAAAAGGCTCTGCCGCCTGTTGTGTCGGAAAATCTATGGTGGGACGGCACTCCCGCCTCGACAGGAGAACACACTATGTGGAATGTAAGCGATCAACGCGTCAACGCGCTGGGCAAGTATCGCCTGCCGCTCGAATTCAACGAACGTCTTGGCAAAGCTTCGATGGTCTTTGGCGCGCCGGAAGAAGAAATACTTGCTCAAGCGTTGAGGGAGTTTCTTGAAAAACACGGAATCCGAACCTCGATACACCCAGAATCATAATCGGAAACGGGGGGCAGATTTCAAATCTGCCCCCCGTCCTGTCTCTTGCCGCTCTCGATATACAATCCCGACTCCGTATTTTGCCGACGATACTCGGTTCCAAAGATCGCACCCGGTCTTATCTCTCCCGATACACAGCCTCGCGTAACCCTTTGATATATCCTACTGCAAACAGTCGGCCTATGGACGAGTAGCCGGGCTGGTCGTTTCTGTCGCCCGCCATCGTCGGCACATGGTCCGGACGCAGCACCCCCTCGAAACCGATGTCGCGATACGCCCGCAAACAAGCCATCATGTCGGTGGGACCATTGTCGTGAAAGGTCTCTTCGTATTTTTCTACATACCCCTGCACATCACGGAAATGGACAAAAAATATCTTGCCCTGTTTTCCAAAATGCCGAATCGCGGTCGGTTGGTCGTCGGTCATAAGCGCAAAGTTGCCTTGGCAGAAGGTAAGTCCGCTTACCGGGCTGGGCACAAGGTCGATCAGTTTCTGAAAGTTTTCCACCGACCGCATGATGCGCCCGATACCGCGAAGCGGTGACAACGGCGGATCATCGGGGTGCATGGCAAGTTGCACGCCTGCCTCTTGGGCCACGGGGACTACCTTTTCGAGAAAATAGTGCAACGCCTCCCACATCCGGGATTCCGGCACTTCGCCATAAGGCGTCAGCGGCGCGTTTTTCATCAGCCCGTGGTCGTACCCGGTGACCATGGCCCCCCCACGCGAGGGGATTGTCGATGAGGTTCTCATCCAGTTGAGCACGGCCATCCAGTTATAACACCAAACCCGAATGCCCAGCCGTCCCATGTTGGACAGCATCGTGCAGACGATGTCAAGCTCCTCTTCCCGCCCCGGAAGCCCCATTTTAAGTCGGTCCATCGGTGGCGAACTTTCGATCGCTGACACAGTAAACCCGGCATCCTCGAAGGCAGTTTTCATCCGGACCAGCGGCATGAAATCCCACGGTTTGTCGTTGCCCTGGGCCGGAGGAAGACCCGCTACGGCATGGTTGACCCCGATCTGTTTTACTTGATCCCACAGCAGACTGGGCTGTGATCCGAGCATTTCGGCGATTTCGATCATGGGAGTGAGTCCTTTCGATGAGGCGGTCAGCAGACCGTCCCATTACCTGTCGTGTAGGGGCGGGCGGGACGACCGGCAGACCGCCCTTGCGGGGCCACCCGACCGGCGGCGGAAGGGGCGACGAGGTGGAGACGGTTTGCCGATCGCCCTATCCCAGCGACCGCACCGGATGTTGTTTGGCGCGTTCGAACAGATCGGCCCATTCTTGGGTGCCGTCATCATGATAGGGTTCGAGCCGAACGCCGTCTACGTGCGCGGGGCCGTGTCCCTGACTGAAATAGCCGTACCCCTGATGCATGGGGGCAAGATGGATGCGGCTGCCGTCGGGGTAGACGGTCGAGCAGACGATACGCGGCTGGGGCCGATCGTAGAGTTTGCCCTCTTTATTGAGTTCCTGAATCTTCGTATCCGGAATCCGATAGCGCTCCACTGCGGCTTCGTCCACCACGACGCCAAGCCCCGGTGCTTCCGGAACGCGGTGGTATCCGCCGACTACTTCGATGGGTTTTGTCAGCAACTGATGACTGTAGAGATTGACGCAAGTAATCGCCGGCCAAGTGGCATGGCTGAGGACGGCCCCCAGATGACCCGCCCATGTGGTCGTAAGCCCGTTGCCTACCAGTTGCAGCCAGAACGGCATGTTGGCCTCGGCGCTCAGCGTTCCCTGCCGAATGACCGCGGTCTTGCCCGCGCAGACGACAAATCCGTCGCATACTTCTTCGCGTACGGCGGTGAGATATGGGGGCGATCCGAAGTGCATGGCAATGGGGCGGCAGATGACCTGGCGCAACTGCCGGTTGCCCAGGATGTCGCTTTGTGGAATGGGCGATTCGAACATGGCAACGTTTGGAAACTGTTCCAGACGCCGCATGATCGGCATGGCTGCGGCGGCATTCTGCATCGTGGCGTTGGCGTCAAGATCTAGTTTGAAATACGAAGGCGTGACGGCGGCCATCGCTTCCACTTGCGCAAAAATATCCCACCAGGGACGCTGTTTGATCTTGAAGCTGGTATAGCCCAGCGCCACGGCGTCTTTGGCTTCTTCTGCCCAGTCTTCCGGCGAGGCGTCGATGGACCACCATGAAATGGGAACCCAATCCCGCACTTTGTGCCCCATCAGTTTGTAACAGGGGACGCCGAGCGCTTTGCCCACCACGTCGAACAGCGCCATCTGAAGCCCGGCGCCGAGACTGTCGTCGTTCATCATATCGGCGGGTGATTTACCGACGACCCGCTCCACCGCCGCGTCGGTCACCCGCGCCCAAGTGTAGTGGATCACCGTCTCACCCCACCCGGTAATTCCCGCGTCCGTCGTGACTTTACACAGTTCGAGAATCGCCCAGTTGTATACCTCCCGCTCCGTAATGCGAATCTGGCGGTCGGTAAAGGGCACATCCACCACGATACGTTCCACACCCGTAACTTTCATACGATCTCCTCAGATGGAAACCCGCGATTTCAATCGTGGGATGATCCACATAATGGGCGATTTTCCCGCCGCAATCCAAAATCCCCAATCGGTATTTTCTTTATATCAGCAGACATCCGGCGATCAGGACGAGGACCAGCGGTAGTGCGCCCATGCCTACGCCGGTTCCCCAGACGATCGACGAGAAGGGAATGGTGATGTGGGTTCCCGGCAGAGAAACGGTCAGCGTATCGCTATCGGTGATCCCGAGAGAAAGCGAGATGCCTAAGTACAGACAGGCCAGCAGGGCGATCCAGACGATGGCGTGACCGATATGCGAGAATCGTCCGCGCGACAGGTCTTCCGGAGCCATGATATCGGTGTAGAGCAGTCCCCAGCGTTTGACGCGGGGATAGAGGACGGGCAACAGGAAGGGGCCGAGAAGGGCGGCGGCCAGAAAGTTGTTTATCGTGATGAGCGGGGCCAGTACATGAAATGGCACGAGACCGAGCAGGTCCGCGCCCCATGCGATCTGGACGCCGCAGGCAAGGCTGGCCAAGAGCGTAATAGGAAGATAGCGCAACAGTCTTCCAACGGTCCACGGAACCGGTTCGTTTTGCGAAAGAAGCCGCCACGCCCGATACGGCAGATATCCAAACCAGAAATTGCCGAGCATACCAAAATAGCTGCCCAGACCGTAAGTTCCGCCAAACAGATCCCCGATCAGGTTTCCGAATGCCGCGCCCCATGCCCCGGCAGGTCCGAACATAAGCGAACAGATCACCGGAAATACGTTGGCCGGTCGCACCTCCGTAATGCCGGGGATGATCGTGACGAGTTTGAACGGAATCAAAACGGCGGCATACATCGCCGCCGTCAACGCCACCAGAACGACCATCCTGGTATGTTTCCACATCGTAAAGGCTTCCCGCACGTCCGTCTCCCGTCTGATTTGTCCTTCTCTATGCGTTGTGTTCCAGTTTCTTGATCTCGTCGCGGAGCCGTGCGGCGTCTTCGTAACGTTCTTCGTCGATGGCGGCCTGAAGCTGTTTTTTTACGGCTTCGAGCGAATTGTTGTCATGCGTTACGGGTTGCGCGGCGTTGAGTTTTTCTTTGATAGCCTGATTGATCTGGTCGAGGACCGCATCCGGCGTATTGTCGGATGCGTCCAAAACGGATTTCTGTTTTGACATGCGTTTCCCGGCGATGGCCATGACTTCTTCCATGACGTATATAGGGGCATTGACGCGCAGGGCGAGCGCGATGGCATCGCTGGGTCGAGAATCGATGACCACGGAGCGTCCGTGTGCGTCCGCGTGGATTTCCGCGACATAATAGGCTTGTTCGCGCAGTTCGGTGATGACGATGTATTCCACTTCGGCGCCGAGGTTTTCGAAGACCGATTTGAGCAGGTCGTGCGTCATGGGACGCGGTGGCGGTTCTTCGTCTTCGGCGATCTGCGACTTTATCGCGTGGGCTTCCGAGATCCCGATGGTCAACATCAGCATCATGTTTTCGTTTTCGTCCGTCAGCCAGAGGACGGGGGTGGGGTTGACCGGAAAAGGCGGGCCTACATCATAGACTTTTACTTTTATCATTGCCATAGCCTTTCTCTGGACCTGTCCTTAGGGTATGGATCGCCGCCGGACGGACAGGACGATACAGCAGGCCCGATTTTCGGATACGGACGGAGTTGATGGTTATATGGGTGCGATGGCGCATCTTGCGGGACCGGAGGCAAACCGACGAAACGGACGCAACCGGTTGCTTGGGAAAGCACGCCGGACGACGCTAGCCACGTTGTGTCGTGTATGATGGAGGTATAGATAATCGCGCAAGAGGAGTTGGTCAAGCTAAAAGTAAGGCTTCTAGCTTTTCTCCACAAGTCGGCGGCGAGAGAGAAAGCGGTAGGCGGCTTCGCGTTTTCCGGGGCTACGTCGCGCAAACAGCCGGTCGGTTCGGGCTTCCACCTGTGAATGGAGATGGGCACGCAGATACTCCCGGCGATGGTGCTCCCGGCATACGGTGATACCGTTTTCGAGCGTATTTTCGCCACCGAGCGAACGTGGCAGAAGATGGTGCGCTTCGAGTCTCTCGGTTTCTCCGCATCCTTCAAACTGACAGCGGTTGCCGTCGCGTTCCTTGACACGCCGTGCCCACTCTTTGAGCGAATAGCGGACCGATGCATCCGGTGGGGTCATACGATCTCTCCCGCGCCGCCCGACGGCTGACATACGTATACGTCCGCCGGGTACCCTGTTATCTGCGGATACTCCCGTCGTATCGCCGTTTCCAGCGTTTCGACAGCTTCGATTTTTACAAGCGCGATGGCGCACCCGCCAAACCCCGCGCCCGTCATCCGTGCACCCGCAACACCGTCACATCGCCGAGCGATGTCCACTAGCGTATCCAGTTCGCGACAACTGACTTCGTACAGATCGCGCAGACTGTCGTGCGAATCGTTCATCAACGCGCCAAGACGGGCAAAATCCCGTTTTATGAGCGTCTCCACACTCTGCATTACCCGGTCGTTCTCGCGGATTACATGCTCGCAACGACGGGCGACGATATCGGGCAAAACCGACCGATGGGCGTCAAACCGAGCGGGCGTCACATCCCGCAACGCACGGATGTTCTCGATATGCCGCCCTAACAGACGAGCGCCTTCTTCACACTCGCGCCGCCGCTCATTGTAAGCCGAGTCGGCCAACCCGCGTGGACGGTTGGTGTTGGCGACGATTAGCGCATAGTCCGGCGCGTCGAACGGGATGATCGTATAGTCAAGACTCCGACAGTCGATAAACAGAGCGGTGTGTGGCTGTGCCAAACGCGAAATAAAAGGATCCATGATCCCGCAGTTTACCCCGGCATACTCGTTTTCCGCCATCTGACACAGACGAGCTAACCGCGTACCGGGAATTTCGGTCTCCGCAAACGCGCACAGCATTGTCGCCGTAGCCATCTCGATCGACGCGGAAGAACTCAGTCCGGCCCCGATGGGAACGGTTCCCTGCACGACGCCGTCGCATCCGCGCAGAGCAACATGCTCACGCGCCAGCACCGCCGCGACACCGTAGGGATAACGGCCCCATCCCGTGTTTATCCGCGGCTCCATGCGATGGGTGTCGAAAACGACCGTTTCGTCAAAATCGAGTGCATGAAGACGGATCAGCCCGTCTTTGCGCGGAGTGGCGGCGATCGTCGTATCCCGGTCGATGGCGATAGGCAGAACAAACCCGTCGTTGTAGTCGGTATGCTCGCCGATCAGGTTTACCCGACCCGGCGCCCGAAACACCCGGATGTCCTGACCTTGCCCGTATCGTCGTCCATGTTCCTCAAGAATACGCTTCATGCGTTCGTTCATCTGCGCTCCAGACAAAGACGGCGGACCTGCTCGAAATACGCGAGCGCAAGCTCCGTACGATAATCGGGATAGGTCCACGGCATCGGTTGAAAACCACCGCGCTGATAGATAAGTGTTATCTCGGCAAAAATGCCGGCGCCGAGATAAAGCCGATGGCTGTAGTTTTTGGTCGTCGCCAGTACGAGTTGCGCGCCGTTGACATAACCGGGATCAAGGTTGGCCCCGCGTCCCGGAAGCCCGTCCGGACGCGGCAAACCGCACTCCATGACGTTGGAAGCCAATTTGATGTCAGCCAGTGCCTCCGGATCGACCGGCGTCGCCATACTGCAAAACCGTTTGATGAGCGAAGAACCCATCTCCGTGGCGTAGTACTCCGAAAAGGTAAAGGGATATATATCGCTTTCGGAGTCTACCGGCCCAAACGCCTCTTCCAGTCTACCGACAGCGCGATGCAACATCGCTTCGGTTTGTCCGGTGATCGCAAAAACAAGTTTTACCGGTTCGGGAACCGCTATGCCGCCCATACCACCCCAGCCCAAATTCGGCACTGTACAGCCGATTTTACAGGAGATATATTTTACCTGTTCGCAAACTACACAACATATACATGCAAAACAAATATATAGTATTTTGTGGGTGTGTCAATCTAAAATGTTGTGCAACAGGGAGATGAAAGACTTTTGCGTCGGTTTCGGATTTGAAACCCTAACCCTACTTAGGGATCTCGCCATGTCAACCCCTCTTATTCGAATGGTCCGGATATCGTGTATCGGTTTTATCCTATCGGGGGTTTTGTCCGTCTCCGCACAGGAAGAAGCCCCGGCAGGCAAGTTCTCGATCAGCGGGTATGTGGATGTCTATTACGTCTTCGATTTCTCCAGACAGCCGTCCAAAGACCGAGTTTTTACCACCATGCCGTATCGTCACAACGAGTTCAACCTCAACCTCGGGTTGGTCGACGCGCGATACGATGGCGAGCGGACACGCGGACGCATGGCGCTACATACGGGAACTTATGCCCAGTCCAACTATGCGCTCGAAACGCCGACGCTCCAACATATCCACGAAGGGTACGCCGGATTTCGTCTCGGCAAATCCGCCTGGTGGATAGACGCGGGTGTTTTCGGCTCGCATATCGGGTTCGAAGGCGCGATTACGATGCAGCACTGGACCTATTCCCGCTCGCTCATGGCCGACTACTCGCCTTACTACGACGCCGGAGTAAAACTGAGCGGTCCACTTTCGGCGAAAACCACCGCGACGCTGGTAGTCATGAACGGCTGGCAAAACATCAAGGAAACCAACGACGACAAGGCGTTTGGTACGCAAATCCAAACACAGCTCAATGACCGAGTACTGCTCAACTGGAGCACATTCGTGGGCAACGAAGCCCCAAATAGCGCACCTTCGCAGATCAGAATTTTTAACGACTGGTTTGCCCGAATTCGTCTCAACGACAAAACCGAAACCGCTTTGGTGTTTGATCTGGGTTTTCAGAAACGGGCAGTCGGCGGCGGATACGACAACTGGCATACTGCGGCTCTGCTGGCGCGTATTCAGACCGCGCCCCGCGTTGCAATCGGCGGTCGGGTCGAGTACTATATAGACAAAAAAGGGGTGATCATTGCCTCCGGAACCCCCAACGGGTTTCAGACATTGAGCGGTTCGCTCAATGTGGATTATGCACCGGCAAACAACATGCTGTGGCTGGTGGAAGGGAGAGTATACCGTTCAAAAGACCGTGTCTTTCCGGGTGTTTCCGGCGCAAAACGGTCCAGCGGTTTTATCGCCACGTCGATAGCGATCCTCATGAATTAGTCAAAAAATCAGGCAGCGGTTTCTTCGCATCCCGACGTGCGGGAGATATCCGCGCAACTCGCACAAAGCCAGGGGCTGGCTCGCACGGTTTCCGGGCGATTTGACTGGACCGCGTCTCTTTTTGCCGAGCGGTCCACATTTGACGCCCCCGCGCCGCTCGGCTATGCCCTCGGCGTCGTGGAACGGACCCGCGAACGCTACGGGTTCGATCTGCGTCGGTCGCTACGCAACGGGTTGCGTGTGGGCGCGTCGGTCAACCTGATCCATGCGGGGTTCTCACCGGGATTCTTGACCCCCGTCGATTTGGCCGACGCTCGGCTTTCGGTGTCGATTCCGTTGTTACGGGGACGGGGAACGGGGTATGCCGATGCGGAGGAACGCGTGGCACGTATCGACTTGCAAGGCGCTGAGATGATGCGTACACGGCTGCTATCCGAGGGTATCGCCTAAACGGCCGTAGGCGAGGTGGCGCTCGACGAAGCCCAGATCCGGTCGAAACGCGCCCTATCGCTTATCCATGCGGAAATGGCGTTGATTTTGGCGGATCTTCGGGCCAGCATCACCGTCTTTCATACCGCCAGCATCGCGGAAAAATCGCTCACAGCCGCTAGAGAAGACAAATCGGTATTGTTGCTTCTCGAAGAAAGACGATTTGACAAGACGCTGATGAATCGTTTGAAAGATACCATGCTGCTTCAGGATCGGCTCGCGGAACTCAAAATCTCCAGAATCCAGTCTCAGTGCGACCATGCGACGGCGCGGGTCCGGTTGCAACTGGCCACCGGCAATCTGTTCGAACAGGACGCACCTCTGTTGCCTTTTGACATCAAAAAATTGACGGCCCTGCCCTCTGTGGATTGACCATGCTCCGTTCGGCGTATGTCATGGCGTTTTTTACGCTTACCGTGGTCTTTTCGTCCCACTTTGCCACGGCCCAACCCAAGGACCGTATCGGCGGTATCGGACGCATACAGCCGGTGGGAGGTCTGCTCGAACTGGTCAGTCCTTCCGGCGATATCGTAGATTCGGTATACGTGCGTCCGGGCGACGTAGTGGAGGCGGACCTGTCGCGCATGGCCGTACTGTGGGACATCTACGATGGTGATCTGGGGCAAATAGCACCGGGAATGAAAGCTACCGTGACCGGAAACGGATTTCCGGGAAAACTGGAGGGTGAGGTCGTCTCGGTAGACCGAATCGTCCAGATGCCCGCGCAGACGGCAAAAGTCCATATCCGTTTGCTCAGGAATACCCCCGCAGACAAGTATCTCAACATGCAAGTCAACGTCTCCATACAGACCCGCCCCTGAAAGAAGTTTGAAGTTTGAAGGGAGAAGTTTGAAAGGTAAATAGTCGGTCCAAACGGTATTCTTCCTTTTCGCGCTTCACTCTTTGACGGAGACGCCTATGCCCTCCTGTACAAACGTAACGGGTAGCCTTTTACGGTTTTTTTTGCTGATAGGTCTTTGTATCTTCGGGATGTCGTCCTCGGCGTGGGGTCAGCAAGACGGAGACCATACGGTGGTCGCACGCGAGATCGCTACCGCGCCCCTTATCGACGGCGCGCTTGACGAAGCGGTGTGGACGTCGGTTCCGCCCTCCCTCGGCGAATTGGTCCAACAGCGGCCCGACGAAGGACAACCCGCCTCGCAAAAGACCGAGGTGTGGATCGCTTACGACGCTACCGCTCTTTATTTTGCTTTCATGTGTTACGACGCCCAGCCAGACGCCGTCATTTCCAACGAAATGCGGCGTGATGCGGACCTTTCGGATGACGATACGATAGAGATCATCCTCGATACGTTTTTTGACCGACAGAACGGATTTCTCTTTTCCACCAATGCGGTTGGCGGCCGTTTCGACGCACAGGTGCGCAACGAGGGCGCGGGCATCACGCGCGGTCAGCGCTCCCCCACCGGACGCCCGATCACCAGCGAAAACTTTAACGTAGACTGGGACGGGGTATGGACGACCGCGGCCCGCCGTCTGTCCAACGGATGGTCCACCGAAATCGCCATTCCGTTTACCACACTCCGGTACAAAAAAGGGTCCGACGTTACGTTTGGGATGAATATCCAGCGCCAGATTCGTCGGCGCAACGAACAGGCGTTCTGGACTCCCGTACCACGTCCGTATTCCATTTTCAAACTCTCCAGCGCTGGACAGCTCAGGGGCATACGCCTGCCCGAACCCAAACGCAATTTCAAAGTAAAACCTTTTGGGCTAATCGGCGCGCAGAGCGACTTTACCCGGACCGATGCGCGTCGTAACGAAGGCAAATGGGACGGCGGCGCAGACATCAAATACGGGCTTACTTCGAACATCGTGCTGGACGTGACGCTCAACACCGATTTTTCGCAGGTGGAGTCGGACGAAGATCAACTTAACCTGAGTCAGTTTAGCCTGTTTTTCCCGGAGAAGCGCGAATTTTTTCTGGAAAACGCTGGGTTGTTTAGCTTTGGGTCGGTACGGGTGGGGCCATCGCGCGAAATGGAGATGTTTTTTAGTCGGCGTATTGGTCTGTTTAACGTAGCGGGGAACGATACACGCGAACAGCCTATTCTGGGGGGCGCACGGGTGACCGGCAAGGCGGGGCGTTTTAACGTCGGCCTGCTCAACCTGACCGCCGACGAAACCCGTTTTAAGAAAACGGTGGGCGACACGCTCGCGCCAATGACCAACTTTACGGTAGCGCGTATCACGCGAGACATTTTTCTCAAATCGAACATCGGCGTCAGTATGATGAACAAACAGACCGGGAAGGACAATCGCTACAACCGAGTCGTAAGCGCCGATATGAACCTCGCCTTTGGCGATCATTTTACCTCAAACGCCTTTTTGTCCGGCTCTTTTACGGGAAGCGACAAACCGCACCCCGACGGAACGGGTATCGCGGGCATGCTGATCGCCGAATGGCGTACCAACCTGTATCAGATTCGTGGCGGCTACCGCGACATGGCCGTGGATTTTAACAACGAATTCGGTTTTATTCGACGAACGAACATCCGAGCGTATGACGGCTTTCTCGCGCTTACGCAGGAACCTAAGGGCAGCATACTTCGCCAAAACTTTCCGCATATCAACTTTACCTTGCTTACCGATCACAAAAACACGCAGGTGTCCCGGCGAGAGCATTACGGATATACCTTTATCTTCCGGGATGGGACGCAGACCGAGTTGGCCGTCAACCGCCAATTCGAAAAAGTAACCGCTCCTACTCCCATACTCCGCGTACCTCTCAAATTGGGCAGCCATAGTTTTACCGACGTGTTCTATACGTTTTCGTTCAACCCGAGCAAACCGGTGTACGGGAGTGTAAACACGACAATAGGGCAATTTTACGACGGTAAACAGTGGCAGGTTACGGTAGAGGGCGGGATACGTTTTGGTTCGGCCCTTAGCATACAGCCGCATTATCAGTATCAGAAAATCTCCCTATCCACGGGAAAGGCAAAAGTCCACTTGCTCACTACACGGCTCAACTATTCGTTTTCCACACGGTTTTCCACTCGCGCCCTTATCCAGTACAACAGCCTTACCCGTGAGATCAACACCAACTTCCGGCTTCGGTTTCTTACTACCCCCGGAAGCGATTTGTTTATCGTATACAACGAACGCCGCGTCACCGAGGATACGACGTTCCTTACCACGACCATCGACCGACTCGGAACCAGAGACCGTACGATCGCCGTTAAGGCGACCTATCTGTTTGAGTTGTAGCGGAACGCCACATCGGAGAGACCTCTATGGGATTTATTGAAACGACGCATCCGCCGCAAATACAAGGCCGTCTTGGCCCGGCAACCGTTACTATCCTCGGCGCAAAAGGCCTGCGACTGACAAAGCTCAACAGCTTTCATTTAGACGAAGGCCCCGATTTTTCATGGCTCAATGTGTATCGTACGCTGGCGGACGGCAAACAACTGGAAGTCGTTAGGGATCGTACCCCGGATGTCTTTTGCGTGTCGGGTGGGGATGCGGAGGTTCGGTGGGGCGCATCCGGCGATTTTCAGGGCGAGGTGGATGTCCGCTACCGTCTTGACGAAGCCGCCGCATCGGTGGATGTGCAGTTTAGCGCCCGTCTTTTTGCCGCTTGCTCACGTTTCGAAATGTTTATCTCCAGTTATTTTACCCCGTATTACACACCTCGTTATGCGGTCGCCGACACTCGTCTGTTTCCGGAAAAACTTTTCTGGTACGAAAAAAAGTGGTTCGCAGAAGGCGAGAACGAAACATGGACACGCGATACGCAGGTGGAAACGGTTTTTCGGGACGGCAGATGGGCAACCGGATTTCCTGTCAACTGGCGGGTCGGTCCTCATTACGCTTTTCCGCTTATGATTCAGGAACACCGCTACGGTCATGCGATCTTGCTTATGGCACGCAGGGAGGACTGTATCGGCATATCGGGTCTGAACAGCTATCACAATTCACAGTATTTTCACCTGTTTGGCAGGGACATAGCGGCGGGGGAGAAGGTTTCCGCCGACGTGCGCATGACGCTGGTTACCCGTTGGGAAGATTTGCAACAGGAGGCGTTGGCACGCTACGAACAATGGGTGGGCGTTTGAGCGAACGGAAAGACGGGTGTTTGCTTTGCCGTGTTTGGAAGACCGAATACGCTCTGTAGCTTGATGCGGGGAGGCTCAAGGGCTGGGGATTTGCATGTCCACAACCGGAGGTAAGATCTTGGATACACTCAATATGGGCGTCGTCGGATGCGGATGGGCGGGGCGACAGGCGGTCGTTGCGGCAACCACGGTTCCGGGGGTGCGGGTTGCGGCGGTAAGCGATTCCGTGGAAGAACTCCGCAACGGCGTTGCCGATGAATTTTCCGTGGACCGCCGACACGCAGGCTACGAAGAACTGCTGGCGGACAAGGGTGTCGAAGCGGTGTATTTAGCGGTCAACCCGGTGATGCGCTACCCGATGGTGCTGGATGCGCTTGCCGCCGGAAAACACGTCCTCGTTCAGAAACCCCACGCGGTACGAGCGGAACATATCCTCGAATTCGAACGTGCGGCACAAAAAAGCGGAACCACGCTTCAGTTTTGTTATTTCATGCGGCATTTTCCCCAAAACCGCAAGATACGCGCCGCTATCCGGAGTGGACGCATCGGCGAACCCTATCACGCCCGCATCTTTCTCAAATGCAACATGCTTCCGCCCGCCGAAGGCATCACCCGGTGGCTTCAGGTGTACGGTCAAAAAGGCGGGGCGCTCGGTCAGCACGCCTCGCACGAGTTGGACCTTGCCTGGTGGTGGATGGGCCGTCCGGAACCCCGGTGGGCGTTTGCCGTAAAACACGCCGTATATCCGGTGTATGACGGTCCGGAAGGTCCCGCCGAAGACTATTTCTCCGGCATGATAGGCTTTGAAGACGGAAAAACGATACAGATCGACTGTTCACGCTGGCTGCACAGCGATACACCCACGGTCGTCGAGGTGTACGGCAGTGCCGGCGCGGTGTCGAACCGCGCCATCTCACGGTTTGTCGTCGGACGTTTTGCCGTCGAGGAGATCGACGAACCGCTCGATGTCGTCCATCCGGCCCCGCCCGATCCTGTACCGACTTTTTACTACGAGATCTCCCATTTTGTCGGGGCGGTCGCGGGCGAAGTCAAACCCGAAGTGGATGCGCGCGACGCTTACCGGTTTATGAAAATCCTCGACGCGCTCTACGACAGCGCGTCGAGGGGGGAGAAGGTTTTTATCGTATAGCTATCCTCTTACCAGCCCTTTCACTACACCCGCGACGTGTTCGGGTGTAAAGCCGAATTTCTCCTGAAGCGTCTTGAGCGGAGCCGACGCGCCAAAAGTGCGCATCCCCACGATCTTGCCTTCCAGCCCCACATAGCGTTCCCACGCCATGGTAGACGCCTGCTCCACCGCCACCCGCGCCCGGACCGACGGCGGGATCACCGCGTCCCGGTAGGCCTTGTCCTGATGTTCGAACAGTTCCCACGACGGCATGCTGATCACCCGCGTCCGGATACCCTCTGCCGTAAGCCGCTCGTAAGCGTCCACACACAACCCCACCTCGCTGCCGCTTGCCATGAGCAGTGCCTCCGGGTTGCCGTCCGTCGCATCGGCGAGGATATAGGCTCCTCGCGAAACACCGGAGGCCGGGCCATATTTGCCGCGGTCCAGCGTCGGCAGGTTTTGCCGTGACAAAATCAGCGCCACCGGCGTATGATGAAACTGCATGATCGTCCGCCATGCTTCGGAGACTTCGTTGGCATCGCCGGGGCGCAGGACCACCAAATGCGGGATGGCACGGAGCGAGACCAATTGTTCGATAGGCTGATGGGTTGGCCCATCCTCACCCACCCCGATCGAGTCGTGGGTAAAGATGTGTATGGTCGGTATTTCCATCAGCGCGCTGAGCCGTATGGCAGGCCGGGCATAGTCGCTAAAGATGAGAAAACCGGAGCCGTACGCCCGGATTTTGCTGAGCGACATGCCGTTGACGACCGCGCCCATCGCGTGCTCGCGAACGCCAAAGTGAAAGTTGCGCCCCGTCTCGTCCGCCGTAAAATCCCCGGCATCGTCAAAGGTAAGCCGTGTATTGGTAGAGGGCGCCAAGTCCGCCGCACCCCCCATGAGCCACGGGACGTTTTTTGCAATCGCATTGAGCGCCTGTCCCGAAGCGATGCGTCCGGCAACGCCTTTGGGGTCTGTGGGAAACACAGGCAGGTCGCTGTCCCATCCCTCCGGCAGTTGGCGTTTCTGCATCCTTGTCAGATGGTCCGCAAGGTCCGGATGCTGGGCGCTATAGGCGTCGAACCGGGCACCCCAGTCCGCATGAAGCGATGCGCCGCGCGCGCCAATACCGGCGCTGAAATGCGTGACGACCTCGTCCGGAACCCAAAACTTTGCGTCTTCGGGCCAGCCATAGTTGCGTTTGGTAAGCCGAATTTCGTCTTCGCCCAGGGGACTGCCATGCGCGGCGTGTGTATCCTGCTTGTTGGGCGCGCCATAGGCGATGTGGCTGTCCACAATGATCAAAGTAGGACGGTCGTCCGTCTTTTTGAAGGTGTCAAAGGCACGTTGGAGCATCTCCAGATCGTTGGCATCGCCTACACGAAGCACATTCCAGCCGTAGCCGAGAAAACGGGTGGCTACATCCTCGCTAAACGCCCACGCGGTATGGCCTTCGATGGTGATTTTGTTGTTGTCGTAAATCCAGCACAGGTTGGATAGCCTTAGATGCCCGGCCAGTGAAGCGGCTTCCCCGGTAATCCCCTCCATCATGCACCCGTCGCCGCACAGCGCATATACGTCATAGCCAAACATCTCGAAACCGGGGCGATTGAAATAAGACGCCATCCACCGACTGGCAATGGCCATGCCGACGCTGGTCGCCACCCCCTGACCAAGCGGGCCGGTAGTCGTCTCGATACCCGACGTCCAACGGTATTCGGGATGCCCCGGACATTTGCTGTCCAACTGACGGAAGTTGCGGATGTCGTCGAGCGAAACGGACACGCGGCCCAACGTTTCGTAGTCCGGATCGACGGCCTTTACACCCGTAAGATGCAACATGCTGTAGAGCAACATCGAAGCATGTCCGACGGACAGGACAAAGCGGTCCCGGTTGGGCCATATCGGGTCTTCGGGGTCAAAACGCAGATACCGTTGCCACAGCGTATATACCACCGGGGCAAGCGCCATGGCCGTACCGGGATGACCCGAGTTGGCAGCCTGCACTGCGTCCATCGACAGCGTTCGGATGGTATTGACGGCCAGCAGATCGAGGTCTTTCGATGTATGCATAACCGGAAGCTCCTTAGGGACGGTTAGGATTTTCAGACGATGGACTACAAACAAATGCCCGTAACGCTACCGGGTTTCGGTAAACAGTCGGACAAAACGGGTATAGGTATTTCCGATCATAGTGACGGCGGCTTCGCGGTTGTGTTTTCCGTCCCGAAAACCGGTCAGGGCGTCCCAGAATACCGTCCGTCCCACCGCAAAGCCTATCACGCCGGACACAGTCCCCCCTACACACAGCCAGTGGTCCACTTTTTCCGCATTTTCGCCGCGTCCCAGCACGATCATGCCCACACGGTCACGTCCGCCGTGCCGTGCCTGCTGGACGATCGCCCGGTACTGCGAGGATTCGTCCAACCCCTCCAACTTCCAGATGTCTGCCTCCACACCCGCGTTCTGGAGTTCGGCGATGGCCTGTTCCATAAGCCCGGCGCGCGTCTCCAGATCATAGCGTTTTCGGTCGCCGCCAAGCCGCGCAAGCTGCTCGTCCGTCGGTGGAACCAGCAGTTCGAACATGTATTTGTGCCCATGTTGGTGGCAATAGTCGCTCAGCCTGGCCAGCCGATCCGCCTGTCTGCGGTTTGTCTCGCCGTTCGCTTCGACGTTGTAGCGGACCAACACCTTGACAAAATCGGGACGAAATCGGGCGATGTGTTCGCCAAACTGTTCCCCGTATTCGAAATCAAATTCGTTCTGCCCGCTTTTTTCCGCACACATAGCCAGCTTGATGCCCTGTTGGACGGCATCCTCGGCACATTCGGCACCAAACTGCTCGTCCACCAATATGGCGGCCTTGTCTTTTGGCGCGCCGCCGGCAAGCGCTTCGAGCAGTCCATCGTAGACGATACGCTTGTAGGAGGCAACCAGACGGGTTTCGTCGTCGGTCGGCTCACGGTCGCGTATCCCGAACATCTGCGCCTGAAACGACCCTCTGTGGTCGAAGGGCATGACAAACAGCGGTTCCGTATATCCTATTGACGCGCGATCCATACCGTTCTCCTTTTGTTTATCCCTGTTCCCGCATATAGGCGTCCACAACGGTTTCAACCTGTCCGGGGTCGTCTACGATCCACCGGAGGTCCAACAACCCGCTGTCATGGACGCTGGCGCGCGTCAGGTCGGTCGTTACGGCGATACACCCCATCCCCGCGTTGAGCGCGGCCTTTACACCCGAAGCGGAATCTTCGATCACCAGACATGCTTCGTGTGTTACCCCTAGTCGGCGCGCGACGAGGTAATAAATCTCCGGGTTCGGTTTGCCATAGGTCACCTCGTCCCGCGTGGCGATCTCGTCAAGATGCGGGGCGATACGCAGAATATCCAGCACCCGCCGCGCCTGTTTGCCGTGCGACATGGTTGCCAGACCGGTCCGGTATCCCTGGCTTTTCACTCGCTGGAGCAGTCCCGTATTGTGCGGCAGGAGGTGGTCGTACAGCACCTGATGGTCCGAAAGCATCTCTTCATAGATATGCAGACGAAGATGGACATACGCCTCTTCGGGCGTGGCGTCGTCCAATTCTACCATCCGGCTTTTGGCAGACTCCTCCAGTTCGAACCGTTTCATTAGAAACTTGACGACATCCTGCCGCGAAAGCCCTACCACCTCACCAAAAGCGGCGATCACCTCGGCTTCGGTAAGATCGGCAGGTCGCAACTGCACGGCTGCCCGCGCGTACGATATGGCTTTCAGAATCTCCGTCTGTACCAGCGTTCCATCCAAATCGAACAGAAAAGTGGTGATCATGACGGCTCCGAAGAAAGGGGAAGTTTGGGAAAATGCAGAAGGAGATAGGTTGTTTTCACAATGTACATGGAGGACGGTAAGTTTCAAGCAAATTACTCATGAAGTATTGCGAAAGGGTGTGGCCTTCCTGTTGCCACCGGCACGCCGCACTCGTATATTGTGACCGGTCGCAGAATTCGTATCCCTTGCGAGGTATGGCAATTCGCTATGAGGTGCCGACTACATCGTTCTCACCCAGCGCCCCAACTACCAGGCCGAGGTCGGCAGGCGCAACGAGGTCGAGCGGGCGGGTTATATTCAGGCGAACAAGCTTCGGTTTCTCCGGCCCTATCAACTCAGTGCCATCCAGTGTCTTCAGGCGGCAGTCAGAGACGACAAGGCCCGCTTTCTGTTCGAGATGGCGACCGGAACGGGCAAGACACTCACTGCCGCAGCCGTCGTCAAGCTGTTCCTGCGCTCCGGCAACGTGTCGCGTGTCCTGTTCCTGGCGGCCGTTCTGGCGTGGCTTTTGCCGACCTGCCGGATCGATATGGGCGTGGCTTCGGTGTGGTCAACCTCAGCCAGATGAAGGTGTTCTACCTGGCCTGGCCAATTCTGCAGACACCGTCTGCGGAATTCCTCCTCACCGGTCTCGCCGCGGGGTTCCCATTTCCCTGGTCGGCCTATGTGCGCCTGCTGGAGGTGAAGGATGCACACGCACGAGCCTTGGATCTGCAGAAGGAGATCGTGGCGGAGATCAAGGGCTACGAAGAAGAGATCAGGAATTACGAATTGCAAATTAAGAATTGCCGAGACAAAATTGCTAAGGCGGTAAACAAGGTATGGGAAATCGGTGAAGAGTGAAAACGTCATCCAGACAAAAAGCTATGCCTTTGCGGTACGGATCGTGAAGCTCTATCCGCACTTGGCAGTGGAAAAGAAAGAATATGTTTTGTCCAGACAGGTTCTGAAGAGTGGAACCAGCATCGGAGCCAATGTTGAAGAAGCCATCGGGGGACAATCCCGGTCCGACTTCCTTTCCAAGTTATCTATCGCCTACAAGGATGCACGGGAAACCTCCTATTGGCTCCGCCTGCTCAGGGACACGGACTACCTTACCTCCTCCCAGTTTGAGAGTATTCATACAGAGGCCGAAGAACTTTGCCGCATTATCTCAGCCATCCAAAAATCCACCAAGAGGAAGCAAATGGATCATTCGTAATTTCAAATTCGTAATTGTCTTGTGCTGCTCAACGCCAACCGCGAACTGATCGTCCGCGTTTACTTCTTTCAAAACTTCCCCTTCACACTTTTCAGGGACTTTTAATGAACCTTTTCAACGTCAGAGACTACGGCGCTTCCGGGGAGCCGTCACAGGACGCCGGTCCGGCGATACAGGCGGCGATCGATGCCTGCGCCGCATCGGGCGGAGGGATGGTCTATTTCCCACCCGGGCGGATACACCACCGGCACGCTCTATCTGCGTAGCCACGTCCGTCTTTTTGTCGAATCCGGTGCGACGGTCTATTCGTCCAGAAACGCGGTACATTATCCGAAAACGGCGCTGTTCTACGGAGAAGACGTAGAACACATCACCCTCGAAGGCCGAGGTGTGATCAACGGACGAGGAGAGTACGAATGGCGGTTGACCGACCATGACGACCGGTATATCCTTCCCAATCAGCGGCGGATGGAAGCGCTCGGCAAACACCTTATGCGCGCTTTTCCCAAACCCGACTTTATCGGCAATCTGGTCCTTTTGCTCCGCTGTCGGGACGTGCTGATTCAGGACCTTTCGTTTATCGACTCGCCTTCGTGGACCATGCATCTGTGCGCCTGCGAACGGGTGATCATCGACCGGGTCTATGTCCGCACAAGCAAAAAGTCCGGTGTTTGGGCCGACGGTATCGACCCAAACGGCTGCCGCGATGTGCGCATCTCCAACAGCACCATCGACACGGGTGACGACGCCATCGTGTTTTACTCCAACAGCGTCTACGGTCCGGCGCTGCCGTGCGAGAACATCACCGTCAGCAACTGTCGTCTTTCTTCGGCTTCGAGCGCGCTCAAGTTCTGCGACGGCAACGAAAATTGTGTGCGAAACGTGACGATAGACAACTGTGTCATTTCCGAATCCAACCGGGGTATCGCCTTTATGGTATTCGACGGCGGATACGTAAGCGACGTGGTCATTTCCAACCTCACCATCGACTGTCGGCGTTATGACTGGTTCTGGTGGGGCGAAGGCGATCCGCTTCATTTTCGCGTCATCCAGCGGAGCGAAATCCACCCGGAGATCAAACGTCCCGACGAACCACCGGTGGGCAGTATCCGCAATGTGCTGATCAAGAACGTGCTGGCGCGGGGCAAAGGTCCCAGCACGATACAAGGTCATGCGACCAGCCTGCTTGACGGCGTGACCTTTGAAGATGTCAGACTCATTTTGTCCACCGATCCGGACGCGCCATACGACAATGCTTCGCACGGGATGATCGTCGAACATGCGCGAAATCTTAGGCTGGACCATGTGGAGGTGGTCTGGGAAAATCCGTTGTCGGAGAAATGGCAGATCGCGCTGTCGCTGGAGGATATACAGGGTCTCGAACTGTCCGGATTCAGAGGGCGAGGCGCGCATCCCGGTCATCCTGCGATCCGGATGCACCGAGTGGAAAAGGGCGAAGGATGAAAAAAGCGCGCCGCCCTACGCTCCGAGATTCTTACTGGCTTGACCGGCCTTACACGCCCGCCGCCCCCCTCGAAGGAGAGGTGGACGTGGATGTCGCCGTGAGCGGCGGCGGTATCACCGGCGTGACGGCGGCGCTGTTTTTGGCGGAGGCTGGCGCGCGCGTGGCGGTGTTCGAGCGCCGCGAAGTCGCTACAGGCGCATCAGGACGCAACGGCGGGTTTTTGCTGGCCGGCACGCACGAATACTATGTCGAAGCGGTCGAAGAGCTTACCGATCGGTATGGTTCGGAAGGCCGGAGATACACGGCGGCGGCGTGGCATTTAGCGCTTGAAAACCATCGACTGATGACCGAGATCATGACGCGCTACGACATCGACTGCGACTATCGCAGGAGCGGGAGTTATATCGTCGCCATGAGCCGTCCGGACCGAGGTTCGCACCCGCGACCCGTGGACCGCATCGCCGAATCCTATCATCTGATGCGAGAAGACGGTTTCGACGTAGCGGTGTTGAACAGGGAAGCCATCCGCGATCTGCTCAAAAGCCCGATTGTCGAGGGGGCGCTACGCAATGGGTTCGATGGGGAAATCCATCCGGTAAAATACGTGCGTGGCGTGGCGGAGGCGGCCAAAAAACAGGGGGCGTTTGTTTTCGAGCATACTCCCATCCTGTCGATCACGCGGGACGGTCTCCAGTTTCTGCTGCGCACTGCTGCCGGACAGGTCCGTGCGGACCGCGTTCTGCTCGGTATGAACGCCTATACCCCGCAGTTGGACGAAAGCTATGAAAAACGCATCGTCCCTAATCGGGGCCAAGTATTTACCACCGAGCCGATTTCGGAGCGGTTGTTTGACGGCGTCTTCTATGCCAACGACGGATGGGAATACTGGCGACAGTTGCACGACGGGCCAAACGGCGGAGGTCGTCTCCTGTTTGGGGGGTCGCGTAACCACCATATACCCGCCGAACGCGGGTATCATTTTATGAGACGAAACGGGCGGCTGATCAAAACGTACAGAGGATACCGGGAACGCCCGACCCAAGCGGTGCAGACTTCGAACGACCGGGCGTTCGACCGGACTTTTCCCGGTCTGGCAACTCTCGAACGGACGCACCGTTGGGGTGGGGTGATGGGGTTTTCTTACGACAGCAGTCCGTTTGTCGGGGAAACCGATACACCCGGCATCTACGTCATCGCCGGTTTTACCGGGCGGGGCAACGCCTATGCGACGGCCGCAGCGCGGCTGATGACGGATCGGCTTGTCGGGCGTGACGGCGAAATGGAAGAGCGGTTTACGAGGGTGCGGTCCGTGTTCGATGCACGGCGGGGAGAACGATAAAAAGCCGCAACCGGTTTAGCGTGCGGCGCGATGCCGATCGATCCAGTAGCCCCAGAAAATCAGGAGCCATATCGCCAGCCCCGCGCCCGCAATGACGACAGGGTCGTCCGGTGGAGGTGGTCCGAGGATATTGGCCGCGTAGATGCCCGCCAAAAAGACCATCAGCCCCCAAAAGGAATACCGCCCGGTACGGTCCACCGGACGGGTCGCCCGTAGATAAATGGCGATGCCGATCACAAACAGCGCGCCTTCTGTCACCAAGGTGGCCGGAAGCGAATTCCACAGCCCCAGCCCGACAAGCGTTTTGCTACCCGGATACAACGGCAGGTCGGGGCGGTGGGTAATGGCGTCCAGCGCCCAATGGCTCAGCACCACCGCACCGGTCCATACTGATCCTCTGCCGTAAGGCCGGAACTTTCTATACAGGATGACAAATACAAGGCTCCAGACAACCGCCATAAGGAGGCTGTGGGAAAACGGATAGTCGATAAAATCGAACGGCGCGACACCGCTTCGTTCCGGTATGACGCGAACCTGCTCCCACCCGGCCAACAGAAAAACGGGCCAGAGCAAGTCCAGCCACTGGGCCGCCATAAAGAGCGTGCCGAGCGAGGGTTTCGGAGCCGCTTTTTTGGCGCAGAGCGCCACAGCAAAATGTCCTATGAACAAAATCGTCTCCGAGCGCGAAACAACACCGATACAGGAGCAAACGGGTATTCCCGAAACAGAGCGAGTCGGATAGCGCAAACCAATATATCCGTTTTGTGATTTTGTACAACAACAATCTCCCACAAGTCGATGTTGTCCGTTTTGTATCTGCAACGACCATAGAAAGGAATGGGCATGTCTTTATCGCTGTTGCCGAGTCTTTCCTTTTCCACAGACGAGTATCGCGCCCGCGTCGCCGCCGTACAGCACCGTATCGCGGAGGCTGGGCTCGATGCCCTGCTGTGTCATTCGTTTCCCAATATCTGTTATCTCACCGGTTTCGAAACCGTCGGTGCGCACAAATACTTTATGCTGGTGATCCGCCCCGAAGGCGAGCCGTCGCTGTTGACACAGGATTTCGAGGCGCATAACGGACGCATCAGTTCATGGTTGACCGACACCATTGTTCCACATTCGCTGTGGGACGATCCTATCGATGCTTCGCGTGATCTGCTTTGTTTGCTAAAGCTGGAACACGGGCGTCTTGGTGTCGAGATGGACGCAACCACCCTGACGCCCGACCGTTACCGCCGTCTCTGCGCGGCGCTGCCCGATGCCACGCTGATCGACGCTTCCGGAACCGTCGAAGACGTGCGGCTGATCAAGTCGCCGACAGAACTTGGCTATATTCGTCGGGCGGCGTATTTGAGCAGCACCGGCATGGCGGCAGCGATCGACGCGGTCGTCGAAGGGGGAACGGACAACGACGTGGCGCGGGCCAGTTACGACGTCATGATCGGCGGCGGAAGCGAATACATGTGTTATGCGCCCATCGTGACCGTCGGGCCGCGCTCCGGCATCCCGCATTCCACGCACCGACGCATCACGCTCCGTCACGGCGATCCGGTATTTATCGAGGTCGGTGCCTGTATCGCCCGCTATAGCGCGCCGATGATGCGGACAGCAGTCATAGGACCCCCGTCCGATCAAGTACGGCGGATGGCGGACGCCTGTATCGCCAGCGTCGAGACGATGATCCAACAAATCCGGCCCGGTATCGCGGCACGCGAGGTAGCGCTCGAATCTCGACGCTGTGTGGCCGATGTCGTGGCCAAAGGACTGATATGGCACGGGTATTACGGCTATACCATCGGGTTGGGGTTCCCCCCCGAATGGAGCGACGGGCCGGGGGCCATCGCTGAAAACAGCGATCTCGTGCTTCGCCCCGGCATGGTTTTTCATTGCAGTACATCGCTCCGTCAAGCGGGTGTATGTGGGGTCGCCTTTAGCGAGACGATCGCCGTGACCGAAACCGGGTGCGAAGTGATGACGCAAGGGACGAGGGAATTGGTGGTAAAGGACACATAGACACGTAAGGGCGGATGAATGCGCCCTGTTATCAAGGAGAAAGAAGAAATGAAATACGAAATCATCGCCGAAGGATTTGTCACACGGCGTTCGGAGAGCGGACCAACCTCGGTGGCGGCTTGTTCGCGGTGCGCGATAACGGAGGACGGCGAAATCGTATGTACGTACGCCGTGCAGGAGACGCTGGGGCAAAACGATTTCAAACAGATGCTTTCGCGGTCGCGCGACGGCGGAATTACGTGGGAAGAACAAGGGTTTCTCTGGTCGCATCTACACGACCGGTATTCGCTGATTGGCTCGATAAGCCGCGCGCTGGACGGCGAGCTGTTTCTCTACGGCATCCGCATCCCCATCGATATCCCCGGTGAATCGTTCTGGTCGGAGGCCACTCAGGGGATGAAACAGAACACGTTGTTTATCGCCTCATCACGCGACGGCGGGCGCGTCTGGACCGATCCGCATCCTGTGGTGCTGCCCGCGCCAGGTTCCGCCGAAGCCCCCGGTCCGCTGACGATCACGCGCTCCGGCGCATGGATATGCTGTTACGCCCCGTACAACACTTTTGATCCACAGGTGGTCGTAGACAAAAACCGAGTCGTATATATGCGGAGCGAAGACAGGGGCAAAACATGGACATCCGGCGCGGCGCTCCGGTTTCCGGAAACGGACTCGAACGCCGCCGAAGCGTGGGTGATCGAATTGGCCGACAAACGGCTGGTATCTACATGCTGGCATATCAGCAACCGCGAAGGCGTGGACTATCCAAATGCCTATGCCGTGTCGCACGATGACGGAAAAACGTGGAGTGCGACGGGGTCGACAGACACGTTGGGCCAGTCCACCGGGCTTGCCACGCTCCCCGACGGACGCGTGTTGTTTGTGTACAACCAGCGTAGACACGGGAAACCGGGTGTCCGCATGGCGGTGGCCGATCCGGACGAGCGAGGGTTCCACACCGTATTCGACGATCTGATTTGGCGCGCCGCATCCCGAACACAGGGCAACACATCCGGAGAACATACCGAGTGGACCGATTTCTCGTTTGGCGAGCCGTCCGTCCTTCCATTGCCCGACGGAACGCTGTTGGCGACGCTGTGGGTCGTTCAGCCCGAAGGACGGGGGATTCGGTATGTAAAGCTAAAAATTTCGTAACATCGTCTCATCCTTCTCATATCCCCGGCACGCGGCCCGCATAACCGGTCAGTTCGACATATCCTAGGCCGCGTACGGGATTTCCTTGGTCCTTTCCTTCTACTTTTACACTCCCTTCCCAGTACACCACGCCGATCAGACTACCCGTGCCGAGTTCCTGGTTTTTTACCGTCGGTGTCACGGTCAGTTCCATCCCTTCCGACGGCACACGCACCGTCCACCCGGAAGGGTATGCGGCGCGGGTGTACGGACTTTCCCATGTTCCGGTCGGCGCGATCTCGAAACCGCTACGATCCAGATGCCGCCATGACCCGTCCGTGTCCACGACCGTACCGCTCGACACCGGTTCGTATGTCCCGTCTTTGCGCCGCATGAGATACAGCATGAGTTCGCGCCGGTTGTCCAACTGTATACTAAACCAGTCCCACCCCTGTTGTTGCGGCGTAAGCTGATTCGATCCGAATTCGTGGTCCATCCACGAAAGCCCGGTTACGGGGATTTTTTTGTCGTTCAGGGTCAGTGTTCCCGAAGTCGCCATGCGTGTCAGCGAATAGTAATGCGAGGCACGACCCTCCCCTTCGGCTTTCCGGCTTACGCCGTCATGTCCGTGGATTACGGGGGGTTTTTCGGGTTTGAGATCAAGCGAGATCGTTGCCATGGCGGAGGATGCTTCCAACCGGTGTGTGGTGCTGTCCGTGAGACCGGCGGACCAGTCGCCGATCCAGACGCGGTAGCGGTCCTCCAGCGCCCCGGCCATGTCGAGCGCGGGGCGGGCGATGTTTTCGGTATGATAAAATCGGTTGCCGTTTTGGTCTGTCACGGCAAAATGCGCAAAATATAGGGTGTGGAGCGCCCACCGCGAGGGGCTGGCGCGCCGCGCCGGGTTGATACCCACCTGAAAAAAAGTCAGTTCGTATCCAAACGAGCGCCCGTCACCGAAAAGGTGACCGGTATAATACCACCATTCGGTACGAAATTCGGGATGGCTTGCGTGGTCGCGCGGAAAGACGAACGTGTAGGGCGCTACCGCGAGCCGGTATCCGGAGGCATCGGTCTGCGCGGACGCCGGTGCGGTCAGTCCCAACAACACCGCGAGGACGACAAGTTCAAGTCGCATCGCTTCCGCTGCCGCGCGTTTGAGGGCCCGTCGGGCAGGCGCAAGCCCGGCCAACAGGGCCGTCGCCACCATGATCGCAAACGCCTGAACAAATATCCCCGGTGCTACATACATACGGATGCTCCATCCGAAAAATTGTTTGTTGATCACATAAATGAGCAGAACGGCAAGGGCGACGCCGCACAGACTGCCCATGACCGCTCCAAGCATTCCGATCAGCCCGCTTTCGACCAGCACCATCTTTCTTATTTGCGTTTTGAACGCGCCGGTGGCCCGTAATACGCCGATTTCGCGTCCCCGCTGAAGAATGAGCGCTGTCAGCGTGGTGATCACCCCCAGCGCCGCCACCACGATGGCGATGGCCTGAAGCGCGTAGGTGATGCGAAACGTCTGATCGAATACGGTCAGTGCCTGACGTCGTATTTCCTGATTGGGGGTGATGTGCAACATGATCCGGTCGTCTACGGCGGTCAGCAGGCGTTGTCGCACTTCGTCGGGATGCGCGTCCGGCGATAGATACAGCGCCATGCTTTCGGCGCGCGAGGTCTGCCAGAGCCGTCCGAAAAGCCGACGGTCCATCAAGATGCTTCCTGCGTCGGTGTTGTAGTCGTAGTATACGCCGACGATGGGGAGCCGGACTCGGCCTGTCGGTGGATAGAGCGTGACCGAATCGCCCGTATCTACGCGGTGGCGATAGGCAAAACTTTCGGTAACGGCCACCCCGTCACGTGCTATGGCTTCGCCGAGCACGTCGGTGGAGGCTTTTCCGTCCATAAACCGGAGTCTGCCATGTTGGCGGTGTACGTCCAAGTCGAGCGCCATGACATAGGCAAAGCGATCACCGTATGAAATGCGGGCGCCCCGGTAGGTATCCACCGCCGCTACACCCGGAAGACGAGCCGCCGCGACCGGGATATCTTCGGGCAGGGCGGTCGTCCCGCCGTTGGCACGGCGTCCCACAGGCTGTACATACAGGTCGCCCCGGATCGACTGGGTGATCCAAAGATCTACGGTCTGACGAAAACTTCCTACCATGATGGACATGCCAACCATCATGCCGACTGCCGTCATCAGCGCGGCGGCGGCGATGCTCGTGCGGGCTACGGCCTCACGGAGATACCGCGCGCCAAGACGACCTTCCACGCCGGTAAAACGGGTCAGAAGCCGGTCCGCCACTCGTTCGCAGACGACTGTAAAGGCGGGGGCGAGCAAAGAAAAACCACCGAGCGTCAGAAAGGCGCTGACAAAACCACCCCACGGACTGTGTCGACCGAGCGTCCACACGGCGACAAGCGCCGCTGCAAACAGGATACCCGCGCCCGCGGCGGTCCATCGCGCTACCCGAACGGTCATGACTTCGAGGAGTATCCCCTGCCGGACTGTAAGCGCGGGCGCGGTGCGCGACGCTTCGATCGCCGGGGCCAGTGCCGCCGCAAGCGAAACCAGTACGCCAAGCGCCAGCCCGATGCCATAGGTAAGCGCGTCGTAGTGGAGCGTGGAGGCGTGCGCCACTAAATAGAGCGTTGTCAACGTCTGCGACACGGCACGCAGCGAACCCTGTGCCATCAGCGTGCCAAGACCCAGACCGATAAGACTCCCCGCAACGCCTATGACAAAGGCTTCTCCGAGAAACAGAAACAACACCTGTCGCCGTGTCACCCCAATGCTGCGAAGCAGACCGATCTCGCGCCGACGCCGAAGCACGGACATCGCCACCGCGTTGAATACCAGAAAGATAGATACAAACAGCGCGATGGCCGACAGGGCCGTCAGGCTCAACGCAAACGCCGAGACCATGTTCTCCACCTGACGGGTGCGGTTTTGCGGCGATCCGACACTCGCTTGCGGGGGCAACAAGGGGCGGAGCCGCTCCGTTACCGCCTGCCGCTGGAGCGGATCGACCCGCAGATCGATACGGTCCAGTTTGCCCGAACGTCCGAAAACCTCCTGCGCCGCGCCGATGTCCATCAGCGCCACATTGCCGCCCAGCGCATGCTGGAGTTCGTCGGATTCGAGGATATAACGGACGGTCAGCGGGATGGGCCTGCCGGTGGACAGTACGGTAAGCGTGTCGCCCGTGTTTAAACGATGCCGTTCCGACAGGGTGCGTGTGATGGCAACGCCGGTGGGGTCGGCGAGAAAAGCGAGGAGCGCGGCGGGATTTTGCGCGTTCGCCGCCCCCGTGTACCGGGCAAACGGAGCTTCGAGCAACACGTCGATCCCCATGACGAGCAGAGTTTCACGGTAGGGACCTGCTTCGTCGTCCGTCCTGTCGGTCGGCGGTGGGGGCGAACCGGGACGGGCGCGCACATACGTCTGTACCACCGGCGCGGCGGCGGTGACACCCGATGTGCGCCGGACACTCGGGAAGATAGTTTCGTCAAACCCTTCGCTGTCGGCGACGATCTGGAGGTTGGCCGAGCCGGCGATGGCGTCTACGGTATCCGAAAACGAAGCCATCGCCGACGTGTTGGCGAGACGCACGCTGACAAACACCGCCACGCCGATGGCAACACCGGCAAGCGTAAGCAGGGCGCGGCCCCGATCCTGAAACAGATGTCGGAAGGTTATCCAGTGAAAGAGATGGGACATAAAATGAAGTTTGAAGGTTGAAGAGCGAAGCAGAGGCAGACTGCCGCGTGTGCCGATCCGGTGGTCAGCTTGCGAAATGAACAGAACAGCGAGTGCATACCTTGCAGCAAGCTGCAAGAGCAACTACTTCCCGTAGGTAGAAGCGTGAAGATGCTTCGATTGCTGCGCAATGGCTGCAAGGTAAACGAGCTAACTCCAAACAATGAAAATATCTTGCGGCAGAACGGCCGCAAGAGCGCCTACTCCTTACTGTCGAAGCCTCCCCGCAGGTAGAAGCGTGAAGATGCTTCGATTGCTCCGCAATGGCTGCGTGGGAGGCTTTAATGAGAGACGAGAGAGAGGACGTACAGCACCATGCTTATGGAGAACTACCGGTCGGGTGGGGCCGAAGCCATTCTACAAACATCCCGAATGTCATTTCCGCAGTTAGCGAAGGGCATCGGTCAAACTCCAGACGTGTTGAGATGGCGGCTATTCCATGAAATCCCGGCGACCACAAAAAATAAGGGTATACCCATTTTCAATTGTCAATGACTGCAGACGTAACCTTTTGTTTCGAAATGAGTTGCGATGCCACCATCATGGGACATAAAGAGACAACCGTTAGTATTATCCGCCGGTCACCCACTGCGCCGCGTTGTGTAGCAGACGCTGGACCATGGGATGCCTGAGAATTTCCAGCGTGTGACCGTTGGCCAGATACGCTACCCGACCTTGTCCGTACGTATACGCCCATCCGGCGGCGGATTCGCGTCCGTCTTTGCCCTGGCTTTTGAGCAGCAGGTCTACCCGATCGTGGTCAAACCAGATAAAATGCTGTTCATCGGTAATCTCGTAGTCCGTCACACCCTGCGTGATGGGGTGATCGGGGTTTACGACCCGCACATCAAACGGCTGTATCGGCGGATGCCACTGATAATATCCGCCCATGACCCGGCGGTATCCGTTTTGCCAAGGATAGGCCCAACCCGCGTTGTGGAGCGGCATAAATGCTCCACCATTGGCCACGAAATGCTCGATCGCCTCTTCCTGATCCGGTCGCATCCAGACCCGGTACGGTTTTTCCGGACCGTCGGGCCATTCCATGCCATCCCGGAGGATGCACAGCAACCTTTTTCCCGTCAGCAAACCCGTGTCGAGCGCCGCAAAGTCGGTTGTATATTCTACGGTCAAACCGGCGGCTTCGAGTACCGCCCCGACGCCTTCAAAAGCATCTTCCGCCCGGTGATACCGGTCTCCGGCTAACAGAAGCGCATCGTATCCGGCCATGGTATATCCCTTTCTTTATACATACCCGTTTTTCTCGTCCCACGCCCGGTGTTTGACAGAGCGGTCGCCGGGATGGCCATATCCGCCACCACCTGCCGCATCGACCAGAATACGGTCGCCTGGATACAGGATCACGCCGGTCTCTTTGGATCGCAACACCCGCTCGACACCGTTTGACAGAATCCGGTACCGGTGCGGTTTGCCCGGTTGTCCGCCAAACAACCCAAACGGCGGGTGAATCGCTCCGTCGCCAGCGGTGTTGAGTTTGGCTGGTTCGGTCCCCTCGTAGACCATCTCGAACGTGGCGCCCAGCCCCCCGCGCCACTGTCCGTCGCCACCGGACCCCGGACAAAGGTCGTTGCGCACGATATAAAACGGAAACCGCTCTTCGGTGATCTCGACGCTTGGGCTACGGATGGCTCCGGCAACGTTGATCTCGCCCAGACACGCCCATCCATCGTGTCCCTGCGAGGCTCCGCCACCGCCGCGTCCAAAGAAAAAATGCCAGATAAAAGTCTTGCCGGTGGATGGATTTCTGCCCATCACAGCATACCGCAGACGGCGCGAAAACCCGGCGTTGACGTATGCCGGCGCTATAGGGGCAAGCGCCTTGAATACCGCCTCGACGATTTCCTCCCCACAGTGATTGGTACTCATACATACCGGCGCGGGTGGATTTGGATTAACGATCAACCCGGTGGGCGCGATCACGCTGATAGGACGTATCGACCCTTCGTTTTTGGGGATGTCCGACGGTGCCAGATACATGATGGCGACGTGTGCAAGCGACCGGGTGTTGGCGTAGGAGCTGTTGATAAAACCCGTGACTTGCGGGCTGGAGTCGGATAGGTCGATCTCCATCCGGTCGCCCCGGATCGTCACTTTTGCCCGGATAGGGATATCCGTTGCGCCAAATCCGTCGTCGTCGATCCGTGTTTCGCCATGATAGACACCGTCCGGCCATCCGGCGATAAGACGGCGAATACGCCGCTCCGTGCCGTCTAAGAGAGCTTCTACAGACTCCATGAGCGTATCCGTGCCAAGATCGTCGAGCAATCCCTGAAGCCTTCGGCCGGCGATGTGGACCGACCCGATCTGTGCGTACAGGTCGCCAAGAAAATTCTCCGAATGCCGGACATTGACCGCGAGCATCTGCAGGATGTCTTGCCGGGGGCGGTTTTGTTCGTACAGCCGGATCGGCGGAATCCGCAGTCCTTCGTGGTAGATTTCGCTGGCGGACGGATTGTAACCCCCGTGTGTTCCGCCCCCGATGTCGCTGTGGTGCGCCCGGTTGACCGCGAAAAAACATAGACGGTCTTTGTAGAATATAGGATAAATGGCCGTCAGGTCAGGCAGATGACTCCCGCCATGATAGGGATCGTTGACGAGAAAGATGTCGCCCTCGTGCATGTCGTCGCCAAAACAACGTCGGACCGCTTCCACCGCAGGCGGGAGTGCGCTGATGTGGACGGGAATACCTTCTCCTTGCGCGACAAGTTGCCCCCCGGCGTCGGTGATGGCCGTAGAAAAGTCCCGGCTGGAATTAAGAATCAGCGACATGGACGTTCGGATCATGACTTCGGCCATCTCGCGCGCGACCGACTCGAGACGATGCTCGACTATCGAGCGGGTAATGGGATCGCTACCGGTTCCGGTCTTTTCGGTCTCCGGCGCGTCCGCCCGTCTAGGATACAGAACGATGCCACCCAACGCATCGATCACGGCGCGGTCACCCGGTTCGACCAGTATTGTGGTAAACGTGGCCTCCAGCAGTGCCGGTCCTGTTATCTCCACGCCCGCGCCGAGGGTGGAGACGTCATACACCGGAACATCCGTCCATCTGTCTGTATAAATCTGTCGCCGCCCCAGCAATGCCGGGGTGATGTGGGCATGTTGCGCCGCTTGGGGCAGTTCCGGGTGGGACAGACGCCCGGTCGTGGTCACGCGAAGCGTCGTCAGCCGGATTTCCTGATGTTGTTGGCGATACGAAAAGAGTTCTTCGTAACGGCGATGAAAATGACCGGCCCACCTTTCCACAACCGTCTCATCGTCCATGGACAGATCGGGCAGGGGGACGGTCACTTCGTAGACCTGATCCAGATAGCGCATGTCCGCCGCCGCCGATACGACGATGTCGTCTTCGCCAAACCCTTGCGCGTGCAATTTTGCGCGTCCCCGTGCCGCCATCTCATGGACGATTTCCCAGACGCGGCGCAGGTCGATACGGTCCAGACTGGCGGTATACGAATGCGAGAAGTCGTATTTGAGATCGGTGGTCAGCATGCCACAGGCTGACAGCACCGAGGCGGCGGCGGGAAGATACACTTTTCCGATATCGAGATACCGCGCCACTTTGCCGATATGCAGACCGGACGCACCGCCAAAGGCCAGCAGGGCAAACCGGCGGGGATCCACGCCACGTCGCGCCGACAGCAAGCGAATGCCTTCGGCCATGGCAGTGGTTACTACGTCGAGAACGCCACAGGCGGCCTTCTCGGTAGAAAGTGCCAAGGGTTCGGCGACCTGTGTGTGTATCGCCTGTTTGGCGCGGTCGGGATACAGAGGGGCGGCACCGTTTAGAAAACGGGCCGGATCGAGATAGCCAAGGACTACATCTGCGTCGGTCACTGTAGCCTTGTCGCCGCCCGCGCCGTAACAGGCCGGACCGGGTCGCGCCCCTGCGCTTTCCGGTCCTACCCGCAGCTTGCCCCCCTCGTCTACCCATGTAATGCTTCCACCCCCAGCGCCGAGGGTGTGCATGTCGATCATCGGCAGGGCGATTTTCCATCCATCTTCATATCGTTCGCCGGCGATGTGAGGGCTGCCGTCTTCGATCAGCGAGATATCGGTGCTTGTGCCACCCATATCAAAACCGATAAGATGGCTTTCTCCGACAAGACGCCCATACGCCGCCGCGCCGCTTACACCACCCGCCGGGCCGGAGAGAATCGCCTGAACGCCAAGCCTCATCGCCTCTTCTGCCGGTGTCACACCACCGTTGGATTTCATGGTCAGCAGGTTTATGCACCGTCCGGCGGCTTGGTTTAGATTTTTGGCAAGCTGTTCCAAATACCGTGCATATACCGGCCCCACATACGCGTTGACGGCGGTCGCGCTTAGCCGGTCGTATTCTTTGATCTGTGGAAGGATTTCATGCGAAAGCGAGACAAACAGACCTGGAAAGCGTGCACGCAATCGATCGCCGATTTCGCGTTCATGGACCGGATGGAGATACGAAAACAACAGACACACCGCTACCGATTCGACGCCTTCGCGTGCGAACGTGTCGAGCACCGTTTCCAACGCCAAAAGGTCGAGCGGGCGCTCCACCCGTCCGTCGGCGCGAACCCGTTCCGGTACGGTCAGACGCAGATACCGGGGGATCAGCGGAGGGGGCGGGCTCATACGGAGATTATATCGGTCTTCTTTGAACCCTTCGCGGATTTTAAGCAGATCGCGGAAGCCTTCGGTGGTAATAAGCCCGGCCTTTGCACCTTTGCGTTCCACAAGCGTGTTGGTGGCGACCGTCGTGCCGTGGATGAGCAGCGTTGTTTCCGCAAGAAAGGTTTCGAGCGAATATCCAAAAAAACGGGCAACCTCGCCCAGACCGTGCATCACCGCTTCCGATGGGTCGTGTGGCGTTGAAGGCGTTTTGAAGTATCGAAGCGGATGTCGGTCCGACGCTACGACAAAGTCGGTAAACGTTCCGCCTGCGTCGATGCCTATGGAGAACATGGTCATTTCAACAGTGTCATCCGGCGCGATTCGGTGTATCCCGTCCCTGCGGCCAAATGGTAGAAGTATACACCCGATGAAACGGTCTGTCCAGCCGCGTTGCGCCCGTCCCACGTCACGCGGTACCGCACCGCCGTCTGCACTCGGTCCACCAGACGCGCGACCGGGTCAACTTCAAACCTACCAGTTGGCAAACAGTACTTGTCTGCCGTTGCGGGCGACAGGAAGTTCGGCGAGCGCACGCGTATTGCCATGCGTATCTATGGCTTGGGCCGTTTTGTACACGTGCGCGATCATCGCTTTGGTGTGGTCCGTATGGTTGTCGCCTACCGAATGCGCCAGCCACGTGTGGATGACGATGGCGTCTCCGGGACGCATGGATGGCTGTATCCACCGGTCGCCGATCACTTCGTCGCGGATGCTTTTTGTGCGGGCGTTGGGGCGGTCGTGCGGGAGTGCTCCCATTTTGTGAGTGCCGGGGGCCAGCTTGGTAGCGCCTGCGTCCGGCGCGGTGTCGTCAAGATAGAGCAGAATCGCCGCCAGTTCGGGACGGTCGTGTACTTCGTAGGCCCAGTCCTGATGCCATCGCTGATGCGATACATGGCCGGGGGGTTTCAGAGGGATTTTTTGGTCGTGAAGGTTGATGTCCGGTCCCAACAGGTCGATCATAGGGACGACGAGTCGAGGGTCGAGCGCCAGCCGAAACCACCGGTCGCCAAGCAAGGGAGACTGCATGACAAAACTCGCGCCCAGCCGGTTTTCCGGGTCTCGATCCTTTGCCTGTTCTTCGTAGCTGATACCAAGCCGGACAGACCCTTTCCACGGAATACGAAGCGCTTCGAACAACGCTCGGCGGTGGTCGGCAATTTCGTCTTCGGGAAAAAGACCGGGCAACACGAGATAGCCATTTTCCTGATAAAACGCCGACTGGGTTTCCGTGAGCATCACGGCAATCCGGGAAAGAAGCGAAACAATCTGTTTACGGTATTTTGTTCGAGGCGGGGGCCGGGTGTACTTTGGGTGTTTCAGGACGCGTGACGCTGGATGTTTTGAGCGAGGCCATACTCCGGAATAGCGGCGTAAGAAGACGAAAGACAAACAAGACGGTTATCCACCCCACGGCTCCGCTCGTCCATTGTATCATCCGCGCCAGACGCAGGTTGGTGATCTTTTTCACGTCGTCTCCGATCTTTCGGGGGCATCAGAACGAAAAAAAACGGTTCGTCTGATTGTGCGATGCGGACAAACCGCTTCCATAGTAGGCGGAGAGAGGGCTGGTGTCAAGTTATTTTGACGACGCGTTCTTTCCTTGCGGGGCGATTACCTTGCCGGAGTCTGTCTGTATCGGGGCGGGATGCGGGGTTTTATATTCCGGAAAAACGTTTCCATGTCAAAGTCGCCTTCCAACGGAAGACGGATTTCCCGGTGTTCGAACGCGGAGCGATAGGCGGCGCAGATCACCTCCATGACCGCGCGTCCGCTCGGCCCGTGGGTACGGGGCTTTTTTCCGTCGCGTACGCATTCGGCAAAATGATCCAGTTTGACTTTGTACTGTCCGAATCTTTTGCCTTCTTCGAGCCAGTTCTGGCTAAACGGTGGTTTGATGTTTTATCGAAGACTTCCGTATCGGTGGATAAACGCTTCGTACGGCGTGGTGTATTGCCAGACCCCTGCGGAATGTTTCAAGTCGATGGTGCCCGTCTCTCCGAATATTTGATACCGTTCTTCGCTTTCGTGATGAAAAAACTTGGTGGACATGTGGACGCTGCGTGCTCCGGCGGCATGGGTGCATACGACGTTGTATTCGTTTTCGACTTCGAAACCGGGTTCGGTGATATCGAAAACCGCGTTTACCGACCGAACGGGTCCGGCCCACCAGCGCGCCAGGTCCACGCAATGCGAGCCGTGGCCCTGCCATTGACCGCCATAGGTGGCAAGAAACCCGCGCCACGCCTTGCCAAACGCCGGATGCTCCATCCCGCCCCAGTCCCAGTTGTGGCGTATGCCCATCACTTGCCCGATTTCGCCTTGTTGCATGAGTTCTTCCACCCGGAGCATGGTCCGGTTGAAGCGTTTCATAAAGGCCATCATCAAGACGGTTCCGGCTTTCCGGTGTGCTTCGATGATGTCGTCACATTCGGCGAGCGTGCGGGCCATGGGTTTTTCGAGCAGGACATGCAACCCCTGTTCGGCACAGAAGATGGCAAGATCGCGGTGCGTATACACCGGAGTGGCGATCAACACGGCGTCTACCTTTTCCTTTGCCAAACACGCTTCGAGGGTAGTGTATCCCGATGGAAAACCGTATACGTCGCGGGCATGGGCAAGCGCCTCGTCGCTCGGATCGACGCCGGCAACCACCTCTATGCCTTCCACATGGGGCAGGACCGGTCCAAAACTGATCCGCAGACAGTGTCCACAGCCTACAAAGGCCAGTTTTATCTTGGGCGTCATGACACCCTCTACAACATAAAGAGAAAAGCGACGCGGCCCAGACGGATTTCATCGCCAGCGGCCAGCGGACACGGCGAACCGGGGACGACTTTCTGTTTGTTGATCAGCGTGTAATTGGTGCTGTTGAGGTCGTCCAGAAAATACGAGCCGTCCTGTTCGTATATCCGGGCGTGTTTGCGGGAGACGCCTCCTTCCAGCCCTCCGAACCCGGTGGTGTCGATATCCGGGAACGTGCTGGAGGTAGGATCTTCGCGTCCGATGACGGTCTCTTTTTTGGTCAGCATGAGCGCCTGACCGGTGCTTACAACGACAAGATGCGGTCCCGATGCGGCGACGGCCGTGGCCGCCGGCTCGGTCTCCGGCGCTTCGGCGGACAGGGGCGCGCTGGGCGCAACCGCCTCTACCGGGGGCGCTGAGGCCGGTGTAGAAACCGCCGCCGACATGTCGGCCCCGCAATCCTGACAGTACATGGCATCGTCGGTATTTTCCGCTTGGCATACAGGGCACTGTTTCATGGCAACCTTCTCCTTGTGTAATGAGCGATCTTTCGTTTGCCGCTCCGCGTGTTTTCCGGAGCGAAGCCGCATACGTAACGACGATCTATTCTTGCATATCCGGCCGCTGGGTCAGTTTGCGGGTTCCGTACTGGAGCTTTTGGGTTCCCGACGCCGACATCTGGCCTTCTTTTTCGATGTTTCTGGCTTCCGCCTTTGCCGCTTCGGCCAGTTCCACCTCACCCATGTCCAACAGACGGGTGGCCGCCTCGCGGAGTTTGACCGTCGCCGCGCCGATATTGCCGGTTTTTATGGCTTCTTTGGCCTCCATCTGCAACTGGTAGGCGGTCACACGTTCGACGATGTTCATGACCGCTCCGGCTTTGGCTTGATTGAGCGCCGGGTCGCCCGACATTTCGATGATCACCTCGGACCGCACCGTTTCGACCGTCGGGGTGCTGCCCGGAAGCGTGTATACAATTTCCGCCTGCGCGATGCGATCCCGACCGGCAGGGTGCGCCGGCAACACAAGATCGACCAGCAACGTCTGTCCCGTTTGCCGATCGATCACGCCGATGTCCACGTTGATGTCGCGGTCGGTAAGCGCGGTGTGGTTCAAGTCGATGATATCGGGGATGACACGGTATATCTGGCGCGGTTCGACACCCTTGCTGAGCCGTAGCGACACCCGCACGCCCTGCACCACTACCGCCTGAAGCTGGCGCACCTCGCTTTGAAACAACGCGATGATCTTGTCGGGCTTGTCGATATAGTCGGCTCGTCCGGTGCTGTTGCGGGCGATGGCGTCAAGCAGCGTCTCGTTCCAGTCGTCACCCACGCCGAGCGCCGTAATGGCAATGTTGTTGAGCCGGGCCTCGGAGGCCAAATGTTGACAGTCGGCTTCGTCTTCCCATGTCTGTCCGTCGGTCAGTAGTATCATCCGGCTGATACGGGTCGGGCCGACGTGTTTTCGCAACTCGGCAAGACCGTCCTGTATCCCTTTCGACATCGAGGTTCCGCCTTCAGCTTTGAGGGCGTTTACCCGTGCCTTGAGCTGATCCAAATCTTGGATGTGCTGGGCCGGGAGGGCTACCAAGGAACGCTCGTTGAAAATTACGATCGAGATGTAGTCGTCGGACTGGAGACCGTCTAAAACATGCGCCACCGCCTGTTTGACGTTCTCGATCTTTTCGCCCAGCATAGAGCCGCTGCGGTCCAGCACCAGACATAGATTTACCGGGGTTCTATTAAACTTCTGCGTGGGCGCGGCCTTTACTTCCATGAGCACA